>Ga0105049_10000075_pt1 | contig 90022 bp, 65 predicted proteins | sample MAT06_FD_78087 | JGI IMG/M metagenome (GOLD analysis project Ga0105049, IMG submission 78087) | Freshwater microbial communities from Lake Fryxell liftoff mats and glacier meltwater in Antarctica - MAT-06 | ecosystem: Environmental > Aquatic > Freshwater > Ice > Liftoff microbial mat | place...
GTTACTGATGCCAATGGTTGTACAAAAACTGCAACAGCCATAATTTTAGAGGCAAATAAATTAGTTATCTCATGTGCTTCAAAAATGATTTCATGTAAAGGAGCCAATGATGGTTCTATTACAGTTGTTCTCTCTGGGGGTACCGCACCTTATTCATTTAATTGGGATAATGCACCAGATGTCCAAAATCCAACAAATTTAGCGCCTGGCAATTATACTGTTACAGTTGCAGATGCTAACGGTTGTACTATAATTTGTACATCATTCATCATGGAGCCAGCAGAATTGATTGTAACAGGAATAACAAAAGATGTTACTTGTTTTGGTGGTAAAGATGGTAGCATAATCGTAAATGTTTCTGGTGGGACTGCTCCCTATTCATTTGACTGGAACATATTAGCGGATGTTAAAGACCAAAATGGATTAATGGCTGGCAGTTATACGTTGATAGTTACTGATTCCAAATCGTGTTTTGTTAAATTGACATTCAATATTAAGGAACCTACTAAGATTATTCTTACTGCAACACAAAAGGCAACAACGTGCAAAACCAGCAAAGACGGATCAATTGATCTGACAGTATCAGGTGGAACAGCTCCATATTCTTACAATTGGTCAGGTACTACTCCGGATGTAGAAGATCCAAGTGGCTTGGGCACCGGAAACTATACAGTAACTGTGACAGATAGCAAAGGCTGTACTGCAACTCTTACAATTATGGTAATGCTTGGCACAATCAATTGCAATAATGTTGGGGACTATGTTTGGTTAGATAGTAACAGAGATGGCATTCAGAATATTTCTGAATTGGGCATAAACGGCATAAATGTTTCACTGATTGATATTGGTCCCGATATGATATCAGGTACAGGTGATGATAAAATGGTAGCAATAACAATTACTACCACAAAAGGAGTTTCAAAAGGATATTACTTGTTCCCAAATGTCATACCCGGAAAATACATAGTAATGTTCATGCCAGATTTGATGATATACAAATATAGTCCTGCTAATGTCGGCGCCAATGACAATATTGATAGCGACCCAAGTCAATTGAACGGCAAAACTCCAGTATTTACTATTAATAGTGGAGATCCTGATAATCTTAGCCTTGATGCAGGCCTGTGGTTAATATGTGATAATATTACAAACGGAGGAAAAATTGGATATGATGAAATTCTGTGTGGCCCTGGCTCAATAGCTTCTAAAATTATTTCATTAGAACTTCCATCTGGTGGTTTTGGTAACATAGAATATGTTTGGATGTATAGTGAAAAGGATCCAAAATTCTCTCCAAATAATCCTGATTGGTATATGGTGCCAAATAGTAATTCACCTGAATACGCTCCTGGACAACTATTCAAAACTACTTACTTTGTCAGATGTTCAAGAAGAGAAGGTTGTCTTACTTATACAGGAGAAACTGATGTAATAACAAAAGAAGTTTTATTGAAACTTCCTGTAGCTACAATTACAAAGAAACCATTAACTCCACTGTGCAAAAATCAGTCCTTTACCTTTGAAGCATTAATCAACAATATCCCTGATGTTCAGTACGAGTGGCATTTTGGCCCTACTGCATTCCCATCAGCAGCAATTGGAGCCACTGCCACAACTGCATGGTCCACTCCTGGAATCAAAGTTGTCACCTTAACAGTCAGTGTCAAGGGATTCTGTAAAACAAAGGCTCAATGGGTTGTTACAATTAATAATTGCACCTCCACTAAAATTAAGTTTGAAGATTTCACCGCTGTTACTAATGATAAATTAACTATTGATTTGGCTTGGAAGACTTCTTTAATTGATAATGATCATGAATACATTATTCAGCGTTCACATAATGGTATCAACTTTGAGGACATAGCAATCAGAACTGGTATTAAATCATTCTCTGGAAATTATAATGAAATTGATTTCAATCCTTTTAAAGGTGATAATTTCTACCGTATAGTTTTAACAGACAAAAACGGAAATATTGAACTATCTGAAGTAAGAAAAGTCAATATTCATGAAAACACTGATGATATTGTCTTTTATCCTAACCCTTTTTGTGAAATGTTAAATATCAAAAGGGCAAAATATACCAATCAAAAACTATCAATTGAAATAGTTGGCGTGAACGGTATTACGGTTAAATCATTGCAGGTACTCGAAAATGAATCTGAAATTGACCTTTCAGATATTTCCTCAGGCATGTATTATATTACGATCATGGATGAGAGTCACAGAATTTTAAGTAGATCAAAAATTCTTAAACAAGGAAATTAGATCTAAAACAATAAGTAGTGATAAGGCTCTCCGTAATAAGGGAGCCTTTTTTATTGTTAGGCATGATATTTGTTTTAAAATCCTATGGGATGAACTACTCTTTTGAATTGTTCTTACTCAAATTATCCTGATAACCATAATAAATAAGCTTACAGATATTTTCTGTAAACAATTTTTCATCCAAAAATTGATTGAAGAGTATGTTAAGGTTATCAAATTTATCATTATTTATTTTTTTACTTGTTTCAATTCAAACACAAGCAAAAAATCCAATAATTCCTTTCAAATATTTATCAGTTGAAGGAACAATTATTTGTTCCTATCCAAGCGATGTTTGTGATAATGCCACAATTGGCGGAACGATAAGCGGCAACGAAGACGGTTGTCCTAATCCCGTTTTTGATCCAAAATTAATTACTAGTATCACTCCTGCATCAGGCGGAACTGGCACATTAGAGTATTTATGGATGTTCACCAATGAAAATCCCAACTTTCCTTCAACAATATGGACGGCTATTCCAAATACCAATACAGAAACGTACGATCCAGGGTCAATAATTATAACTACCTATTTTATCAGATGTGCAAGAAGATCGGGTTGTACAATTTATGCTGTAGAATCAAATTTTATCAAAAAAGAAATAAAATGTTGTCCAGGAAATATTACTGATGGTGGAGAAATAGCCAAAGAACAAAACAGTTGCGTTACTCCATACAATCCGAGTTTGTTATCAAATATGAAATCGCCGATGGGTGGAAATGGTCCATTGGAGTTTCAGTGGCTTTCTTCTCCTACAGGGGGCGCTTTTAATAATGGCACTTGGACCTCAATTCCTACCGCAACAATGAACACTTATAACCCACCAAGTATCAATTCAACAACTTTCTATGTAAGAAGAGCAAGAGTTGAAATGTGTAACGATTGGGAATATTCTAATGTTGTAAAAATCACAGTAAGTACAGGAGTTGCAATAAACTTTACCCCTGTTAATCCAACATGTTTTAATTCAAATAATGGCATCATTACTGTCAATGTACTTTTGGGTCAAAGTCCATTTATGTTTAAGTGGAGTAATGGCTCAATGAATCAAACCATTAATAATCTTTCTTCTGGAATCTATTCAGTAACAGTTACTGATATCAACGGATGTACATCAAAAGGACTTGTAACACTAACTGGCGCTTCTGAAATTATAATCAATGGAACTGGTGAAAATCCAATATGCTTTGGAGGTGGGTCAGGTAAAATCGCAACAGTAGTATCGGGTGGTGCACCCACATACACTTATTTGTGGTCATCTGGCGAAATAACTGCAACTATACTAAATAAAACAGCTGGAACTTATACTGTTACTGTTACGGATTCTAAATCCTGTACATCAGTGAAGAGTTTCACCTTGCTTGATGGGCAACAAATTAACTTAACAGGAAATTCCATTAATGTTACTTGCTTTGGTGGCAATAATGGAAGTATAACCACAAATGTGAGTGGCGGCAAAACCCCTTATAAATACAAATGGTCCAATTCTTTAGAGACTTCATCACTTTCTAATTTACTTGCTGGAACTTATACTGTTACAGTTACTGATGATAATAATTGCACCAAAACTGCAAGCTTCATAGTTTCACAACCAAATTTATTGCAAATAGATGGAAATGTAAATAATGTAAACTGTTTTGGCCTCAAAACTGGTTCAATAACTACAACAGTTAGTGGCGGAACAATGCCTTATGCTTATTCATGGTCCAATTCTCTTCTACCTATTGCCAATCAACTTAACCTCTCCGCAGGAAATTATAGTGTAACAGTTACAGATAGCAAATCTTGTTCAGCAATAAAAAACTTTACAATTTCAGAAAATCCTATTTTAAATATATCAGCAATTTCAACGCCACCCAAATGCTTCGGTGGTCAAGATGGTAGCGTAAATATTACTCCAACAGGTGGTTCGGGAGCTTATACCTATAATTGGTCGAACAATGCCAAGACTCAAGATATCAGTGGGTTATCAGCTGGGCCATATAGTGTAACTGTTACAGATTCAAATGGTTGTACCAAAGAAATAACAGTAGTGCTTCAAGCTCCAAACAACCTGGTAGTTTCTGGCTCTACAGGCAACACATTCTGTGCTATGAGCAAAGGATCAATCACATTGAATGTATCAGGCGGTAACCCAGCTTACTCTTATAAATGGTCAAATTCCAGTACTGCCAAAGATCTCACCAATCTTGCAGCAGGCAACTACTCTGTTACAGTAACTGACAGTAACAATTGCACAAAAACTAGTAATTTTACTGTAATCGATCAAGGTAATATTTTAATCCAAGAGACAATTATACAGGCTAGTTGTTTAAATCCAACTGGCGGCAGCATATCCATAAATATAACAGGAGGAACTGCCCCATTAAGTGTTGATTGGAGTTCTGGACAAAAAAATATCAATAGTATCTCTAATTTATTGCCTGGAAATTATTCAGTCACGGTAGTTGATGCTAATGGCTGCATTGCTGTGGGGAATTATTCGATTCAACCAATTCCTGTTATTCAACTTTCAGGAATAGCTACCAGTCCATCATGTCATTTAGCTGCAAATGGTTCAATCATTGTAAATCCGACCAATGGATCAATGCCTTACAGTTATGTTTGGAACAATAACTCAACCACCAATCCAATACTAAATCTTAAAGCTGGAACTTATACTGTAACCGTTACAGACTCCAAAGCTTGCAAACAAATTGCTTCGTATATCTTGACTGATCCAAATCCGATCATTTTTAATGAAGCTTTGGTAAATCCAAATTGTAATGGCGGGAAAAGTGGAAGCATTACTATTTCAAATATTTCCGGCGGTACTCCAGGTTATACCTTGATTTGGTCAAATGGCGCAACAAACTCTAGCATATCAGGTTTAGGTGCAGGTAACTATTCAGTAACAATTACCGATTCTAAAGCTTGTAGTGTCATTAAAACAATTACTTTGAATGAAGGCGCTAATCTTCAACTTAATGTGTCAAAGATTGATATCAAATGTTTTGGGCAAACCAATGGATCAATATCAATCACGCCTACAGGAGGTATTAGTCCCTACAACTTTTTTTGGTCTCCAGTACTTTCTAATTCTGGTACTGTAAACAACTTGTCTGCAGGGAATTATTCAGTTACGGTCACTGACGTTAGTGGATGCACAGCTACAAGCACAACAGCAATAATTTCACCAACAAATATAATAACTACACTTACCCCGTCAAACATTAAATGTTTTGGAGATTCCAATGGCGGAATAACTTCAAATGTAAGTGGAGGAACAGCCCCATACACATACCTGTGGAGCAACAATGCGACATCCTCATCAATTTCAGGTTTGAATTCTGGCACTTATTCTGTGACCGTTACTGACGCAAATAATTGCACCAAAATAGTGTCTATCATATTATCCAATCCTGATAAGCTGAACTTAAGCACAATAAGCAATGATCTAATTTGCCCTAATTCCACAACTGGTTTTATTACTATCACGGTATTAGGAGGAACACCAGGGTACACATTCTTGTGGTCAAATGGCTCAACTTCAAAGGATTTAAATAATATTGGAGCTGGTACCTATTCTATCACTGTTACAGATAAATCTGGTTGCACCGTCACTAAAAGCCTGACCATTAACCAGCCAATTCCTATAGATTTTGCTTTAAATAAAATGGATCAAAATTGCCTGGGTTTAGCTGATGGTAAAATTTCTATTTCCAATTTAATTGGAGGTACTCCTGGATACTCCTACATATGGTCAACAGGTTCTGTAGCCTCATCCATTTCAAATATTTTACCTGGAATATACTCAGTCACTGTTACCGATTCAAAAGGATGTTCTGTTACGAAGTCAATTGAAATTATTGCTTCAACCAAGAAGTGCAGTCTGAATATCGGTGATTATGTTTGGATTGACACAGATAAAGATGGTATTCAAGATGCCAATGAAATGGGTGTTAATGGAATTGTAGTTCATTTAATTGAATGCGGTGCTGATGGAATATTTGGCACAGGGGATGATATTATTGTTGATACAGAATCAACAAAAAACATTGGTATACAAAAAGGTTATTATCTATTTAAGGATGTTAAACCAGGAACTTACACTATTATGTTCTTTATCGATCAGGATAAATATGTGTTTACTGGAAAAGATAAAGGAGGAAATGATGAATTGGATAGTGACCCAAATCCCGCTACTGGAAAAACTGATAAATTCACCATCAAGAAAGACGATAATGATAACTTAAGCTTTGATGCTGGTATTTACCAATATTGTGATAATGTTACAACCGGCGGAGTAATTTGTTGTAATGAAACTATTTGCAAACCTGGCACAACTCCAACTGTAATTACAAGTGTGTCCCCTGCTTCTGGTGGTTCTGGCGGACTTATAGAATACTTATGGTTGTATTCTACTTCTGATCCTAATTACACGCCATTAGACCCAGATTGGATAGAAATTCCGAATAGCAATGCACCATCTTATCAACCTGGAAATATTTTTGTTACGACCTACTACATCAGATGTGCAAAACGTAAAGATTGCAAAAGCTATGCTGGTGAATCAAACATCATTATAAAAAAAGTTGTTAACGGAAAAGATGCAGTTATTCTAACTACGCCAACTCCTATATGCAATAAAATATTGGGATCTTTCACCGCACTTGATCAAGGCCCAAATACAAGCTATGATTGGCATTTTGGTTCTGGAGCATTGCCGCAAACTGGTTCGGGATTGAACCCAAGTACTAAATGGAACTTTGGCGGCATGAAAAACATAAAATTAACTGTCAGCTTTGAAGGTTGTGTAACTGAGTCTTTGGCTATGGTTCAAGTGTACCAATGCACAAACTCAATTCAAATAATTAACTTTGATGCTAAATTAAATGAGGAGTTAAAAACAGATCTTGCTTGGCAAATCAATGGTGATTCAGAATCTATTTTTGAAATTCAAAGATCTCAGGATAGTCTTAATTTCATTACCATCAATGCAGTCAATTTAAAGCCAAACTCTGATGGATGGTCTTTTATTACAGATCCACAACCTAGTATGGGCAAAAATTTCTATCGTATCAGATTGATTTCAAACGCAAAAGATAACGACTTTAGCAACATCAGATCTATTAATATAACTGATGCACAATTACGACCAATTATTGCTTACCCTAACCCTGTTCAAAATACACTTTGGATCGAACAGATTGGAGAAGTTAAAAAGAATAGCTTGATTGAAATTTCTGACACGTATGGTAGAATTATGAAATCTATAGATCTTCAATCTAATTTTAGTCAGTTTGAGATTCCAATGAATGATTTACAAGCTGGCTTGTATTTTGTTAAAGTTAAAATAAATGGAAGAAAGACTTATACCTTCACAATCAGCAAGGTAGATTAAGATATTTAACCAAACTTACTCAGAGGAGCTGCCCTATTTGTGCGGCTCTTTCTATTTTTGCAATGCCGCCTTGTAAACCTCGAGGCATCTTTTTCGAGCAAAATCATGATCAACAATTGGAACCGGGTATTCATTTGTGTTCCATTCAGGTACCCATTTATTGATATAACTTAATTCTTTGTCGAACTTTTCAGTTTGAGCTTTGGGGCTAAAAATCCTAAAATAAGGAGACGCATCAGTTCCACATCCAGCTGCCCATTGCCAACCGCCATTGTTGCTCGAAAGTTCAAAATCCAATAATTTTTGAGCAAAATATGCTTCACCCCATCTCCAATCAATTAGCAAATGCTTAGTTAGAAATGAAGCAGTTATCATTCTTACACGGTTATGCATAAAACCTGTAGCATTTAATTCTCGCATACCCGCATCAACAATAGGGTAACCAGTTTCACCATTACACCATGCCAAGAAATCCTTTTCATCATTCCTCCAGACAATTAAATCATACTCCTTTCTAAACGAAGAAATAGTAACATGCGGAAAGTGCCATAATATTTGCATGTAGAATTCTCTCCATATCAGTTCATTCAAAAATATTTCACTTAATTTTTGGGCGTTTCTGACTTTTTCTCGAATGCTTACTGTACCAAACCTGAAGTGAATGCCTAGATGCGAAGTACCCTTAATACTTGGAAAATTTCTATCTCTTTCGTAGTCCTTTATCGTTCCTTGTTTAACCTTACCATCAGAGGCAATAATTGGACTTTGAATAAATCCTAAATCACTGAGAGAAGGCATTTCGTATCCTTGGGAATTATTAAAATTATAAAAATATTGGTAATTATTATAACTTTCTAAATAGAATGACTCTGAACCAGAAGAACCAAGCTTTGAAAGTAGTTTTGATTTCCATTTCTTGCTATAGGGCGTAAAAATCGTATATGGTAAGCCGTCATCCTTGACTACTTCATCTTTTTCAAAAATTACTTGATCTTTAAACGTTACAAGCGAAATATTCTCTTTTGACAAAATCAATTTGATTTTTAAATCACGATCGATCGCATAGGGCTCATAGTCATGATTCGTAAACACTGCTTTGACTTCAAACTCACTTAAAATTGCAGTAAAAACATCTTCTGGATTTCCATGATAGATCTTTATATCACTATTTAGTGCGATTAATTCCGATTTGATTTGCCCTAATATTTCATGAATAAAGCTTACCCTGGCATCCTCTTTATCAGTGAGTTTATCTAAGATGTAGTTATCAAAAATAAATACTGGCTGTACAGGGAAGTCAGATTTCAAGGCATGATACAATGCTGCGTTATCATTCAGCCTCAGGTCACGCCTAAACCAAAAAATTGTAACCATTAGTTAACTGTTTCCTTGAGGTATTTTTGAACCCATGACTCTTTAAGAGGAATAATAAGTTGATCAGCCGAAATTGCTGCTTGATTTATAATATTGTCGTTGATGGATAATGCACCTTTGTTAAATAAGTCAATTAATTCATCCAAACTCACTTGAACCCATTCACCGTCAGAATAAAGAATAATTCCCATTCTATTAAAGAGATTTATATTTAAATGATCTTCGATTATTTTAATGTTATGTATTAACTTATCTATTGAGCAACCGCTAGATCCACTATTAATTTCATCATTATATACCACAAAACCCAAATTACCTACAAATTCAAAACCAGGATCTAGCTTTATTTGATGTGCTTTCCAATTTGGTAAAAACTCATTCATATTTGAACTAATTACATTTTTTTGCTGATCACTCAATAGGTTTTCGGCTTGAAATACCCAAACTTTTACTGATGCGCTTGTTGGAAGCAAATTCATTTGTATTACTTTATATTGTTTAATACCATCTCAGCCAGATCATATACCATCACTTTTCCTTCATTTCCATTGGCTGCTATCCCGTCTTGTAACATTGTTATACAAAAAGGACAATTAGCAACAACTATTTTATTGCCGTTTTCGTAAATTTCCTCAGCCCTTTCTGTGTTAATTCTTTTATTTCCTGGCTCATCTTCTTTGAACATTTGAGCTCCTCCTGCCCCACAACACAATCCATTTACCTTGGAACGTTTCATCTCTTTGATATTCATTTTCAGTGCTTCCAGCACCTCTCGTGGAGCGTCATAAATGTCATTAGCTCTTCCTATGTAACAGGAATCGTGATAACTTATTGTTTCTGCTGTTTCGTTTACTTGAATCTTGCCAGTTGCAATCAGCTCTTGCAAATATTGACTGTGATGAATGACATTATAGTTGCCACCTAATTCAGGATATTCGTTTTTTAAGGTGTTGAAGCAATGTGGACATGCAGTTACAATAGATTTTACTTCGTACATGTTTAAAGTTTGCACATTCTGAAGTGCCGTCATTTGAAAGAGGAATTCATTACCAGCTCGTCTAGCAGGATCTCCAGTACATTTTTCTTCATCTCCTAAAACGGCGAATTTTACGCCAGCTTTCAACATAATTTCACAAAAAGCTCTTGTTACTTTTTGGGCTCTTGCATCAAAACTTCCAGCACAACCAACCCAAAATAATATCTCAGGAGATTCCCCATTAGCAGCATACTGTGCCATCGTCTTTATATTACTCATTCCTATTATTTTATGATTCGTGTATCCAATTATCTCTGCTAACAGGCATTTGCCAAACTGCACCTGTATTTTCAATACTATTAAACATTGATAACCAATCTGGAGGCCCAGCTGATTCTGTCAATAACTCATATCTTCTCAGCTCTAAAATTATATCCAATGGATTTATTAAAATCGGACAAGCTTCTACACATGCGTTGCAGGTAGTGCAGGCATGGATTTCTTCTCTTGAAATACGATCAAACAAAGATTTGCCATCATAAAATAAAGGATCTTTTGCAACCGATCTTGCTTTTCCTAGTTCTTCAGCTCTATCGCGTACGTCCATCATTATCTTTCGGGGACTTAGGAGTTTTCCTGTAATACTAGCAGGACAAACATTTGAACATCTTCCACATTCTGTGCAGCTATAGGCATCTAAGAGGTGCTTCCAAGTTAGTCCAGTTACATCATTTGCTCCAAAATTCATATCTGGTTCTGCTGCGCCTGTTGCATCTACTTCAATCCCATACATTGACTTAACTTCATTCATTATAGCAGGCATATTCTCAATTTTCCCAATAGAACTTAGTTTGGAGAAATAGACATTTGGAAAACTTAAGAAAATATGTAAGTGCTTAGAATATGGCAAATACAATATGAATCCTAAAACGACCATCAAATGCAACCACCAACCAAATCGTTCTAAAATATATAAGGAATTTACAGAAAATCCTCCAAAAATGGCAGGACCTATATTATCGCTTATTAGTAAAGTACCTGTTTCTTTAAAGTGTTCTGGTTCCAAACCTTGAAGTAACACATCACAACCATTCATGGTAAATATGCCGACTATTAGCACAATTTCAGCAAATAAAATATTATTGGCATCCATTGACGGCCAACCTTTCATTTCTGACATCTTAAAGCGAGGAAGTTTTAAAAGATTTCTCCTTGCCAAAAAAACTATAGTAGCAATAAATGCCAACAGTGACAAAATCTCTATAAAATTGATAATTATGTTATACAAACCGCCAATTTTGTCCACAAAAAATCTGTGAAATCCAAAAGCACCATCCAACAGAATTTCAATCAATTCAATTTGGGTAAATATGAATGCAACATAGATAAAAAGATGCAAAAAACCTGGAATAGGTCTTGAAAACATTTTCTTTTGACCGAATGCAATTAACAATACATTTTTCCATCTCTGGGACCTGTTACCTGATATCTCAATATCTTTACCTTGTAAAATATTAGACCTAAGAAATAGGAATCTTTTGGTGGCAAAGAAAAAAATCAATCCTACCAAAACAATGAATATACTTTGTTGAATCATAAAAATAAAATTCTAATCTAAGGTAAATACATCTTGTTCAGATTGTAGTACATTCTAACGAATTTATCTTCATGATAATATTTTAGAATCGTTCTAATGAAGTTTATTCAAGAAAGTAGAAATTGATATTTAGATTTGTGCAGAATTAAAAGCCCAATCATGCAATTATTAAATGACGCTCAAGTAAAAGAAAAAATAAAACGTCTTGCTATAGAAATGATTGAGCACAATTACACGGAAACTGAAATAAACCTAATTGGGATTAATAATAATGGATATTCGTTTTCAAAGTTGATTCAAAACGAAGTACCTAAAGAATATGCCTTAAAAGTTAAATCATTTCAAATCACATTAAATCCTGCACATCCACTTGACCCTATCCAATTCAATGAGGGAAATATTGATTGTTTTAAAGACAAGGTCATAATCCTAATTGACGATGTTGCAAATACTGGAAGAACTATGTTTTATGCAATGAAACCATTTATGGATACAATTCCTAAGAAAATTGAAGTTGCTGTGTTGGTGGACAGAAAACATAAAAACTTCCCTATTAAAGTTGATTATGTCGGCCTGTCTTTGGCTACAACATTCCTGCAGAATATTGACGTGAACCTTAAAGATATTAATCAATATTCTGCAAGTTTGAGTTAAGCTCTATTTAATTACAATCACCTTGCTGGATCTAACTTCTTCGCTGTTGCTGAGGAAGATGTAATAAAACCCTGCTGACAACTTATGTGAATTCAAATTAAGAATCTTTTCATCAGATCCAATTTTACGTGTTTCCAAAAGGTGGCCTGTTGAGGACACTAACTTTAGATCAGAATAATTCTTCCTTAAAAAGATAGTAATATTGTCATAGGCAGGATTAGGGCTTATAAAAAAGTCTGATTCTCTATTGGCTTCCTTCGTAGACACAATACCATCAATGTCAACCGTCCTTCTTGGTAGTAGCTGATATCCTTCAATAAAAGGAGAAGTATTATCAAATTGTGATCCTAAACCAGAAACACTAAACATTGAAAAATTAGGAACAACTGTATTGAATAAATCAATATCGTTGTCTATTCGGATTTTAAATATTTTTCCACCTGGATCCTGTACGTCAATAGTAAAACCAGTTCCAATACCTGTAGTCCATTGACCTGGATCGACAAAAGTTAAATTACTCAATTTTACAAACTCAGATTCCGTTGATTCATCCAAGTCAGTGACGTTTGCAGCAATTTTAAGCGAACCAGTTCCAGATTTCCATAATGTATCAGGAGAAATTTGAGTCAATCCATTAAATTGTGAAATCCGACCTTGAACTGTAATTTCATCTCCTTCTACTACCATATAGCCAAAAGTTTTATTCGAGAATAATGATATTCCTCCTGTTGCATCAATCATAAATAATTGAATAGGATTTAAGCCATTGTAGTCAACACCATATACAATTCCTTTCAGTTGACAGAAGGAATTAATGGAACTTGCTACTCCTGCTGCATCATTACCTGTTACTTCAGCAATTGTTTTAGGTGGATAATTTTGGGCACAGTTTACTGTGATGCTCACATTGGCTTGATCTGTTCCTCCAATTTTATCGGTGACCGTATATGTAAAGCCATCAAGTCCGCAATAGTCTTTGTTTGGAGTATAAACCAATCCATTTTGATTTCCCGTTACCGTTCCATTGGAAGGATTGGTATAAGTCAATGTTTCAACCCCATTTGGCAGTTTATCATTGGTTAGAACATTCATATTTAGAGCTGAATTAAAACTAGTGGTAAATACATCATCTGTGCAAACAGTTGCAGTTCCTGAAATCGGACTATAGGTATCTATTGGGAATGGATTGGCTACTCCACTATTGTTTGGCGCGCCAGCTAAACTTCCAACTCCTCCAAATTTCCAGTTACTCAGAATAAACGTAGTGGCATCAGGACCTGTTCCATCTACTCTGTACGCCCAGCCATCTAAGTACTCCCAAGCAGTTCCAGTTCCATCAAGATTGATGTCACCAAAAATGTCAATTACAGTATTTTCTTCAAATAATTCAAGGGCATCATCACCATTTATATTCATGGATGAACTTATAAAATCAGCATCAAAACCGAAATATTGATGGAATAAAGCACTGTCAGCAGCAATATGAATGTATGTTCCTTTTGGTACCGAAATAGCTGGAAAGGTGAATTCCTTACCATCTGATCCCCCACCGTTATTAGCAGAACCAATACCATATAAGCTCAAATCAGCGATATCATCTATTACATAAACTTCAGCTCCTTTGGCTGATGCTGTACCATTGGCTTGAGCATCATGAACCCCAGATAAAAGTAACTTAGCGTCTCCAAGAATATCATTATCCACAATGCTTACTGTCATGAAATCACCTCCAGGCACTACATTATTATTCATGCCTTTGGCAATTTGCAATCTGATGGTCTCAGTCCCTTCAATCAATAAATCTTCAGATATTCCGAGCACCACAGTGACTGTATCTAATGGCTTGTCTGCCTGAAATGTTATAGTTTGAGGAGATAAAAAGGTGTAATCCAATCCATTTGTTGCTGTTCCTGAGCCAGTATCTGTTATGATAGCTGATTGTGGCATATTTCCCAATCCATTTTTCATAACTCTTATAAAGACTCCTGGAGCACTCTCGTTTGCTATGGCAGTCCCTACCAAGAAACTAATCCTTGGGCTACCTAGGCATATATTAGCTTGTCCTGGGCTCGCATAGATAATCTTTCCTGCTAACATTGCAATAGAGGGAGTTTTGGATATACCCCAATTGCTTGCGAGATTGTTATCTGAGGTGATATCACAAAGTAGCATTGAAAAATTCTTTCCATCGGCCTCAGACGGCCACGGATAGGCATCAGAAAAATCAACAATATCTAATGTATCTCCACTTTTAGCTCTTAATGTTATCACCTCACCACTATTGTTTAAGGCACCAGAATCCCATTGTCGTGCAGTTACTTTAAAATATTTAAAAAATGCGGCTGAGTCTTTGGCAACCAAAAAATACTCCCCGGCTTTTATATCAATATTGGGGAATGTATAGTCAACACCAGTTAAAATAAACTGATCAACGTTTATTGGACTTGGCCCAGCGTTATGAATTTCAATAAACTCTAGGGAATCTATACCAGTTAAATCATTGTATAAAATTTCAGTGATTACCAGCTGCCCAAAACTGAATTTGGCAACCAAAAACATAAAGCAAATAAGTACGGTTTTTCTCATGATATTGAACATTTAATCTAAACACGAAGTTATGTTGAGGTTTTTGTTTTTGATGTTAATTTAACTTAAAGATTTTTCAGGCAAAAAAACTTCAGCCATCATACAACGGACGCTGCCGCCGCCATATTTTTCAATTGTAGGTATCTTGCCTGTCAAAATTCTCGTATGTTTGTTGATTGAGGTTATTTGCTTTTCGTTTAAACAGTTTTTGGCAGTTTCTGACATGACCAAATAACGATCTCCTTGCACTGAACGAACCTGTAGCATATTCCCTGCAAATTGATTCATCTGTTCAAGCGAAATTGGGATAATTTCTTTATCTGTTTCTTCAAAAGAATCAATCAAAACTTGTCTTTCAGTTGTATTCTTTATTGAATCCAAACAAACTACTGCAAAGTCTTCACCTATTGCCATCATGACATTTGAATGATAAACAAGCTCGTCATTAGAATCAGTTGAAACAAATGATATAGGATTATATCCAACGATTTCACAAAACTGATCCAGCAGATTTACATCAGTTCGTTGACTAATACAGGCATATGCTATTTGATTTTCGCGATCTAAAACCATACTGCCAGTGCCTTCGAGATATTTATTATCTTCTTCCGCGTCCTCCAAATGTATATGCTCTGTAATCCAAAAATCATGCTCCAATAAATTCAATACCTCATCAGTTCTTTCTAACCTTCGCTTTGGAGAATACATTGGATAAGTAATAACTGAACCATCTTCATGAAAAGAGATCCAGTTGTTGGGAAAAATTGCATCGGGTTTGGTTGGACTATCAGAATCTTGAAAAACTGAAACCAAAATACCATGCGTCTTCAATTTTATAACAAACTGGTCAAACTCAGCAATGGCCTTTGATTTAATTTCTTGTGGACTTAATGATTGGTCATTGACCTGAAAAGCATTGTTTTCGGCTGTTTCTTCGTTAAATCCAAAGGAAGCTGGCCGAACCATCAATATATTTGGAGTAGTTTGCGTTTTAATCATATTTGAAATCTCTAATTTTCTTTATGTGCTATTTTTCGCATCTCTGCTGCCTTTTCATGCCCCAAATATCGGTCAATTATTTCATGTCCTAGATATATTAAGGGAGTTAATATTATCGCTACTGAAAATTTGTACAAATAATTAATCAAGCCTATTGCCAATACCAATTTTATATCCCATCCTGCACCAATATAAAATGCTATAAAAAGTACAACAAAACTGTCAACAAATTGACTGACAAGTGTAGAACCTGTCGATCGCAGCCAAATCAATTTTTCTCCAGTCATTTTCTTGATTTTATGAAAAATAAAAACATCTAAAATCTGACCAACCAAAAAGGCAACTAGTGAGCCTATAATTATCCAAGTCCCTTGCCCAAAAACCAAACTAAACGCATAATTGTAATCACCAACTTTGGATCTCACCTCTGCTTGTTTATCTGGTGACCAAACACTCAGGATATGTGATGTTGGCCAAAAATCAGCCGGAACAAGTCGAACTCCTACAAAGAAAACAATAAAAGCATAGGAAATAAGCCCTACTGTGAGGTATGATAAAAATTTTACACCACGGGTACCATAATACTCGTTGATAATGTCAGTCATTATAAAAACTACTGGCCAAAGTAACACACCACATGTGAGATTGAAGGATAAATGCTCAATACCAAAAAAAGTAAGATCTATAGGATTGAATGAAAGAGATTGCTCTAAGGAAAATATTTTCACTCCTATCAACTCGGCTATTAAAGCGTTGGCAATAAAAAAGCCAGCCAATATAACGTATAACCTCTTGGCGCGGTCATTAAAAAAATCATTCACAACATACATAAAAGAGTGTTTAGCTCGAACTATTATGACAAAATTACCTTAATAGCTAATCAAACATAAAGGTCGATAATTTTTAACACTGTACCTTTACAACAATTAATTTTATGGCAAGAATAAGTATAGATTTAAAGAAAGGCTCAGTTCGCGAAGAAAAAGAGCTTGTGGCAGGTATTGATTTGGGAACTACCAATAGTCTAATTGCCTTTGTAAAGGATGGTCAACCATATTGCTTAACAATCGAAAATGAAACAACATTGGTGCCTTCTGTGATTCATTTCAATTCAAATGGAGAAGCCAGTGTTGGGAACACCGCCAAATCATATCTTATTGACGACCCAGCAAATTCAATTTATTCTGTCAAAAGATTAATAGGAAGGTCATATAATGAAATCAAAGAGAACAAATCATTATTTAATTATCATATTCATGAATTTAGTGAAGAAGGATTGGCTAAGGTTCAGATAGCCAATCGTTTCTATACTCCTGTTGAGTTATCATCTTTGATATTAGCAAAACTTAAAAATTCAGCGGAATCTGCATTAAAGACTCAAATACATAAAGTTGTCATAACTGTACCTGCATATTTTAATGATATCCAACGCCAAGCCACAAGAGATGCAGGAAAATTAGCAGGATTAGAAGTGCTTAGAATCATAAATGAGCCAACAGCTGCAAGTTTGGCATTTGGAATAAATGAAACGGGGGAAGACCAAAATATTGTTGTTTATGATTTTGGTGGTGGTACATTTGATGTAAGTGTTTTGAGACTTGAAGGTGGAGTATTTGAGGTATTAGCAACATCAGGAGACACTTTTTTGGGAGGAGATGACATCGATCAAGCAATAATCAATTTCTGGATGAGTAAATCGAGCTTTGAAAACAAATCTAATCAAAAATCCTTTTATCAAGAGTTGCGATTAAAAGCTGAAGAAGCAAAAAAGGAATTAAGTGAAAAGTTAGATTTTACAACCAATATTGGAGAAAGCTCTTTTGCTCTAAGTAGAGCAGAACTGAATCAAATTGCGCTCCCCTTCCTGCAGAGAACGATTGATTGTTGTAAACAAGTTATGACAGATTCAAAACTCAGCAACACAGATATATCTAAGGTTTTAATGGTCGGCGGTTCCACCAGAATGCCTTTTGTTAAAGATTTTGTTGGCAATTTCTTCAATACAATAGTTGATGATCGATTGAATCCAGATGAAGTTGTTGCATTGGGCGCTGCTATTCAAGCTGAAGTACTTACAGGTGGCCAAAAAAATATTCTACTATTGGATGTTACTCCACTTTCTTTGGGAATAGAAACCATTGGTGGTCTTATGGATGTTATTCTTCCTAGAAACAGCAAAATCCCTTCTCGAGTAGCCCGAAATTACACTACATCAATTGATGGCCAAACTAATTTGAAAGTTGCAATATATCAAGGTGAACGGGATATGGTGCATAATAACAGAAAACTAGGAGAATTTATCCTCAAGGGAATCCCTCCCATGCCAGCTGGGCTACCAAAAATTGAAGTTAGGTTCATGCTTGATGCAAATGGCCTTCTGACAGTTGGAGCTAAAGAACTACGCTCAGGAGTAGATCAATCAATTGACATTAATTCAGCTTATTCTATTGCTGAGGAAGAAATGGGAAGAATGCTCATGGATTCCACCATTAACGCCAAAGAAGACATTAAACAAAAAGCAATAGTAGAAGCTTCGGTGGAAGCAAAAATGGTTATTCAATCAACAAAAAAATTTATTGGACAAAATGCAAGCTGGTTAAACGAGGAGAACAAAAATGAATTCAATAGATTTATAGATAATGTTCAAAACAAAATTGAAAGCAATAGCAAAGATGAAATATACAAATCATTGATTGAACTGAATAAATACGCTGAGCCTTTTGCACACGAAGCACTGGATCGATCAGTTTTAGCAGCGTTATCTGGAACTAAAATACCCCCTAAATCATAGTGAGTTTAAACCCTGCCTCCAAAGTTGCATGTATTATTAACCCCGCTTCGGGCTCATTCATTGGACCTAAGCTAAAAGACATGGTACTTGAAGGCCTAAGTCCAACAAAATACAGCGTCGATTTTTTTGAAACCAACTATCCTGGTCACGCAACAGAAATTTCTGTACAATTGTCTGTCTCTGAATACGATATCATACTTATCTGTGGAGGGGATGGCACAATAAATGAGTCTTTGCAAGGCTTAGTCAAAACCAATAAGACAATTGCCATCCTTCCAAGTGGATCAGGCAACGGAATATCAATGCATGCTGGAATAGGAAGAGATGCAAAAACTGCTTTGGCATTTATCAATAATGGAAATACCAAATCAATTGATGCCATTCAAGCAGGCAACAGAATTATCATTAATTTGGCAGGTGTTGGTTTTGATGCATTAATTGCAAAACAACTTAAACTTGCTAAATATCGTGGATATTGGGCTTATGTTGGATTAATCATGAAATACTTTTGGCGATTCAAAAGCTCCAAATACGAGATGGTAATAGATGGCGTAAAAAGAAAAGAGCGCTTGTTCATGATAGAAATTGCTAATGGGCCTATGTATGGGTATGATTTCAATGTGGTACCAGGAGCAGATATGAGCGATGGCTTAATAACAGTACTTCTGCTTAAAGAGGCTTCAATATTTAGAAGATTGTTGGATGTTCCAAAAATAATAAATGGAAATTTAGACCAAGTTAAGTGGGCTGAACAGTTGCTTTGTAAGCAGATTTCAATATCTCGCAAAAGAAAATTAAGTTTACACATCGATGGAGAATATGTTAAGCTTAAAGACAAAAAAATAAGCTTTGATATTATACCAAACGCTTTTAACCTCATAGTGCCATGAAAAAAAAACAAGATGATCGAGATCGTGCTATGGTTTACAGTACTGACCCAGATACCATGTCGTCTTTGTTTTCAGGTCTAAATTTAAATTCAGATGAAATTAACGAATCTCAAAATGACCATTTTAAGCAAGAAGTAAGAGTTACATTGGATAAGAAAAGTCGTGGCGGCAAAGAGGTGACGCTTGTCAAACAATTGAATGTTCATGAAAACATACTTGCAGAGTTAGCAACTTTTCTAAAAGCAAAGTGTGGTGTTGGTGGAACAGCAAAAGATGGTGAAATTTTGATTCAAGGCAATCATGTCGAAAAAGTAATCAAGCTTATGATTGAAAAAGGCTACAAACGCACCAAAAAATCCGGCGGATAGACCTACAATCCTAAAGAAATTAAAGCCAAAATTACTCCGATCAACGGCGCAATCATGCCCTTCCAATTGAGATGATGGTTATCATCTGTTTCAAATAAAATAGTAGTACTTACATGCAGAAATGAACCCGCGACGCCTGCTAGAATTCCTTCCAAAACCATTTGTTCTATATGGATAAGTGTTCCAGTAATCATTCCTAAATACGGAGCAAAACTAAATAAAAGTACTCCCCAATATAGCCATTTTTTGGAGAATCCACTTGACATTAACACCAATACTAGAGCCAAAACCGCTGGAATATGATGTAATAATATACCAACCAAAAGCATTGTTGAACCAACATGTTCATTGGAGTGATCGTGTCCTTTAGGCTCCAAAACCTCATATCCCCCCAAAGCAAGGCCCTCGGCAAATGAGTGGATACACAGGCCTAAAATTATTTGTACAAAAAACAAAACAGAACGTTCATGCGAGTGAACATGCCCATGCTCGATCCCTTGGGTAAATTGCTCTAAGACAAGCTGCATAAAAAATCCACCCAAAACCCAATATTTAGCATTTGGACTGAAAGTCCCAAATATTAAAGGAAACAAATATAAAAAAACTACAGACACCAAGAAAGCTCCACCAAAAGACAACCAATCTTTTGAAATTCTTTTTTTGTCTTTAAAAATAAAAATTCCGAATAGGCCAACCAATAAGATGGTCCCAACTAAAATGATCCAACTTGCACTAAGCATTTACTTCTTTTCTGTTTAAAATATTCAAGACTTGAGATGACAGCCAAAAAGAAATTCCTCCTAAGACAGTACCTAAAATTGCACCAATAGTAACGTCTAAAGGATAATGCACTCCCACATAAACTTGACTAAATGCTACACTTGCAGCCCAAATCAGAAGCAAAGTTCGCACAATTCGGTTCGTTGGCCAAACTGCCATGGCAAGAAAAACAGAAAGTGCAAAATGATTGCTCGAATGCGATGAAGGAAAACTGTAGCCACTCCCACATCCAATTAAATCTCTGACCTCAGGATTCATGATCTTTTCGTTACAAGGCCTAACCCTTTGAACCAAGGGTTTGATCAATTTGCTGCTAATGGTGTCGGCAAGGCTTGAAGCCAAAATTGCACATAAAATAATCACGAAAGACTGCTTTCTGAATTTTAACGCAATAAAGATCAGCAAAAAAATATAAACCGGAATCCACGTAATTTTATTTCTCAGAATTGGAGCCAACCAATCGAGAAAATCGTTGGACAAAGTATGATTAATAAAATGAAATAATTCTACGTCCATTTGAACAAGTTATTTTTTGGTTCCTGTCAAAATAAGTCTTTTGGATTTTTCAAGCTCAAAAGCATTGAGCTGATAGTCTCCAAAACATCCATTCACTTGCAAGCCGTTGGATTGAAACATTTTCTTCAATTCACTCATTGTAAAATAACGTACCTTTTCTTGATAATGAAATTCTTTGCCGTTATCAATGACTTCAATATCTTTCACAAAATACCCATTGATTATCTGTTTTGAAATCTTAAAATCAACTCCTTCACATTCAGTTTCGCCCTTCCAAGGCAATTCTTGCTCGGCTAAGTGAGCGTTCAAAAAATCCAAAACAAATACACCACCCCAATTGAGCGCTTCCCTTACATTCCTTATTACTTGATTGTGTTCCTCATCACTTTCGAAATAACCAAAACTAGTAAAAAATGAAATAATCATCCCAAAATTCGCTTCAGGAAAAGGATCTCTAGAGTCATTTACTAGATATTTGATTTTGGAATTTGAAAGTGATTTAGCTTTTTGTAAAACATTTTCATTGATATCAGTGCCTGTGACTTTCATACCCGCATCGGATAGCAAGCGACTTAACCTTCCAGTTCCACATCCAAGGTCTAAAACCTTAGTTCCTTTAGCTACATCAAAATGAGAAGTCAGTTTGTTGACAAAAATCTTTGCCTCTTTATCATCTCGTTCTTTGTATAAAAGTGAGTAATATCTGGTATCAAACCAAGAATTGAACCATTCAGTTTCAGTCATATTATCTTTTCAAGACGTAAATATGAACAAAGCATTAAATACCTTCATCTTTTCTTGGTAAAAAAGTAATTTTGCTGCTCAATTAAATTAACAACTTTGACTTTAATTAAATCAATATCTGGTATCAGAGGAACAATTGGCGGAGAACCTGGAAATAATTTCACCCCAATTGACATTGTCGAATGCACTGCCGGATTTGGAATCTGGCTTTCAAAAAGGTCGAAAATAAGGCGTATAACAGTAGGTAGGGATGGTAGAATTTCTGGTGAAATGGTATCTGAACTAGCAATACAGACTTTAATCGCTTTGGGATTTGAGGTTATAGATCTAGGTTATAGCACTACCCCCACGGTTGAAATTGCTATACCCGAAACCAACTCTTCTGGGGGAATAGTATTTACTGCAAGCCATAATCCTGCACAATGGAATGCTTTAAAGTTTCTAAATGAAAAGGGCGAGTTCATCTCTGCTTCAGAAGGAGAGGAAGTTTTGAGGATCATAGCTGAGAAAGAACTCTGTTTTGCAGAAGTTTCTAATCTCGGATCTAGAGTGATTAGACAAGACCTTATTTCTGTTCATGCCAATCAGATATTAAATTTGCCTTTGGTCAATGTCGAATTGATAGCTGCTAGAAAATTTCATGTTGTTATTGATGCGATTAACTCAACTGGGGCTATTGCTTTGCCAATTCTTTTAGATAGTCTAGGAGTGAGTTATGAAATACTGAATGGTGAAATAAATGGAGTCTTTTCACACAATCCTGAACCACTTCCTGAGCATCTTGCAGAAATAATGAACAAAGTGCCAGCTTCAAAAGCTGATTTAGGAATAGTAGTTGACCCCGACGTTGATAGGTTAGCCTTCATAGATGAAAAAGGTAATTGGTTTGGGGAAGAATACACTTTGGTAGCTGTTGCTGATTATATACTCTCCAAAACAAGCGGAAACACCGTGTCTAATTTATCATCAACCAAGGCACTTAAGGATATAACTGAAAAACATGGTGGAAATTATTTTGCTGCCGCAGTTGGTGAGGTGAATGTTGTTACCAAAATGAAAGAGGTGAGTGCTATAATTGGTGGTGAAGGGAACGGAGGAATAATATATCCTGAACTCCATTATGGAAGAGATGCGCTAGTTGGGGTAGCCTTGGTTTTGTCCTACTTGGCAGAAACCAAACTTACTATGTCAGCTTGGCGCAATCTATTACCCAATTACTTTATTTCAAAAAATAAAATTGAATTGAACGGATTGGAATTGGAAAAAATATTCAAGGAGGTAAGTGCAAAATTTTCTAGTTTCCCTCAATCAAATATAGATGGATTGAAGATAGATTTCCCAGATGGTTGGATTCATTTGAGAAGTTCAAATACCGAACCAATCATCAGGTTATATGCTGAAGGACCAGATCAAATCAGAGCTGAATACTATGCTTCCGAAGTTTTAAATATAGTTCGTATTTTACAGCCTTAAACTGAAACAAATGGCGAGAATTTATTTTGATAATGCAGCTACAACTCCCTTGTGCGAAGAAGCAAGAATAGCTATGATTAATGTAATAGATAATATTCACGGAAATCCATCATCTATTCATGCAGATGGGAGAGCTGCTAGGGCAATTATAGAAAAATCACGGAAAACCATTGCCTCAATAATAAACAGTTCTGTAAGTGAAATATTTTTTACTTCTGGAGGAACTGAATCCAATAACATGGTATTGATTGGCTGCGTTAGAGATCTCGCCGTAAAAAGAATAATTTCATCTCCGGTAGAGCATCATTGCATTTTGCACACACTTGATTACTTAAATACACACTCCGATGTTCAAATTGTTTTCATTCCGGTAAATAAATTCGGAGCCCCAGACTTGAATGCCCTAGAGGAAGAACTAAAGAAATCATCCGAACTGACTTTGGTGACATTAATGCACGTAAATAATGAATTGGGAACTGTTACTGATATTTCCAAAGCTGCAAGTATTTGCAAAGAGCATTCAGCAATGTTCCATTCTGATACAACACAAAGCATCGGGCTTTTGCCTATCGATGTCCAATCTCAAGGAATTGACTTCTTAACTGGATCAGCGCATAAATTTCATGGACCTAAAGGTGTTGGTTTTGTTTATATTTCAAACAAATACCCTATTAAATCTTACATACATGGTGGAAGTCAAGAGCGAAACATGAGAGCTGGAACGGAAAATCTGGTCGGAATTGCGGGAATGTCTTCGGCTCTCGAAAAAACATGGTCAGATCGTGAAATCATTCATGAATATGTTGATACACTTAGAAACCAATTAAAGACAGGCATTTTAGAGATTTTTCAAGACGCATACGTCAATGGGGATCCTGAACAATATTCCTCTAAGATATTGAGTGTATCATTTCCGCCTTCAGATAAAAATGAAATGGTATTGCTAAGTTTAGATATTCATGGAATAAGTGCTTCTGGTGGGAGCGCTTGTAGCAGCGGCATTGAGCATACTTCTGGAGTATTGGATTACATTAATGAACCTTCAGATCGAAAGACTATTCGATTTTCCTTTTCAAAATATAATAATCAAAATGAGGTGGAAACTTGTCTTGAGAAGTTAGCTCAGATATTCGAAGCCAAAAAAGCATTTTCATGAAAATTGCATTGATTGGTTATGGCAAAATGGGTAAGGCCATTGAAGAATTAGCCCTAAAAGCAGGAGATGAAATAGTATTAAAAGTTGATGTCAACAGTGATGCAAACTGGTACAAAGGCCTAGTAGATGCTGATGTAGCAATTGAATTCTCAAGTCCCGATTCTGCATTTAATAATTTAAAAGTTTGTATCGATAATAATGTACCAGTTGTCTGCGGTACCACTGGATGGTATAATTCAAAACAAAGTATAGAAGATTATTGTCTTAAAAAAAATGGTTGTATCCTCATTGCTTCAAATTTCAGTATTGGTGTAAATATCTTTTTTAGTTTGAATGAATATTTGGCTAAAATCATGGCTCAATATCCAGAATACCAAGTTACCATGGAGGAAATACATCACACTGCCAAACTTGATCAACCTAGTGGTACCGCTTTGACATTAGCTAATACAATAATTGACTTCAGAAATGACATAGACTCTTGGACTCAAGATATAAACATGGTGGACTCTCAATTATACATCGAATCCGTTCGACAAGACCCAGCACCAGGAACCCATAAAGTTTTTTATGATTCTTTTATCGATAGTATTGAAATTACACATACTGCACACTCACGTATTGGCTTTGCGGCAGGAGCATTGATGGCTGCAAAATGGATTTGCGAAAAAAAAGGAATTTTCACAATGAAAAACATAATAAGTTAAATACGAATTATATCGTATTTTATTCTGCATTTATAAATATTTAACATTTCATTATTTGAATAATATAAGTTGATCTTGCTCAGGCAACGTTTATTGTTTTCAAAGAATCAGAATATTGTGGCGGAGATTGAAATTATTTCAAAATAAGCTTAACTTTACAATACTAACAACACAAACCAAACAGATAACTTTATGAAATTTAAGTTATTATCAATCATTTTTATTTCAATTATCAAGTTAAGTTCCATCAACGCACAATGCACAAATGGAACTCAAGATATTTGTAAATGTTCTACAGCGCCAGTTTTATGCACAATTGATGAACTTGATGGATACGTCCTTCCGATGAGCAATTATCAACACCCTTGGGATGGGCCAAATCCTCTATGCGCTGGGCAAGGTGGTGTTCCTAACAATCCATCATGGTTCGCATTTAAGGCATGGTGTACAGATTTAACTTTGGTTTGTTCAGTAAGTAATTGTACCGGACAAGGTGGATCCAACGGAATTCAAATTGCCATTTACAGTAGTTGTAGCCCTTATACCCCTGTAGCGTGTAACGTTAGCCCTGCCAATTGCAATTTAAACGATAAGACTATTACAATGACAGGACTAGTGATAGGTGCTACCTATTACTTCTTAGTCGATGGTTGTGCTGGTTCGTATTGTACAGTAACTATTGATGTAGTTGGAACATGTGGCAATCCAGTTATTCAAGACTGGAAAGGCCCAATATCTGGTCCTAAAGAAATTTGCGCTCCAAAAACCAACGTTTACACAATTCAAAAAGTAGATGGAGCAACGCACTATGTTTGGTATTTGAATGGGGTTGTAATTAAGAACAGTACAGCTAATAATGTATCTGTTGCATGGGCCGCCCCCGGGGTCTACACACTCTGCGTTGATGCATATAATAATCCATGTATCCCAGAATCCGATCCTCCGCCACCTACCTGCATTGACATAACAGTCGATGTAGCCAATGCGGGTACGTTAACCGTTACACCACAAAATCTCTGTCCAGGTAAAATAGTTGATTACAATGTTGTTGGATTTACCCCTGCCCCAAATAATGCGGAGTATATACTGATTGCAAATAGTTCAGGAGTTGTAATAGAAGTTTTAACAAACACTTCTGGTACATGGACTTATGACAAATGTGGAACTTTTACGTTCTACTCTTACAATTATGTAATATCTGGAAACTCTACGATCCCAACAGTAGGTATGAATATTTCATCCATTAACTGCGTAGTCAATTGTTGTGATCTCAAATCTAAAGTTGTAACCTTTGCTGACTCTCAAAAACCTGTCATATCTGGCAAACCCGCTAATCAAACATTGACTTGTTATGATTTATTACAGCCAATGGCGGATCTTAGTTATACAGACAATTGTATTGGCCCTGGAACTATTCTAGGAGTAGAAACAGGTTCTGCGAATATGTGTAATGGAGGTACTATTACACGAACCTGGATGGTTAAAGACAGCTGTAATAACACCGACTCACATGTACAAACGATAACAATACAAGGATCTCCAATACCTACCTGGACCAATCCACTCGCCAATCAAACAATTATTTGTGCTGATATTCCTACTACACACCCTGACTTGGCATATACCAATAATAAAAGTGGTGGCTGCCAAATTGCAGGTACTGTTGCTCCAGTTGTCACCGGTTCCGCTGATTTATGTGGAGGTGCAATTACACGGACATGGTCCTTTACAGATTTTTGTGGTCGAACCATCACCCATGCTCAGGTATTAACGGTAACCCCAGTCGCCCAAGCCAACTGGGTTAATCCACCGCCCACAGCAACAACAGTAAGTTGCGCTAATATACCTACCTCTGCGCCAGATTTATCATATACCAATAACTTAATTAGTGCTTGTGCAATTACTGGCTCAGTTCCAGCCGTTGTAACAGGTAGCGCAGATCTATGCGGTGGAGTAATAACCTACACGTGGACATTTATAGATGTATGTGGAAGAACTATAACTAGGGTTCAAACTATCACGGCTACACAAGTTGCACAGGCAGCATTTATCAACCCACCTGCGAGCCAAACAGTAACATGCGCTAATATTCCTACTTCTGCACCTGATTTGAATTACACCAACAATCTATCAGGAGCTTGCGGAATTACTGGGGTCGTATCTCCTGTTCAATCAGGTTCTGCTGATTTATGCGGTGGTTCCATTGTATATACATGGACATATACTGATGCATGTGGCAGGATAACCAATCATGCACAGGTATTTACAGTGACACCAGTTCCTCAGGCTACATTTACAAATCCTCCACCAAGTCAAACTGTGTCATGTGCAAATATTCCTACATCTGCTCCTGATCTTCAAATAACCAATAATCTTGCTGGACCTTGTGCAATCACTGCTACAGTTTCACCAACACAATCAGGCAATGCGGATCTATGTGGCGGCTCAATTTCGTACACTTGGACTTACACAGATGCCTGTGGAAGAACGACAACACATGTTCAAACATTTACAGCAACAATTGTCCCACAAGCTACTTTTGTGAGCCCTCCACCAAGTCAAACGGTAACTTGCGAAAACATCCCTGCTTCTGCGCCTGATTTGCAGTATTCAAACGGACTAGCTGGAGCATGCGCAATACAAGGCTCGAAATCTGCATTCCAAAGTGGGAATGCTGATCTTTGTGGCGGAACGATAACTTTCACATGGACTCTGATTGATGTATGCGGAAGAAACACAACACATGTTCAAAACTATACTGTTACACCCACTCCTATTGCTGCTTTTGTAAGTCCGCCAGCTAATCAGACAGTAACTTGTCAAAATATACCAACCTCAGCACCTGATATTGCTTACACCAACGGAAAGTTTGGTAATTGTGCAATTCAGGGGACTGTATCGGCTCAGCAAAGTGGGTTCGCGGATTTGTGCGGAGGCAGTATCAACTTTACTTGGGCATTTACTGATCAATGTGGTAGGTTAATAACACATACCCAAACTTATACTGTAATTCCAGTACCTCTAGCAACATTTTTAAATCCTCCAGCAGATGGGAAGGTTGCTTGTGATATGGTTAACAACAATCCACCACCTCTAAATTATACCAATGGCATAGCTGGAAATTGTGGAATAATGGGAGCAGTTTCAGCCCAATTATTTCCAAATTATACAGAATGCGGTGGCGACATATCTTATATATGGGAATTCACTGATCAGTGTGGTCGTCAAATCACACATTTTCAAGTAATTACCGTTGATCCAGCTCCAGCGGCAAAATTTCAAAACATACCCCCAGATATTACAGTAACATGTGCAAATGTTCCAAATCCTGACCTTCCGATTATTTATGACAATGCTAAAACAGCTCCTTGTGGGATAAATGGTTCTGTTCTACCTTTGGAATCTGGTATCATTGACGGTTGTGGTGGAATTTTAATTCACGAATATGAATTTATAGATGATTGTGGAAGAAGCCTTACGCATAATCGCAAAATAACGGTTCAACCCGCAACTCCTCCAGGCTATATTAACGCTCCAAAGGATATAACCATTACCTGTGAGGAGGCAGATATGTTTGATTTTAACACAAGTTTGATTTACGATAATAATTTAACTGGACTTTGCGCATTAAATGGTAGTGCAGATGGCAATCCTTCAGGAAGTTATAATTACTGTGGCGGAATCATTTCAATTACTTGGCAAGAAGACATTTGTAACAAGCCACTGAAACATGTTCAGAAAGTGACAGTTTTGCCGGCTCCTGACCCAACTTTCTTTAATCCACCAGTAGATGTTACACTTTCATGCGGAGCACCCTTCCCTCCTGTTCCAGAACTATATTACAGCAATAACAAGGCTGGTGATTGTTTGATTGAAGGTTTTACAAATGCAAGTTCCTTTATTAATAATTTCATCCAGACAAATACATGGGAAATAACACAACCTTGTTCTGGTAAAAAAATTAAGCATGTTCAAAAAGTTTATGGAATACCCTCACCTGACTTAACCCTAAGCCCTTTTAGTAAGTCAATTTGTAAAGGCGAAAGCTATGATCTCAAATCAATTGCAGTAACTGATAAAAACAATACAAATCCTAGTATCAGTTACCACTCTGGGTCTCCTGCAACTCCAAGCAACAAACTTAGTTCTACTATTGTTAGTCCTAATACAACAACTATTTATTACATATTGGCAGTAAATAACGCCAATTGTAGCGATGAAGAACCATTCAGTGTGTTTGTTGACAATCCGAATTCAGCAGGAAACAATGGTGGCGGCTCAATTTGCTTTGGTGCAACTGGTGTCAATTTGAACACTTATCTATCTGGTTCATTTTTTACACCTGGCTCATGGTTAGACATCAATAATGCAGGTATAAATTTGAGTAATCCGGCTAATGTTGGTTTTAAAAACCTAGCTGCAAATACTTACCCAATTGGATATATTGTGCCCGCAAATGGTGCTTGTAAGCCAGACACTGCAATTATTAATATTGCTCTTCAACCTGAAATTTTAATAGATGTACAAGGTATAATTTGTACACCTGATTTACAAAACTATAATGTCACTATTGATGGCAAGGGTTACACAATTACTTCTTCGATAGGATCAATAGGCTCTCCAATTGGAACAATTTATAGCATAGGCCCTATTCCTGTTGACAGTTCTTTAACTATAACTGCAATTGACCAATCTACAGGTTGTAGCAATTCATTTGTAATCAATCCACCTAACTGCAATTGCCCGCAGGTTGATCCACCTATTTCCTTGGGAGATAAAATAATTTGTCAGGGTGCACCAATACCAACATTATCAGTAACTGTCAATGTAGACGAAACTGCAAATTGGTATTCTAGCGCATTTGGAGGAAGCTTATTGCAAGCTAATAGTTTGACTTATCTTCCACCTGTTTCAGCTCCTGGCTTATATGTTTATTATGCTGAAGCAAAAAACATCAACTTTACCAATTGTGTAAGTTTAACAAGAACTCCTGTATCTCTTGAAATAGTTGCTAAGCCACTTGTGACAAATGCATCATTATTTAATTGCAATGAAAATGGCAATGGCAATGCCTCATTTGACTTATTAAATGCACAGTTACTTATTTCAACAGAGAGCAATGTCAATTTTACATTCCATCTTTCCAACTCAGATGCTTTGGCAGGAATAAATCCTTTGAGTTCGCCTTTTACAAATACTTTAACCCCAACTCAGACCTTATTCGTTTCTGTTAAAAACTCTATTAATTGTCAATCAATTGCGACATTAACACTGAATATCTATCCTAAAATTGTTATAAACCAGACAATAAAACCAGAAACATGTTTTGGAGATGGAGATGGAAGTATAACTGTTAACACAACTGGCGGAACAGGATCAGTTGGTTTGAGTCTTGATGGTATAATATATGGATCAAATAATTTGTTTAGTCCACTGACACCAGGCAATTATACGATCTATGCACAAGATACAGCAGGATGTTTAATCAACAAAAACGTAGCAGTAGCAGATGGATTGAAAATAAATCTTGCCGATTTCCTACTTGTTTGCAATGATAATGGAACTGATAGTGATAATTCAGATGACTTTTATACCATCACTTTCAAGCTCACGAACAACAAGGCGAATGCTGGTAGCTACACCGTAAAATCAGGAAATACGCCACAAGGAACCTTCAATTACAATACAACTCAATCGTTCACATTACCAGCTCAAGGCCAATCTACACTATTAAGCTTTGAAGATGCAACTACAAAATGCGAAATAACCCAAGCAATTGGTCCTTTGATTTCCTGTTCAACAAATTGTAAAATTGATTTTATTACATTAACTAAAGTTTGTAATAATGCTGGTACAGATACCGATCCAATTGATGATTTTTATACACTTACTATTAATGCAAATGTTCAAAATGGGGGTGCAAGCAATACCTTTAATGTTGTTATTGGTGGTTCAACAATAGCCACATTTACTTTTGGTGTTGGTGGCACAATAACACTGCCAGCTAATAGTGCCAATGTTCTTATCACCTTAATAGATGCAGACAACCCACTGTGTCAAAGTTCAAAAGCTACTGGAGCTTTGAATCCTTGCTCAAGTACATGCTTGGTACTTCCAGAGTTGATAACTATAGTTTGCGATGATAAAGGAACAGTCAATGATCCAACAGATGATACATTTACTTTTGAGCTCGCAGTAAATGGAGTAAATAATTCTAGCAAATGGTATTTAGCTACTGCAACAACAATCCTATACGATTATATTGACACTTTAACATTTGGCCCTTACTTGATTTCCAATGGGAACATTGACATGCAGTTAATAGATCAAGTTGACAAAAATTGTTTTGCCTTCTTTACTGTCGATGCACCTGTTCCGTGCTCTGTTCCTTGTATATTGAATGTAAGTAATTTAACTATTGGCTTGTGTGAAGATAATAATACAGGGCCGACAGCAGCGGATGACGTATTTGATGTAAGTTTCGTAATTAATGCACCAAGTGGAAATGTTACTAAGTATATAATTACTAATGGAGCTCAAAATTGGGGCCCATTTGATTACGGCCAGCTTATCACCTTAGATAATTTGCCGGCTTCCGGCTCTGTGATTAACTTGATTGTGTCCGATCCGAATAATACAGGATGTTCCTTGACCATTCCAGTCCAACAAGATCCTTGCTCAATTTGTGACCAAACTGTCGATGCAGGTCCTGGTATAAAGTTGGATTGTATTATAAAAGATTATACCTTAAAAGCCACTAGCTCAAAACCGGGTAATTATCAGTGGTCTGGACCTAATCTTTTTAACTCTAATATTCTTCAACCACTTGTTAATGTTCCAGGTGTTTATACGCTTTTAGTCACATATTCTAATCAGTGTACAGCTACAGATAATGTCACAATCACACTAGACTCATCAGTTCCAGTTGCAAACGCAGGTCCAGATCAAATATTAAATTGCCAAATCACTCAAGTCACTCTTGATGGATCGGGTAGTTCTGGGAATCCAAGTGTAGTATATGAATGGAGGGATACCAACGGAAATTTACTAGGAACAGGAAAAACTTATATAACCTCAACTCCTGGAGCATATTTTTTGACGTTGGTTGATCAAGCAAGTAATTGTACCTCACCTCCTTCATTGGTTACGGTATTCTCCTATGACATAAAGCCTGATCCAGCCATTTTCGCTAAACCAGATGAAATATTGAATTGTAAAGTTGATGTCATTACTTTGAATGGACTACCACAAGCAGATGTTATTTATACATGGACATTCAATGGCGTAACAACCATATCTATCAACTTTGTAATTACATTGCCGGGTACAGTCACACTAACAGTTTTTGATACTTTAAGTAAATGCGAATCAACCAATTTCATAGTTATTCAAGAATTGATTGAGTATCCTTTGGTTAATATTGCACCAGCCCTTGATTTTACTTGTAAAACAACTTCAATGGTTTTGGACGCCTCAAGCAGTCAAGACGGCCCTGGTATTACCTATCAGTGGTATGGTTCGAATTTCACGCCTATTCAGGGAGCAACAGCTGACAAACTAACGATTACTGTTGCTGGGACTTATTATTTTGAAGCCTTCGACCCTAATAATGGATGCACAAACGTCGATACCATATCAGTAAACACTAATTTTTTACTTCCAAATATTTCTTCCGGAAATGATATTAACTTGCCTTGCCTTGAAACCAAAACTCAATTGAATGGAAAGATTTTGAATGGAACTAGCAGTTACACTTATCAATGGTCCTCTACAATTGGCACCATATTGTCGGGTGGAAATACACTAAAACCTCTTGTGGATGGTCAAGCTAATTACGTATTGGTAGTAACCGATGCTATCAACGGATGCACATCAAAAGATACAGTATTTGTGAATTCTTCCTCTGGAGTACCTAAAATCGATGCCCTTAAGATCGATTCTATAAAGTGCTTTAATCAGGATAATGGAAAAATTGAAATTTTAGGCGTATCTGGCGGAACTCCACCTTATAAATTTGAAGTGAATGGCAAAATATTCAACTCAACTTCATTTAGCCCACTTAAGCCAAATACCTATGTAATCAAGGTGATTGATGCCAATGAATGTGAAGGTGATACAATAATCACCCTTTTGGAAGGTAAAAAATTCGAAATAAACCTTCCTAAATCAATTTCTTTGAGCATGGCTGATACAGGTGTAATTGAAGCTTTTATTGATATTCCTTTGAGTGAAATAAGCAAAATTATTTGGACACCAAGTGATAACCTGAGTTGTGATTCTTGTTTAATAACTAGAGTAATTGCTCTTGGAGAGCAACTGTACCAGATTACAATTGTAGACAAAGATGGATGTGAAGCCAAAAATGTTATACTAGTGCTTGTAAAAAAGGATATTAAAATATTTGTTCCAAATGTTTTCTCACCAAATAATGATCAGTTGAATGACTTCTTTACCATATTCTCTGATGACCGAGTAGTCAATATTGATCTGCTTGAAATATTTGATAGATGGGGTGAAAGGATGTTCCGTAGAGAAGATTTTAAAACTAATGTTGAAAACCTAGGTTGGGATGGAATGTTCCGCGAACAGCCAGCAGCCACTGGAGTTTATGTATATTACTTTACTGTTACCTACATAGATGGTTCCAAAGAAACCTTTAAAGGGGGAATAACATTATTGAGATAACTAATATTAAGCCGGAGATTCGCTCTCCGGCTTTTTTTGTTAAGAAATTTATAAGATATCTATTGTATTTAAACCTTGAAGCTCCTAAAGTGTCTATCAATTATCTTAGAAATAAAAAACAAATAACATGAAATTCTCACTTCAAATTTTATTGGGATCTTTATTAATCTTAGCTACCCTGGCAAGCTGTAGAAAAGAAGAGAATGCTGATGAATTAAGTATTGCCAGCCAAGACATGGCAATCTCTGCTGACCTAATGCAAGATATTGAAGATCAAAGCAACAATCAATTGTCTGAAATTGGGGTACGTGGCTGTGCAGTATTAACTACGAGTCAGCCTAAAGGTATTTTTCCTAACACCATCACAATAGATTTTGGTAATGGCTGCACTGGACCTGACGGTCGCAGCAGAATAGGAAAAATGATTATTAATGTCACCGACTCGTTGAAATTAGTTGGATCAATTCGAATAATAACTTTAGAGAATTACAGTGTAAACGGAATAAAGATAGAAGGAACAGTTACCGTGACAAATCAAGGTAAAAACTCGGACGGCGAAGTTAATTTCACAAGAATTGTCAACGGAGCCAAACTTACTTTTGAAGATGGAACTTCACGAACTTGGTCCGCTAATCAAACAATTACATACAAAGCCGGATTTGATACCAAAGAGCTGATTGATGATGTTTTTTCAATAACTGGAAATGCTATCGGCATTGCAAGAGATGGATCAGATATAGCATACGAAATCATTCAGCCCTTAATAAAAAGCTCAGATTGTAAATGGATTGAAAGTGGTACTGCCAAATTAACAAGAAAATTAATCAACGCTACAATAGATTTTGGCGGAGGAACTTGCGACAGAAATGCAACGATAACTGGTCCTAATGGAAAAGTAAGCAGTATTTTATTGCGTCCGTAATTTTAATAGAAAATAAATTGAAAAGTTTGGCAATTGTAATTGTCAGGCTTTATTAATTGAACTAGAGCAAGAAAATTTAGGCTTGACTTATTGTGAGATTCATAATATAATCTTCCATTAAAAATCCTTTGCCTATATCAATATCTTCCTCATCAAAAATTGTAAAACCAAGTTTTATATAAAAAGCCACAGCCTTATTGAATCTGTTGACATTCAATTCGATTTGTGAATTTTCATGGTCAATACAAACTTCGGAAATTCTCTTTATCAATTCTTTCCCAATTCCTTGACGATGTAAATCAGGGTGGATATAGAGCTTATGAAGTCTACAAATCCCCTTTTTGTAGTTTAATTGGAAGGAAGCATATCCAACTTTCAAATCATCATTTGAAGCAAGCAAGAAAGTACAATCATTATCCATTTGAGTGTTCAGAGACTCAATGCTATACATCCAATTGAGCATAAAAGCTATTTGATCTTTTGAAAGTATCTTTTCAAAAGTTAGAGGCCATATCTCATTTGCTAATTGATGAACATAAATAAGTTCATCTTTATTAATCCGCCTTATGCTCAATACAGACAATGATATAGTTCTATTTAGATTTTTCCCCTACAAATTGTTGTTCCTTATTTTTAAACAAGATATTGAAAGTAGTCAAACTACCGTACATTCTGGTAATGTATTGCTGCATTTCGACCTTATCTTCATCTGTCAACTTAGGATGTGCATTGACTTTTTGTTCCATTACTCTGATTCTGTCACGAAGCATTACAATTTTATGGAAGAAAGTCTCAACGGGAATTTCCTTTGATTGCATAGTCTTATCTTCAGGTACAATTACCATCATTCCACCTGAATACTTATCAGAAATTGGAACAATCTCAGAAACATCACTCCAAGCTTTTAAAATTCTAATCAAAGATTTTTCAGCTTCTGTAAAGGTCACTATTTCTTCAGCTGGAATCCTTTCAATAATTTCCCACTTATCAAAATCCTTTCCAACATTTTTTACACCATGCTGAAAAAAACAAACTTCGTATGCAATTACATGCAACTTAGTCACGACACCATTCCCATAAGAAGGATGGTTAACTCTGCTACCAACTCCTAATAAATCAACCGAACTCATATTTCTTTTTTATTTAAAGTACGATGGATTACAAAAAAAGTTGGTCAATTATCAGATGTCAAATCATCCAGCATACCTGCAAGATCATCCTTGAAGCTGAATTGTTTGTCTAAAAATGTTTTAGATACAATATCCATTTCACTCAAACCGTGCAATATTAGCTCTCTGACTAAATATTTATCTAGATCTTCCATACCAACTACTTTTATAAGTGCATCAATTCCTTGAATTTTATCGAGTTGTTCATGAAATGATTTATCTGACTCATCAAGGAGCAATTCCACATTGTGTCCACTGCCAAACCACTGTTTCAGAGCAAAATATGGATCCTTATCTGTAGCTTTACGCAAAGCATCAGGGTTGGGAAAGAGTTCAAGAAAAATAGATTTAACGGCTTCATTGATAAAAGTGAGGGCTACATTATAAGGGCCCTCTTGCTCACCCTCATATACCAATTCTATTTTACCAGTGATAGAAGGCACAATAGCCCATAAATCACCAATTCTGGCCGTAGTCTTAGTTTCACCATTTATCAAGGCCCTTCTTTCGGCCGAAGAAACTAAATTCTCATAAGCAGAAATGCTTAAGCGTGCAGAAACTCCACTTTTACTATCAACCATTTCATTTTCACGTGCTTGAAACACTATTTCTTCAATTAATCGAGCGAGCAATTCAGGAACAACGACCATATTCTTTTGCTCATCGCTCAATTTCGCCTCAGATCGAGTGATAGCCATAGCCGTTTCAATTTCCGTGGGATAATGGGTAAGTATCTGACTGTCTATTCTATCTTTTAGTGGTGTAACAATACTTCCTCTATTGGTATAATCCTCTGGATTGGCAGTAAAAACAAAAGAAACATCAAGGTGCATTCTGAGCTTAAAACCTCTTATTTGAATATCGCCTTCTTGTAGAATATTAAAAAGTGATACTTGAATCCTTGGTTGCAAATCGGGTAATTCGTTAATTATAAACAAACATCGATTGGCTCTGGGTATTAAGCCCAAATGAATAACACGTTCGTCATTAAAGTTTAGCTTCAAGTTGGCAGCCTTAATAGGATCAATATCACCTATTAAATCAGCAACAGTCACATCAGGAGTAGCTAATTTTTCAACATATCTTTCATCTCGGTGCAACCAAGATAAAGGTGTTTTATCACCTAGCTCTTCTATCAAATCCTTTGCATATCTTGAAATAGGATTTAAAGGGTCGTCATTCATTTCAGAACCTTCAATGACTGGAATATATTCATCCAAAAGATTAACCAGCAATCTTGCAATTTTTGTTTTGGCTTGTCCTCTCAACCCTAAAAGTAAAATATTGTGTCTAGAAAGTATTGCTCTTTGTAAATCAGGAATTACTGTATCATCAAATCCATAAATACCCTTAAATACGTTTTTTTGCAATTTTATGGCTTCCACCAAATTGTCGCGTAGTTCATCCTTGAGCTTTTTTGATTGATATCCTGACTTCTTTAAATCCCCTAAATTTACTGGAAAACTTTTCATACATTTCATTATTATAGATGACCAAACCACGCAAGATATAAAATGTTCTGAATTTCATGAAATAAGTAGCCTGAAACTAAAATCGTTTTTCGTAACTTTGCGCTTGGAAAATATTTAACTAGAATAAATACTATGTTCAATAGTCTTAGTGACAAATTAGATCAGGCCTTCAAAATCATTCAAGGTAACAACAGACTAACTGAAATTAATGTTGCCGAATCCGTTAAAGAAATACGTAGAGCCCTAGTTGCGGCTGATGTTAATTACAAAATTGCAAAAGATTTTACTGATCGAGTCAAAGAAAAAGCATTAGGTACCGAAAACATTCTAAAATCAGTTAAACCTGGAGAGTTAATAGTCAAAATCGTCTTAGATGAATTGACAGAACTAATGGGTGGACAGAATGTTGGAATCAATATTAAAGGAGATCCCGGCATAATATTGATCGCTGGATTACAAGGATCAGGAAAAACTACATTTTCAGGTAAATTGGCTTATTATCTTAAAAATACAAAAAAGAAAAAACCTCTTTTGGTAGCTTGCGATGTTTACCGCCCAGCTGCAATAGATCAAATAACTGTCCTAGGTGAGCAAATTAACGTAGCCGTTTACAAAGAAATTGAAAATAAGAATCCTGTAGAGATTGCCTCAAATGCTATAAAATACGCCAAATTAAATGGTTACGATACTGTTATTGTCGATACCGCTGGTCGATTGAGTATTGACGAAGATATGATGCAAGAAATTGCAAACGTAAAGTCAGCTATTCAGCCACATGAGACCTTGTTCGTGGTTGATTCAATGACTGGACAAGATGCAGTCAATTCAGCTCACAACTTTAATGAAAGGTTGAACTATGATGGTGTGGTTCTCACTAAATTAGACGGAGACACACGTGGTGGAGCCGCTCTCTCAATCAGATCCACAGTTGGTAAACCCATCAAATTTGTTAGCATGGGTGAAAAGATGGAAACATTAGATGTTTTCTATCCTGAACGCATGGCTCAACGAATATTGGGAATGGGAGATATCGTTTCTCTAGTTGAGAAAGCCCAAATGGATTTTGATGAAGTTGAAGCAAAAAAGCTTGAAGCAAAAATCCGGAAAAACAAATTTGATTTCAATGATTTTCTTACTCAAATAAATCAAATAAAAAAAATGGGTGACTTAAAATCACTCATGAATATGATTCCTGGAATGAGTAAAATGACCAAAGATTTAGATATCGATAATTCTGCATTTGGTAAAGTTGAATCTATTATCCATTCCATGACTCAAAAGGAAAGAGAAAATCCTGAATTGCTAAATACCAACAGAAAATTGCGGATATCGAAAGGCTGTGGAAGAAATATAATTGAGGTCAATCAATTCCTAAAGCAGTTTGATCAAATGCGAAAGATGATGCAAACTGTTAGTAAAAATCCAAATCTGGGAAAAATGAACCCAAACCTTTTTGGTAAAAATTAAAAAAACAATATTCTTAAACAAAAAAAATTTAAATAAAATCAAAATGCCTAAAATTAACAAGTTTTTAATGGGTCTAGTACTCTTAACATTATTATCCTCTTGCGTTAGCAAGAAAAAATTCATTAACCTACAAGGTGAAAAGGATCAATTACAACAAATGCTTGATGCCAACAAAAAATTATTGGCGGACTGCAATGATGAAAAAGCCAAATTGATGGATAACCTCAGCAAAGGTAAAACTGATCTTGAAATGTCAAGTAAGACTGTAAAGTCTTTGGAAGAACAAATCAAATTCCTGAAAGACAACAACACTAATTTATTGAACAGGCTTCAAGATCTTTCAATCATTAGTCAGTCAGGTGCTGAAAGTATCAAACGATCATTGGATGCGATGAATGAAAAAGACAAATACATCAAGAATTTGACTACAAGCATGGCTAAAAAAGATTCACTGAATCTTGCACTTGTTACTAACCTCAAGCGCTCGCTTGCAGACGTTAATGACCAAGATGTTCAAATTGAAGTAAGAAAAGGTGTAATCTTTATCTCAATTTCAGATAAGCTTTTATTCAAATCTGGAAGTGACAACATCAATGCTGCTGCTAAAACAGTACTGGCGAAAGTTGCAAAAGTATTGAATGATAATAGCGAATTAGATATATTGGTTGAAGGCCATACAGATAATGTCCCTATGCAAGCATCAGGTGGAATGAAAGACAATTGGGATTTGAGCGCAATGCGCGCAACTGCAGTTGTTAGAGAATTGCAAAACAAATATGCTGTGGCTCCAGCTAGAATGACAGCAGGTGGTCGTTCAGAATTCGTGCCTAAAGTTCCTAATACTTCAGTTGAAGGCAAAAGTTCAAACAGAAGAACAGAGATCGTAATTTTACCAAAATTGGATCAATTCTTCCAATTATCAACACCTAAATAATATTTAAAATTAGGTAAAATAAAGAAGCCCAGTCTATTTGATTGGGCTTTTTTAATTCTATTTATTCTCAACTTTAAATTGAAGTTCTTTCAACTTTAACATGCATTCAATGGGTGTCATTGTATTCAAGTTCATATCGGATAATATTTTCTTTAGTTCATTTCCCAATTCATCTATTTCGTTAAAAAAGCTGAGTTGCGTTGGGGCGAGTGGCAATTCACTAAGCAGTTTTTGGGATCCTCTACCCTTTTCATCAATGTGTTTACTTTCTAAAGTTGTCATTATTTGGCTTGCCCTATTAATAATTTCATGAGGCATACCTGCCATCCTGGCAACATGTATTCCAAAACTATGCTGTGTACTGCCAGGCATCAACTTTCTCAAAAACAAGACTTTACCATTAATTTCTTGAGTCGCCACATGGAAATTCTTGATCCTCGAATGCGAATTTTCCAATTCACTTAATTCATGATAATGCGTAGCAAATAGTGTCCGAGGTCGGTGCTTGGGATGATTGTGTAAATATTCAGCCAAGCTCCAGGCAATACTAATACCATCATATGTGCTCGTTCCGCGTCCTATTTCATCAAGTAAAATCAGGCTCCTACTGCTTATATTATTCATAATATTGGCAGTTTCATTCATCTCAACCATGAAGGTTGACTCACCTGAACTTATGTTATCCGTAGCTCCAACCCTCGTAAATATTTTATCCACCAAACCAATGGTAGCGCGATCGGCTGGAACAAATGACCCCATCTGTGCCATCAAAGCAATCAAAGCAGTTTGCCTCAAAATAGCAGATTTACCTGCCATATTGGGCCCTGTAATCAAGATTATTTGATTATTTTCTGGATCTAACTCTAAATCATTTGGAACGTATGCTTCACTGATTGGCAAATTCTCTTCTATAACTGGATGTCGTCCACCTTCAATTATGAGTTCAAGGCTATCATTTACATGTGGTCGCGTGTATCTATTTTTTCCAGCAATTTGGGATAATGAAAGCAAAACATCTAGTTGAGCAATAATATTGGCATTATTAAGTATTGGAGAAATAAACTCCTGAAGTGATTCAACCAATTGTTCATACAAATACTCCTCGAGCACTGAAATTCTTTCTTCAGCACCCAATATTTTTGACTCTAATTTTTTCAATTCATCAGTAATATACCTTTCAGCTCCAGTCAATGTTTGTTTTCGGATCCAATTTTCAGGTATTAAGCCAAGATCCTTATATCTGTTCGTCACTTCAAGATAATAGCCAAACACATTATTGTAGCCAATTTTCAGATTGGTGATTCCAGTTTTGCTGGCTTCTGATTGTTGAATTTCTAATAATATATCTTTAGAATTATTGACAAGATTGAGCAATTCATCCAATTCATCATGAAATCCTGACCGGAAAACACCACCCTTACTCAACAAGGCAGGACCATCGTCATTCATTTGCTTACTAATCATTTCATGCGCAATAGTGCATTCATTCAAAAGATCAGCATTCTTGATCAACTCTGGAAGTTCCGTTTTTTTTAATTTTGAAATAAGTTCTGGAAGCCTTTGTAACGACCTCTTCAATTGAACCAGATCTCTGGGCGATATGCGCCTAAGTGCCAACTTTGAAGCTATTCGTTCTACATCACCAATTTGCTTTAAAACGGCTTGAAATGATTCCATCAAGTTTTTATCCGCCATAAAAAAAGCAACGCGATTCAACCTGGATTCAATGGCTTCCAAAGAAAGTAAAGGCATTACCACCCAACTTTTTAACATTCTGCTACCCATGGGAGTAACAGTCCTATCTAATACATCGATTAGTGCAGTTCCACCGCTTTGTTGTGGGCTCAACAACTCAAGATTACGAACCGTAAAAGCATCGAGCCACAGATACTTATCCAAAGTTAATCTTTGAATGGACCTTATATGACCAAGTTGCCTCTTCTCAGTAGAGTGTAAATAATGAATTGTAGCTCCAGCAGCCATTTTACCTCCTGTCATATCTTCAATCCCAAAACCTTTCAGAGAGGTAACATTAAATTGCTCCAGTAATTTTTCACGGGTATAATCAACAGTATAAACCCATTCGTCAATACCAAAAACATAATAAGCAGATGAAAACCTTGCTTGAAATTCCTTAATAACGGATTTTGGCATAATAACCTCAGTAGGTGCAAATCCTTGCAAAAGTCTTGCAATGTCATTCCATGTACCTTCAATAACATAAAATTCTCCTGTGCTGATATCCACGATTGACAAGGCTAAAAAATCACTTGAAGGTCTGTATAAGGAAGCAAGAAAATTATTGCTCCTATGATCCAACAATTTTTCATCTATTGCTGAGCCTGGAGTTATGATGTCAGTCACTCCCCTTTTGACAATTTTCTTATCCTTGCTAGGCTTTTCCAATTGATCACAAACTGCAACCCGATAGCCTGATTTTACTAACTTTGGCAGATATACATCCAATGAATGATGAGGAAAACCAGCCAATTCAATGTCATTGGGACCGTTATTGCGCTTGGTTAAAACAATTCCTAATGCATTTGAAGTTTTAATTGCATCATCACCAAATGTTTCATAAAAATCGCCCACCCTAAATAAAAGTAAGGCTTCAGGGTGCTGTTTTTTCATGGCAAAATACTGTGCCATTAATGGAGTAAGCGCTGGTTCTGCTGATGTATTCTTCTTTTCCAATTTGTTTTTCAAAAGTATTGAGTACACACAAAGATAGTACTTTCATTTAAGTCCTTATATTTGTAAAAATTTTCAATACAGCAAAAAATAATATGGAGCATCTATTTGACTTAATTACGCAAGAAGAAAAAATTAAACTTTTGAACGCAATCCCAGAAATCACCATGCTTATTGCTGGTGCTGATGGTGAAATTGAAAAGGAAGAAACTGATTGGGCATTAAAACTAACAGAAATTAGAAGTTTTGCCCATCATCAAAGATTGCATACATTTTATGAAAACGTAGGACTTAATCTTAAGCAACAACTAACGGATTTGCAAGATTCTTTACCTGAAGATACAGGAATGAGTACCAGGATCCTTGCCCAAAGATTGGAAGAACTAAATCCTATTTTATCTAAGCTTCCAGAAGATTTTGGAGCACTTTTGTACAAATCTTTTGTTAGTTTTGCTAAGCATATTGCTAAAGCCTCGGGAGGAGTTCTTGGATTTGGATCAATCAGTTCAGATGAAGCCAAGCTGATGGACTTACCTATGTTAACACCTATTTTCTCTGACGAAGAAGAATAAAATTTATTGAAGATGATAAAGTACTTTATACTTTTTATGCCCTTTTTTTGGGCTCAGTTCTGTATTGGTCAAACCAAGCCTGAATTTCATGCCTGTCACCATGCTCAATGGACAGGTCCAATGCCTAGCCCAACAAGTTCGCAACTTCGAGAAATTCAAGCAGGTAAGGAAAGAAGTGACACATTTGATATCAAGAATTACAAAATATTCGTTGATGCTACAAATTATTCAGGTAAGAAATTGAAGGGCACTTGCACTGTCAGATTCCAGGCTAAAATGAATAATTTGAATCACATCAGATTCGATTTGACAAAGCTCGGAATTGATTCCGTTTACCGGACAGGTGATGGGATGTTGATTTATACTTATACAGATCCTATTGTAGATGTGTTTTTGGGAAAAACATTGAATACTGGAGACATTGACAGCGTATCATTCATATATTCTGGTACTCCCTATCAAGACCCAGTTTGGGGCGGTGTGTATTTCGCAAACAACATTATTTATAACTTGGGTATCGGTTTATCTTCCAATCCGCCAAACTTTGGAAGAGTATGGTATCCTTGTTTTGATAATTTTGTAGAAAGAGCTACCTACGAAATAAGCATATTAAGCAATTCCGGAAGAAAAGGTTATAGTATAGGAACATTCTTAGGCCAGCAAAATCTTGGTGCTGATTCAATAGTAAGACACTACAGAATGAATCAATTATTGCCTACATACCTGACCAATTTTGCTGCAAGCAATTATGCGGAGGTAAATTTTAGTCATACAAGCCCATTGGGTACAGTTCCTATCCAATTGGTAGGCAAGCCGAATGACACCTTGGAGTTGAAGCAAGCATTTTCAAACATCGGTGTAAATATTGATGCAATGGAAAAGTGGTTTGGCAAATATGCGTGGGAAAGAGTTGGATATGTTATGACTACTGTAGGAGCAATGGAGCATCCAACAAATATTGCCTACCCGGAGAATGTAATTCAAGGCGGAAGCAAAACTTCAGAGACCCTCATGGCTCATGAATTTGGTCATAATTGGTGGGGAAATATAACTACATTAACTGAAGCTCAGGACATGTGGATAAAAGAGGGAAACGCTGAGTACTCTTCTCATTTATTCTTAGATCACGTTTACGGTCGCAAAAAATTTATAGACGCAGTAAAGTCAAACCATCGAAATGTTTTAGTTTTTGCACATCAAGAAGATGGAAAATATGAACCGCTTTCAGGAATAAGTTTCGGCAATATTTATGGCAGACATACATATTGGAAAGGTGCAGCAGTTATGCACAACCTCAGAACTTACATGCAAGATTCTTTGTATAAAATTGGTATGCAATCCATTTTGTCAAACTATGCCTACTCATCCGTTAATGCTACACAATTCAAAGATCAATTGGAGGCTTCAACTGGATTGGACTTGAATGACTTTTTTGAAGATCAAATACTTCAACCTGGTTTTGTGGGCTTTGAAATAGACAGTGTAGAATATGAGGAAGGAGGAAATGGTAAAATTGCAAATGTTCATTTGGAACAAAAAACAAGAGCAACAACACACCCATACGGTGATGTGCCTATGAAAGTAAGTTTTTACAATCAAGAATGGAAGCAATTTAAAGCAAGAATAACAGCCAAAGGAATAAAATCTAGTTCTAAAATTCAATTACCAGTTGGATTTAATCCGGTTTTGGTTTTCCTAAATGAAGATAACGATTTGAACTTAGCACAGTTGCAGCAATCCGTAAAACTTAAAATCAAACAACAGGTAACAGTTGGCAATGTAGATTTCATAATAAAAGTTAATGAAATAAAAGACACTGCTTTTTTATCAGTTCAACATATGTGGGTTGCGCCTGATCCCATAAAAGTCAATCCATTCAATGCTAAGATTTCAAATAGTCATTACTGGATTGTTGGTGGAATTTTTCCTGAAGTATTCAAAGCAACTGGAACTCTAGAATATCAAAATAATTCTGAAAATGCTTTCTTAGATGCTGATCTCGTTTCCATAACTGAAGACAGTTTGATCTTGGTATACAGAAAAGATGCCACTGAAGATTGGAAGCAATTTCCATATTACACGCCAGTGAAATTAAGTTTAACAGATGGTAAAGGATTTATCCGAATTGACAGTTTGAGACAAGGTGAATATGCCTTTGCAAATGGTTTTTTAGATTATGTTTCAACCAATGAGGTTAAAAATTTAATTGACTTAAAATTAAGTCCGAACCCTTGTAAAGATTATTTCATTATTAATGGATTGGATACAGATGGAAACTTTGAAGTTATTATTTCAGACATCACTGGACGACAAGTGCAACATCTTAAAGATTTGAATTATAACAATTCTGGACATTCAGTTTCTCTGCCACCTAATTTACCTTTTGGCAGTTATACCGTTCAAGTTTGGAAGAACAGACAGCTATACGGTACATCACAAATTATAAAAGAATAAAAAGGCACAAAATAAATCGAAGAATTTTTTTAAAAAATCTGTTTTGATATTAGATTTATTTTTACTTTGTCAGTTCAAATGACTTTGAATAAAAACAAACCTATGCTTAGAATGAGATTTTGCCTTGGCGCGATAGTTTTACTATTTAGTTTTAACCTTTGTGCCCAAACTGTTTTGAAAGGGAAAATTATTAGTTCAACCGACAATGAACCTTTGATTGGAGCAACAATAGTCAACCAAGCTAAGGCCGGAGAAGGTGCACAAACTGATTTTGATGGAAGCTTTGAATTCAAAATATCAACTGGTCTGCCTGTAAATTTGATTGTATCCTATTTGGGTTTCCAAACAAAAACAATAACAGTTGGGGTTTCCAATAAAATAATTGAGGTTAGGTTGGAGGAAGATGCAGTAAAAATCGCTGATATTGAGATTACTGGACAGCGGATTTCAGACAAACAAAAGGAATCTCCACTTACCATTGAAACAATGGATTTATTAGCCATCAAATCCACCCCTTCTGAGAATTTCTATGATGGTTTAGGAAGTATGAAGGGAGTTGATCTTACTGCTGCTTCTTTGGGATTCAAAGTGATCAACATGCGCGGTTTTAATAGCACCAGTCCTGTTAGGTCCCTTCAACTAATTGATGGAGTTGACAACCAAGCACCTGGATTGAATTTCTCGCTCGGAAATTTCTTAGGAAGGCCCGAACTCGATGTAATTAAGGTGGATTTAGTACAAGGTGCAAGTTCAGCATTTTATGGACCCAATGCCTTCAATGGAGTTATTAGTATTGAGACAAAGAATCCTTTTTATCACAAGGGCTTGGCTGTTAGTATGAAGGTAGGAGAAAGAGATCTATTTGAAACTGCTTTTCGCTATGCTGATGTTCTCAACAATAGTAAAGGCGAACCATTAATGGGTTATAAATTTAACTTTAGTTTTTTATCTGCATATGATTGGGTAGCTGATAATAATGATGCGACAGACGGTTCTGAAGCCAAAAAAGGAAATCCAGGTGGATGGGATAGAGTAAATACATACGGAGATGAAGAATACAGCCTAAATAAGGCGACTTCGGGTGCTGATTTACTCGGGAATCGTGCAGGTTTGGGCATTTGGCATCGAACTGGATATCGGGAACTGGATCTCGTTGACTACACCACTAGAAACATAAAGGGAAACATTAATTTGCATTTCAGAACGAATCCTTCAAAGCTTGCTTTTTCTCCTGAATTTATTGTATCAAGTAGTTTTGGATCGGGTACGACGGTGTACCAAGGTGACAACCGATTCAGACTAAAAAATATTCTATTTTTTCAAAATAAACTGGAGTATAGTTTAAAAGATAAGTATTTCATAAGAGCCTATGCTACCAATGAAGATGCAGGGCAGTCCTATGACCCATATTTCACGGCGCTAATTTTGCAGAGAAGAGCTAAATCGGATCAAAGTTGGTCAACTGATTATTCCCAGGCATGGGCTGGATCAAACAACATTGATGAAATGAGAGCTTTAGGTTATCCTACCGGAAAATTCAATCCAACAACAGGACAATTTGAGTTTGATGAAGCTACCGCATTGGCATGGATTCAAAACAACCAAGCTTTGTTGACACAATGGCATCAAGAAGCAGCACAGGTAGCAAATACCAAAGTGAATGTTGGTCAAGGTTTTATCCCTTTTTTTGAGCCAGGTACGGACAGGTTCAAACAAGAATTTAACCAAATCACATCAACCAATTCAAACAAAAAGGATCTCGGAACCCGATTTTTTGATAGATCTTCACTCTACCATTTACAGGGAGAATATAAATTTGAACCCACTTGGACAGATTATATCTTAGTAGGGGGAAATTATCGTTTGTATACGCCAAACAGTCGAGGAACAATATTTTATGATACAGCTGGAACGAAAATTACAAACTCCGAATTTGGTGTTTATTCAGGAATACAAAAGAAATTTGACAAAGGAAAATGGATAACTACGGCCACCTTGAGAATGGACAAGAATGAAAATTTTGACTACATATTCACTCCTGCTGCTTCAATTGTGTACTCTCCCTCAGCCAATAACTACTTTAGAATTTCATTGTCATCAGCATTGAGAAACCCAACTTTGACAGATCAATTTTTATTCTTAAATGTTGGAAGGGCAATATTAGCAGGAAATCAAGGTGGTGTTGATAGCTTGATTACTGTAGAATCTTTTGTTAATTATTTAAACACCCAATCCCAATCTGGAATACGTTTCTTTAATATCGCAGCATTGAAGCCGGAGAGAGTTCAAACCCTTGAGGCAGGCTACAGAACCACATTGTTTCAGAATATATACCTAGATGCGGGTTACTATTTTAGTAGGTACACTGATTTTCTTGGATATAATATTGGCATAAAATCAGACATTGAATTTGGGCCAGTATTTTCTGTGCCACAAAATACACAAGCTTATCGTTACGCAGCAAACTCTGTAAACAATGTAAATACACAAGGAGCAAATATTGGTTTGAGTTATTATTTCAGTAAATATTATTCGGTAACAGGTAATTATTCATGGAATCAACTCGTAAAAACAAATGAAGATGATCCAATTATTCCAGCTTTCAACACTCCAGAACACAAATACAATTTGGGAATGACTGCTCGTGATATTCCTTGGCTTAAAACTACCAATAAAATTGGTTTTGGTGCAAATTGGAAATGGGTAGAAGGATTTGTATTTGAAGGTTCTCCACAGTTTACAGGTTTCATACCTAGCTACGGTCTATTTGATGCTCAAATAAATTTTAATTGGAGCAAAATGAATACAATTTTTAAGCTTGGTGGTTCAAACTTGCTAGAAAATTTGCATTATGAAACATATGGTGGCCCACTTATCGGAAGATTGTTGTACTTTAGCGTGACCTATGATTTTAAGAAATCATAAATATCTATTAACCATAACCTTAAACTAAAAAATTTAACTATGAAAAAACTCTTTACCCTAATTTTAGGATTGTTTCTTTTGGTATCGAGTTACTCTGCACAAGCACAAGACTTGCGTTATTACGACGAAGTATTTGATGAAGTAGACGTAACTCCTGGTGTATCCTATGGTGTTAATGCAACTATCCTTTTACTAGGAAGTGCAGGACAAGCAGTACCACAGAATTTAAGAATGGATTTGTATACCCCAAAAGGTGATACAGAAACTGCCAGACCAGTTATTCTTTACTTCCATACTGGTAATTTTCTTCCATTTCCTCAAAATGGTAGTACCAGTGGTACAAGAACCGACTCTACTTGCGTAGAATTTTGCACCAAACTTGCAAAGAGAGGATTTGTTGTTGCATCAGTTTCTTACCGTCTAGGTTGGTCCCCAACTTCCACGGACAAGCAAACACGTGTATTTACGCTAATCAATGCGGCGTACAGAGGAGTTCAAGATGCAAGAACTTGTATCCGTTTCTTCAAGAAAACCGCAAATGAAGACAACAATCCATACGGAATTGATCCTGACAAAATTACTCTTTGGGGACAAGGCACAGGTGGATATTTGACATTGAATACTACAGCTTTAGATGATTACATTAAGATTCCAACTGCTTCTAATGGTAAATTTATTGCTCAAATTGCTCCAGGTGTATTTATTCCAATGGTAGTTGAATCGATCAATGGAGACATCAACGGAACGTCCGTAGGAATTGTACCTCCTGGTTACATTCCTCCATTTATTGCTGGAGATACTCTTTGTTATCCAAACTGGGCAGGTTATGATTCAGACTTCAAATTAAGTGTAAACATGGGTGGAGCTTTGGCTGATTCAGCATGGATTGACCCAGGTCAACCTGCAGTCATTTCAATTCATGCACCTCATGATAAAAATGCACCTTACAAGCAAGGAATTGTAATTGTTCCTATTCCTGGTAATCCTCTTGATGTTGTATCTGTTGAAGGATCATACATTGCAGTGGATTTGTCCAATCAAAATGGCAACAATGATGCATTCAATGGCAAGGATTATACTGATGGAGTATCTGCATCAGCTGACGCTAAGAATGATGGAATCGAAGGTCTTTTCCCTATATATGGTGATGGCGTTGATGACAGTTCACCTTGGGACTTTTGGGCTGCAACAAACCCTGGCAATACCAATGGTTTACTTTCTAACCCTAACATGTCTAAAGCAAAAGCTACTTTGTACATAGATTCTATCATTACGTATGTTTTACCACGTGCATGTTACGTTTTGGATCTTGGCTGTGCAGGCGTAAATACAAATACTCAAATCCAACCAACAGAAGTTGGCTTGAAATATGGACCTAATCCGGCTTCTACTGAAGTATTGGTTAGCTCTTCAAGCAAATACCTTATCAAGAACATTTATGTTTATGATATGACTGGACGTTTGGTTAAAGCACAAGTTGACATCAACAATAACCAGCATGTAGTTAAAAGAGGAAACTTGTTGGCTGGTATTTATACTATGGTTGTAAGTTTTGAATCTGGTCAAACTACACAACAGATTATCTTTAATTAGTAATCTACCAATCTAGTAAAAAAGGGTACTTCCAAATGGAGGTGCCCTTTTTTAGTTTAAATACTTAAATTAAGTAAGCCTTCAGGAAGATTCAATATTAACTTTTTAGACTTTCTGTCGATCTGAATAACAAAAGCATCTACCATTGGAATTGCTTTTTCACCTTTATCGGTTTGAATATATCCCATCAATTGACCAGGTAATTGTTGAGTGCTCAACAGAATACCAACGTAACCAATATTGATATCTTCAACTTTAAATCCTTCAATATCTAGGAACTGATTATTAGGTATTACAATAGTTCGCTCTTCCATTTTTAGGATTTTCATTTGGGGGAAATAGAGCTTTTTACTTTGGAGCGCTTTAGCAGAGTTTACGTCATCTACACCTTCAAATTTCACAATTATTTCATTTCCAATTCGCGTATTTTCAATAAAATAGGGAATTATACCTGTAATATCAGAAATCAAAACCACCTCATTTGTAAGAAAATCTTCCATATATCTTTTCTCAACATGGATTTTTAGTTCGCCTTTTAAACCATGTGCTTTCTTGGTATAACCTACCTCTTGTAAATCTTCAATAATCATGAGAAGTTTATAATCTTCGTGTTTTTACGATAAAACCTTTTTCAGCCTTATCAATCCAATTTATACCGCCGCAATCAATCGGATTTCCACCACATTGAGTATCCATAACATTTAATTCTCTATATATCAATCCCTTCCCTAAAGAATAGACCTCCTCCCCTTTTCGGATTTCAATTAAAGTTTCAGAGTTTGCTATCTCAACTTTCACAGTATTGGGTTCACTAAAACCATTGGAATTATAACTAGCACGAACTGAACGGTAGCGACTTTTCCAAGATTTGAAAGTTTGAATAAATTCTCCGCCAACAAATGTTTCCGTGGTTTCATCAATCAAAGAGGTAGCACTCCAACTAAAACCTCTGTTAATAGGGTTGGCAAGAACAATTACTGGCAAATTACCCTCTTGCCGGATAAGCGTATTTGATGTATAAATATAAAAGAATCTCATATTGAATGACCATTCCTGTAACGTATCTATACGAATAAATCGATCGATAGCATAATTGATCTGTCCATTAATTGTAAATGAATCAGCAATTATTTCCTTAACTAAGTATCTGAAGCTGTCAATTTTGGTTCCGTCAATATCTTGACTAAAGATTATTGAATCTTCTTGAAAATAATTGACATCGCCCACATCGAACTTGACATAATTCGAAATCTCAGTTTGCTGTGGGGCTATTTCGTCCTTTCCGCATGAAAAAAAACAAAAAAGAAGCGTAAGCAATAATATAAGTAATTTCACTTTATTCAGTTGAGATTTCCTCCTATAATTATGCCTCCACCAACAACATCATCTCCTTCATAAAAAACTGCTGATTGGCCAGGAGCAACTCCTTTTACATTTGCATGAAATTCAACTTTTACTCTACTTTCATCAATTTGAGTCAGTTCTGCCATTGCACCTTCATCGTTGTATCTAATATGGGCTGTAACAGGTAAAGGAGAATCAATCCTACTATATTTTTGCAGATTCAATTGACCAACGTCAACTGAATTTTTGATTAAGTCATCCAAATCTCCTAGAACAATAGTATTGGTAGAAGGATTTATTTCAGTGACAAATTTTGGGGTCCCAAATGCCATTCCTAAACCTTTCCTTTGACCAATGGTAAAAAATGGATATCCATTGTGTTGACCGAGCACATTCCCACTTTTATCAATAAACAAACCACCTGCCAAATCTTTTTCAATTTCTGGGTTTCTTCTTCTTAGGAACGATCTGTAGTCGTTATCTGGAACAAAACAAATTTCATAACTTTCAGCTTTTTTGGACAACTCGTCATATCCGCGATCGAACGCCATTTGACGAACTTCAGGCTTTGTATAGGTACCTAGAGGAAACATACTTCGACTGAGACATTCCTGACTCAAACCCCACAATACGTATGATTGATCTTTTAGAACATCTACTGATTTTCTAACAAAATAGCGATCATTTAGCTTCATTGTTTGGGCATAATGTCCAGTTGCAATAAACTCACAATCCAGAGCATCAGCTCTTTTAATCATGGATTTCCATTTTATGTGTGTATTGCACAGAACGCAGGGATTTGGGGTACGTCCAGCCATATATTCATCGACAAAATTATCAATTACATAATCTCCAAATTCTGCTCGAATATCAATTATATAATGATGGAAGCCCATGTTGACAGCCACTTGCCGTGCGTCATTTATGCTATCTAAACTACAACAACCAGTTTCTTTTTTGGAACCTCCAACGGTAGCATAATCCCATGTTTTCATGGTTATACCAATGACTTCATAACCTTCTTCGTGCAACATCATAGCGGTAACGGTAGAATCAATACCACCACTCATCGCAACAAGAATTTTTCCTAATTTGCTCATAATCACTGCAAAGTTACAAGCATTCAATGGTATTGTAAATCTTTATTTCATGAAATAAATAAAGAACCTCCCAAGAACAACCTAGTTGTCCAAAGGGAGGCCTGGAAATACTGTTACCTTTAAAACTATTAATACAACAGCGTTAAGTCTTTTACTAGAAAGCTTCTTCTGTTGAAGAGAACTGAATTTGACTTCTTCAAGTCGAAGAACACTTGGGCTACTGTTTGGCGGGAAGTTCCTGTAAAACTTGCAATGTCTTGTTGTGTCAAAGGATTTAGAACTTCAATTTCGAAACCTACTTTTCTTCCAAAATCACGAGTACTGTTTTTTATAAAATCCAAAACTCTGGTCTTTGCATCTTTGCTCATTATATCATCCAATCTGTGTTCAGCTTTCATTATTCGCCCTGCAAGGAATTTTATTAAACCTTTACTGATCGCTGGAAAAAATACTGCCAAATTTTCATAATCTTGAAGGGATATAAAGTAAACCCTAGATTCCTTTGAGAGTATTTGTGAGTAGTGTTGCCTGATGCCATTATCGATCATTGCGCACTCACCAAAAATAGTAGGTGCATGGTAAAATGATTGAATCACCTCTTTCCCGTCCTTATGAATATGTCCCGTTTTTACCATCCCTTTGGCAAGTAAATAAAACCCATCAGAACTACATCCTTGCATATATGCATATTGATATTTCTTAAAACTTACATTTTGCAATATTTCAACAAACGCATCAAGTTCAATTTCATTTAAGTGATTAAAACAAGAAATACTTCGTACATCAATTGTTTTATTACCAATGTCATTCATTTTCTTTTGTTTGTAATAATGACATTGAAAAGCGGTTATACCCCTACGCTGTGTAAAAAATAATTTTATGAATATACTTAATATTATGATTAACAGGCTATTATATTACTTTTTATTTTCAAAATATAAAGACCCAAAACTTCATCTTGTTTTGACAAACAGTTTTGTTAGCTGATTGGATTAAAATATTTACAATTTTTTAAGCATCAATATAGAATATACATTAAATTGCAAGCTGAAAAACGCATTCACCTAACTTTTAATTCACAAACAAATCTCAAATGATCAAAAGGCTACTTACTATCTTCTCTCTTATGCTATTGGGTCTAAATGCCCTCGAAGCAGCATTACCAAAGGGAGCAGCAGCTACGGACTTTACAGCTGCAGACATCAATGGCGTAAGTCATAATTTATTCACATACTTAAACGCAGGAAAAACTGTTTATATCGACTTTTCTGCTACTTGGTGTGGCCCATGTTGGAATTACCACAACAGTGGGGCACTCAAAGATCTTTATAACGCACACGGTCCAGGTGGATCAAATGATGTTATGGTATTTTTTATTGAAGCTGATGTGAACACCAATCTTGCTTGCCTTTATGGCCCAGCGGGTTGTGTTGGTGGCACACAAGGCAATTGGGTAACAGGAACACCTTTTCCAATCATAAACCTGACCTCAGCAAATTCAAGCATTGCTTCTGCTTACAATGTTACTTACTACCCTACTATATATGCAATCTGTCCTCAGACAAAGAAAGTATATGAAACGGGTCAAGTTAACGCCAATTCACTGTATGAATATACTAGCTCATGTGCTTTAAATATGGTAATTGATCAAGTCTCAGCGGCTACATGTAAAGGGAAGAAAGATGGTAGTATTTCTATCAGCCCTGTAGAAGGTATTCCATTCTTTTCATACAAATGGTCAAATGGCTCTAGTGCTCAAGACATTGTTAATCTAGGAGCTGGTAATTATAAAGTAACGATAACTGATAAAAACGGAGTAGAATTCATTTCTCCAAATATTGTAATTACTGAACCAACAGCAGTTGTTGTAAATCTAATATCGCAAGCCAATGAAGGATGTGAAGGATCCAATGGAGGAGCAATAAATATTTCCGCTGGAGGAGGAACACCTGGATATGAATTTGAATGGAGTAATGGAGCCAATACTGAAGATCTATCAGGATTAGCCGCAGGCTCCTATACGGTTACTATAACCGATGATAACAGTTGCACCATAAAAAATAGTTATACCTTAACTTCATTTCCTTTACCACAAGCATATGCCGGAGAAAATGAAACTTTGAATTGCATCAATACAACACAAGTTTTAGAAGGTGATGGAGATAGTGGACCTAATTTTACAATACTATGGACCGCAAGTAATGGTGGAAACATATTAGGTGGTGGAAATACCCTAAATCCACTTGTAAACAAAGCTGGTACTTATACATTAAAAATTACCAATAAATCTACCAGTTGTATCAATACAGATGAAGCAGTTGTAGTAGGTAATTTTACTCCTACTACCTCTAAGGCAGGTGATGATAAGAATATAGATTGTGCAGTTACAACATCAACATTGGATGGATCACAATCTTCAAGTGGAACAGATATTCAGTATTTGTGGACTACAACCAATGGAAACATTGTAAGTGGTGCACAAACCAAAAATCCATTAGTAAACAAAGGTGGAACCTACAACCTAACTGTAACACATGCCATTAGTGGTTGTTGGTCGGAAGATAATGCAGTGGTAGTTCAAAACAATACTCCACCTACATCGTCCATAGTTCAACCAGGCCAAATCAACTGTACCAACAATCAATTGAGTCTTGACGGAGCTGGATCAACATCAGGAGCAAATATCAATTATTCCTGGTTCACCAATGGTGGTAATATTGTAAGTGGCGGTTCAACCAATACAGCATTAGTAAATGCAGCTGGAACTTATTATCTGGTAGTATCAAATAGTGGGAACAGCTGTGTTGATACTTCTAATGTTGTTGTTACTCAAGACGCAAATGTGCCGACAGCAAACGCAGGAAATACTGGAGAACTCAATTGTAATTTAACCACTATTTCCTTAAACGGTGCCAACTCTTCACAAGGAAGTAATTTTACTGCCTTATGGAGCACTGCCAACGGAAACATAGTTTCTGGAGGAAATACCTATACTCCAGTTGTTGACAAGGCAGGAACCTATACAATTACCATTACCAATACCACCAATAGTTGCACTTCAGTTTCTTCAGTCCAAATAACGCAAGACAACCTATACGCAGTGCCGGATGCAGCTTATAATTTCACGTCTAATCTCTTGAATGTGAACTTTAATGATGCTTCAACTGGTACTCCTACAACTTATCTTTGGGATTTTGGTGATGGAATGAGCTCTGCTGAGCAGAATCCAGTACATGATTATCTTGTTGATGGCACATATACTGTATGTTTGACTACTACCAACCTCTGCGGTACCGATATTTCATGTCAACCAATAACAGTTTCAAACAATACAGCTGTACCAAGCATAAGTAACGTTGGTATTACCAACGCAACTTGCCGTGGTGGCAGCAATGGCTGTATTGATATAACCGTTATCAATGGAACTCAACCTTACACATTTGTATGGAGTAATGGAACTGTAACAGAAGACCCATGCAGTCTTACTGCAGGAAATTATTCTGTAACAGTAATTGACGCTAATGGCAATCAAGTTTCTTCCACCAATATTAGTGTAGGTGAGCTTTATTATATCAATATACCAAATACTTATGTTGAACAGCCTGAATGTAATGCTACTGATGGTAGTGTAGCTTTAGATGTTGAAAGCAATGGTGGTCAACTAACTTATCAATGGAGTCATGATCCAAATGTAACTGGTGCAACAGCCGAAAATCTGGCTCAAGGAACATATTCTGTTGTTATTACTGACCAATTTGGTTGTTCAACTGAAAAATCTATTGAAGTGCTGGATAAAGGTCAACAACTGTTAGGATCTTCAACTGATGTACTTTGCAATGGTGGTAACAGTGGTTGTGCTTCTATACAGACCACAGGAGGAACTGCGCCTTATTCATACCAATGGTCAAATGGATCAAACACGGATAATAATTGTAATTTGTCGGCTGGTTTATACAATATAGTGGTAACTGATGCTAATGGTTGTGTAAAAGAGATTAATCTTGAAATCTCTGAACCTGCTGCTATTCAATCCAATCCTACAGTGAAAGGAACTACAAATGGACAAGATAATGGCTCAATTGCGTTAAATGCTTTTGGTGGAACAGCACCATTTAATTATCTGTGGAACAATGGATCTACTGAATTAAGTATTAATAACTTAGCAAACGGAATATATGTAGTTACAATTACTGATGCAAACGGTTGTACTCAAATTACGATTATTGAAGTTGCTAATGCAGTGAGTACTACGAACTTGGTTTCTTTGAGCAAAATGGAAATTTATCCTAATCCAAGTAATGGATTATTCACAATTAACGCTCTGTTTACCAAGCAAGTAACAGCCGATATTACGATACTAGACGTTCTAGGTAGAATTGTTTACAAGTATAAATACGAAGGCAATGAAATCAACAGATCTATAGACTTAACCTCTCATGCATCTGGTCAGTATTTCTTAAGAATTAGTACAAATGAAGGTCAATTGACCCAATTAATACAAATGGCTAAATAAGCCAATATTCAATTAGACTTAATAAGGCCCATTGCAAATGCAATGGGCCTTTATTTTGAATTTTTTGATGGAGTATAAACTTTACTCAGCGCTTAAGCTTGAATTTCATCCAGCTGGGTAGCCAATTGTTCCCACTTAATATTGGTTTCTTTTAAGAGGGATTTCTCATTTTCATACTCAGAGAGTAATTTGTTCATATCAGCTCTTTCATAAAATCCTTCTTCCGACATTATTTCCTCGAGAGATTTACATTTAACTTCTATTTCAAAAATTCGTTTTTCACAGAGATCCAGTTCTTTTTTAAACTTTTTGATTTGGTCCGGATTTAAACCATCATTTCTAGAAATTGGAATAACGGTATTAACTTCAAGTTTTTTTTCAGATTTTTTTCCTTTGGTATCCAATTCTCTTAAGTGATTATAATCTCTTTTATCTAGGAAGTAGTTAATATCGCCTAAGTATGAATCAATAACATGATCATGCAATTCGTAAACTTTTGAAGTTAGGCCAGCTAGAAAATCTCTATCGTGGGATACCACCACCAATGTTCCATCATATTGCATAATAGCATTCTTTAAAACATCCTTTGAAAGCATGTCCAAGTGATTTGTTGGCTCATCTAAAATCAACAGATTGATAGGGCGAAGCATCATGGCAGCTAAAGCAACTCTGGCTCGTTCTCCCCCACTCAAAACACTTATTTTCTTGTCAACATCTTCATCTCTAAACAAGAACGCTCCCAAAATTGAGCGCAATCTAGTTCGCATTTCAGGAGGACATTGAAATTCCAAAGTTTGTAAAACAGTTAAACTTGGATCCATTTCGTCAGCCTGATTTTGAGCATAATAACCCATCGCAACATTATACCCCAATTGAAAATCACCAGAAGTCGCATCATGTTGTTTGGCTAAAATTTTGATTAAGGTTGATTTTCCCTGACCATTTTGACCAACAAATGCTATGCGTTCACCGCGAATTATCTTGAGATTTACATTTTCTAAAACATGCTTTGGTCCATAGTTCTTATTAACGTGGTCCATTTCTGCAACTACCTCACCTGAGCGCGGTGAAGGCTGAAAGGAGATTCGCATGACAGATGAATCAACTTCATCAAGTTCAATACGCTCCATTTTATTCAATTGTTTTTGCATGGATTGTGCCATACTTGTCTTTGTAGCTTTGGCCATAAAGCGATTGATGGTTTTTTCCTTCTCTTGGATTGCTTTTTGCTGATTCTGATAAGTAGCTTCCAATTTGGTTCTTCGCTCATCGCGCAGTATTAAAAACTTACTGTAACCCGCCTTGTATTCATAAACCTTTCCACTTTCAATCTCAATAGTTCGATTGGTTGTATTGTCCAGAAAAGTTTTATCATGCGAAACAATTACGATACAACCTGAATACTGTCGTATGAAGTCTTCCAGCCAAATAATTGACTCAATATCAAGGTGATTGGTAGGTTCATCTAGCAGCAATAAGTCATGATGCTGAACCAATAACTTTGCAAGTTGAACCCGCATTTGCCAACCTCCAGAAAATTCTTTGACAGGTTGATCCAATTCTTCTTGTTTGAAGCCTAATCCTTTTAAAATTTTTTCACTTTCGGCCTTGATCACTTCTGGTGATAAAAAACCCAAACGTTCTGTAAGATGGGAATAGGTATCAAATAATTTTTCTCCTTCAGGTGAGTGCAAATCAGCTGTAGGCATTTGAAGTTCAATTGCAGCAATTGCCTCGTTCAATTCGGTTAGCTCAACAACACTTGAAATTACAGCTTCACTAACCGTAGAGTCCATTTCAACTGGCAAATCTTGATTTAAAACTCCAAAACTTACACCACTATCAATATTAACACTACCTTGGACGGGAGTTATTTCACGTGCAATAATTTTAAGCAGCGTAGATTTACCAACACCGTTTCGTCCGACAAGACCAATTTTTTCTCTGTTTTTTAATTGCAGAGTTGCGTTATCTAGAAGCCATCTTTCACCGTAAATGACGCTAACGCCGTTCAAATAAACCATTTATTAAAATTAAGGTGCAAAATTACACTCTTTAATTAGAGTGTTCAAGAGAATTTTAAAAACTCAAGATTTTTCTAGTGTAAAACCGAAAGTACTTCCTATTCCTTCTGCACTTCTGACGTGAATTGTCTGCATGTGTGCCTCTACAATATGTTTTACTATGCTGAGTCCAAGACCGGATCCACCATTGTCTCTTGAACGGCTTGAATCGACCCTATAGAACCGATCAAAAACATGATCTAAATGCTCATCGCCTATACCAGTGCCACTGTCAGAAACTTCAATTAAGATATTGGTTTCCATATCATAAAAGGCAATTTTCACATAACCTGTTTTTTGTCCGTATTTTATGGCGTTTGACACAAGATTATTCAATACTGTTCTTATTTTATCTTTGTCTGCCTTAACTATGTAGCGTTGATCAGCACCTGATTTGAAATCTAGAATGATACTTTTTTTTAATGCCTGCATTTCATGATCGTCAAATACCTTTTCACACAACTCCTTTATGTCAAAAGTTTGCAGCACCAAAGGCACTTTACCAGACTCCAGTTTTGAAATTAAATCCAACTCACTAACGATTTCTTCCAGCCTATCAAGATTATGAATTGCTTTATCTAAATATTTTTGATTGATTGAAGGATCATCAATTCCACCATCTTGAAGCGTATGCAAATAGCCTTGCATATTAAATATTGGTGTCTTCAATTCATGAGAAACGTTACCTACATAACTTTTACGGTAAAGCTCCATCTCCTGCATCCTTGCGATCTCACTCTGTTGACTTTTAGCCCAATCTTGAACATCATTTTCTACTGAATAAAGCTCATCCTCTAATTTTTTTTTGCCTTCAATAGGATTTAATTTTTGTCTTGAGATATTTTTATAAATAACTTTAATTTTCCGAATGACATACAACTTGGTATAGAAATAGGTGAAGTAAAAACCTGCAAAAACTGTCAGCACAACAGTTATTACCAATTGAGGGAAATTAATATAATGTTTGCTTAGTTCAGAAACTATAAAAGCTACAAAAAGACCAACAATTAAGGTTGAAATGCCACTATAAATGGCAACGGTTCTTGTAGTTGCATTTTTAAACATTAAAATTCAAGTTTGTACCCAACTCCTTTAACTGTTTTAATTATTTCTTCATCAATTCGTTCTCTTAGTTTACGAATATGCACATCAATAGTTCGATTACCTACAATAACGTCGTTCCCCCAAACCTTATTAAATATTTCATCTCGTTTAAAAACCTTACCTGGTTTTGAGGCAAACAACCAAATAAGATCAAATTCCTTTTTGGGCAACTCAATTTCACGACCCTTATAAAAAACAAGCATTTGAGTTTTGTTGATAGTCAGTTCACCTGCTACCAAAACTTGTTCACCAATCTCCTCTACGGATCTATTTTTTCGTCTGAGCAACGCAGCAACTCTACTCATTAATACCCTCGGCCTAATGGGTTTATTAACAAAATCATCACCTCCAGCTTCTAATGCAGCAATTTGTGTAAAATCCTCTTCCCTAGCTGTCAAAAACAGCACAAGTGTTTCATTCAATTCAATATCTTCTCTTATCATCTTACAAACCTCTACTCCATCAAGTTTTGGCATCATGATGTCAAGTATTATAAGATCAGGCTTATGTTGCCGAGCCATTTCTAGCCCTTTGAGACCATTAGGTGCTGTTAAGGTACGGTACAACTCTTTTTCAAGATTGTAGGATAAAAACTCCAAAATATCCTCCTCATCGTCTATCACTAATATCAAAGGCGAGTTGTTCATAATGTCAAAATGTTATAATCGACAACGAAAGTATACCGGCAATGCCAAGTTAGTAATAAGCAAATGTTAATTAATTGTAAAGTCAATGAGAATCTAACTTTTCTAGCCTGATGAGAACTTGTTCATACAATAATGTCATACGCTTAGGATCTGCCTGCAGAGTTTCAAAATATTGCTTAAACTCAATACTATCAACTTTATAGACAGAGAATATCTCAGACTTATAACCTTTAACTATACTATCTTTCATAGCAGGATTAACGAGTGCAATAGCAGATTCAGCAATATGAATATCAGCGAGTATATTTATAATTTGCTCATCGCTAATTTTAGATTCAAGCTTTTTTTGACATGAACAAATAATAATAAAAATTCCCGCAAAAATTTTGTAATTCCTCATTTCGGAGAAATCAGAAATTCCATAACCGCTTTACTGGGGTCAAATTTTCGCCAGGAGGAGATAGGGGCTGAAATTAAAAAAATACCGCAGGTTGGCACATTATCTATCAACTCATCATTGGCCAAATTTGCCATGAAGGTCAATCCAGGATTATGTCCAAATACTGCAACAACATCTCCTGAAAAATCAAAACTTCTGATTGTTTCGATAATATCATCAATATGAGCTTCATACAAATCATCTCTTATTTCAAGTGAGCCAGATAGAGCTCCATACCCTTTCATGAAATATTCAGATGTAATTTTTGTTCGGTTTGCAGGACTTGATACAAAATGATCAATCTTAGGAACCAGCTTCAATAAACGCTCTGTCATAATAGGTGCATCCTTTAAACCACGGGCATTTAGCGGCCTTTCAATGTCCTTTAATCCTTCGTTACTCCAATCAGACTTAGCGTGTCTAATAAAAATCAATTGTTTCATTCTTCAAAAGTAGTGGTTATTATGCCATCTTTTTTAATCTAGTGTCGTAATATGTGACAGATTTCAAAAGGCGTTATGAATTTCAAGTTAACTGATATAGAATTACACTTCGGTGGACCGTTAATTTCTGCTGCAACAAAATTATTGCATCCAGACTCATTCGATCGAATAAACAATTCAAATGACAAAGATTGGTCCACATTTTTTTTATCTGAAAGAGCTAGCACGCAAATATCTTTATTAAAAGGGAAAGTTAGAAAATATAATTGTGATTGTACACATTTTAAGCTGTATTCCAAGTGTCGCCATGTAGCTGCTCTTACCTTAATGGTGCGTAAAATTAATACACAAACCCAATCTATACAATACAAGGATCCGGAAGTTTCATTTCTTTCAACAAGAAAAATTTTAGAGAATATTGATAATGATGCATTGGTAAGGTATCTCAATTCTTACCTAAAAAATGATCCTGAACTGAATGCAGCTCTTAGATCTAGATTCGTTTTCCACCACAAAGAAGATGGTTGGATACTGGGAAGATCAATGTTAAGTAATGCGATTTCCAAATATCAAAATGCCAAAAGGCCAAACGACTCTTCCCTTTTTCATATTATTCGGACAATTGAAAATTTTTTCTTCCAAGTAGAAGATTTTAAAAATATACTGGAATTTACAATGTCATATGATTTGGTTAAACTTATTTGTCATGAAATAAAACCATTGCTTGTTAGCAAAGCAGATTCTAATGGGAAAATTTCTGAATTTTTTGGTCAGGCCTATCATATTTGGACGGAATTGCAGTATAAGATTGTGGCCCCTGAAATAAGACATGAAATTGCACATCATTTGGTTCAACAAATTCATTTAATACCAATAATATCGCACTTAGAATGGCACAAGACTCTTGAAACCTGCCTTGCAGAGACCTCAAGGAAGTACAAAGGAAATGAAGTTGATATCGATGAGCTACTTGATAAATTAAAATCACACTCAACAAAAGTAGAAATTTGGCTGATTTGGTTGAAATTTATTTTCCTTTATTATTCTGAAAAAGCAGATTGGAAAAAGCTTGCACCCTATTTGCCTTCAGAGCCGATTCAATCTGAAATTATTAGAGGGCTTCTTAACTTTTTTATTGAAACTGATAGAGCCAAAGAGGTATTCAAAACTTCTAAATATCTCCTAAACAATACCAATATTTCTGAATCACTTAAGGAGGAGCTGCAGATTTGCATATTAAAAATAAATTGTGAATCTAATCAAGAAGAACTTGCCTTAATGAATGCAAAAAATCTTTACCTGCAATATAAAAATACACTTCCATTGGAATGGATTTTTAAGTACTTTCCATTAAAATTTGATGATTTAGTTGCAAACTGTGTTGAAAAATTGAACACTGATTCAGATGAACTAATAATTCTCTATATCAGATCTGCCGCAATTCAGAAAAAATGGGATACAATTTATGAATTACTCGGTGTTAGTATGGACATCAATTTGATTCAAGAATTTGATGGTGCTCTTTGGAAAGTTTCAATAGATCAAACTTCCAAGTTGTATTTAAATTGGCTAGAGTATTGGCAAAATAATTTCTTTGGTGAGCCAGCAAGAGCAATGTTGAATGAAGTTTATGTTCATTTACAGCTTGCCAATCAGTATGAGCTTGTTAAGAGAATGCGCGATGAAGTAAGATCAAAAAAGCTGAAGCATAAAAATCCTATGTAATGAAGTTCCATTTGATGTGCATTGGTAACACAGCATTCCCTTATTTGAATGAAGGCTGTTCCATATATCTTGAAAGACTAAAACATTATTCAAATTTTGAAATGTTGATTTTACCCGACATAAAAAATGCTGCCAGCAAGAGTTCCCAACAATTAATAGAAGAAGAAGGAAAATTAATTTTTTCAAAGCTTTCAAAAGATGATTTATTGATAGTCCTTGACGAAAATGGTAAGCAATTTGACTCAGTTGAATTATCAGAGAAAATAAACAGTTTTCAAATTCAGCAAAAAAAAAGAATTGTATTCCTTATAGGTGGAGCATATGGCATTTCAGATAAAGTTAAATCAGAATCTCATCTAAAATGGTCACTTTCTAAACTTACATTTAGTCATCAAATGATAAGGCTATTGGCATTGGAACAAATTTACAGGGCTTTTACAATATTAAAAGGTGAACCTTATCACCATAAGGGCTAACTAGATGAATACTTGCTTAATTATATTTGCAGATTATTAGCTATAATTCAAATATTATGAACTTTGATTTAATTGTTTTGGGCAGTGGTCCAGGTGGATATGTTGCTGCTATTAGAGCCTCACAATTGGGCATGACGGTAGCGGTTGTTGAGCGTGATGAAGTAGGTGGAATTTGTTTGAATTGGGGATGTATCCCAACAAAAGCACTACTTAAAAGCGCAAACGTATTCGATTATATCAATCATGCTGGAGATTATGGCATTCAAGTTTCATCAGCCAAAGCAGATTTTGGCAGTGTAATTAAAAGAAGCCGCGATATTGCAGGGGGAATGAGCAAAGGGATTAATTTTCTGCTGAAGAAAAATAAAATTACACTAATTGAAGGTCATGGTAGTATAGGAAAAGGAACTTCTCTGGACGTCAAATCCAAAGATGGCACCACAAAAAACTACACAGCAAAAAATATTATTATTGCCACGGGTGGAAGAGCAAAGGAACTTCCAAATCTCAAAATTGATGGAAGTAAAATTATTGAATACAGAAAAGCAATGTCACTTCCTGAACAACCAAAAAAACTGGTGGTCGTGGGTGCAGGTGCTATTGGGGTAGAATTTGCTTATTTCTATCATGCAATGGGTTCTGAAGTTACGGTTGTAGAATTCCTTGAACAAGGCTTACTTCCACGTGAGGATGTTGATATTTCTAAAGAACTCGGCAAAATTTTCACAAAAAGGGGTATTAAAGTTTTAGGAAATACTTCAGTTGAAAGTGTCGACATTTCTGGTAAAGGATGCAAAGTGAAAGTTAAGAATAGAAAAGATGGAAAAGAAGAAGTAATTGAATGCGATATCGTTCTTTCAGCAGCAGGAGTTACTGCAAATATTGAAAATATTGGCCTAGAGGAAGCAGGAATAAAAACCGAAAAAGGTCAAATATTAACGGATGAATTTTACAAAACCAATGTTTCTAATATTTATGCAATCGGCGATGTCATTCCAACAGTTGCCTTAGCGCATGTAGCAAGTGCTGAAGGAATAATTTGTGTTGAAAAAATCGCTGGCCAGCATGTGGAACCAATTGACTACAATAATATACCATCATGTACATACTGTAGCCCAGAGGTTGCAAGTGTGGGTCTAACAGAGCAAGCAGCTAAAGATGCAGGCTACGAAATTAAAGTGGGTAAATTTCCTTACTCCGCTAGTGGCAAGGCAACAGCAGCTGGGGCAAAAGAAGGTTTTGTAAAAGTGATATTTGATGCAAAATATGGCGAATTTTTAGGTGCGCACTTTATCGGAATGAACGTAACCGAAATTATTGCTGAAGTAGTCGTTGCAAAGAAACTCGAAACAACTGGACATGAAATCATCAAATCAATTCACCCACACCCTACAATGAGTGAGGCTGTAATGGAGGCGGCAGCTGCAGCCTATGGAGAGGTTATTCACATGTAATATAAATATTCTAGTTTGAGGTTTTGATTACTATTTCATCGGAAGTTCTTGAAATCACCTCACCGGAATGAGGAGACGTTATTAGGTTATCGTTACTCCAAATGTCCAAAACGTTGTTGAGTTTATACAACAAGTTCATATAATGTTTATCATTAATATGAGGCTCTATCATTACCTTTGTAGTTTCAGCGTTAGCCTTGCTTTTCAAATTCTGGGGAGAAATCTTGGTTGAATTGCTGTTGTGAATTCCTGATTTTAGACTGTCCAATGAAATCAACTTACGGGCATATTGTTCTTGAAGTTGTGATATGGAAATTTGTTTGTTGGGTTTTTGAATTTTCTGAAGAACAGAAATCTTTACCAGCCTTGTTTGGACTGCGTTCATTGATTTGAGTCGGTCCAAAATATTCTGAAGCGAATCATCATAAAAATTGTATTGATTCCAATCATGCTTCTTCAAATCTCTGCTAGGTTGAGACAAAGTTAATTTGAGTTTGTTGAAATCATTCAATTCACCAATTTCGCATCGATAAGCAAGAATTTGATTTTTGCTTATGACGTCTTTCTCTACTTTACCAAGAGTAAAATCAGATGGAACTGGAATCTTTATTTCTAAATTTACCAAATTGGATTTATGAGTGAAATCAGTAGCCTTTGGCACCATATCATCTTCAATTTTATCGTTACAGTTGGCAAGAATTACAGCCAATACTATAATTAAACACGAAATACCCAATAGTCGTATTTTGCCAAAAAGGTTGAGGAGGAACACAATTTTTGCCGAGGTTGATTTCCTAAGCGTCTGAACAATAATAGGATTCTTTAGACTAGACAAAATATTGAGTTTGACATATATATTCATTGATTCCGCACTAAACGGAATTTGGATTAAAAAATATTTATGTCTCGATAAACTCATTTCATGTTTAAACTTTTTTCCTACAAAAGATACAATATTATGAGGCAACAAGCATACCGAAAGCCAAAAATCACTTCATCAATCCGAATATTTTAGCATATTTGAGCATTTCGCCTTGATTGTCAATTTTGACCTTACCCATCATAAGAGCCATCATTGCATTAATACTTCCAGAAACAACTCCTATAAAATTATCGTTTGTAGCCTTTACGGTACATTTAGGAATTCCATTGAAGCCTTCTTCAACGCAAAGTTCACCATCTTGGAGACTCAAAGTGAATTGGCCACCACCTTCACCTGTTATATCAAAGTGAAATACAGTTTGCATGCCTTGAACAGTAGCAGGATTAATCTTATCCTTCAGTTGGTACAAATACTCAGATGATGTCATTGTTTATAATTTACAGAACGAAATTACTAAATACCTCCAAATTATTCAAAGTAATTCAATTTAAAATCGATTATTACCAGTGCCAAGCCTTTACAGTATCCACAAATAATTTCACTTTACTGGCTTCCATATCAGGATAAACCCCATGACCCAGATTTGCAATGTATTTCCTTCCGCCATTATTGATCATTTTGTTAACAGTAGATACAATCTCATCATCACCAGAATACAATAGACAGGGATCAGCATTACCCTGCAAAACTTGATCATCACCTAAAATATTACGTGAAATATCTAAAGATAACCCCCAATCGAGTCCAATAACTTTTGGCTGTAGTTTTCCTATTTCATGAAGAGACCCATTCGCTCCTTTCGCAAATACAATTACTGGAACGTCATTGATTGCATCATTTATTTGTTTTATGTAGTATAATGAAAATTCTTCAAATTGTTTTGGTGTAAGCACTCCAGCCCAAGAGTCAAACAATTGAACAATGTTGCAACCATGATTAATTTTTTCACGCAAGTAAGCAATGATTGTATCCGTAATCTTTTGGAGAAATTTATGACTCAATTCAGGATTTTGATAAAGCATCTTCTTTGCCTTTGCAAAATCCTTTGAGCCCTTGCCTTCAACCATATATGCAAAAAGTGTCCAAGGTGCTCCTGAGAAACCTATTAAAGGCAAGGAGTCACTCAATTCTTTTTTTACTATTGAAGCAGCATCGAAAACATAAGACAGTTTATGAATTGCATTAACAGGGTCTGGAATCTTAGATAAGTCCTTAGCATTTGAGAAGGTATTTTCAAATACTGGACCTCTTGACTCCACCATGTTATAATCAAATCCCATGCATTCAGGTATAACCAGTATATCACTGAATAAAATTGCGGCATCAACTCCTAGGGCCGAAATGGGTTGCAGTGTGGCTTCTGCCGTTGCCTCAGGATGATAAAGAAAGTCCTTAAAATCTTTGAAGTGCGAGCGAAGTTGTCTGTACTCAGGCAATATTCTTCCAGCCTGCCGCATAATCCACACAGGTGGCCTGCTGGTCAATTGACCCGCGGCGGCTTGAAGTAATAAATGTTTAATCATGAAAAACTGCAATATTTTTCACGAAGATATAGTATAAATAAATAGCCTAAAAGGAAGTAATTACTTTATGACATTTTGTTTACCTTCAGCACCAAATAATTCAGCTGATTTTAAATTGTATGCTAAAGCTGCCTTTTCAGCCGTATCGAACATACCGATGTGTAAAGTCTTTTTATTGTGTGCTATAACAGCACGATATTTATTTCCAATCTGATAAACGCCAGTATACAACTGATTCTTTTTGTTTTTTCTCTGACGACTTGCTGTGGATCTTGATCGAAATATTAAATTTTCAACTCTGCAATCTAATTTGTTTCCATTTATTGCACCTACTAGTTTATTCGTTTTACTTTTGGTTTTGATTAAGAATTTCTCAGCTATAATCTTGTGCAAGTATAGAGTTTGATTTTCATATTGACCAGGACTTCTAGTAATGGTTCTTTGAAAAACAGCACATCCACTTGAATGAAGTCTAAGATTATCAACAAGATTGAACTTACTCAAACTAGGATCTTCTTTAAGAAAATTGTATCCATCGTCGTCGAGAAGCGCAAACTTATCATCATTCTTTAATTTAAGATGGTGTATCACGGTGTTTTGTTTTATTGGGGTTAACATAACATGCTAAGTAAAAAGCTAACAAATGTAATAAAATTAAAATTTGCTTGGTGAATAACAATATACTTTTTATCAGTAGGGCCAATGACTTGGCTTGGAGAGGCTATGGTAATGCATCTCCAAACCCTTTGGTTGGAGCTCTTATAGCACACAATGATCGCATTATTGGTGAGGGATGGCATGAAAAATATGGAGAAGCACATGCTGAAGTAAACGCTTTCAAAAGTGTTCGCGAATGTGACATGAAATATCTTAAAGAGTCATGCTTGTATGTATCACTTGAACCGTGTAATTTTTATGGAAAAACTCCAGCTTGTACAGAATTAATAATAAATAATGGAATCAAGAGAATAATAATAAACAGTATTGATATAACTGACCAAGTAAATGGAAAAGGGATTGAAAAACTTGAATCCAATGCCATAATTGTGACATTTTTTCCGCACTTTAAAAATTATAGTGATCCATTTCATTTTAGGGAAAGGTCATTAAACAAAAATAGGTCCTATGTAATTTGCAAATTTGCAGAATCAGCTGATGGATTTATTGGTAATTCTGAAAATCAAGTTCGGCTTACAAATGGATTAACCAACAGATTCACTCACAAAGTTCGATCAGAGGTAGATGCCATCTTGATAGGAACCAAGACAGCATTAATTGATGATCCTCAACTCAACATAAGGCATCATCCATCCAACAAGAAAACTTTGCGTATAATTATTGATAATCAGCTAAAGTTACCTAAAACTGCAAAAGTATTCAATGATGGGAATCCAACATGGATTATTAACACGGTCAAAGAAGAAATTTGTGGAGCAATAAAGTGGATTTGTTTTGAGGAGCATTATAGTATGAATGATTTGTTGACTTATCTATATAAGCAGGATATTGGAATTGTTCTATTAGAAGGAGGAGCCCAATTAATTCAAACATTTCATGATCAAAATTTGATTGATGAATTTTATAAAATATCAACTCCTCATTTGCTTACTAAAGGCATTAGAAGCCCACTGGTTAAAGGTGAATTCAACCAAATTCTCAATTTGCGCCAAGACATCATCCAACATCAATATCGTTAAGGATATTTTAAAGTATGGTTAAGAGGCATCCTAAACTTCATTTTTAAGTTCAATAACAATTAACTTTGGATTTCAACATTATACTTTGAGGCACAATTACATTTTATTCAATTTTCTACTAGTCATGTTTATGACCCAATCAATTTGGTGTCAGAATGCAATACGTTGGATAACGATGAACGAGGCCTCTCAACAAAACAAATTAACACACAAGAAAATTTACATTGATGTATACACAGACTGGTGTGGTTGGTGCAAAGTGATGGACAGAGAAACATTTAAAGATCCATACATTGTCGATTTTATGAATAAAAATTATATCTCGGTTAAATTCAATGCTGAATCAAAGGATGATATTGTTTTTAAAAATCGTGTATTCAGCTACATTAAAACTTCTGGGTATCATGAATTTGCCGGTGCAATTATGCGTGGAAAATTGAGTTACCCAACTTCAGTATTTTTAGATGAAGAATTAAATCTTATACAACCATTACCAGGATACCTAAAACCTGAAGATTTTGAGAAAGTAATGATCTATTTTGCTAAGGATAAGTACAAAGATACTCCTTGGCCCAAATTCCAACGGTCCTATGTTTCACCAGTAAGTAAAAGGAACTAATTATCTTCTCCTTCCCCCAAAACCAAAAACACCTAACAAGCCTCTTGTAAGTTCTCTGGCTACTGTTCTGCCTAGTTGTCTAGCAGTTGGATCTTTCATTACCTTTTCTACCCAGCTTGGCTCCTCTTTTACAGGCTTCGATCCAGACGTTTTCTCTTCGTTTTCCTCTATTGACTTGAGTTTGTCTTTCAATATTTCCTTGGCGCTTTCACGGTCAATTAAGTTATTATACTTTGCTACCAAATTTGAAGATCTTGTCAAAGAATCAATTTCAGAGTCGTTAAGAATATCCATTCTTGATTCAGGCGCTCTCAACATTGTATGAACTAAGGTTGTAGGTATCCCCTTTTCATTCAAACCAGTTACAAGGGCCTCTCCTATTCCAAGTTCCGTAATCAACTTATCCGTTTCATAAAAAACAGTAATTGGATAATTCTCCGCCGCTTTTTCGATATTTTTTCGATCTTTTGCAGTAAATGCTCTTAGGGCATGTTGAATTTTTAAACCCAATTGACTCAAAACCGCATCAGGGATATCACCAGGATTTTGTGTTATAAAAAACACACCTATTCCTTTAGAGCGGATCAACTTGATTATCGTTTCAATTTGCTCCAATAAAGCTTTTGAAGCTTCTTGAAATATTAAATGCGCTTCATCAATAAATATGGCCAATTTGGGTTGCTCAACATCACCAGCTTCTGGAAAAGAAGCGTAAATTTCTGCCAACATTTGCAACATGAAAGTAGAAAATAACTTGGGTTTATCTTGAATATCAACCAATCTAACTATTGAAATCATTCCTCTTCCATTTGAATCCAATCTGGTAAGATCACGAACATCAAATGAAATTTCTCCAAAGAAATTATTCGCACCTTGCTGCTCTAACTCAATTATCTTTCTAAGAATAATGCCGATAGATGATACCGATACCATGCCATAGCTAGCTTCAAATTCAGCTTTACCATCGTTACTAATGTGTTGAAGCACCGACTTGATATCCTCTAAATCTAACAATGGCAGACGCTTATCATCACAATACTTAAATATCACAGAAACTATTCCAGACTGAGTTTCATTCAGTTCTAAAATTTTACTAAATAGCACTGGTCCAAATTCGCTTACCGTAGCACGAAGCCTAACACCCTTTTCGGATGACAGAGTTAAAAGCTCAACAGGATTACCATGAGCTTGAAAACTTATACCAATTGCCCTACTTCGATCTTCAATCTTGGGATTGAGAACTCCAGGTTGAGCAATACCACTTAAGTCACCCTTAATATCCATTAAAAGTGAAGGAACTCCAAAGGCAGATAATTGTTCTGACAGTATTTGAAGTGTTTTGGTTTTGCCTGAACCTGTAGCTCCGGCTATCAAACCGTGTCTGTTAAGTGTTCTTAACGGCAAGGATACTTTAGCTTCAGGGATTACGTGTCCATCTAACATACCTGCACCTAAAGCAATACCTTTTACGCCGTCCTTATAAGAATTCTGAACAGCGGCAATAAAATTATCCTTGGTACTCATTGTTGTTTTAATTATAATTCCAACGGCTTATACGCAACTCATATTTTTTGGGATGGATTGGCCATTGATTCAACCATTTTTTTGTTATCAAGTTTGACGGTCTAGACACAATCAATTCGTTGATATGCTGCGAAGAAAGTGTATTAGGTAATCTCCATTTTCTAGCTAGAACACCTTCTGGAGTATTTCTTGTGCAAGTAATTATGAGGGAACTTATTTTAAAATTTTGACCGTAAATAGGAGTTAATTCTAAAGTAATTGCACCAAACTTTTGAACCCATAAGGATAAGTTTTCAAACCATTCTCTTCCAATACCTTGAACAAAACCTTGTTCCAACTCCAAATTGAAATATTTTAACCCCTTTGGATTGGAAATCCAATTCAACATATTTACCTTTTCAGCCAGCATCGACGCAGAAAGTGAGTTTAACTTTCGTGCATTGAATTCTGACAATTGATTGTTATCTAAATAGAAATAAGCTGTTTTGAGTTGATTTGAAGAAGTATCCCATATTGCAATTGCATCATCTCCACCCAACCTAATACAATTGGACTTGTCAATAACATTAATCAGAAACTCCTCTTTGGAAATTTCATAATTTGAATTAACAGCCGTTGTTGGTTGTTTGTACAATAATTCAATTTCAGATATGATATCGCTTCTGAATGCAAAACCAAACACAGTTATTAGCAATAATGCAAAGCCCAGAAAGTACTTTCTCGAACTGTTTTTATTTACCATGAGACAAAATTAATTGAATTTGAAACAACTTTTTACTAAATCGTTCATTATGTCTCCAATGCTTTTCAATATGAACAAATTTTATGTGTTTTTTTTGTTTTTATCCTTCAATATCTGTGTTCAGGCACAACAAACAATTAGTGTAGAAGGAAATATAATAGACAAAAGTTCAAAACTTCCTTTAGATTTTGTTTCAATACAAGAATCAGATAGCACAAAAACCTTAAACCAAGTAGAATCAGATGCTTTAGGAAACTTCACACTTGGTTCTTTTAAAATTGGTAATACTATTATATTCAATCTGCTTGGATACGATGAATTGCGGATCCAAACTAATGCAGGCACCCCAGCCAATTTAGGAATTATAGAATTAATAACCTCAGCCAACAAATTACAAGAAATTGACATTACCACTCAAAAAAATGCAGTTGAATTAAGATTTGAGAAAAAGATATTCAATGTTGATAAGGATCTATCTGCGGTTGGAGGGACGGCATTGGATGCAATCAAAAGTATTCCCGGCACCTCCGTTGACATGGATGGCAATGTATCGTTAAGAGGAAGTTCAAATATTAGAGTAATGGTTAATGGAATTAACTCGACAACCACGGGTAACGACAGACAAAATGTATTTGACCAGATTCCAAGCAGTTTGATTGAAAGAATTGAAGTAATCAACAACCCTGGAGCGAATTCAGATTCAGAAGGCAATGCAGGAATTATAAATATTGTCTTGAAAAAAAATACTGAGAGTGGAATCAATTCCAAAATTGGCTACACTTATGGATTAAGGGATATTCATGAATTCAACGGATCTTTAGGGTTGAGGTTAGGAAAGATAAGTAATTACCTATCTGTGAATTATAGATATTCAGATCTTTGGAGAACTCAAAACCAAGAAAGGACTTCAACAATTGGAGATACTACTTTTATTTTTAATAATGATAACAACGGAAGCAATCAAAGAAATGGTTTGAATATTCGGTTAGCCTCCGACTATACCCCTACACCAAATGATTTGATAAGCTTTGCATTTGTCATTAACCCAAATCAATCAACAGGTGAAAACTACGGGAATTTTAGATTCTATGATAAGCCCGAACAGCTGTCTTTTTTGAGTCGGAAAATTACCAAAGAAAGCGGTTTTAGTGAAATATATGAAGGAAGCATTGCCTGGAACCACAAGTGGAAAAATCAAGAATTTACACTATTGAGTCAATATTCCTCAAGTTTTAATAAAACCAATCAACTTGTTTTAGATAATTATTTTAACGGTCAAAACCTTGAATTTCAAACACCGGATTTTCAGAGAAATAATAGAGAGTTAGATCGTAATTTCTTTGTACTTCAAGCTGATTATGTCAAGCCGAAAATTATTGGGAATTTCAAACTAGAGACTGGCGCAAAATTGACATTTGACTTAAACAATAATTCAAATGTACTTGACACATTAGATATAGCATCGAATTTGTGGAGAGATTACGCCGGCATAAGCAATCAATTTGAATTCAATGAAAAAGTGTTTGCTGGCTATTTAACAACAAGCACAGAGCATAAAAAATGGAAATATAGTGCCGGAATACGCACTGAAATAGTAGCAATGGATGTTATTCAAAAAACGAGCAATAAAACTGTCAATCAGAGATACTGGCAGCTATTTCCATCAGCTTCAATTTCATATAAAGCCTCAGCAGTAAATCAATTTCAAGCCAGTTATAGCAGAAGAATCAATAGGCCTAAATTTGAATCTATCAATCCTTTTATAGAATATACTGACCAATGGAATTTGAGATACGGAAATCCCAATCTAAATCCAGAGTTTGCACATTCTTTTGAAACCGGATATTTGAGGTATTTTCCAAATGGTTCCGCATTGTTCAGTGCATTTGGTCGATACAACGAAAACTTGATAACAAGATTTACTTTTGTAGACAGTTTAGGTATTAGAAATCTGACTTGGACAAATAATAATTATTCAACTGAAATAGGAATAGAGGGATCAAGCAATATTGAGCTTAACAAAAATTGGAAAGTGAGCGGTGGACTTTCCTATTATATTACTACGGTTCAATTAGATAATTCAATAGCCAGCAGCACAAACCAAGGAGATGTTTTGACAGGTAGATTGGCCTTAAATGGAACTTTCTATAAAAATATTGATGCACAATTGACTTGGAATTATAGAAGCAGATTTGTTACAGCGCTTGGATCTTCAGACCCATTCACAAGTACAGATCTAAGCTTTAGGAAACCATTCTTAAAAAACCGTTTGAATGTAATATTCAGAATAAGTGATTTATTTGATACTAGTCGGTTCGGCTTCAATATTAACCAACCTGACTTTAATTTCAATTTGGATTCAAAACGAAGAACCCGAAATTATTTTATTGGGTTTACCATGAATCTAAATCCTCCCAAAGGAAAAACAAGTAAATCGTTGTTGGATGACAAACCTAAATTCAATGAAAATACGGATATGGGAGGCTAAAGGTCTTAGGCTTTGATGTACAATGCCTCCCTAACTTTGATTGCAACTTTTTCAGCATTAGGCATATATTCATCAACAAATACTGAGGAATATCCCAATGAGGTGTCCGCAGCATTTACACGCGCAACAGGAGCATCAAGATAGTCAAAAGCATATTTTTGAACCTCATAGGCAATTTCTGCACTCACCCCGTACATAGGCCAAGATTCATCAACCACAACGCAACGGTTGGTTTTTTTAACTGATTCAAGAATAGTATCAATATCTAGTGGACGTATTGATCTTAGATCTATCACTTCAGCTGAAATTCCTTCGTTTGCCAACAGTTGAGCCGCCTCCAATGCCACCAAAACCATTTTATTATAAGTAACGATGGTGACATCAGTACCCTTGCGTCTAATAGCACATTTACCTATTGGAACCAAATAGTTAATGTCATCTGTAAAATCATCACCGTCAGCTTCAACTTTCTTTCCTGCAAATGTGTAAATCCTTTTACCATCTTCAGTATATTCTAATTCTAAAGCATACATTTGCTCTGACTCCATAATACATATTGGATCTTCATCCCTAATGGCAGCCTTCATCAAACCTTTTGCTTCCATTGGATCAATACAAGAAATAACCTTCAAGCCAGGAACATTACCAAGCCAACTCTCAAACGTTTGACTATGTTGTTGTGCCAATTGACCTGCAGCTCCTGATGGGCCTCGAAACACGATTGGACATTTGAACTCACCAGCTGATTGAGTTAAGGTTTTGGCAGCATTGTTAACAATTTGATCAAAAGCTAGAACTGCAAAATTCCAAGTCATAAATTCAATAATTGGCTTTAAACCATTCATGGCAGCTCCAACACCTATACCTGCAAAACCCAATTCCGCAATTGGTGTATCAATCACTCTTCTAGCTCCAAATTCTGCTAATAAGCCTTTACTAACTTTATAGGCACCGTCATATTCTGCTACTTCTTCCCCCATTAGAAATACTGTATCATCCTTGCGCATTTCCTCTGCCATAGCGTCTCTAAGGGTATCTCTTAATAACATTTTAACACTCATAATTTACAGAATTTGATATTGATTGACAAAGTTAAGCTGTAATGTGAATTATTTAAGCAAAGTTTGTGCTAGATCATTAATTTGTATTCCGCCAAAACTTCCTGAAGACATCATCAAAAGCACTGAATTCTCATAACTAAGGGTTGTCAAATAATCAATCAGTTCGTGTTTTTCAGTAAAGACCTTAAGGTCTTGTCTTTGAAATCCATTTCGAATTGCGTTGGAATCCAATATTGGCATTCGTTTAGTTACAAGTGTATTTCTATCAAAAAATACAATGGCCTCCTCTGCTTTTCCAAAAGCTGATTGGTATTCCTTCAAAAAGTCAGCATTGAGACTACTAAAGGTATGCAACTCATATATTGCAATCAATTTTCTTCCAAAAAAACGAGATTTGCATGCCTTTATGGTACTTTTTATTTTACTTGGAGAATGGGCAAAATCCAAAAACGCAATTCTGTCACTTGCTTGATAAATAATTTCTAACCTTCGTGCAGCCCCTTTAAAGCTATCTAAGGAACTAAATATCAACTTTTCATTAACACCTAATTCTTTGCAGACTTGGACCGCCGCAGACAAATTCTCTAAATTGTGCATTCCGAAAATTTGAATTGGGTAAGCCTTGGATTTTGAATCTCTAACGGAATAACTCCCATCACCGTTCATACGATACTTAATCGCTTCATAACCAAGCCAAACACCTTTTGAATGTTTTAAAATCTTTATTAGTTCTTCATCATTTTGATAATAGAAGCATTTGGTATCTGATTCAAAGGTATCTGTGTAATCTATAAATGCCTTGAGATATGATTTATAAGTAGGAAAGACATTGATATGATCCCAAGCAATACCTGTAAGTATAGAAATATTTGGTTTATAATGGACGAATTTGGGACGCAAATCAATACTTGAGCTTAAATATTCATCTCCTTCAATGATAATGATTGATGCGTCGCTGATCCTAACCATTTTTTCAAATCCATCTACTTGACTACCCACTAAATAATCGAAATTGATTTTTGCACTTTTTAGTATGTGCATGATCATAGCGGTCGTACTTGTTTTTCCGTGACTCCCTGCTATCACGACACGCGTCTTGTCAATTGATTTGTTAGCAACAAATTCAGGAAAGCTCATGACCTTTAAGCCCATTTCGTTGGCCTTCAGAAGTTCAGTGTTGTCTTTCCTTGCATGCATTCCGAGAATTATTAGGTCAATTTGATTGTTTATTTTCTCGGGAAACCATCCCAATTCTTCTGGGTGCAACTTGTATTTTTTTAACCTAGTAGCGCTTGGATTGCGAATATCATCATCGCTTCCAGTTATTTTATGCCCCATGGCTTGTAGATCTATCGCCAAATTGTGCATTATAGCTCCACCAATTGCAATTAAGTGTATGTACATTTATAGGTTTTCTGAAAAGTTGATCGTAATTTTGCGTAAAATTGCGATTTGATTGTGACATGTAATAATGTTATCTTGCATATCGTTAATAAATAAAATAATAAACTCAATGAAAAGATCAAATTTAAATCGATTCTTAGTATGCTTAATTGCCTTGGCAGTAATGGTTGGCGTAAGCTCATGTAACAGAGGTTCAGGTTGTCCAGATAATTTCTCGATAGAAGGAGAATAGTCAGACAATCCTTTAAAGTTTTTTATATGCAATGGAATGAAATCAAGGACATAACATCTTTAGATGCTATAATGCTTAGTGCCAAAAAACCTATATTGTTTTTTAAGCACAGCAATAGCTGTGACATCAGTCTGATGGCTAAACTCAGGCTTGAATCTGAAGATTCTTTAACAGAAAATCTAGACGCTTACTTGATTGACGTTATTGATTCCAAAGCGGTTTCAAATTACTTGGCCGATAAATTTCATGTTAGGCATGAATCTCCTCAAATCATTTTGACTTACAAAGATGAGTGTCTTTTAGATTCGTCCCATTTCGATATCAATCCAAAAGAGATAATTGAAGAAACAATACGAGTTCTTCAAGTATTATGAGCAAAAATTTTGCAAAAGTATCAACACTGCTAACTGCAGATGGAACCACCACGCTTGTTTCTGAAAATTTTGGTGAGACATACCACAGCAGGCATGGAGCCTTAGCTGAAAGCAATCATGTTTTTATTGAACATGGCTTATCACGATATTCAGGCCCATCAAATCCTATCGATGTTTTAGAGATCGGTTTAGGCACGTGTCTGAATGCAGTATTGAGCTGGCATCATTGCGAAAAGGAGAAAAAACATTTAACTTATACTGGCGTTGAAGCGTATCCAGTAAGCATAGCTGACTCCCAAAAGCTTAACTTCATGTTTTCTGAAGACCTGAAGTTTAAGTTTAAACAAATTATCGAAACTCCTTGGAGTCAAGAAGTTGAGCTTGATGAATGCTTTACCTTAACTAAAGTTGAAAGTTTATTTGAGGATTATACCACAAATAATGAAATGTTTGACGTTATTTTTCACGATGCTTTTGCACCTCAAATCCAACCACAATTTTGGGAGAGTCCCTTTCTTGTAAATCTTTATAACTGGCTCAAGCCAAATGGCTTTCTTGTTACTTATTGTGCAAGAGGCTCATTTAAGAGGGATTTAAAAGAAATTGGATTTGATGTTATTGTACTACCTGGCGCTCCTGGCAAAAGAGAAATGACCAAGGCTGTTAAGTTATAATCGCTTTTCTTAAAAAATCATTAACAGGTTTGGCTATCAGTATAGCTTTGAGGATTTCAGGGAGTAATTGATCAGAAGTTATTAAACTCACTGGATATTCTTTCCAAAAGTAAAATTGTTTGCAGAGCAACTCCGGATAATTAATCTCAGCCCCTTTTAGATCTCCACTCAATCTCTGATTTTTCTCTCCTTTCATTCCTCCAAAAACACTTAAAAAGTCAATGTTGTTAATAACTTTCTGAAATTCTTGGTAGTTTTCACCGATGTAATATCTTGCTTTTAACAAGCTTTCTTTTTCTAAGGAATATAATCCTCCGGCTAAGCTAAATTTATTTCCAGCTATTTCGAGATAGTATGAAGGATATTCATGGTCTTTTCTGCCATTTTTGCTGAACAATGCTGATACATGAAGCTTATAGGGAACTTTATCTTTTGCAAATCTAATATCCTTGTTAATTCTAAAAATGCAATCCTTGGGGAATGAATGAATAGGCTCATCAATTAAGTTAATTTCATGAATCAAGTCCCCAACTAGTAATTCAAATGGCTGTTTTACAAATTCTAAATAGGTCTTTCTATTTAAATCAAACCATTCCTTATTGTTATTTTTTGCCAAGCTTTCAAAGAACAATAGAAACTCTGGTTGAAAGTATTGCTTCATATTACTTGTTCTTTTTATTATTAATTACCCCCTTGCGCATCTCAGACAATAGCTCATCAAAAGTATCAAATTCACGTCTGTAACTTAAACCGAGACTTGTTCTGTTAACTCTTCCTCCTTGTATTGCTGGTTGGGACCTTTGTGCAAATCTAATTTTCAATCTATTATCTGATGTTAAAGCGTAAGTAAACTCAACATCACCTGCCAAATATGTATTGCTAGTAATTGCAGGATTGGTGTTGGTGCCAACATTACCACCTATGTTTACTTCAAGTCGATCATTGAATAGACTTGTTCTCTGTCTAAGCTGAAACTCACTGGACTGAAAAGGATTTATGGTATTTGTTTCAAAAACATTGTAGCCAATATCCAAATCAATACCACTAATAATACCATCAGGGGCAATAATATCTGAGAATAGATCAGTGATATATCCAGATAGTTGATTTGAAAGAAGTTCTGATACAGTATTTATACTAGAAACATATTGGGTTCCTGAAAAACCTGCGTTTGGTGGAATAAATGTTTTTGTGACAATCAATGCCATTGCTTGACGATTCATTTCATTTTGATCTTGTCGAACGATACGTAATTTGTTATCTAAATAATTGCGCAATAATGGAGACACATTTGGGAAACTAATATCTAATTTAATATTGGGCTGCAACAATCGACCAGTCAAATTCATCGACAAATCAACCTTGGTAACATTACGAGCCTCAGCTATTGCTTGTGGATCATTGGTAATATATTCTGAAATAAAGTTGTACGGTGAGGTGTACAAGTCTTTATACGAGGCAGTTAGATTAATTTCAGCTTCAATCGGATCACCTGTCCATCTGACAATACTTCCTGAGTTAATCAAAAATGGTTTGTTGACAATATTCAACAATGTAAAAAGGTATTCACCATTCTGTATTTCATAATCGCCATACATATTAAAATCACCACTTCTAGCAATAACTATTTGAATATTGCCCCTACCATATGCCTTTAGATTATCACCTTCAGCTTCATCCAAAATAATATTCATCAAGGTCTCTTCTGTACAAGTCAAATCCATATCAAGATTGAGGCCTTTCAAATCAGATCGGATTTTAGGCCTAATTCTCTCAATAGAATCAGTCTTAGCATTTTCAAAAGTAATGAATCGGCTTTGGGTTGCTTGGGCCACCTTACCAAAAGGGATGGTCAATTGTGAACCTTTGGCAGTTTTGGCATTGATGTACATGTTTGTCTGAGCAAAGCTGCCATCAATTTTAAGATTTACTGCGCCAATACCTTTGCCATAAAAGCGATCGTTATCCTCTCGCTTTGTGTTAAGCACACGAAATAAAGGTGATGAAATTTTTACCTTATAGCCCCAATTTTTGAAATGATCATGCACAATTCCACCTTGAATTTCGGCGGTATTACCATTTTCATCCTTTATTATAGCTCCAGTTGCGTCAATAATCGTTGATTTTAATTTAACATCTTGATTGTCAATAAAGTACTTCTCTCCAATGTAGTCAATTTTAAAACCAGCATTCTTAATATTCAATAGCCCATCCATCGAAATAGCTTTAGAACTACCTTCAAGTTTTACATTCCCATTAATCAATCCGAAAGTATTAGATAGTCCACTAGGGATAATATATTGAATGAGTTTTAAAGGTACATCTCTTAATTTGTTGTTGATTGACAAGGTGGTTATTCCATCCTCAAATTTCAGATTGCCTCTTCCTTGAATTGCACTGTTTCCATTTTCAAGACTGAACTCCGAATAAATTATACTTTTTAAATCTTCTGTAGCAGCGCTGAAGGCAAGGTTTCCCCAATAATCCTTATTGATAAAAACTGAATCACAAGCAAGGGAAAAACCAAAATTTTTAAGGCTGAATGCATCTTGGACATGAGCATAGAATTGAACGTCACCTTTCAAGTTCACTTTATTATACCCTGTTACCTGATTGATTATGTTTAAATCTACTCCGAGCAGTGAAAATTCAAGGCCTCTGTCTAGAGCATTATTGAGATTTATTTGTTTGGATCCGTTATTTAATTGAAAGAATGAGGCGCTAATGGTTTTATCATCCAAGTAAACTGAATTGAACGGATTTATCTTCCATATTTCATTTACAATTTTAAATTCATCATTTAAAAAATTAAATCTGTAGCCACTGTTCTCAAGTTTCAATCCTAATTTATGGCTCAAATCAGAATTACTAATTTCCAATCCGGAAATTTCATAATCCAAAGAATCCAAATATAAGCCTCCTTTGATTTCAATGGAATCTAAATTAAGTTTGCCATTTTTGTAACTGCCTAAATCAACAAAAAAGTCAGAAGCAGCGTTATTTCTGGAGTTAACAGCTATTTTAATCTTGTCAAATATATTATCCTTAAATTTAAAACTTGGAGCAGTAATTTCAAATGAGTAAAGTTCCCTTTGATAGTCACAGTTAAATAACAGAAGTGTATTGTCAGGAATCGAAACAGATGCTGGTAAAAACTGATTCAGTAATTGTGATTTTTTTATATCAACTCTTGCTTTTAGGGATGAATTTGAAATATAAGTTGAATTTGGCATTTTAAACTTATCGTACCAATTCTGATGTTTGGACTGCCAATAACTCAAGGCAACATCTTTCAAGGTTTTTAGGGTATATCGACCTTCAAGCTTTGCGTCAAGTACATTGGAGGAAATTAAAAGTTGATTTTTTCCATTCCCTTGATTGGTAGAAACTACATCAATCCTTTCTATAGCAGTAGTTCTGTTATCTGACCCAACCCAAACAATATTATCGCCCTTAATTGTTCCTTCAAAGTCACGAAAATCTGGTGTGATCAGATTCATTGTGAGTTGTCCAGATAGTACATTCGGAGTCTTCGTTAAATTCAAGGCTTTCAAATCAAGCCTACCAATTGAACTGATAAAATCCAATGTTGGACTTGACAATGACAAATCAATTTTTCCTGAAAAGTCCAAAGTAGCATTGGGATCAACTGACTTAATGGTGCCATCTATCACTTGACGTTTAAACTTTCCCGACAAAACTAAATTTCTATAAGAATAAGATTTGTATTCCAACAATTCTATATTACCATCCAATTCGGCATAAGCGTCTTCTTTAGAAAAGCCCTTTCCGTTCTTAATTTTACCATTTGCCGACACAATTCCCAGATTCTTATCATTTACCCAACTTCCAAAATTAAATTTCTGTAAGTCAAACCTACCGCTATATTCTGCTAATTTAGGCCCATTATTTAGATTCATCCTCATGTCAAGGAACGCGTTTCCCAGGGAAGTTTCAATATTTCCAAAAGCAACAAAATCTGTAAGGAATCCTTCAAATTGCCCCGAAAATGTAAAGTCACCTAAATTCTGAAGCTTTTTAGGAAGTTTTAACTCAGGAATCAATTTATTGAATGATGCCATATTGGTTCTCAACTTCATAATTTCTAGATTCATCGAGGTTTCTTCTTTTCGTGTCACATCTTTTAAGCTGATATTCAACTCTGAATTCAGCAAATTATCAATTGAGATTTTTAAGTTTTTTGCCCTCAAGGTATTGACAGTGCCTCTTATTGATCCGTCAATTTTTATGGATCTTGAAATGTTCCTTAGTATTATTTCCTTGTTACCTAAAAGAGGTGCCAAATAAAGAATGTCTTTGACCGAAATGACATTTGACTTTGAATTGTACTCAAAACGCACATCATCAACTAAATTGCTAAAATCCGAATATGAATTATAGCTCAATTTTAATGAATCTCCCAGTTCAGTTTGAGCTGTTTTAAACTTAAAATCAAACAATCTACTTTCATTTGGAGTAATTGCTATATCACCAGCTTTAAACTCTTTGATTTCAAAACCACTCTTTTCTTTAAGCTTCAAATTCAGCTTTTTTGCCGAGTAACTATTTCCTGAAAGCTTAAAATCCTTTCCATCCAACTGAACCGAACTGCAAACGATGTCTAAAAAATCAATACCACTTTTTGGATGAATTTTTTTAGAATCCACAATCAAATTATTAAAAGTTCCATCGGATATTTTATAATTTGCTATTTGCACCGCAATTGGCTTTGTGGTATTAATCGAAGGCTTTTTATCCGATTTATTGGAATTCAGCGGCTTAGCTGTGTTGCTTGTTGTAATCTGAATGATCGGTCTTTGAAGAAATATTTCATCAAATAAATAACTATTATTGACAAAATCAAGTTTCCTGATTTTGGTCTCAGCTTGATCAATAAATATATTTAAGGACTTCCCGGTATTGTAGTTTACTTCACTGTATTGTGCATTGTATAACTTTGCACTTTTTATGTCAAATGAATTGGTCGGTTTACTTCCAGTATTGGATTTCTTTCCAATTAATAATTTGATAAACCTATCCAGATTTTTTTCATCTTCACCGGGATAGGTAACAATTTTAAGCCTTAAATCTTTGATTTCGATAGCATCTAGGATAATTGAAGTGCTAATCAGCCTTCTAAGAATATTGACATTCACGTAAAGGCTCTTGGCTTGAAATAAAGTATCTTGGTGGTGATCCGCAATAAAAATATTAGCACAATAGATCTTGTCAGCAAATTGCCATCGCAGATTATCAATTTGAACTTCATTTCCAGTTTTGTCATGAATCCAATTTTTTAACTTCAGTCCAACCCAATTTTGAACTGAAGTCAGCTGACAAATCAAATACAGGAAAACAAAAAGAAAAATTATTACCCCGAAAACTCGAATCAAATATCTTGTCAATCTTTCAAAGATACTTCTCTCTTTGAAAGGCTTAAAAAAGTAATTCTTAATTTTAATATCTCGCATACAAGATTTAACTCAATAACCTGAATCCTTGTGTAAAGATAGTTTTATTGTTGTAAGTACCATTAATCTTGGTGTTTCCGATTCGTTAAATAAGATCTATATTGCTGAACTGATACCAAAAAATGTAGAATTTTATTTAAACCAGAGTTCTATGGGTTTACATATTTCAATAATTTTATACACTGTAGAGCGGATACCACATTGTGTGTTCTGATTATTGAAGCACCATTCAATAGCGCCACCATTTCAACTGCAGTAGTACCAAAAACAGATTCCTTGACCGGAACTTCTAGTACTTTGTTGATCATAGACTTATGACTGACCCCTGCCAAAATCGGACACCCAGTTATTTTAAATGCGGATAATTCATTCAATAATGTGTAGCTATGTTCTACAGTTTTACCAAATCCGAATCCAGGATCCACTACAATATCCCAAATACCTTTATTGTGCAACCAGGCTATTCTTTCATTCAAAAAGTCCAAAACATCAACAGTTACATCTGTATAAATTGGATTTAGTTGCATGTTTTCTGGTTTATTTTGCATGTGCATCAAAATATATGGTGCTTTATAATAAGCGACAACCTCTGCAAGATCAGGATCAATCATGCAAGCACTAATGTCATTAATTATTGAAATACCAGCCTCTAATCCTGCTTTGGCGACCTCTGATCGGTAGGTATCCAATGAGAGAATTATTTGATTATTTTCTGAAATAAGTAATTCAACAATTGGCAAAATTCTATCTATTTCTTCTTGTACAGATATTGGTTTGGAACCTGGTTTGGATGTCATACCTCCTATATCAATAATCTTGGCACCTTGCTCAATCATTAGAAATGCATGATTTTGGGCTTGTTCCAAATCAAGGAATTGACCACCATCATAAAATGAATCAGGAGTGACGTTTAAAATTCCCATCACAATGGGTTCCTCTATTGATAATAGTCTTCCCCGGCAATTTAAGGTAAGTGGCGTATACATTGATGCTTCGATATTCCTGAAATAATGGATTCAAATCTAGAGATTATTGTAATGAATTTTAAAACTTTAAAACATATAAAAATAATTAACATATCAACACGCTTAATTTTAAGGAAGAAATTATGAACTATCAAAATAATTATTTAAATTTGCAAACTTTACTTTTATGAAAACCCCTGCTATTGATGAAAACTAAGATGAAATCATTTGTCGGCACTGTATCTACTCAGATCAAAAATACTCCAACTTCGAATTTATTATCAATTGCAACTGGTCTAGTAATGTTGGTTACCGTATATTTTTTACCAACAAAAATGGATCAAAAAAACATGGTGGCCTCGCTTAGCAATCTCAATTCTTTTCCTGTTGAACTTCCAAATGTGAAGTATGATTTATTGCTAGATACCCTCCAAACAAACTCTGCAATCATTAAAAAAGATGAGTTTTTTGTGGATATTCTCAAACATTATGACTTGAATGTTGACGAAATAAATAAAATAGTAACTTCCATATCAAAATCATTCGATGTAAAAAATTTGAGAGCAGGAAGAACATATCATATGTACTGCAAAAAAAACACTGAAAAGCCGTATTACTTTGTTTACGAACCCGATGCATACAGCTATATCAAGCTCGACATGCGTGCAATAGAACCTAAAGTAGAAATAATCAAAAGAAATGTTCTGTCGGTAGAAAAATCTGCTTCTGGATATGTTAGTGCTACCTTGTCGGATGCAATGGCTGAAAGTGGGTTGAGTTACGATTTAATAGATCAAATGGCCGATGCATTGGCATGGACTGTAGATTTTTATCATGTTCAAAAAGGAGATACTTACAAAGCTATTTATGACGAAAACGTTGTAGATGGCAAAAGAGTTGGAAGCGGCCAATTATACGGTGCATGTTTCAATCAAAATGGTCAGGAGTATTATGCCATCTACTATAAAAAGGGAAACAAGGAAGGATTTTATGACTTAAAAGGAAGACCAATGAAAAGGTATTTCCTCAAGGCGCCCGTCAAATTTAGTCGAATCAGTTCAGGTTTTAGCAAATGGAGATTTCACCCTGTTTTGAAATATGGAAAGCCACATTTTGGAACTGATTATGCCGCATCAGCGGGTACCCCAATTATGAGTGTTGGAAATGGCGTTGTAATTGAAGCTGCAAGAAATCCTTGGAATGGCAATTATGTAAAAATAAGACATGATCAAACCTATTCGACACAATATCTGCACATGTCTCGTTTTGCAAAAGGAGTTAGAAAAGGTTCTAGAGTTGCACAGGGACAGACAATAGGCTATGTTGGATCTACTGGATTGGCTACCGGACCACATGTATGTTACAGATTTTGGAAACATGGAGTTCAGGTAAACCCATTAAAAGAACGTTTCCCTGAAAGTCCACCGATGGAAAAATCAGATATGCCTAATTTTAATAAAATTAGGGATAAAATGGTTAAAAAACTGGATGCAATTGCAACAAAAAGACCCTACCAATTGCAAAGCAATGAAACTGATTCACTTCCTTAGTTTAAGTACTAATCTAGTTTAAATGCATATGGTCAGGCATTTGACCAATTACTGAGTGTGCGTTGCCCAGATTCTCCATTATTATTTTCCAAAGCTCGGTATTGTCCCTATTGAAAACATAGTTGCGGTCCATTTCTGCCATAACCCATGAGCCTGTTTCTATTTCACTGTCTAATTGACTTGGTGACCATCCTGTATAGCCAACGAAAAATTTGACTTGATCAGGTAAAATCACTTGCTTTTCCAATAAGAATTTTAGTTTACTGATATCGCCACCCCAATAAACACCGTCGGAAATATAAACTGAATCTTCTATCAAATCTCCTGCGTCATGTATAAAATGTACAATATCCGTAGCTACTGGTCCACCGTACATCACCTTGACAGACGAAGGATCAAAAGATCCCAACAACTCATCCAAAGAAATATCCAAAGGTTTATTTATTATAAAACCCAACACTCCTTTATCATGTGTTTCACATACAAGTATGACTGCCCTCCTAAAATATGAATCTATCATAAAAGGTTCTGCGAGCAGTATGGTACCATTTTTTATTTTACTCTTTGTCAAAGCTAAAGTGAATCGGTTGGTATTTCACGATTAATTTGTCTAATCATACCTCTAATAACCATGCCAGATCCTCCAACCTCAGAAAATTTAGTTACTCCAAAATCAAGCATATTATTGATAGTTTTGGCCCAAAGGACAGGTGAGGTGAGTTGATTAATAAGATTAAGTTTAATTTGTGCGGGATCCATAGAAGGCATCGCGGTATAATTCTGAAAAATAGGGCAATCGGGGTTTTTGAAATTTGTGGCAGCAATTGCAGCTTCAAGTTGATCTTGAGCAGGTTTCATAAGTGGGGAATGAAATGCGCCACCGACCTGAAGCAAAATCGCTCTTTTGGCACCAGCTGCTGTACACAGATCCATCGCTTGTTTTACAGAATCAATAGAGCCTGAGATAACCAGCTGTCCAGGGCAGTTGTAGTTTGCGGCAACTACATCATTCCCTATTTTTTTACATATCTCTTCCACAATACTATCCTCGAGACCTAAAATTGCCGCCATTGTTCCGGGATTCAACTCGCACGCCTTTTGCATGGAATTCGCTCGCTTTTGCACCAAAAGAAGCCCATCTTCAAAACTTAATGAATTGGCAGCAACCAAAGCACTGAATTCTCCCAAACTGTGCCCGGCAACAGCATCGGGCTTATCTTTTGAAAAAACTTTGGCCTTTATTACCGAATGAACAAAAACTGAAGGTTGAGTGATATTGGTTTGTTTAAGCTGCTCCTCAGTGCCTTCAAACATAATGGCTGAAAGATCAAATCCTATAATATCATTTGCTTGTTTGAAAAGTAACTTTGCTTCAGGGTTTGATTCATATATATCTTTGCCCATTCCCGGAAATTGGGCCGCTTGGCCAGGAAAAACATATGCTTTCATTTATTTAAACTTCAAATTAAGAATAAATATACGGTAGGTTTAGTGCAAATTTGAACCTAAAAGCTTTAGAAATTCATTTCTTGTTTCTATTTGTTTGAATTGACCCGTAAAAGCTGAGGTTGTTGTCACACTATTTTGCTTTTCAACACCTCTCATCATCATACACATGTGGCTTGCTTCAATCACAACAGCTACACCAAGTGGATTAAGAACCCCATCGATGCATTCCATTATCTCATGGGTTAATCTTTCTTGTACCTGAAGTCGCCTTGCGAAGATATCAACAACTCGCGGCAATTTGCTTAAACCTACTATATAACCGTTGGGGATGTAAGCAATATGAGCTTTTCCAAAAAAAGGCAGCATATGGTGTTCGCAAAGAGAGTATAGTTCAATATTCTTTACGATTACCATTTCACTATATGATTGAGAAAATAGTGCTGAGTTGAGCACCTTCTCAGGGTCTTGTTTGTAGCCTTGAGTAAGAAAATGCATTGCTTTTGCTGCGCGTTCTGGTGTTTTTAGTAGACCTTCTCTGTCTTTATTTTCACCAATTAAGTCTAAAATATTTTCAAAGTTTGTTTTAGTTTCGTTCAGTGCATTCGATTGCAGAAGTTCTCCATTTTTAATAGACATGAAAGTAAAGTAATTTTAGTAAATAAATGTTAACCGTAATACTCAGCTGAAATGTTCTCAGTTTCTTGCAACTTTACACAATGGAGCTTGCATGTAGTGAGTTTAGATTCCAATTGATTCCAGATTATTACAACAAGGTTCTCTGTGGTTGGTTGTATATTAAATGGAATAAATTTTACATCTAAGTTAAGATTTCTGTGATCCAAATGATCTAAAACTTCCTCTTTGATTAACTTACTTAATTCCTTAGCATCAAATATAAATCCTGTTTGCGGGTCAGGAGTACCCTTCACAGTTACTTCTAAAACATAATTGTGCCCGTGCCAATTGACATTCGCACACTTTCCGAATACCTCTATATTCTTCTCTTCACTCCATTCAGTAACCCATAATTTATGGGCAGCATTGAATCTTTCCTTTCTTGTCAAATAAACAATCACAACAATGGTTTAGAATTAAGAGGCAAAGATAATCTGTTCTTCATCTACTTACTTAAAGATTTGGTCTAATCTATTTGATAACTCTAATAATTTAATATTTACTTTGTTGAGAAATAAAAGGAATTGAAAGAAAAAATTCAATCGCATATTACCCTAAGCACATTCACCCAGCAATTATTGTTCTGGTTATTTGCTTTGATTTTTGTTAGCGGATTGGAATATTCTCTCAATCACAATAATCTGACCGATATATTTTCCCGTCAGCTAATCAATATTCTATTTTATGCCATACTTATTTACATAAACACCCAATTCTTAGTTCCAACGTATTTTCACGACAAGAAGTATCCTGCTTACTTTATACTCGTAATTGTCACAGTAATAATCATCACTCCAATTTATACTGCAGTCATGTATTTAAGATTGGGGAACGATGAATATGCAAAAGGTCAACTATTGACATTACGCAATTATTATTATCTTTTTAATTTTTTTATTATTGGTAGTAGTACTATTTATGTTATAATAATAGATTGGTTATCAGAAAGAAAGAAAAGAAAGGAGTTGGAGCAGCAACAAATTTACTCTGAATTGGCTTTCCTGAAAACACAAATAAATCCACACTTTTTGTTCAACACATTGAATAGTATTTATGCGCTTACACTTAAGAAATCTGATTTGGCTCCAAAAGTTGTAGTCCAATTATCAGAAATGATGCGATACATGCTTTACGAATGTAACGAAAAGTATGTGCCTTTGCAGAGTGAACTCAATTACATCAATAATTACATCGAAC
>Ga0105049_10000077_pt1 | contig 88966 bp, 77 predicted proteins | sample MAT06_FD_78087 | JGI IMG/M metagenome (GOLD analysis project Ga0105049, IMG submission 78087) | Freshwater microbial communities from Lake Fryxell liftoff mats and glacier meltwater in Antarctica - MAT-06 | ecosystem: Environmental > Aquatic > Freshwater > Ice > Liftoff microbial mat | place...
AAGAAGGCTAGCAGCCTGCAGTGTCAGTTACAAAAAGAGTTCATGCTTGCTGGATGTGCGTGGCAGGGGCTGTCGGTGATTTCTGAGGCAAGCAGTCCGAGTGCTGACCGAGCCAGGTCGGTATAAAAAGAAGAGTGGCTGAACGGATTGTTTGGCCTGATTGAGCTTGCGAAGGTTCGAGCTACGAAAGAAAATACAATCGAATTGGCGAGCCAGTGTCACAGCGGCGCCGGTGGAAGTAGAACTTAATTTTGCCGTTAGTGACAACGGCAACCTAACTGACTTAAATATTACCAGCTCATCGGGAAACAGTTGCGCTGACAAAGTTGCAATTCAGGCAGTTGAACTGTGCAAGCCTTTACCGGCACCACCCTTAAAGAAGAGTGGCTTTTTACACATCCAGGCTTACTTTAATAGTGCCAATTTTGACAAAGGGCCATGCCATCGCCACAAAATCGCCCTGATTCTGGAATGACAGGAGGGCTGACCGATCCTTCACCAGTCACGAACCGAAACGGCAGTGCTCCAAACAATTCATCACCTAACCAAGCGCCACTTCGCCCAAGGCCCCAATCAGCAGCTGCTAACAGATACCCGTCAAATCACCAGCGTTCCCGCCAGCAATCGGCACCAGCATATTTTCCAAACAATTCAAACACAAATCCCAGCAATCAGGATCTTTCACAATTGCTATCTCGGTTGGCTAACGTCAACCGCCGACGAACAACACATCAAGGTCGAATAATCGTGCGCACCGCAGATGATGGCAAATACATTATGCTAGATGACAGTACTGTTTGGAAATCTGAAGATGAAAGCACTAGCTCTGGCTGGAGTGAGGGTACTGAAGTCATTATAGCTAGAGATAAGATGACTAATTTAGAAGAGGGCGAGTCTGTAGATGTTGAAGAAATGACTCAGCTGTCCGGATACAAATATGTTGGAGACAGCACCGTGTCAGGGGCGTTTGAAGGAGCGGATTTCGATAAAGCAGTCAAACTCGACAACGGAATGGTCTTCCTTTTCCAAACTTTTGGATATACCTATACCTATCGTCCTTCGGCGCTCATTTTTCAGTATGGAAATAGTTCGATGTATGAATTGCTGATTGACGATGAAGCATACTCGGTCAAGAGAATACGTTAGTCTGAATTTGAGAGGATCGTCTGCCATTGTAGTGTCTTGCGTGTCTTGCAACCTACGAACGTCATCGCAAGATCCCACTTTACCGCTGCTTTGTGAATTGCCTACCATAACGTTCCCAAAAATCTTTTGTACAGGAGCAAACATCTCTCAATTTATTTCCTGCCAAGTAATCGGCTGCCAGCCCTGGATAAGTGACCCCTGCCCAGGACGAAACTTGTACGTCTGCGACAAATTTGCAGCTGGCATTAAGGTTCCGGACTGCATGTCAATTTTGTTGCCGACCAAAGCACCGGTGAGTGTGCCAGTGCCACTTAAAGTGATAGGTGCATTTGGTGCATAAATTAGACCATTGAAATTGGCGTCCAAATTAAGTTTGACTGGCCTGTTTCCTTCATACCAGATTTGCAAATTTGAGGGATCGTTTGAAGTGGTAAGAAGTCGACTAGCGTCTAGATTTACGGCTGAATCAGAATTGCTTCCTTGATCGACGAAAATTCTGACCGGCTTTGAGCCGTTCTCCAAAGTCACGGTTTTGTTAGCAGGGAAATTGTCGACGGCAGTTTTAGTGCTAAGCGAACTTGTATGCAAGTCTATGCTAGTGTCTGATGTCGTTATGCTCGTTGGAGTAGTCCCAGCCGAAGCGTACGAAGATAGATCAGACATCAAAAATACTGAACTGCTTTCAGGAGCAGGTGCTAATTGATATTGACTCTGCCCAGCCGCTTCAACAAGCGGATTACTCGAGTTTTCGCCGGCTCTTGCTCCGGGATTGTAAGACCCAGTAGGCTGATCAGCACGAGCCTGTATATTGGCATTAGCATTAGCAGCGCTCGCATCGAACGCAACGGCATCCACTGTTCCATTGGTGACTAATCTTCCTTGTATTAGCCCATTGCCACCACTGCCGGAATCTGAAACCACTACCGGCAGGCCATTGGGGTCTGCACCGTTGACGACAACATCGCCGCTAATGACACTGCCATGGCCAATAGTAGCCTTACCATTAGTAGAAACATTTGAATCGTAAATATTGTACGTTCCGTCCGAGCTTAAGTGAGTACCCGGAGAAAGTGGGTTACCGACCTGGCTACCATTAAAGAAGGAAACACTCGTATTGCCGAAAATTGGCTGTTGAAAATAATTTTTGGTACTTGGACTTGCGCCGCCTCCTTGAAGGGGAAATTGACCGTCAGGCGGATCGTCGAAGCGACTCTTTAAAATAACTCTGATAGTCTTACTAAACAGACCATTGCTCGCTTTACTCTCGACCACTCTGAAGCCACCTCCGCTGGTAGCCGTCATATTAGTAGAGGTTGGCACTGCAATTCCATTGACGATCGAACTAGTACTACCAGTAGGGTCAAGCTGAGCAGAGTAAATTGAAGAATTCGTTTTGAGAAACGCCCAATCTGAAGCGTCCAATCTTTTCACTGTGATCGTGACGGTAATGTTTGGAATGCCAGGAGTCGGTGCAGCGCCACCGGCCGCCGCACTTTCGAGTTCAGTAGAGGGCAGGATGCTTGTCATGCTCCCAGAAGCCGGATCTAACGAACAAGGGTAAGTGCTGTTAAATTTGTCAACGGCGTAATCGATTCCGATCTCAGATGCATTTCGCAGCGCATCTGTCCATTGGCTAGAAGCTATAGCTCGCGCTGCATCCAACAACATAGAAGAGAGTACAAGAAGAAAGACAATTGAAAGCACGCCAATTACAATTACGCTGACGAGCGAAGAGGCTTTTTCCTGTCGAGATTGTCTAATCATTGATCAACCTCAAAAATCGACTATTCTTGACGTACGCCAGGCAGTGTAAAGGGCAGACTTCACGACTAACTGCTGTGCCAGTACTTGGAGTTTGAACTTCCAGATTTATAGAAACACCTACAATGGGAGCGACCACAGTCTGGTACGTGGTGGTTGGTCCGTATATAAACTGAAAAATAGTCGGCGTGCTGCCAACGGTCGGTCCGATTATCCCCTTTAAAATCGTCTGGGGTGGATTTATTGGCAACGCAGAATTTACATTAGGGGAAGCCGGTGTGCCCGGAAATCTCGCTACCTGAAGAGAGTATTGGCCAGCTACCAGCGGATCAGAAACGATTTGATAGATTATGGTATCAAGACACTCGCGTACACCGCTGGCATCTTTCGTAGGGAAACCATTGCTGAGAAATACGGGCCGTTGAATTATTAATGTCTGCGGGCCAAGCTTATAAGGAATTGCGGGCCACGGTGCCGTCGGAAAGCCGCCGACTGGTGGTATCGAAGAAGGAGGTCCAGCACCGAAGGTGTCGCTGTTGTTCAGTACATTTCCGATCACTCGAGCCTGACGAATATCAGAGCAAATTCTTTTCATTGCCAAAGAACAAGCCATCTGCCCGTCAAGTTTGCCTGTTAATTTGGCCGAAGCAAGAGAGTTCAGAGCCAGCATCTGAGAGAGCATTACAAGCACGAAAGAAATTAACCCCATAGCTACTAGAAGCTCTATGATTGTGGTTCCACTTCGCGTTCTTACTATTGCCAAAAATTGATACCTCTCTGATGAAGCGTTGTCAGAGTGGCTTTTGTTTTAGTGGAAAGCTGAGTTCCACCGGTCGTTTCAAACACAACAACCGCGCTGGTGGTACCGGGGGCAATACCGGCTTCTACGGTGTAATAGGCCGAGCAGTGAAGTTTATTGCTCACTGATTTTGAACTCCACACGTAGTCTCCCATATTCAATCCTATTGGCATTGGTACAGGGCCAGCATAACTCTGCCCAGGAGTCTGGCTGTCGACAACCAAAGGATAGGTACTGCTCGGCATACTGCCGGTGAATCCATTCTTCACGGCATCCAGCACATTGTGTGAATAAGCTGAAGACAACTGCATAATTCTGCTCGTTGTGGTTAGCCTTAAAGTCTCGCCAAGCATATTTAGTAAAGCGCCTGTTAAAGCTATACCTATCGTTAGCGCTACCAGCATTTCTACGAGATAGAAGCCATTACTTGAACGTAAAACGTGACTGTTCGACTTTGCAGTTTGTAGCCGCCGGAAATCGGCGGCTCGTCGAAAAGCACCGATTGCAATCCTAGTTTTTGCTAGTCCCTTCAAATGCTAACTCCTAAGTCCAACAGTGCTTCTGCGGCTTTTTTCCGAATTGCTCCCTTAGGGCTGACCCAATAGACTTTAGACCACAAAGCAACCAATTTTTCTTTTGCCTTTTTTTGGATCAGAGCCGATTGCTCCGTTCGATAAATCGTATCCCAGGCATTAATCTCCTTAATTGTCGACGGTATTTTCGAAGCCAATATCCTTGCTTGTCGTCCCATCCAGCTCGGTGAGCCAGGCATTTTGGCAGACAGAGCATAGTATTTCGAGGCTGCCACTTCGTCGTGTCCAAAGAGATATAAATTTATGCCCGCTATATACGGAAGATACCAATTTTCTGGATTTGCACGGATGCCACGTTGAATAATGGCATTTGCTCGTAGCGGGCGTTGTTCCGCAGAACCCACTGTAAAAGCACAAAACCAGTAAGGTTGCACAAAATGTGGATCAAGACCAGTGATTAAATCCAAATATTGGTCAGCTAGTTTCGATTGGTCAACAGCACGCGCAGCACCGTCTCCGATGTAGCTAATAAATGCCAACCAGTAAAAATCAGCTATAAGTTGGTCGTACCCGAGAGAAACCAGACGAACAGCTTGCGCTGATGGAATGAAAGATACCTGAGCGGCCGTTAAATCTCGCAATCGAATCGCGAAACCACAGTGCAGCCAGATCGTAAGCGGAACCAGACTGACCAAAATTGCATAGAGAACAAATGTTTGTAGTCTGCCTGTAGCCATCTCAGCTACCAAAGATTGCTGTAAACCAAGGAAGTTTTCGGCAAAATTCCCGCAATTGATTTGCCACTCCCGGTGGTGCCTAGCAATGCATAAGTTCGGCGATCATCTTGCGGCACATAGACAACTTGACCACGCTCACCACCTGTACTCGCAGGCTCTTCTGAGCATATGGCAACAGGTGTGGCTGGCAATTTGGCTACAATAGGAAACTCAGGTTGTTTGGTGTAGGAATTAACAGGACCTTGGCTCACTGGAGTTTTTCCATCTGCCATTCCGCCAGGATAATAACTTTTCAGTGCATCATCAACGGCGGCTGGATACAAGTTATTGTGATCCGCCGCGTAAGACTCAAGCGCGACTTGCGTAATTATCAAATTCACGCGTGTTTTGTCATCGTTGGCTTTATTTTCTGCATTTAAAAAACGCGGCACTATCATTGCCAGCAACATACCGACAAAAAATATGACCAATCCAAATTCTACAGGTGTCCAAACATGGCGATGCTTAGTAGCAATTGGCGTGGTATTTGTCACTTTAACCTATTGATTTGAGAGCACCAGTGTTGTGCCAACAGACGCGCCGCCCAGTGAATTACCTGGTACTTTGCCGGCACCTTGAATGGCATACGAGGAATTTACTCCGCCGTTGGCAATGGCGTTGTAATAAACACTGCCCTGGCTACCTAGAGCACTGGGAGCAGCAGCTCGAGTTGCGGCAACGTCAACAACAGCTCCTGCTACAGGAGCTTCAGCAGCGTTTTTAAATGGATTAATTGGATAGTTTCCTCCAACTAGCGTGCCACTTTGCGCACTGTTGCCTCCTGGAAAATATGTTTTCCATCCAGCATCGGTGGCAGTAGCCGGATAAGTTCCACCTGCATCAGTCGAAAATACCTCAGCGGCGACTTGTGCAGTGTGCATATTTGCTTTGACTGCGGCCTCTTTCGCCTTATCCTGCGCGCCAATGAAGTTCGGCAGTGCGATGGCGGCGAGAATTCCGATGATGATTACCACCACCAGAAGTTCAATCAGCGTAAAACCACTCATCGACCGCTGCTGGGGTCGCCGGCGCATAGTAATTTTTCTCACTGACATACTTTTATAACCCTCTAAGAAAATGCCCACTGCTTAGTCTCTCAATTCCGGCCGTCGCTTGTTGAACCAGCCGCATTTATCAGACTAAATAGACCCCTGTTCGCCCTCAAAAGCCTATTCCCTATCAGACCATTTGCCCAGAAACCGGGCCAAAATAACAGCTCATCAATGAAAAACCGCCGGCGCTTTAGCACCGACGGCTTAACAAAAGTTCATCAACATCGCAGTACCGAGGTTCTCCTTGGAGAAATCAATCTTACGACTGACTTCTTAAACGGTAACGAGCTCTTTTGCTACAACGGTCTTGGTCTCGTGACGATCGTGCGCAACTTTGCGTGGGCGTCTGAGATGGTCCATGAAGCGTTTGTGAGCCAGGGTATCGATTTGAGTTTGTGAGGTTTTGTCCGGAACTGAGAGAACGAAGTCGGTTACTTCCTCTACTTTAGGCTCTTGTGAGTGTTTGCCAACAAGGTAGAGATAGCCACCGCGAGTTGAATAAACGTAATGAATCATGCCGCCTGCCTTTCTAAAATCAGTTAGATGCCTGGAGAGATATAACCAACGAACCATTTATTTGTGAGAACACTGCAATGTTCTTCTCGATTCGAGTGTAAGTGCGTTTCACTCAAATGTACATCATGACATACTAAGTGCGCTCGCTTGTTTCAAAGAGAAACATAACATTCTCTGAACAATTGACCTTAGCGCCGTGTCATGCGCCGATGCGAAACGGCTCTAGGAGCCACTTCTGGCGTTGTCACCGCTGCCTCTTGTTCGGTTATCTTTTGGGCCAGATCATTGCCGACTATGACAGTAACCGAGCTTTCGATATTACCAACAGATGCATTGACGATATCGCCTATACTCCCTAAATCTGTGCGAATCAAACTGGCGTCTTCCGGATTGGCTTTCTGAGCGATGATTCGCGTGCGCTTAACTCCGTCTTCAAATTCAAGATTTGCTTTTTGCACACTCACATTTCTGTAGCCGCGCAGGCCAAGAATTTTTGCCACCTTGAAGCCCATACCTTCGGTGGAGCTTGAGTTTTCAACCGAGACACGTATGTCGTCTTTTGATGATTCGACGAAGTTTGCACCCATCAAGCGTGCCACCATTCGACGTGTATCAGACGCTGCCACCACCCAGTCACCATTGGGCGAAAAGGTGCCGGGCATCATTGTTAAGACCTGGTTAGACTTTGGTACGCCGCGCACAAAGTTGGCCATTCCCATCATGTCTTGAACGGTCAGGTCTGTACTTATATATTGTTGGGCGATTTCAATGAGCTTGGGCAAATGCGCCAGAGACTGAGGTTGGAGCGCCTTGTCGAGCACTGCGCGCAAGAATATCGATTGTCTTTGCACGCGGCCGATGTCGCCTAAGGCGTCGTGGCGGAAGCGCACGAATCCCATTGCCTGATTTCCCGTTAAGGTGTGCATGCCGGGCTCCAGGTCGATTTTGAGCTTGGCTGTCCAGTCCATGTACTGCATCTTCTTGGGAACTTCTACGGTGATTCCGCCCAGTTCGTTCACCAGGTCGACCAAACCGTGCACGTTCAAAACTACATAATGATCGATTTTGGTGTCGTTCAAAAAGCCGCTGACTGTGGTCTGTGCCAGGTTTATGCCGCCGATGGCGTTGGCGGCGTTGATTTTGGAGAGGCCTGTGCCGGGTATGCGCACTTCGGTGTCGCGCGGAATTGAAATTACTCTAAGCGAGTTGCTTATCGGGTCGAGGCGGGCCACAAGAATGGTGTCGGAGCGACCGGTGAAAGCGTCTTTATCTATCTTTTGTTTGCGGCGGCCCATGTCGGTGTAGACCACGTCTACTCCAAGAAGCAGCACTGTAGTGGGTTCGCGCAGGCTGACTATTCGCAAAGCCGGCGGCAACATTTGCGGGCTTTTGACCAGCATGGTGAAATAGCCAACACCAACGCCGGCTAAAGCACAGAAGATAAAAATAAATAGCCAGTAGCTTGGTTTCAATCTAACCTGAGGATGCCTGCAAACTTGGTTATTATACGTGCTGGCATTTTTTGTTCATGAGATTCACGATGGGAAACCTAATTCAATGACCGGTCCGGCCAAAGTGCTCGCTATAAATTTTGGTGGTATTGGAGACGAGGTTCTCTTTCTGCCTTGTTTGGCTACGGTCAAAAGGCTGGCTCCTGACTGCGAACTCACGCTTTTGGTCGAGCCGCGCTCAAAATCTGTTGCCGAAGTGACAGACTTGATTGACAAGGTAATTACCTTCGATATTAAAAAAAGGCCGCTCACACCTTTCGACCTTTATCAGCTGGCCATGCTGCTTCGCAGGGGCGGCTATGACATGGTTATTTCGTCTGGGTCTTCACCCATGGTGGCAATGCTTTTATTTTTATCAGGCATTCCCCTGCGTGTGGGTTACGACGCCGGTGGCCCATGGAAGTCACTACTTACGCACCCCGTCAAGCTTTTGCGCGATCAATATGCGGCAGATATGTATCATGACCTTACTAAAGGAATGGCGAATTATCTGCGCCGCAAGGCTGATGCTAAAGCATCTATAAGAGAAGAAGATTCACCTTATCAAGTGCCAAAGGTAGCTCTTAAGCCAGATTCGCTTAAAGCCATGCAAGATTTTTTAGAGGAAGGTCTGAAAACCACCGCCACTGCTGGTGATACCAGGCCGGTGAAGACGATTCTGGTGCATCCCGGAACATCTCAAATGGCAGTGAGCAAGGGCATCATCAAACACTGGTCGAGTGAGAATTGGCTTTTTTATATTCAACTTTTGCAAAATCAAAAAGATGCGCCTTTTCAAACGCGTGTTGTTCTTGCTGGTGGGCCAGACGACAAAGACGTAGTGGCCGGCCTCGAAGCAGCCATGGCGAAAAGCGGCGATCAGAAACCATATATAAGTGCGGTTGGTAAAACCAAAGGCCTGGCCGACCTCGCCGCGCTTACAAGCATATGCGATTTGCTCGCCTGCGTAGATTCAGCCCCCATGCACATTGGCGTGGGCTTGAATAAAAATATTGTCGCTTTGTTTGGGCCTACGGATCCAGCCAAACTTATTCCCAACCAGCCAAACTTTAAAGTGCTGGCCGACAGACCTGAAGATACCGGCCCCAGTGCTACACGTCGGTCGCTGCTAGACGGGCTTGGCGTTCGACTTCGTCCTGAAAACGTTTACCGCTCTTCGATGGATTTGCTCCTGGCAGAGTCAATCCGATAAAGCTATCGGGGAACTGTTCGCTGATGATGCGATCGAGTTCGTGGCCGCCCGGGCCGATGATGGCGAAGAGGGCTTCGACGACTTTGGGGTCGAACTGTGCGCCGGTCATTTTTGTCAGTTCCGCCATGGCCTTGTCGTGGCCAATTGACTGGCGATAGGGTCTATCTGTGGTCATGGCGTCGTAAGCGTCTGACACCATGATGATGCGGGCGCCAATCGGAATGTCTTCGCCGGCCAGGCCGTCGGGGTAGCCTTCGCCGTTGAAATATTCGTGGTGGTGTTTGACATATTCGCGGGCGCGCACCAGGCCGCGCAGGTCGCCTATAATCTCGGCCGATTTGACCGGGTGTTTGCACATGATTTCGCGTTCTTCGGGGGTCAATTTGTCGGCTTTCCACAAAATTGACTCGGGCACGCCAATTTTGCCAATGTCGTGCAAAATGCCGCCCAGCTCGACGTCCCGTAGTTCAGAATCTGTCAGTTTCATTTGTCGGCCGATTAAAACGGCTATGCGACTGACTCTTAGTGAATGGCCTGCGGTGTAGTCGCATTTTGCGTCGAGTGCGTCGGCCAGTGCTCTGATGGTACCGACCGACACAGACTCGAGTTCGGCTATGGCGATTTGCAACTCTGATAGCAAGTGGTCATTAGTTTCTTTTAGTTCGAATGCTTCTAAAGCGCGGCGCACAGTCAGTTTGAGTTCGTTGGCGTCCCAGGGCTTGGCAATATATTTGTAGACGTGGCCGGCGTTGATGGCGTCTACCAGCGCTTGCACGTCGGTGTAGCCGGTCAATAAAATCTTGATGGTGTCGGGGCAAATGGCGATTGATTGCTCGAGCAGCTGTACTCCGGTCATGCTGGGCATGCGCTGGTCGGTGATGATTAAGCTCACGTAGTCGTTCTTCAGCACTTCGACGGCTTCGGCGCCGCCTTGAGCCTCGATGATGTCGTGTTCGTCTGAAAGTACGCGCCGCAGTAAGCGGAGATTGGGTATCTCATCATCCACTACTAATATTTTGTGGCGCCGCATTTTGTATCCTCTGTTTTAATCTGGCTCGCTGAGCATTGCCGGCTCTGGTCTGGCAGTGGCTTTGAGCGGCAGGCGCACGTAGAACGTAGTGCCTTTGCCGATCACGCTATCAAACCAGATTTGGCCGCCGTGCCGCTCGATAATCGAGTGACAGATAGACAGGCCCAACCCCGTTCCCTGGCCCACGGCCTTTGTGGTGAAGAAAGGATCAAAGATCTTACTCTGAACCTCGTGTTTAATACCAGCCCCACAGTCGATTATCGATACCAAAACGCTCTCATCAGTGAGCTCGGTTTTGATTTTCAGGGCGGGGGTGGGAGTGCCCGGCGGCAGGGCTTCTGCGGCGGTATTCATGGCCTGGGCGGCGTTGCTTAACAGGTTCATCCAGACTTGATTGAGCTGGCCGGGGTAGCAAAGAACATGGGGAATGGCCGCGTAATCGCCCTCCACCGGAATTTTGTCACGCCCATAATATTGCGAAAGAATTTTCATGGTCGACTCGAGGCCTTCTTGAATCGAGGCTTCTTTGAGTTCGGCTTCGTCGAGGCGGCTGAAACTTTTGAGGTCGCGAATGATGTGGCGAATGCGCTCGGCTCCCTCATTCAAATCGGCGATGATGTTGTCGAGGTCTTCAACTAAAAAATCGTATTTAAGTTTGTTCTTCAAATCGTCGACGGGTTTGCGCTGCTCTTCAGGAAGTTCGGCAACTTTGGCGATAACTTTTTTGAGTTCTTCTACGTATTGTTTGAGATAAGGCAAATTGCCGTGCACGAAGTTGATGGGATTATTTAATTCGTGGGCGATGCCGGCCACAAGACGACCAAGAGAGGCCATTTTCTCCTGGTGGATAAGTTGCGACTGCACGGTTTTTAACTCGATATTTTTGCTATCGAGATTGAGATTTTTAGTTACCAGATCTTTGTTTTTGCGGGAGAGTTGGCCGACCAAATTGGCGTGTTCGATGGCGATGGCAACTTGACCGGCTACAACTTTTGTCAGCACTAAATCTGATTCGCTGAAAGCGCGGTCGGCCGATTTGTCGGCGAGAATGAAGACTCCGCGGCTTTCTTCGCCGTACATCATCGGTTGAATTACAAGTGTGCCGAAGTTTAGTGCTTTAAGTTCGCTTTCAATTGGTGCGAAAAATTTGTTTTCGGCCGGGTGGTTGTAGACAAAAGTTTTGACTTTGGCGCCGCCGGAGTTTCTTTCGTAGTGTGCTTTGTAGTCGAGGATGAAGTGAGCGCAATTGTCGTTTAGGTAGCGTTTGCTGCCGTGTTCTCGCGCTTCTTCTACAACTGTAGGCGGCACCAGTGCCCCCGCTTGGCCAGGAGTGGGGCATATCAGTGCTACTAAATCTGTTTGCACTGCTTGGGCTAACTGCACGACTGCTGTTTCGAAAATCTTGTCGACCTCAAGGGTGCTGCGCACACCTTTATTGATTGAGTTAATTAGTCTTTCGCGCTTGGCTCTTTCGTCAGAGTCTGAAATCAGGCGTTCGTTGGCGTCTAACTGTTCGAGTAAGCGCTCAGCCCCTTGCCTGGCCACGCGGCTCATGTAGTCGCAGAAGCGCGCCCAGAGCATGGCTACTGAAGCGAAGAAGAAAGCGCGACCCAGAATGCGGCGCCACAACTTGCCTGAGTAAGCGGCGGCTAAACCTTTGTCGTCGTCGCGATTGAATATGTACGGCAAGAGTTCGGCGTTTTCAGATACTAAGAGGCCGATGTAAGCAATAGTGACTAGAAGGGCAGCGAAGTAAATGCCGCGACGGCCGAATGTGTAGCTTGAAAGTAGGATAGGGAGTAGATAAAGAACGTAGAGATCTGACTCAAGGCCGCGGGTGAAATGCACGAGGCCGGTGAGGGCGACGACGTCTAAAGTAATGAGCGCCATGTTGAAGGCACGCAGGCCGCGAGTGGAGTATTTGAGCCTGCGGACTATGAAGGCGAGGCCAATGAATGAATAGATGCTGACACCACCAATGATGGCGGCTATTGATTTGTAATCGAACTCGTAACCGGCAAAGCTGCCGATACCAAAACAAAGCACCAGGCTGACCAGGGCAAAAGCAATGCGAAAGCGCAGTAATTGCTCGCTTTTAAGAAAGAGCTCAGCGGCAGACTCTCTGGTTTTGAGTTTTGAGACACGATTGGTGATGGTAGCGGTCATTTTGTGCGCTTTGGCGGTTCTCGGGGCTTTTGGGCTGGGGGACATTATACCTTTTGAAAACGCTAAGGAATTTTACAACTTATCGGTTGTATAAAAATACAACTTATAGGTTGTGGAAAATTTGAAGTTAGTTTTGATGATAGGCTGGCTTGATCTATCATCGGAATACCGCCAGTCAGAGAAATTGAATGAATAGGCAAACTGAGCTGAAGATTATTAACGGCGGGAACAGGACTTATCTCTTGGGCACCGTTTGTTGGCTCGCTCTCACCATCGCCCTTCCTTTGAGATTTGCGGCTCATGGAACCGCTCAAATTATGTTGGTGGCTGTGCCTGCTGCTGCAATGATGCTTTTGATCTATTGCTTATTTAGCAAGAGTCTGGTTTGGATAGAGAACGACAGAGTCTCCGTCTTAAAAATCATGACCCACGCCGAGTATGACAAGGAGCAGTTCAAGTGGTAACGTCAAAGTATAAGGTGCTTATCGAGCGCTTCCCCTTGGTTCCAATCAAGAGCGATCACCACTTAGATGACGCGCACGACGTTGCACAAAGTCTGATGATTAGAGGCAAATCTCTCGCTGTTGACGAGCGTGATTATTTAGAAGTTTTATTAGATGAAATTGGCAAATATGAAAGTAAGCACCACGCACTGAAGTTGGACGAGATGACACCCGTTAATCTCTTGCGTTCGTTTATGAAAAATCATGAACTAAGGCAAGTAGATATGATGCCCATACTCGGAGTTTCTTCTGGTGTGATCAGTGAAATAGTCAGCGGCCAAAGGGAACTCACGAAAGAGCAGTGTGTCAGGCTTGGCAACCATTTTAAAGTGACACCAGCAGCTTTTCTTCCAAAAATTTCTGCGTAGACCTAAATATACTCACTGGCCTTGCGATAAACTTCCGCGGCGTCAGCGAATCTACCGAGAGATTTTAAAGCAGAACCCCAGGCGTCGTAGACATCTGCGTCATATGGATCTAACTCTGATGCTTTCTCGTATTTCTCCAAAGCTAATTCTTGCAGACCCAGAAGCGATAAAGTCTTGCCCCAATAGTAGAACAAACCCGGGTCACCGTCTGAGTTATCATCGGCTTCGCGAAACATTTCGTCGGCTTCGACAAAACGTCCTTGCAATAAAAATATTTGGCCGGCCACAATTCTAGCGGTGGCATTTTTAGGATTTTCTTGAATTACCATTGCCACCAGATCAACTGCTTCATCAAGGCGCTGTTGTTCTTTAAATGCGCGAGCGAGTGAAACGCGCACATCAGAATCTTGCGGATTAGCCGCTAAGATTTTCAGCGACTGCGCTTCAACAAGCTCATAGCGAGCGGCTTTCACCAGTCTATCTAACGCTTCTTTTTGCGGGTTCAAACATTGCGGGTCAAGTTCGACGGCAATGCGTAAATGTTTTGCGCCAAGTTCGGCTTGACCAAGTTCGTCCAAAGCGCGCGACAAATGCAAATGCCCCAGCGCATAATCTTCGCGCAGACCGATCGCTTCCTCAAATTTTTGCACCGCTTCCGGATAATTTCCACCCAGCATTAACGCACAGCCCAGGCCATCTATAGCCTGATAGTTGATTTGCGATTCTTTCAGCACGCGCTCAAAATATTGTCTGGCACGATCATAATTGGCGATGCCTAAATAGGCGTGACCTAACCAGAAATCAAAACGACCGTCTTGCTCTTTTTCTTGCAAAACATTTATCGCTTGCTGGCAGTTGTTCATCAAAATCAGTGTCACAGCCAGATAGACGCGCACTTCGTTGTTGGTTTTATCCAGTGCTAAAGCTTTCTCGAATGCTTCGGCGGCGCGTTCGTATTCGGCCAGCTCAATGCAAACCAATCCGAGATTCATCACCGGCTCAAGACATGTGGGGTCCATGTCTGATGCTTCCAGCAATTTGTCCGACGAATCTTCGGCGCGTGAGGCTTTGAAGAGTGATACTCCCCAATCGTTATATATCAGTGCGCGTTCGCGGGCGGTGAGCACGCGGTGGCCCATTCCCACTGACTCTTGAAAGAGACGCACAGCGTCGTCAATCATGCCGGCATTGGCCATGGCCGATGCGGCGTAGCGCAAGGTGGTGATGTCTTTGCCGTCTACCTGCCAGGCGCGCATGAAGCATTTGCCCGCGTCCACGTCGTTGCCGAGGGCAGATAGAGCGATGCCCAGGCAAACTAAAGGCTCTGGAATATCAGGCTCGTTGTTAGCGGCGGCTTGAAAATATTGGGCCGCTTCCATAAATTGACCCATGCGGAAGCTCGCCATGCCACCTTGCACGTATGCGGCGCTCAATTTGCCGTCAATTTTTATCGCTTGATTGAATTGTCCAATCGCGCCTCTGAAACTGCCTGTCGACATGAGCGCCATTCCCCAGTGCAAATGGCCGACTGCATAATTTGCTCGGCGTTCGCAGGCTTCGCGAAAAGCGGGCATGGCTTCGGCGGGGCGGCCGTCTTTAAGTAAGACCAGACCGAGTTGATAGTGAGCATCTGAGCGGGTTGAATCGATAGATAGGGCGGTTTTAAGATGGCGTTCGGCTTCGGCCAGCTTGCCGCTGTTGAAGGCGATGATGCCTAGTTGGCATTGCAGGTCGGGGTCGTTGACTCCACTTGGATTCTGCTGCGAGAAACGAATCAGGGCGGCGTAACCCTCTTCCCACTTACCTTGTGAGACTAAATCAGAGACTAACTGTGAATTTTGGGCTGACACCCAGAGACTCCTGGCGTTTTAGCGATAGTGGAAAGTCAATAATACAGCCGCGCAGAGTAAAAACTGCACTCCCCAGAAAGCCATCACCACTTGCCATTCCGCCCAGCCCTTTTCGGCCATGACAGCTTCGTAATGATGATGTAAAGGAGCCATGCGGAAAAGCCGCTTGCCCTCACCCGGTAGCTTCTTGGTTAATTTGAGCATTATTAAGGCTGGACTGCTCATGGGTTTTTCGGGCATGTAAGGCTTGGTAAGTTTGAAATAAATCACCTGAGCCATCACCGAAAGGGCCTCGAGAATATAGATAAGTGAGAGCGGCACAAACCAGACGGTGATGCCGCCGGCCAGAACAATGCAGGCCATCAGACCGCCGATAAAGAGCGAGCCGGTGTCACCCATGAATATCTGGGCGGGGTTGCGATTGAATAAGAGAAATCCGAGCAGCGCGCCGGCGGCGGTGGCGGATATGGTGGCATAGCCATACTGCATCGGGGCGTCGCTGCCGGTCATGAATAAAATCACCGCCATGGTGGCGAAAATTTGGCAGGCCGTGCCGGCGGCCAGGCCGTCCATGCCATCGTGCAAATTAACGGCATTGGTAGTGGCGGCGGTGAGGAATGCACCGAGTGCAACCATGGCAATGGCCGGCAGAATCATCACTGCCACCGGCTGAGTGATATCAGGCATGGTGCTCCAGTGCCCGTGCAAAATCGAATAAAGTGCCGAGGGCACAATCAGACGATTGTCGTTCAAGCCTACTAGCACCATGGCCAGTACCGCGCCGAAAACAAACTCTGTGCCCAGGCGAACATATGCTGAAATGCCTTTGTTGGCCTTTTGAATAACCTTGGCAGAATCGTCTACCAATCCCACTATTCCGCACAAAACCCCTGTGATAATCACGGCGTAATAGCTGGGGTCGTGCGACATGCCCGGTACCAACGAGAAACCGATGGTGGTGGCGAATGTGGTGATGATAAAAACCAGACCGCCCATGGTCGGGGTCTTGGCTTTATGGGCGTGACTGGACGGGCCGTCTTCACGCAAAAACTGATTGATCTGCAGACTTTTGAGCCACTTGACATAGAAGGGCATGCACAATGCTGTAAGCGCGAGCGCCACTGCACAGGGCAAGACTAGCGAGTACAAAGCTGCTAGCAGTGTTCCCTGCGGAAATAAAGCCGCAGCATGTCCGTCTAAGTTGACTGTTTGATTCCCGCTGGTTAGTCGAGGTAGAAGCTAGTCACAATCTTACGATGTTCCTTGGCATAGTTTACCGACTCAAGCAGTGTATGACTCGTGTGATAGAGGAAACAAATTATTTGCTGGCATCTATCGATTATCTCGTGATTGCATATGCGACTGGCATCGGCCAATGTCATGGTGCGTCTTTCAGGATACTCAACGATATTCTTGATACCTATTAAAAGGTCCTGAACTTCGCCAGGTTGCTGGCTGATTGTTTGCGGCAAGATAATATTTAATCGATCGGGATTCGCTCTTTGCGCGCCGCGAATAACCGCCATATTGCATCCGTTAGCACCACCGCTGGTGACCACCTGGTTGCCCGAGAGCACGAGTGCATAAGAAAGCATCTCTACCAGTTGCTGATGAGTGAGCGGCAAGTTGCGGGTGCCGATGATGGCGACTTTGCGCGGGCCAGACTGTTGGATGAGCAATAACTCTTGGGCCAGTTCATCGACGGTGGGTATGGTGGAGGCAATGGGTTCACTTCGGCTCATATATATCTTTCCAATCCCTTTTATATAGACTCAGTTATTACTGGTCTCGAACAATTTGCTAGCTAATCATTAAGATTACAAGTCTTCCCTGTGGTTTTACCCCTGCGGGATGCTTGCTGTTTACAAGTTTTAATTAACAGCAAGGCGCTAATGACGCACAATTACTCTTGTAGAAGCCTCTGGCACTGCGTTTCATTGATATTCGCCAGTGAGCCTTGAGCATAGCGAGCAGATATCCGCCAGGATGCGGAGCGGGCTTGACATCATTAATTTTGCGGCAAAATGGCAGATGCCGGCGCAAGACCACTGCCCAATCACTTTTAATATGGAGTAGGCCCCGTTGATTAAGCAGTCGAGAGACAGTCAGGTAATGTCAGGCAAAGACAAACAGCTAAGTTTATTTGGTTCAAGCGACCTTGAGCCGTCTGACGCCGACGAGTTGGCTCTGGCCGAGTTGGAAGTGGAAGAGCTGAGCAGCCTGGCCATTGAGCCAGAAGACCTGGATGAAGAGCTGACGGTGGAGTTCAAGGTGGAGGCCTCGCCTGCCGCTCCTCCTGCTCCAGCGCCTGCTGCTCCTCCTGCTCCAGCCCCCGCTGCTCGCCCGGCCTTTGTGCCGCCAGATCCAGGACCGCGCTATGGCCGTTCCGAATACGCACCTATTTCAGACGCCGAAGCGGCTGCCATGGAAGTGAAGCTTCTCGATAGACTGAACCCCGAGCAGGCCCAGTGCGTTTCGCAAGAATGGGGCCCATCGTTAATCATTGCCGGCGCCGGGTCAGGCAAGACCACAGTTTTGACCAAGCGTATCGCCTGGATTATCTCGAAGCTACGACAAGAACCCGAATCGATTCTCGCCGTCACTTTCACCAATAAAGCAGCGGGCGAAATGCGCCAGCGTATTGAAAAGATTGTCGGGCCGTTTGAGGCCAAGCGCATCGCCATCGGCACTTTCCACAGTATCTGTGCGCGTTTGTTGCGCCAGGAAATCAGTAACTACAAGACTGCAGACGGGCTCAAATGGGATAACAATTTTGTCATCTACGATGAGACCGACAGCATGAGTCTGGTGAAAGGCCAGATCATCAAGCTCAATTTGGACGACAAAGTCTTCGTGCCTAAAGAAGTGCGGCACACAATTTCGTCGCTTAAAAACGACGGCTACACACACCAGAGTTATGCCAGCGAAGCGAAAAACTATAGAGAAGGAAGGCTCTCTGAAATTTTCACCGCTTATCAAACAGAATTGGCGCGCAATAACGCTCTTGATTTTGATGACTTGATTTTGATTTTCACCGACCTGATGCAGCAAAACCAGAATGTGCGCGAGCGCATGCAGCGCCGTTATCGCCACGTGCTCTGCGACGAGTTTCAAGATACCAACAAATCACAATACGATTTGATTTCGCTGATTGCAAAAGTAGACAGCCCCGAGCATTTCCTCACTCGCGAAGCCAAAGAAGCGGGCAAAGAACTGACGGCGGCACAACTGTGGCGCGAACGCAGTCTCTTAGTTGTAGGCGACGTGGACCAATCAATTTATTCATGGCGCAAAGCCGACTATCGCATCATTCTTGGATTCCAGAAAGATTACGAAGGCTGCGAGCTGATTAAGCTGGAAGAAAATTACAGATCCACTGCCACCATCCTCGATACCGCTAACAGTATTATTTCTAACAACACTGAACGCATCGACAAAGAATTGCGTTGCAACCGCGGCCAGGGTGGAAAAGTAAATTGCTACGAAGCACAAGACGAAATTGACGAAGCCTACTATGTGGCCGAAGAAGTCAAACGCCTGAAAGCACGCGGCAAAAAATATGCCGACTGTGTGGTGCTTTACCGCACCAACTCTCAATCACGGGCAATTGAAGAAATTCTTGTGCGCAGCCACATTCCATATATTGTGGTGGGCGGCACCAGATTCTATGACCGTCAAGAAATCAAAGATATGCTCGGCTACATGAAGCTTATCTACAATTTGCGTGACGGTCAGGCATTCAATCGCGTCATCAATACTCCTAAGCGCGGCCTCGGCAAAACCACACTTGACCGGGTCAATGCTTATGCCGAACTGAAAAATTCAAGCCCACTTGAAGCTTGCTTAGAAGCTGACCGAATCGCGGATCTTTCACCCAAAGCAGCAATTGCATTGAAAGATTTTGCCCGCTTAATTGTGCAGTTGAACGCTGATTCAAAAGTGATTCCTGTATCTGATTTGTTAGAGCGAATTTTAAAAGGCACCGGTTACATATCACGGTTAGAAGATGACGCTCGGGCATCAAAAGACGAGCTGGCTCTGGGACGCATCGACAACGTCATGGAACTGGTGGCGGTGGCAAAAGAATTTGAAGTCAGTGCCGACGAACCTGACTTAGACTCATTCTTGACACGCATTTCACTGGTGAGCGATCTCGATAAAGCCAACTTAGATGACGACACGGTCAAACTGATGACCATTCACTCTTCCAAGGGTCTCGAATTTCCTTGCGCCTTTATCATGGGCTGCGAAGAGGGGCTATTCCCCCATGTGCGCTCCCTCGATTCGCCCACCCAGATGGAAGAAGAGCGCCGCTTGATGTACGTGGCCATCACCAGGGCTGGTGACATTCTGCACATGACTCTGGCGCGCAAACGCACCATGATCGGCCGCGGATTTTCCAACTCAGGTTTCTCATCGAGCTATACAATTCCCAGCCGCTTCTTGAGAGAAATTACACCCGCATTGGTTTCGGGCTTCTACCCCAGCGGCGAAGAAGAATTCAAACGCAACTCAGGTGGTAGCGGTGGTGGCGGCAGCTTCGGTGCCTTCGACGACAAAGCCAACGAAAGCCAGGAATGGGACTCTCGCAACAACAAAAAGCCCGGCAACTTCGGCGACTCTAAATATGGCGGCAACGATTACGCCACGGGCACTTCCGGCGGTTTCAAAAAGCCAGCGGCCGGCTCAGGATCAGGATCAGGATCAGGATCAGGCTGGAACAAGACTCAGAGTGCCGGGGGTTACAACCGCCAGACAGGTTATCAGCCACATAACGCCTCGCGGCCTCAGGCCGTGCGCGCCGCCGAGTCGGTCAAACCCCGAGCCTTCCGCCTGCCGCCACCCGAAGACTCTACCCCCAAAGGCATGCCGCCTCTTTTTCAGGTGCTCAAGGTGGGAGACAACGTGCAGCATGACAAGTTTGGCATCGGCAAAGTAATCAAAGTAATTGGCGAAGGCGAAAAAGAGCTGTACAACGTCGCTTTCGAGGTTGAAGGCAATAAATTGCTCGATCCGAAGTTTGCAAAACTTACAAAACTCTCCTGATGGCATCCTCTTTGTAAGACCATAGACGCGAGTCTAGTCTTAGAAGGGGGTCACAAGGTGACAGTGGAAAGAACTTTTGTCGCGGTCAAGCCCGATGGCGTTGAGCGTGGTCTGGTAGGCGATATTCTCGGTCGCTTCGAGCGTCGTGGCCTCAAACTGGTTGGCATGAAGATGATGGTGGTGCCGGTTGAGCTGGCCGAGCGTCATTATGGCGAGCACAAGGGCAAGCCATTCTTCGAGGGCCTGGTCAAATTTATTACATCCGGACCAATCGTCGCTATGGTTTGGGAAGGCAAAAATGCCATCACTTTAGCCCGCAATGTCATCGGTGCCACCAACCCGACTGCTGCCGCTCAAGGCACCATCCGGGGTGACCTGGCCACCGACATCGGCAGAAATGCCGTGCACGGATCAGACGGCCCCGAGAGTGCTACACGCGAAATCGGCCTGTTCTTTAAAGAAGACGAACTAGTTAATAACTGGAATCGCACCATCGACAAATGGGTTTGCGAATAACTCTTTCGATTTAATTTACGATTTAGCTTCGAGCAAAATCGCCTCAACCGCTTTGAAGACCTCCCCCGCCGGGAGGTCTTTTAAGCATGCCAGGGTTTGAATGCGGCAGGTTTTAGAGAAGCACGGTTGGCAGGGAAGATTTAAATGCACCATACTACCCATACTTCCGTACGGTCCATTTCGCAACCAGGGAGTGGCACCATGAATTGCCACCACTTTTGGTTTGGCGGTGCGCTGAGCCTCCGCTTCACCGGCGGTGACAAGCATATCTTGTCTGGCGGCCAGCGCTTCGCTTTCTGCCACCATGGCTTGATGGGCCACTGCGACGGCCAGATGCAGCGGGCCGGTGTCGGCACCAAGCACCAGATCGCACTTTTTATAGAGTGCCACCAGTTGCATTAAGCCGGTTTCACCAGTGAGGTTTTTTACCGAGCCGGGAAATTCGGTGGAAAGTATTCCTTTATATATAGATTGATTTGTGGTGGCGTCCCCGGGGCCACCGCAGATAAGCAGACGCGCCCCAAAACGCTCTACCAGCATGCGTCCGAGGGTGATCCAGTGCTCTTGCGGCCAGATTTTTGTCACCCAGGTGGTGCCTGGAATTATGGCAATGAGCGGATTTTGCTTTTGCCCCGCCCCTGATACTAGTTCTGTAGGCGGTGCCAAATTATCTGTAGCCGGTGCTAACTTATCTACAGGCGGTGCCACACCAGCGGTGACACCGGTCCAAAAATCTCTATCTAAGCCGGGCAGCTTCAAAACTGAAGCATCGGCACCACTCGAAGCCGTGTCTGGCAGCGGAAAACGGACGGTCTGGTCGCTGAAAGAAAGTCGCAGACAAGTGCCGTGAGTTTGCGCCAACACCTCAAGGGCATAATCGGCCAGGGCGATATTGAGGTCGACTACATGACGATCGTGTCCGAAATAGCCACCAACTTCTAAAGCGTGGGTCAAAAACTTGTGGGCCCATTCTCTGGTGTCGGCAAATCCGACCCGTAGTGGTGCGCCCGATAAATAGGCAGGCACGGCACTCTTGAGCAAACCCTGAGCGTCTATCGCCAGGTCAAATTTGTAGTCTTTCAACTCTTTGAAATATTGTATGGCTTCGCTGGTGGTAGGGAATATGGTGGCAGGATTTTTCAGTGCTTTGAGCCAGATTTTGCGTGGTAGCACCAACACTCTATCGACCACAGGGTTACCCTTGAGGAGATCTTGAGCGGCCGGTTCAACCAACCAGGTCAACTCCACATCGGGTAAACGTTCTCTGATTCTTGCCGCCAGAGGTAAGCAATGAACGACATCACCCATGGCGCTAAGTTTTACAATCAGAACTCTCAAGTCATTCCACCCGTGGGGGTTAGCAGCGGCACCAAGCTTAACCGATTGTACAACTCCTGCTTTGATACCAGCCATTATGAATGGTGCTAGTGTCGACAGAGTAAAAAATCACCCCTGGTATCACTCCAATCTGGTATCAGATGCCCGAAACCCTTGGGGCACAAGGCTTGAAAATTTCTATATACAAATAGGTTATAAACGCATACTTGTTTGGTACAATACCTATGCCACCTAGAGTGGTGGTAACCGTTAAACGGTGGAAACCACTTAAGTCCCACCGAACATTTAGAGCGACGCAATAACATGCAGCGCTCTACAGAGAATTGTCCAAATTTCTTTTCTCTGATTAGCAACCCGAAGCAGCCCGAAGGGCCGCCCGCGGGCTGGTTTCTGATTGACCCTAATATCACGAAGGAGTGACACATGGCCGTACGTAAACCTGCAGGCAAGGCTAAACCAAAAGCTGCTAAATCCGCAAAACCAGCTGCAAAACATGTAGCTAAAAAAGCAGTCGGTACTCGCAAACTTGTTCGCAAGACAGCAGCACCAAAGCACGCCACAAAAGCTAAAGCTTCCAGCGCTTCACGCGGTGGCGATGACCAGTACCTGAGTTTCTCCGGTAAATTTACCGTACGTTTGCCTAAGTCATTGCACCAAGCACTCGTAGACAGAGCCGAAAAAGAAGGCGTCAGCCTGAACCTTTTCGTCACTAATGCTCTTTCAAGAACAGTAGCGATGCCTGGTAAATCGAAAAGATAATCGAGCACGTCGTAAGTTAAAAAAGGAGAGGGGGCATTGAGCCTCCTCTTTTTTTGCTCATAAGTATTTAATTGATGAGAGCATTTTCAGAAAAGCCTGCGGAGAAAATTTTGAAAGATTGGCGGGATAGCGTGAGGGAGCGGCAAACTGACACTTACGCCAGCGATAGATTAACAAACACTCAGCTACGAGAAAAGATAACCTTATTTGCATCACCTTTGAATCATCATGCCAACCAGCTAGACTCACTCTGTCGGATAAATTGGCATCGAGCTTTTACCATCTTGATTACAACCGACAAAGAGCAATCTAGAAGATGACCTTGTCGCCCTTGAGGCCATCGTCAAAGGAAACTAGTAAATGACCCAAAGCATTCCGATTCTCAACCTTCAGGCCCAGTACGAAACCATTCAGGAAGAATTAGAGTCAACTGTCCTTCAAGTGCTGCGCAGCGGCAACTACATTTTAGGCAAATATGTCAGCACCCTTGAAAAACAAGTAGCGGAACTCTCAGGCGTAGCACACGGCATTGGCGTAGCCAACGGCACCGACGCTTTGATGCTGGCTCTCTGGGGCCTCGACATCGGCCCAGGCGACGAAGTTATCACCACTCCTTTCACCTTTGCCGCCACAGTTGAAGCAATCGTGATGCGCGGAGCAACCCCGGTTTTCGTAGACATCGACGCCCACAGCTATAACATAGACCCAGCTTTAATCGAAGCAGCAATCACCAGCAAAACCAAAGCGATCATGCCGGTGCACTTGTACGGCCTGCCATCACATATGGAGCCAATTTGCGCCATCGCTAAAAAGCACGGTTTGAAAGTAATCGAAGATAACGCTCAAGGTATCGGCGCAACTTACAAAGGCCAACCAACCGGATCTTTCGGTGACGTTGCCTGCACAAGTTTCTACCCGACTAAAAACCTTGGTGCCGCCGGTGATGCCGGAATGATCGTGAGCAAAGACGATATAGCCGCAGAACGCATTCGAGCCATTCGCGCTCACGGCATGAGACGTCGCTATTATCATGATGAACTTGGTGTCAACAGCCGCTTAGATGAATTGCAAGCCGCTACCCTTGTAGTCAAATTGCCTTACCTCAAACAGTGGAACGACAGACGCGCTCACCTGGCGTCGATTTACGACAACTCTTTGAGAAATTGCCCAGGCCTTATAACCCCAAGCGTAAGCCTGGCCGGTGGTGTGCGTGATGGTGCTAGAAAAGACGTGCAACACGTTTATCACCAGTACACCGTGCGCGTGCTGGCTTCTGATCAAGCTCAAACTCTCGAAAATCCAAACAGAGACAAGTTGGTAGCAAGGTTGACAGAGCGCGGCATAGGCTCTATGTGCTATTACCCAGTGCCGCTTCATGTGCAAAAAGCATTTGAAAATCTTGGCTATAAGATGGGCGATTTCCCAATTTCAGAGCAGCTATCGAGAGAAGTTCTGTCATTGCCAATGTATCCTGAATTGACTGACGAACAAGTAAACACAGTGGGCGAAGTTATAACTGAAATTATGGCAAGTGAAATTGCCGCTCCAGTTATGGTGGCACCTGCGGTGGCTGCTACTGCGCTCAGTTAGTTGAGCACATAGCCTCAAGGCAATAGTTGAACGAAGCTAATTCCAGCTTAAATCCAGACACCAGCGCATCGACTGCCGAATCTGGTGGGCTGGAGCAATCCGGCCTGAAAAATTTCGACAAGAAATATTTGATAGCGCTGGTTGTACTTTCTGCGGCCTTGACCTTTATCGCTTATTTACCGATTCTGTTCGACTTTTTTGCCGGAGATGACTTTGGCCATCTGGTCTGGCTCAAAGAAGCCGTAAAAAACCCCGAGATGATCTGGCGCAACTTTCATAGTTCGTGGTTAGACGGCACCAATACTAAATTCTATCGGCCGCTCATATCTGTGTTCATGGTTTCAGACTATGTGCTCTGGAATGGCAGCGGCCTTGGTTTTCACTTAACCAATCTGCTCTTCCATATAAGCAGCACAGTATTTATATTTTTCATTGCCCGCGAATTAGCCGCTCTTACTTTACGCGAAGAAGAAGGTGCCAAAGAACGGCGCAAATTCAAAGCCCTTCCCGTTTCACTCAGCCGCTATTGGCCCTTTATCGCCGCCACAATTTTTGGACTTTACCCTCTGCACATTGAAACAGTGTCGTGGATCACCGGCCGCGTCGACGTCATTGTCAGCACTTTCATTACCGGATCGTTTTGGTTTTACTTGAAAGCCAGACGCACAGACGGGAAAGGCAAAAAATTATCAGTAGTGTTGTCGATAGTGCTGCTCGCTCTAGGACTGCTTTCTAAAGAGATGGCGATTACTCTACCGGCCATTTTTGTTTTGCTGGAATTGCTTTACGCCTCACCACAAGAGCAACCAAGAACCGTTCTTGCCGGAGTTCTGAGCCCAACTTATTGGACGCGCGCGGTGAAGAACACCGCCATATTCTGGGGGCTGATCGGTGTTTATTTTGTGGTGCGATTCTTTTCTTTAGGCACTCTGGTGGGCGGCTACGACAACTCGCTCTTTTTCATATCGAATATCAAAGTCTTCATCAACACCTGGCTCAGCGGCCTCAAGACCTTTGTCGAACCGCTCAACCGCGAGCTACTTAGCCATGGCAATATTTTCGCCAGACTCTGGGATTTGTACTTAGGTTTAATCGGCATCGGTGTACTTATAAATTTAATTTTGACACCAGCCCTTGGCCGACTGTTCTTATTTTTGTGTGGATGGCTGGTATTGTCACTGGTGCCAGTGTATAAAGTCTTCGCCATCAGCCACGACCTGCAAGGCAGTCGCCTGGCCTATGTAGCTACTGTTCCTCTATCTTTGCTTTTTGCTTTCGCCGCTGTCGTAGTCAGTCGCGGCGTCAACGCTCGCATTCAACTGATATCAAGAAATGCGCTGGCAGTCGGATTTCTTGCCCTCTGTTTTTATGTGCTCAGTGTCAATAACACCGCATGGATTGACGCAGGCAATGAAGCTAACAACATAAGAGCAGCATTGGGTCGTCTGTATACGAAAGTACCCGGCGACCCGCAAGTGCTCTTCATTGGTTTGCCCGATCAAATTCATGGAGCATATGTCTCGCGCAATGCTTTAGAAGGAATGACGCGCACACCGCAGCTCCATCGCGATGTGTACAACGCGGTTATGGTCAACCCGTTTGAGCCGATGATGCCTTTCGGTTTTCTCAAAGATACTTTTTACAGCGATCGCAATAAGATTTTGATTTACAACTGGAGCCGGCCCAATCACTTATCGGGCCCCGGCGATTTTGAGAAAGTCGATTTAGATGAAATCAAGCAGTATCCTGTGCAAGAGTTTCTGGCGTTTGCCGGAAAAGACCTGCAAGATGCTGTTAAGCCTTCGGACCCCGATGCCAGAGCGAAGGGCGTGCTAGAGTCAGCCGGCCTTACTCTAGTTGGCGAAAAAGGCAAGGAACGGCCTCAGCTGACTTTTTCAATAGGGCCACTGAACACCTACGGCGTAGAATTTGTCGCAGTTAAGTTAAAGGTCAACGAAGCTAGTGAGGGCTTCAAAGCCGCAGCTTTAAAAGAAGGGGCTGACTTGCTCTATAGCAACGACCTCGTGCCCGAGTTTAATATCAAAAGCCGCACTCCCACCGCCATGCCCACTGAAGTTGGCGAGGCAACATTGATATTCCCGTTGCGCAGCTTGCCTGAATGGTCGCTGGGAGGCAAAGCCAAGTTGTTGAGACTACGTTTGCCGCACGAGAGCAATTGCACTGTCGAAGAAGTTGTTATAGCGCCGGCCGCCAGTTTGATTCCACAAATTACTTTTGCTAACTCAGGATATCTGGGCAGCAAAGGGTTTATTCATCTGACGAAAAATTTGAAAGAGGCAGACATTGCTTTTGACGTCAGTAAAATTGCAGGCGATGCCATCGGTGTAGAGATGGAAATTACCCGCACCAATTTATTATTCGAAGAACAAAATTGCAGCACCAAGAGTCGCGTCGCTCTGTTGAACACTAACATTGACGGTAAGAGCGGCACAATCAAACTTAAGCGCGATATGTTCCCCGGAGTTGGCCTTTATCAATTGCGGTTGTGGCCCCGTTTTGCCGGCGGCAAATTTGGTCAGGCCAGCGATCATATTGTGGTGGCCGTAGATTCTTAGTTATCGTTGTCTTTGTCTTCATCAGACTCTTTTTTTCGTGCAGAAGGTAATCGTTTAACAATCTTCGCCACTAAATCGACTCTGTATGCCAGAAAGAACACCACGCCGGCGCCTTTAAAACCACTCGCTACGGAAAGCGAAATCGCAACTTCCCTCTCGACAAATTTCTGAAGCTCGGGCACCAGACAGTAGGCGCAAGCACAAACAACTGAAATAAGTAGAAAACGCATCACTAAGTCATATACACGCACCGCTTCAATTTTTTCAAGTTGCGAGCACGAGCAGTCCCACATATTTTTTCCAAGCTCGCTATAGACTTTCGTGAATGAGCCGACAACGGTCAATATTGCGAGCACCAGACCAATGAAGATCGGCGGCGTCACGAAGCGAGAGGTTAGAAGTCCACTCGACGCAATCAACACGCCGACGTCGAAACAAACAAGCATGGCGAGCAAATAAAACTTATAGCTGTGCACAAATGTTATATGCGCGATTCAATTAACAATTTCGAGCTGATGGTCGAACATTGAATCAAACTCCGGGTGGGCTTCTGACCGGTGGGTTCGCGAACTGGAGAAAATGGCGGTGAAATCATGTATGAGTCCAGGCTTATGTTTTGTACAAGCGCTCGCTATAACATTGTATAACGGCCGTTCAGGAAAAAAATCGACCCATTAACCTCCGGCGCTCAGGCTACAATCGAATCAGCTGGGCGTGCTATTTCGGATGCTTATCTTCCGATTCTATCTTGTCCGGCACTTTCAAAGCGATCCGCGAATTAACCAAAGCGACAAAAAATACGCCGGCACTGCTCAAGCACCCTAATGCGAAGGCGACAACCCACGCGCTCTGGCCATAGGCGCTAAAAATTCCCTTGGAAGCGAATAAAAAGTTAGCAAAGAAGCAGCCGGCCGAACAGATAGCGGGGAGCCAATCGCCAAAAATTCGCTCATGCATTGCGATGATATCCTGCTGGTTTGCCCGTTCATCTAACTCGTCTTCGAGTCGTTTAATCTCGACGCACGAGCAAGTAAGTAACTTGCTACCGTACAAGGTAAACATTTGAGTAATTGAGCAGAGAAGCACAGAAATTGCCAGTCCGAGACCAATAGCCAAGGCGGGCCTATCAAGGTTATACATCAAACCCAGTGTCGCAACGATCAGCGAGGCTGAGCCGAAACAAAAAATGGTTAAGAGAAAGTACAGCTTATCGCCAGGCTCGCGAGCCAGATGGTAGAAAATCACGCCTACGACGTCAACCGGGTCGGTTTTCACTTTGTACACCGGACAGTACCTATGACCATTGTACAGGTTTGCTTAAGGGTGCCAGTAGCGCTTAAAGATCTACCGATATCGTTGAAACAGATCTTCTTCAGGCCACTGTTTGCAGTAGCGCAAAACTTGATTGACCCCTTTCATGGTCGGCCCCAGCGGATTAATTTTCGAGCCGTCGGCATTGGCACCGCCATTCATGAGCAATACACAGTCGACACCGTTTTCGAGGTGGACAATTTGGGAGTGATTGCCACCATCTTCATTCACCATAGGTGGTATCAGTAAAAGCGAAGCAGACAAACACTTGCGCAGCAATTGCAATTCGAGTCTCCTTTCAGTCGATTTAATCAGACCGAATAATTCTAATATCAAGAGCGACCCAATTACAAAAACTCACAACCCACGGGTTGTATTTTCATACAACCGATAGGTTGTAAAATTCCTTAGGCGAGCAAAAACCACTCCCCCGACCGCAAGCCAAAAGCCCATACCAAACCAAGCCAAAATTCACTCTTCCAGTTGTTTAAGTAACACTCGGCCACCAGCCATGCGCCTGGTGACATTGTTTTCGTCAAAATAAGAAAGTAGGGCCATGGCATATTTGCGCGTGGTACTGAGACCTTCGCGAAAATCTGAGGGAGAAATATCTTTTTTACTGAGCCACAACTTTGAAAGCAACAAGTGAGCAGCGCGCAACTTGCCTTCAGTGGCAACAAAATCGTGGTCGACAATTTGCACCTGACGAGCTTTCACCATTTCACCGAGCACAAGGCGCATGCGCTTACCATCGATGTTCACTTGTTTGGCCAGGTCATCGATTTCTAAACACGGATGCTGATTTAAAATGCTCATCACCGAGTCGCGCAATCTATTAGCGGCAACGAAAGCAGGGTCATCAACAGCCGCGGCCTCGTTTTTAGCTTTTAATTCTGCTTTCTCGGCTTCATCATCGCGGGTGAATATGCGATCGCCCTGACGTGAAAGCAACCGTCTGTCAGCCAGATCAGAAATTATCGCCTGCATCACCGGGCGAGTTAAAGTGTTGAATGTTTTCTTGCGCATGGTTTCGATGCTGACACCAAAACGTCCGTTATCTTCATTGGCCATCAAAGTCTTGAGCAGCGCTAGAATTTTCTCACCAATTTGTTCTCTGGTCGAGACCGCCATAAATAAATCAGCAATGCTTATCACAGCACCACCGGCCAGCGCGGCTTCAGCTGCGGCCTGCAATTGCACAAATGGCAAGAACCAGTGCAGTTGCGACAAATTAACGGCTTTAAGCGGATGGGCAGCCACAATCAGAGTGAATGCTTTTTGCTGAGAATCAGGGCCACCTTCAATGAGCAAAGCGCTAACATCGTGCAAGGTTTGCCTGGTTAACCAGCGGGGGCGGTCAATCATCAGTATGGCACCACCGGCAATGCCATCGTCACCGTAGCGCACTATATAACGATTAGTCGGCCTGGCTACAACTGGTTCACTTAAATGAATATGGCCAAACATTTTGCCGACGTCGTCTTTGGTTTTCTCCAGCCAGCGCAGAGTGCCTTTTGCCTCAGCTGTGCCGTGATATAGCTTGATCGGTTGCGGCGAAATCGCTACTTTGTGTTCGTCAAAATCAAGGCCGCCATGATCAGTTATAGCCACGATCAAATTTTGCACCACCACGCGGTCGTCGCCGGCCAGGCATTGTCCCCTTGCCACAGCGCCACCATCTTTGACAGCTAAATTTACAGCTAAGCGCTGACCAGCTGTGGCTTTGTCAACTTGCTTGCCAAAGCTTTCCATGCCGCGCACCCGCGCTTTGACACCGCCTGGTTCAACAGCAATTTGATCGCCCACGGCAATTTGGCCTTCAACTAATGTGCCGGTGACGACCAATCCATAACCAGATTTGGTGAAAGCACGGTCAACAGGCAAATAAAGACTGGGTTTCTTTGCTTCTGTAGAAATGGTGGGTGCAACCGGCGCTGCAGCACCCTCTGCATCCCCATCATTTAAGTGCTCGGCTGCCGCTGGAATATACTCGACTTCGTCTTGCGCTATTCCACTTAAATAAGTGAAAAGCACTTTTTTCAGCTCTTCAATACCCACCGACGAAACTGTTGATACCGGCTGCAGTGCCAGTAGCTCAATGTCGTATTGAGCCAGCAATGCTTTCACTTTGCTTTCAGCTTGAGCAATTTCTTGCTGTGAGGCAACATCAATTTTTGTCAGCGCAACTACACAGTGTTGCACGCCAAGCAAACTCAAAATTTTCACATGCTGCAATGTCTGCGGCATGGGGCCTTCGTCAGCTGCAACCACAAGTAGCGCGCTGGCGATGCCGCCCACTCCGGCCAACATATTTTTCAAAAATTTGCCGTGCCCGGGCACATCGATGAAACCGAGCACAAATTTATTATTGTTCTGTCCAGGTTCAAAATCTAAATGAGCAAAACCGAGGTCTGTGGTCATCTCTCGTTCTTGCTCTTCTTTCAGGCGATCGGGGTTAATGCCCGTCAGCGCTTTGATAAGTGAGGTCTTGCCATGGTCGACGTGACCGGCGGTGGCAATGGTGCAATATGAAGTCGTGATTACAGGTGGCATGCTATTTCCAAAAATTCAAAAGAACAAAGATATAAGAACGATAAGCACCGGATAGCGGGAAGACTACCAGATCAGTTGTATTATCCAACAATCGCGCATGCTGAGAGTTTGCTAAAAGGAAAAAGCAACAAAGCACTGTAGAATCGTCACTCGGCAAGCTAATAATTATCTGGAGACCACGTGCTTCATCAATTTCTCGATCCGATTCTGCTGTGGATCAAAAGTGGCGTCGAGCAGGGCGGCTATCTGGCAGTCTTGATCATGATGGCGATTGAATCGGCCAATATTCCCTTGCCCAGTGAAGCAATCATGCCCACCGCCGGTCTGCTTGTGCAAGAAGGCAAAATGAACGTGCACTTGGCAGCTCTCGCCGGAGCTGTAGGCTGTGTGGTTGGTTCAATACCGTCATATTATCTCGGCATGCTGGGCGGCAGACCGTTTTTAACTAAATACGGCCGCTATTTCCTTTTAAAAGAAAAAGACATGGAACTGGCTGACAAGTGGGTTACCAAATATGGTGACATGACATTTTTCATTTGCCGTATGCTGCCTGTAGTGCGCACTTTCATCTCATTTCCCGCTGGCGTGCTCCGAGCACCGCTGGGCAAATTTTTGATCTACACCTTTGTCGGCTCATTGGTCTGGTGCTATTTCCTCACCTATGTCGGCATCTGGTTCGGCGATAACATGGAACAGTTCCGAGACATCTGGCACAAATTCGACTTAGTTATTGTGCTCGTCTGCGTTGGCGGCTTCGGCTGGTACCTCTGGCGCCACCTCAAACACGATTAACTAACTAATTGCGATAGATTATTTTTTGTACTGCCGACGCCTGGTGTCCTGGCGTATTTCGAGCAGTTCATTAAGAAGTTTCTGACGATCTGGGCCATCCCAACGCTTGAGCCAGTCTTGAATTGCTTGTTGAATCATGCCGCTCTTATCAGGCGAGTGAGTGCCGTAGAGGCGCTTCAGCTCTAGCCAGATTGACTGCAAAGCGGCCAGTTGATCTGCAGGAAGTTTGATTGTGTAAGCGACGTAGTTGCCTTTGGCGGTGCCCAGCAACACTTGCTCAGACAAATAAATGTCGGCGCTGGCAGCCACGGCATCGAGGGCCTTCATCTCGGCAAAACCTGGAATGATCTCGCGCGGCCCTTCATCTTCATAAGAAAAGGTATTTTCCATTTCAGTTTCGAGGTCGATAGCACTGGCGTCGGGCGAGATATGAGCCGGGCCAGAGTCTAGAGACGTGTCTTTGCGTGCGACTTTGTCGGCCTGCTCGTTATCACCCTTCTTTTGCGAACGCTTGTCTTCCAATTGAAAGTCCCTGTGGAGCAACCCTTACAACATTGTACATGTAACCAATTGGATTGTTTAGAATGGGAACATTACTAGTAGCCAGTTGATTTTTTCGCCTTGAGGCTATTTGATAGAGAGTGTAGATCGCAGTAATAAAGATGATTCAAGACCTGTTTCGAGCTTTTGTACAACGTTTGATGCATGACAAAATCCTCATGGCCATTGTGGTTATAGGTATTGCGGGCATCTGGTTTTCTAGCGCCAGCCCTCCTCAAGAAAACCCTGAGAAAACCGGCTCCAGGCGAGGCACCCACGCAAAACCGGGCGCGGCCGATGGCGGAGATCAAGCCCCAGCCAAAGCGGGCAACCCGCCGCAAAGCCAGAATCAAGCACATAAGCCGGCCGAGCAGAGCGCTCAACCAGCCCCAGGCGGCCTCACACCCAAGCTGGCGGCCGACTTTGTGCACTGGTGGATAACCAAAGCCATGGACTATCAGATGGCCACTGCCGTGGCCAATCATAAAGAGGCCGACGCCTGGATGCTTCCTGAGGCGAAAAAAGCTTTCGAAGATATGTACTGGAATGTCGGCGTGCAGCAGGGCATCGCTTCGGGCAATACTGTGGGCTCTTTCCAGCCGGTTTCAATTCAACCGGTGGCTACCAACCCTGATGGCTCAGTGGTTGTAACTGTCACAGGCACACTCGTTATGCAGATGTCGGGTCAGCAGCCAGCCAGCCAGCAGCTAACCATGGATTTTCTCGTTAAAAAAGCCGGAGACGGCTGCCGAGTGGCGGCATTTTTCAACCGGGCAGTGTCAGCGGTACAACAGCAATAAAGTTTGTGCGCAAAGATTCGCAGCAATAAGGCGTATGACATTTGACCGTCAAAAGTCTTGTGGTATATTGATCCAACGCTTTATTCACGCTTAGAGCCAACTCTTAATGAGTCCTGCGCTGAGTTTGCGTGGATCTGCCGAGGTAGCTCAGTTGGTAGAGCAAAGGACTGAAAATCCTTGTGTCCGCAGTTCAATTCTGCGTCTCGGCACCATTTTCAAATTGAAACAGAAGAGGTTGATCATGCGCAAATGGATCAATCTGATTTTTGGTCTCTTCAGCCTGACAATTCAGTTTCATTTTGCCGCCGGTGCCTGGGCGGCTGAGACTTTTCTAGTCAAGCCATATTTGCAGCTCGGTTATGAAACCAAAAGCGACGCTACTACTGCCACTATTGTCTGGTTTACCGGCACCGCCGGCAGCACTACAAAAGATTCAGTTAAAGTCGATCAAGAGCAGCAAAAATGGAAGGTGGAAGTTAAGTCTGGCAATTCGCCGGATTTTAAACCGGCAGAATCTGTTTTAGAGAGATTGGTGGCTTTGCCGGGTATGGCCGCGCCGGTCAAGAAATACACCGCCCGCTTTACCAGATTGAATCCTGGAGCGCCTTTCACTTACAGGCTTGCCACCGGCGGCGCTGAAGTTTTTACGGCGACAGCTACGGCAAAAAAATCTGCCGATCAACCATTTAAGGTAACCATATTTGGTGACTGCGGCGCCAATACCGACGGTCAGCGCGCCATCGCCCAGCAGGTCTTCAAAGCCAAACCAGATCTTGTCGTTATTCCAGGCGACATCGTTTATCAACACGGCCTCTTTCACCAGTATCTGACCAATTTCTTTCCCGTCTACAATCAAGACGCCGAAGAGCCTTCGCACAAAGGCGTCAACAAAAATCTCAGTGTGCCTATGCTGCGCTCTATCCATACCGTCGGAGTGCTCGGTAATCACGACATCGCCCTGGATGGTAAAGGCACAAATTTTGAAAAACATCCTGATGCCATGGCCTATTTTATTTTCTGGAACCAACCGCTGAACGGGCCCGGCACCGGATACGGTGACCGCAACACGCCGCCCATAGTGGGCGAAGAACGCAAGTTGGAATTGTTTAAAAAGTCTGCCGGTGACGCTTACCCGGCGATGTCGAATTTCTCTTTCAACTACGGTAACTCTCACTGGACGGTTCTTGATGGCAATTACTATATGGACTGGACAGACCAGAAAACACGCAAATGGCTGATTGACGATTTAAAAGGCGCACAAAAGGCCACCTGGAGATTTGTCACTTTCCACCAGCCGGCCTTCAGCATCGACTTGCCCCACGGAAACGAACAGCGCATGCGCTTAATAAGCGACATTCTGAAAAAATATAAGGTTGACATAGTCTATGCCGGTCACGCACATTGCTATGAGCGAAGTTATCCACTCACTTTCTTGCCCAAGAAAGGCCTGAAGAATTTCACTGTTAACGCCAATGGCACCGTCACTGGTGCCCTGACTACCGATACCGAATATGACGGCGTCACTAAGACTATTCCGAAAGGAACCATTCACATAGTCACCGGAGCAGGTGGAGCCAGACTCTATTTGCAGGGCCTACCGTCTGATTTCATTCTCAAATATGACTCTAACGATTATTCTTTCACTGTCATGGATGTCAACGACAAAACACTAACCATCAAACAAATCAACAGCAAGGGCAAAGTCATCGACCAGTTCGTTGTCACCAAATGACCGGCTTTGGCAGCGGATCTAGTGGAAGTGGCAGTGGCAGTGGCGGCGCACCCAACCATTCCGTCTCGGGCAGCTGGATGGGACAATATTTTTACTTTGGTCGCAATGACGGAGGCAGCTTTGAAGCGGTATTTATCGAAATCGGGCCGCACCTGGAAGGCAGCATATTAGACGACGGTCAGCTCGGTGAAGCCATTGTCAACGGCACCTTCAGCTACCCTGACCTGCGCTTTTCCAAAAAATATTTTAAAAGCAACCTGGACCCGGTGGAATATGTCGGCACAATGAATGCCGACGGCAATGTGATTTCGGGCACCTGGTGGATTTTGCCCACAGCTGCCGGCGGCGGAGCCGGCCTTGGCACCTGGATTGCCCGAAGGGCCGATAGCGGCACAGAACTGGAAGACGATGAAAGATTTGTTTTAAAAGATGAGGAAATCGAAAGAGTTTTTCAACCCTCGCACAATTAACAGCAGTAAAATAGAAGCCCGAATCTACAGGAAAAATATACGATGCAAGTTGCTCACTACGCTCTATTAATACTTTCAACCATGGTATTGGTAGGCGGAATCATCGGCTTCAAAAAAGCAAAAAGCAAAGCCTCTTTGATTGCCGGGGTGGCAAGTTCAGTCGCTTTAGACCTTTGTTTTGCAGTTGGCTTTGTTAACATGCAAGCGGCTTTGATATCAGGCCTGGTTGTAATCACATTGTTAGATCTGGTGTTTATCATGCGCTTAATCAAAACAAAGAAATTCATGCCCGCAGGAATGATTCTTATCATGTGCCTGGTTACTCAAGGCGTAATTCTCTCAAATCTGAGTTTTATAACTGGTAACTCGCATTAATGCTCAAAAGCGTTCCAGCAACCTTATCGCTGGTTCGTCTCTGCGCAGTGCTTTTTATATTTTGCATCGACAATGTGGTCAAGCATGATGCAGCACAGTCGAAAAAAATTTGTACAAAGCACTGCCACCATGATTCGGTCAAACCGGCTCTAGAAAGGCTCACTCGTTAATTCTTTGGCTTTAGCCAGGTCTTTAACCTCGGCTGCTTTTTGTCCTAGCTGTCTGTAGAGCGATGCGCGTTCGGTATAAATTTTGGCTCTCGGTTCGATTTCGAGAGCTTTAGAAAAATCATTAACAGCAAGTTGTAGATTTTTATTCTTGCGATGGAGGCGCCCGCGCATTACCAGAGACTCATCATCTAACGGAGTTGTTTTAATTACTTTATTCAATTCGCTAATAGCTTCTTGATATTTACCGGCAAGATCAAGACAACGAGCCAACTGAATTATGGTTCGATCTTGGTTACGCAGGCCAATAGACAAACGATAAAATTTAGCCGCTTCATCGTAACGCTTCAGTTCTTGCAGCAGTGTCGCCTTGATAAAGTAAGTGTTCTGGGTGCTGACTTCTTTTGCCAGATAGGCGTCAAGATCTGTCAGTGCCTCTTTATAGCGTCCTAAACTAGCATAAGTGCCTGAGCGCTCCTTTAAAGCGGCACGATCAGGTTTTTTCGCTTTAAGCGCTTTGTCTTCGTACTTAAGCGCTTCGTCCCACTGCCCTTGAATATTATGATATTTAGCCATGTAGCGATAATATTCGCCGGTATCAGGATCCATTTTGATAGCCATGTTCAAATCGTTCACAATCTCATTGTTCATTTTTGAATCCATTTCAGGATCGTCAATATAACTGAGCGCCAGATAACAGTACATGAGGGCGGTGGTATCAGGCCGATGGCAAAATGGTATGAGCATGCGGCGGCCTTCGAGCACATGGCCGTCGGCAATAAGAGCGAAGGCCCTCTCCAGCTTGGTGCTGGGAACAGGTTTTGCACCTTGTTTAGCCGGCTGCGCCAAAGCGGTAGAGAGGCAAACTTGCACCGAGCAAACAATAGCAACAAGAGACCAGACAAAATTCTTCTCGTGTTTAGAAAGGCTCATTCGTTAATTCCTTGGCTTTCGCCTTTTGTTCGTAAATGAGGGCATCTTTCCACTGACCTTGAACATTGTAAAAACGAGCCATGTAGCGGTAATGCTCACCATTGTCAGGCTCAAGTTTAATAGCCATATTCAAGTCGTTCAAAATTTCATTGTTCATTTTTGGATCCATTTCAGGATCTTCAATGTAACTCTGCGCCAGTCCGAAATACATTCGAGCGGTGGTATCTGGACGATGGCAAAAAGGCCGTAGTAGCTTTCGGCCTTCAATGATGTGACCGTCTTCAATCAGATGAATAGCGTGTTCTACTTTCGCAGCAGTTGTTTTAGCTTGAGTTGTTTTAGCTTGAGTTGTTTTAGCTTGAGTTGTTTTAGCTTGCGGCCCAGGAGTAGCCGAAGCAGCAGAGAGTTGAACTAATGCAATCAGCAAAGACAAAATTACAGGCCGAATATATTTCAATATCCGACCCCCTCAAGATGCATCACCAGCTTTTGTTGTACACCAAGAACCAACTGCCTCTGCATATTTTCGTACCGTTCAAGATCAGCTTTCGATCGCGCCATTTCACCAAGGGTTGCATAAAGTTTGCTGCGGCTTTCATAGGCAAAACGTGAGTGCGGATCATTGACCATAGCACGTTCGAGCAAAGTCAGCCCGCTTGCCGCTCCCTCCACCTCAGCTTTTGCCAGAGCTAAAGCAACCAGGGAATTGCAATTGATCGGTTCAATTTCCAGGGCGCGAGCGCATTCAATAATGGCTTCAGCCGCGCGTCCTAAAGCCACGAGACAACGCGCTTTAGTAGCCATGGCTTCTACATCGAACTGGTTTTTCACAAGAGCCTGGTCGCATTCATTCATGCAATTTTCAAAGTCACCTTTGGCCAAAAACAAGCGCGCCCGCAAAGTATTGACCGTGCTTAAATACGGCTGCAGCGCCAGCACCATATTGCAATCGATCATGGCCTGCTCTAGGAAATTGGCCTCTGTTAAAAGGGTGGCCCGATAAAAATATCCTGAATAAAAATGCGGATACTCAGTTATCAGTGCCGTGGCGCATTGCACTGCCAGCTCACCTTCGCTGAGGCCAATGTAAGATGTGGCTTGAATGCCGAGAAAGGCTTTGGCATTGACGTCTCTGGGAATGCTGGCGCAAATGCTCAGCGCTTCTTCATAGCGGTAGCAGTGACAATAATAAGTAGCTGTTGCCAGGGGAACGAGAAAACTCTTGCTGCCCATTTTATTCATTTGCTGCACGCAGGCTTCAGCATCAACCAGACGGTGCAATTCAAGCAAAGCTGAATTTCTAACGAAATAGGCATTCTCCCGCAGTTTCTTTAGTTTTAAAACGCTGTCGCAATCAGCCAGACACTCTTCAAATTTTCCCATGTGCAAACGAGCGTAGGCTCTATTTAGATAAGCGATAAAATCTTTGGGAGCGCTTTTGAGCACGATTTTGCAATCTTCTTCGCCCTCAGCGAAATCGCAATAATTCATGCGCACGATTGCTCTGATTTTGTAACCGAGCAAAGATTTTGGATCAAGCTCAATAAGCTCAGACGACACTGCCAGCGCGCCCTCCAAATCACCGCTATAAAGCAAGCTGCAAGATTTTGACCAGAGCACCAGGGAATTGGTGTCATCGAGAGCCAGAGCGGCATTGTTGATTTTCAATGCCAGCAGCGGCCTCCCGTTGGCACACAGTGGCAAAGCACTCACAGCCATGATCTCAGGCAATAAAATCAAAAAGAATTGCAGCGCCACAAAAAAAGAAAAGGCTTCAATGTGACCGCCCAAAATTCCGAACAAAAAACAAACCATGAATGAGGTCCAGAAGACGATCAATCGCCATGGCGTTAGTGCGGAATTTTTGCGCGGCAATCAGCCTCCTAGGGTTACCTTGGGCTTGATTATTTTTTCAGTTTGGCCAATCTTTCTTTGGCTGCCAGCATGGTTTCGTCTTTGCGGCTGAAACAGAAGCGCACATAATTATGGCGATTTTCAGCGTCAGGTCCGAAGAAACTGCCGCCGGGCACCACTGCTACACCAATATCTTTAACCAGGTGCTTGGTGAAGTCCATGTCTGATTTGAAACCGAGTTTGCTGATATCGCAAAATGCATAATATGCGCCTTGCGGCTTGAAATACGGAATGCCGACGCCATCGAGTATATCGAGCATCATGGTGCGGCGCTCAGTGTATTTTGCTTTCAGTTCGTCATAATATTTGTCAGGCATATTGATGGCAGTGACACCAGCTCGTTGCAACGGTGCCGGTGCACCCACGGTAAGAAAATCGTGCACTTTGCGAATAGGCAGAGTCAACTCAGGGCTGGCAATGGCCCAACCTACTCGCCAACCGGTGACGCTGTAGGTTTTAGACAAACTATTGATTGTCACAGTCAATTCAGCCATGCCGGGAAGGGCAGCCATAGACACATGCTTGGCACCATCGTACAAAATGTGTTCGTAAATTTCATCGGTGAAGGCAAGCACATTGTGTTTCTGACAGAGTTTAGCGATGGCTGTCATCTCTTCCAAACTGAAGACTTTGCCAGTGGGATTATGCGGAGTATTGATAATGATGGCGCGAGTCTTGTCGTTAAAAGCTTCGGCCAGGTCGGCTTCGTCGAATGTCCAATCAGGCGCGTGCAGTTTGACGTAGCGAGGTTTGGCGCCGCAAAGAATGGAGTCAGGGCCATAGTTTTCATAAAAGGGTTCAAAGACGATTACTTCGTCATCGACGTCTACCAGTGCCAGCATGGTGGCAACCATGGCTTCAGTAGCGCCGCAGCACACTGTGATATCGGTTTCGGGCTCGACGGTCAGGCCAGTGAACTTCTTAAATTGGTCGGCCAGTGACTGGCGCAAAGCTTTGTCGCCCCAGGTGATGGCATACTGATTGACATCGTCTAAAACTGCCCGGGTCACCGCTTCTTTCAGCTCCGGTGGACAGGGGAAGTCAGGAAGGCCCTGGGCCAGGTTGACGGCCTTATGCTGCGCCGACAGCCGCGACATTTCGCGTATAACCGACTCTTGAAACTGATCTGCCCGGTTGGACGCGACTTTACGGGTGGACTGCATACCTTCCTACCTCGACTAGAACTTATAGACAAAAACGACATATACATGATATCGCCCGACCTTGCTGTTTGTCTTCATACCGGGCAAATTAACGAGTATGCATCCGCCTGGGCAGTTAAGTTAATCAAGTGGCAGCGGCTGACTGGTCGGCAGAAGATTGATACAGGCCCGCAAGTCTATGCGAATGTCTGAAGCTAGCTGATAGCGATTGTCAGGATCTTTGGCAAGAGCGCGGCGCACAATTTGCTCAACGCGCGAGAGCAGCTCTTCTGAGTGAAGAGTAAGTGATGGAGCTTTTTCAGACATTGCTACTGGAATTTCATAGATATGTTTGAACAGCATATTTTCAGCGCTTGATGCCTCGAATACTGAGTACCCTGTAAGCATTTCGTACATAAAGCAACCAAACGAATAGACGTCGGTGCGATGATCGATGGCGGAGCCAAGACATTGCTCAGGGCTCATGTAGAGCGGGCTGCCGATTACTACGCCGGAGTGAGTCAAGCCCAGGCTCTCTTCTGCAAATTCGCCAGTGGACTCGGCATCAGGTTCTGAGAGGCCTACATAACTTTTGGCGATACCAAAATCAATAATTTTGACCCAATCGCGCATGTCATTTTCTTCAACCAGCATGACGTTATCAGGCTTGATGTCGCGGTGCATAATGCCGTGGGCGTGCGCGTCAGCCAGGCCTGTAGCGATTTGAAAAAATATGGGCAGAGCGCGCTCTAACGATACGGCACCCTCTTCTTCAACCAGATCACCTGCCGATTTACCTTCAATAAAGTCCATCACCATGAAAGGTCGACCGTCAAGCAGCAGGCCATAATCAAGCGTCCAGACTGTGTAAGGAGAGAAAAGCTGACTGCTGATATAGGCTTCTTTTTTGAAACGCTCAATCATCGCTTCGTTTTTGGCGATTGATTTACTTAAAACTTTAACCGCGACGATCTTGCCGCTTTCCCGTTGAATGCCTTTATAAACAGTACTAGTGGCGCCGCTACCAATCTCGCCCTGCAAAGAGTAGCCGCGTAGAAGCGAATCATCTAAGCGAGCGTCGTGCGGTAAATTAGGCTTGACTCTGGTTGGTATCACATAAGGTGCCGGCACATCCGGTTGGCCATGTGCACAAGTGATCGCGCCAAGTTTCGAACATTTTTCACATACCAGAATTGGTGATGACATGGCGGCGGTAGTCCACAAGAGATGCCTGCAATTAGTCGCAATTTTCACGACGAGGCCGTAACCAGTTTAGTTCCAAAGTCTCGCAATCAGCTACCGTTCACGAAACTTGCGAATTTTACGTGCAGAGTAAACGCTTGTGAACAGTCATGAAAATCGAGCCGGTACCAGAACAGAGATTTTCGCGCAAAAATCTCTGTCGGGTTCACCTACAGCTTTCAAAGGCTCAGACCTCAGCCCTGATTTACCCGCCAAACAACCCAAACCCACGCCCCGCCTTTATTCCTCTGGAACAGCCTTCAAACCGGCCTCAGTATCCGCTTGCGTTTTTCTAGCAGCCTCGAGCGCCGAGGCGTGTGAGAAGGTGCCGGTAACAACCAGAGCAGGGTCCGGCTTGAGGGGCGCGTTGCGACCAAACACGTAAGTGAAGAAACCATCCAGCCAACCTTGCTCGAGAAAGAAAGCAAGAAATGCAACCAGCACAATACTGAAGAGAATGACGCCGAAAGCAACCTCGCGAATAATAGCGGCTCCATTGACTCCCGACTGAATTACAAGCGATGCCAGCACGGCGGCCGCCAGACCTTTTGGCACCATGATTGCCACCAGAGAGCGGTCATATACAGACAGTTTATCGCTGGTGGTGAAGCGCACTACAACGAGTCGCACAAGCAGCGTCCAGACCGTGAGAATCAATGCCGCGCCAACAAGTCTGGCTGAGTCGAACTGCATCGATAAACCGACATAGACGAAGAACAATGATTTGAGCAAAAATACCAGGGCGGCAAAAAATGTAGTCTCCTGCGCGGTCAAACTTACCGCTTCTCCATGCACTCCTCGCAGGCCTTTCAAGAATTTCAGCTCTTTGATATTGCCGAGCACCAGACCAAAAACCAGCGCCGCCACAGGGCCACTGTAGTCGAATAATTCGGCGGTGCCGAAAACAATGCAAACAAATGCCGGAGTGCAAAAAATATTGTCATCAACGTGACGCACCACTGTAAGCAATTTCGACCAGAGCACACCTGCTGCCAGGCCGATGATGGCCGCCATAATAAACGAAGCAATGATGTGACCGATCATAGCGACCGGTTGCACAGAACTTTGAGTAGCTACTTTGATAAATGCCAGAGTGCACACGATACCGAGCACTTCGCAAATAGTCGACTCTAAAATCAACATGGTGCGCGTTTGTTCGGTGGCGCGCAATTTTGCCAACATCGGTATTACCACCGGCGGTGAACATGCGGCAGCAATGCATCCAAGAATGCAACCTTCAGTAGGGCCAAGACCTAAAACTTGCATGCCAAGCCAGACTGTCGTGGCCACAGTCACGGCAAAATTTATCAGACCGAGCTTGAGGGCCGGCAAAAAAGATTTCATCAACAAATTGAGATCGAGTTCAAGACCGCAATAAAACAAGATGATAACAAGGGCCAGAGTGGTGAAGACCTGACCCACCTGACCAAAATCATCCGGTTTAACAAAATGGAAAACCGGGCCAATCAGCACGCCCAGTATCACAAGAGGCAACACATCGGGAATGCGCGTTTTCTCGAAGCCTACAGCAAAAAGATGGGCCAAAAATACGATTAGGCCTACGGCTACGATAGCCACCGATGTATCCATTAAACGTCCTTACGTGAAACCCAACAGTCATATACCCAGGTCGCGCGTGCCTGCACTAGGCGGTGGCGACAAGAAGAGCCTCGGCAGCCCAATATCTCTAAGTAATTAAGTGGCAGTCGTTATCGGTCACTGGGCGGCAGTGCATGTGCAATCAGGAAAATAATACTTCAAGATTAGCCTATAGTTTTTTTCTTTACGCGCCATGGTGGCAGCGCCCCACTGACAGAGACCGGAACCGTGACCAGCTCCGCTTGAGTGCAGAATAAAATTTTTTTTGCTGTTTTCAAAGTTGTAGCGCATGCCAGGAGCGGTATCCCAACCGAGTTTCTGCCCAATTTTAAGCCAGACTTCGTAACCGGAAATTTGAGCGCTGCGACCATCAGCCTTCAACACTTTTATTTGCATGGGGCGTTTTTGCCAATCTTCACTTTCAACGGCTATAGGCAAAAAACCAAGTTTTGCTTTGACCTGGGCTACTGGTATTGTCACTGAATGAGTTTTGAAAAAAGGAGAAGCCTGACAATAGTCGCACTTGATCTGATTAACAGCCACACCTTTTTGTGCTTTTCCTGAAAACATTTGGCGTGCGTCACTGGTGCCACCAGCGCAAGTAGAGTGATAATAAACAGCAGCGGTAAAACCGTTTTTGTTTTTCAGCTCTTGGCCAAATACGGCATCAGTAGCTTGTTTTGCCAGGGGGCGTTCATATTCGCTACCAAGATACGCTTGAATTTCTGTGGTATCACCCAGTGCACCGCTGCCGCTATGCCTGGCCAAAACGCTAGAAGCTAAAACCGCCTGAGCCTTCAGTGCCTCCAGTGGAAAATCAGGCAGGCTCTCACTGCCAACTACGCTAGTGATATAAGATTTGCTGTCGACCACATTGACCACATGTAATCTGCCGCGTTCAATGGTGATTACAAATCTGCCGCGGTAGCGTCTCTGTTTATTTCCATCAGATAGAAGAAGCGGGCCGCCAGTGCCACGCACCACGCACCGACCAGAAAAATGACGCACCACCGCCTGCCGTTCTTTTGATACCAGAGCGTTCTTATCTATAAAAAATTCGCAGTGCCCGCCACTAGAAGTGCCGCTCGAGTCTGTAGAATGTGGTCCGTCAATAATCAGTTTAGACAAATTATTATTGGCTTGAAACAAACTGACGTGCACTTCGGCAGGCAGTGCATGAGCGGCCGGTAACGCTAGGCTGAGAGCAAAGCTGAGAGTAAAAACAAGAAGAAACAACCAGCGGCAGAGCCTATTTTGTAAGACGAAGACTTTCACCGTCGCTAAGGCCAGGTAGTCGACATCAGATAGCCTCTAGCCTTGGGCACCGCCGAATCTTGCGAAGTGCCTGAAGGTGCATAGAGCACAAAGGCATGAGCCGGTTTGTCGTAAGGAAAATAACCGATCACATAAGACTGAAATTTGTTGCCGTGAGGAGTGGTACCGGTTTTTGCCGCTACTTTAAGCTTGTCGCCCTCGTCAAGTTTTTTGGCTGTTCCGGCGGTGGCCGAAAGGCGCATGCCGTCTGCTAGAACTTTGTGCGACAGAGCGGTGAGAGGCGAGACGAACAGCGGCTCTTTTGCTTTCAAATCTAAATTCTCGGCGGAATGCAGGGGAGCAAGCGCGGCACCAGGAGCAATACCAACAAGGGCGGCCAGACGCATAAGCTGCAGGGCCGATGGTGTTAAATCTGGTGCCAGACCAAGTACATAATGAAGCGACCCGCTCTGGCTGGGCTCAGTCGGAAACGCACCAGAAGCGGTGCCGGCACAGGGTTTATCGAGGGCAAACTGTCTGGCCTTATCGAGAAAAGCGCGGGCAGTTAGATGTTTTGTTGCTTGAGCGAAAAATATATTGCAAGATTTTCCAATCGCCTGGGTCAAATCAATTTTGCCGTGGGCATTCTGGCAATGCACCGCTTCTTTTCCTATTGTATAAGTGCCTGTGCACTGATATTTTTCATTGCCATGATAGAGCCCTTCGTCAATTAAGGCCGCCGCCGCTACCAGTTTCATAATCGAGCCTGGGCGCTCTGTAGGCACAGACAAACCGGTAGGAAAGCCCACCTGACCGTTGTTTAAATTGCACCAGAAAAAGGAAACCTGGCCCCGAGCTTCTGCCATTTGCTGGGCCACCGGAAGCACGCCAGTGATCCCAAACAGGGAGCGAATAAATCCACGTCTATCGATGTTAGCCATTACTTTATTGTCTCAACTTACACGCAGTTGACAACCATTTGACCTCTAGCTCATGCAATTCTGACACATCATGGGCGACGATTTGGAGGCAACAGTCGATAATAGGTGAAGTATAAGAAAGCCACACCCCAAGAGGTTGCCTTGGTTACGCGCCTGCTTATGTTTTTGCACCTACGCATATTTTTACTGGCGCTTTTGCTTGGGCCGGTCCCGCAGGCGCAGGCGGTTGAGCGCGGCGAGAAAGCCACCCTGCTGCAAGTGGCAAAGATAACTCTGTCCAATCACTTCAGCGATCATCCTAAAAGTATGGGCAATCTTGTGGAGGCTATGAGCAAAAATATCCATCCTTCTTATGGGCAATCAAAAGGATTGTTCGTCACTTTGAGCAAACACGGTAAAACCCGCGCCTGTTGGGGGCAGATTAGCGGCACCGAGAGAAATCTGGTGGCTGCCACTATCTTTACCACTGAAAACGCCCTGACCAAAGAATATCGATTTCCGCCGATTAAAAAACAAGAACTGCCGGAGATAAAAACGCAAGTAACCGTGATCGACCAAATAGAGCCTGTGGAGCGCAACGTCAGCCTGCACCCGATGCTTGACGGCCTCATGGTTAGAAGTGGCGGAAAGGCCGCTGTGTTGCTTCCCGGCGAAGCAAGCGACGCCCATTATCAAGTGATGCAGTGCAAAGTCAAAGCTGGTATAACCCCCTCTGAGCCGTGCCAGATGTATAGGATAAAAGCCCATGTCTTCAGGTGAAATCAGGTCATTGCAATATTCTCAGGGCAGGCGCGCTCCACTGGCAACCTGGGTATTTGTCGGTTTGCAGGTGGTGATTCTGGCCATGGCTGCGGTTATGCTCGACAAACCCATGGGCTCGATTTCAGGTCAAATTGCACTGGAAGAAAAAGGTTTCAACCTTAAGACCTATGACCTGAAGCAGAATAAAGTTTTTGTACTTGTCAACGGCCCTCGCTCAGGTCCAGCAGTAGAACGGGGCGCCTGGGTAAACAAAGACGGCACTTTTAAAATCGAACAATTGCCTGTGGGCGAATATACTTTGCGCGCGCGGGCACCAGGATTTTCTACAGCTATAGTCAACAATTTATTTGTGGCGCAAGGGCCGCCACAGACTCTTCCCAAAACAGTGGAATTGTCTCTGCTCAACCCCACCGTCAACATCGCCTCCAACACCAGAGTTTTCACCACCAGAGAAGCGCCGCACTTCTGGATCAACGCTACCGGCGCAGTCAATGCCGATGTGCAAATTTACAAGAAAGATTTTCTGGGTCTGATGGGTAAGTCAAAGAGCACCGGTCTTACGCTCTCGTCAGACTTCAGTATCTATGTTGATTCATCGAAAAAATTTGTCAGCCCTTTTGAGCACGACAAGCCTGTAGCCAGCTTTAAACGCGACCTGACAATGGATGACAGCGATTCATCGAGTGCACAATTCAAAATGAATGCACCACTTCCAGCCGGCGATTATTTTGCTCTGGCACACGTTACCGATATGTTCGGTCGCAGCACTGCTAAAGCCCTCACCTGGTTTTCAGTCAGCGATGTGGGTTTGATCATCAAACACGCACCGGACCGAACACTGGTTAAAGCTGTCGATTTAAATACACTAAAAGGATTGCCCGGCGTTGATTTAAATATCTATCAACGAAACAACGGCGAAATCGATCTTGATAGCAAAATCAACGCCAAGACCGGGGCCGACGGCATGGCCAATCTGGTATTGGCAAAAGATGTGCGCGACCGCTTAAGTTATGATCTGGTATTGCTCGGCACCATGGGGGCCAACAAGGCCTACAGCGGATTCAGCTACTACAGATCAGACAGCGATACGCACAAAACCTATTTCTACACCGACAGACCAGTTTACAGACTGGGGCAAACAGTGTTTTTCAAAGGCATGTGCCGCGCTGTTGACGACAACGGTATCAACAATCCTGGTAGTAATGAAGTACTGGATATTTCAATAGAAGATCCGGACAACAACCAACTCAAAAGTTTCAAACTGAAAACCAATGCTCATGGCACTTTCCACGGCCTGGTAGAAATACCGGCCGACGGTAAAACCGGCGGCTATCAAGTGCAAGTCAAATATGCCGATGGCACCACCAGCTATCAGGGCTTCGAAATTGCTCAGTACAGAAAACCTGAATATCAAGTTGAAGTGTTGCCCATCACCGAACGCGTTATCGCTGGCGATAAGGCAAGAGCAAGAGTGCGAGCCACTTATTTCTTCGGCGGGCCTGTAGCCAATGCCAGAGTGAAGTACAACGTCTATTCATCTACCGATTGGAATACACGCTGGCGCTTAACCGATAGACCAGAGTATTTTAGTTTCTTCGACGACTGGTACGACGCCGATTATTATGACGGCGCCGGTGATTTCAGCGCAGAAGGATTTGCTGTAACCGACGCCAATGGTGAAGCAATTGTAGAATTTGCCACCACCGCACCAGGGGCAGCTACAGCCGGTCCTCCCGGCAATGAATATGCCGACAAAAAACTCAAAGTAGAAGCGGAAGTTACCGACATCAGCAGATTATCTGTGGTGGGTAGCGGTTCGCTGACAGAAACCGCCGCTGACTTTTTGCTTGCGGTCACGCCCACAAATTATGTGGTGACAACCGGGCAGTCTATGGGCGTTGACATCAAAGCCGTTGACTATCAGGGCAAACCTGTGAACACAGCGGTTTCGGTAAAACTAATGCGCTATCCATATGATCGCTTCAAATATGAATATCGCCCGGCTGAAACCTTAGAAGAAAAATCTGCCACCACCAACGAAAAAGGTGAAGTGCACATTGACTTAAATACGCAATCGAAGTGGGCTTCAGACAGCTATTATGTCATTGCCCAGGCCGTAGACAAAGCCGGCCATAAAGTACAAGACGCAAGCTCTATCTGGGTGGCCAGTGGCAGCAAACCATTTATGCTGGCCGCTTCAGACGCTAAAAAAGAACCGCTTAAACTCAAACTCGATAAGCGTGTTTATCAACCAGGTGACAAAGCCAAGCTTATTATTACCGGTCCATTTACCGGCACTGACGGCGCCGAAGCGATTGTTTGCATCGAAGGCACTAAGCTGCACAGCTTCAAAACTGTGCCCCTGACCTCGGCGGCGCAACTGGTAGAAATTCCGGTGACCGACGCTTACACACCTAACTTCTACGTTACCGTTTCACTGGTGGCGAGAAACAAACAGTTCTACAATCAAGAACAAGTGGTGATGGTCAGCCCTGAAAGCCATTTCCTTAACTTGACCATTGCCTCCGACAAAGAGAAATATAAACCGGGCGAGAATGCCACCTATACCATTAAGGCTTTGAACCAGCTGGGTAAACCGGTGAAAGACGTAGAACTTTCACTGGGAGTGGTAGACGAAAGCATTTATTCCATTCGCGCCGAAACAGCAGCCGACATCAAGAAATTCTTCTACCAGAGGCTGCCTAACTGGGTTACTACTGTTTGTTCATTCCCCGAACAATATTCAGGTGGACCAGACAAGTTAGAACCGAAAGTACGCAAAGACTTCCGCGATACAGCCGCCTGGGTGCCTGAACTCGTCACCAATGAAAAAGGCGAGGCCAAAGCAATCGTTAAATTGCCCGACAATCTCACCACCTGGCGTGCCACTGTGCGCGGTATCGACATGAAAACCAATGTTGGTGCCACCATCGAAAAAGTAATGGTGACGCAAGACATCATTGCCAGATTGGCACTGCCACGTTTCTTCAGCCTGGGCGACCAGGGCACGGTTACAGCTGTGGTGCATAATTACACCAATCAAGCTCAAAAAGTCGACTTGAGCCTGACCATGGGCGACGAGCTCAGCACCGAAACACCACTGAAGCAAGTGCTCACCATCGAACCTGAAAAAGCCGCGCGCTTTGACTGGCCCATCGCAGCCAAACAACTGGGTAAAGCTAGAATCAAGCTGGTGGCTAGAGGCCAGACAGCTGCCGATGCTTTAGAAAAAGAAATCGCGGTGAACGCCCTGGGTATCCCCGTCACCGTTGTGCAGTCAGGCATGCTGAAAGATGAAAGCGTAGCCGACCTCACACTTCCGGCCATTATTGACGCCGCTACCGGCACTCAGAGCCGCTCTCTCAATCTATCTTCTTCCACCATCGGTGCTGTAATCGATAAGTTTGCCGATTTGATTGACTACCCTTACGGTTGCACCGAACAGACCATGTCGCGTTTGATGCCGTCTGTTGTGGCAATCGAGCTGAATAAAAAACTCGGTGCGCCACTGACCGCTGCCGAACAAAAGAGGTTCACCACGGTTTATAAAACCGGTATCGCCAAGCTGAACGAATACCAGCACGGCGACGGCGGCTGGGGCTGGTGGGCCGGAGACGATACCAACCCGTATTTGACGGCGCTGGTTATGGATGGCCTCAAACTCGTCAAAGGCGTGGGCTATCCGGTCAGCGACGAGATGGTGAAAAAAGGTCTTTCCTGGCAAACCACTGCTGTGAAAAATCTCACCGGCCAATTGAGCGACCCTAAACATATGCTGAACGAGTGGTTTGATAGTGACGGCCGCACCGACCTGGCTTATATGGTCTACACCCAGGCTCTCTGGCAGCAGAAGCTACCCGAAGAGCACGAAGCGGCAGTGGCATACTTAGAGAAAAACCAGAGCGTACTCGGTCCTGAAGCCTTGAGCTATTTGTGCCGTGCTCTCAAACTGGCTCATAAAGATGAAGCGGCTCAGCGTATTTTCAATCGCCTGATGGTGATTGCCAACACCACTGAGACCACCATCGATTGGGACAGTACTAAAGCCATGGCCAAAAAGCTCGGTAGAAAAGATTCGTACTATTCTTATCGCTTCACTCCTGAAGAGACCACCGCTCTGGCACTAACTGCGGTGCTGGAAGTAAGCCCCAACGACAGCAACAAAATAGAGAAGGTTAAAGCCTGGCTCTTGCTGCAACGGGGCGACCATGGCTGGGGTTCGACAAAAGCCACAGCCCAGGTCTTCAAAGCTCTCCTGGCTGACGAACTCAATGCCGAGGCCGCTCTTTCTACCGCCGGCAAGCTGTCCAACTTCACACTAGCAGCCTTGCTTACAGCTACCGGTGGAGAAAGCAGGAATCTCGGCGACCTCACTTTCACACCGGCCGACCGCCTCACACCCGGAAAGACTCTCACTTTGCCGGTGGCGCAAGAGTCGCTCAAACTGACACGCAGCGGCGAGGGTCGCCTCTACTGGGCAGTGACCACGAGCTACTATAAGAACCTGACAGATGCGGGCGCTACAGGAGTTGCTAACCTGCCAGCCGACATGACGGTAGAGCGCCAGTTCTATCACCTCAAGTCAACGGCCGACACCAGCAGCGGTATCATCAAACTCAAAGCCGAACCACTGAACGGCAGCTCCATCAAAGCTGGCGAAACCATTTTGATGAAAGTGCTAATCAACACTCCCCGCGCCCTGCCTTACGTAATTGTAGAAGCAGCGCTGCCTTCAGGTGCTGAAGTAGTAGAAAGCCACGACCAGGCAAATGCGGTAGAGGAAGACTCAGCCTCATCGACAATAGATGGTGATTGGGGCAGACCGTGGTGGACACATCAGGATGTGCTCGACGACAAGATCGTTTATTTCGGCACCAACTTGCGTGAAGGTAAATCAGAATTTACAACTCTGCTGCGCATGGAATTGCCCGGTCGTGTCAACGTTAATCCCGCTATGCTGGCCGGCATGTACACCAAAGGCATCAAAGGATTCTCTAACGTCGATAGGCTCAATATCACCGAGTAAGGCTGGTTATGATGATCAAGCGGCCGCAAATTCTGCAAAATATTCCGGTGCTCACTCTGGCCCTGTTCACACTGCCTGTAATCTTGCTCACCTATTATCTGGTGGAAAATCCATTTAAAAGTGAGCTGGCCCACCGCTCAGTCAGTCTGAGCCATTATTCCCGCGAGCAGAGGCTTAACTTCGTCACCGCGGCCAGAGCGCTTGATGGTTGCGTAATTAACCCCGGTCAGACTTTTTCATTCAACAACCGGGTGGGGGCGCGCACAGGCAGTCGTGGGTTTGTGCCGGCACCAAGCTATGTCAGCGGCCAATCAATTGCCAGCGCTGGCGGTGGCATCTGTTTAATTTCTTCCTGTCTCTATCAAACGGCCTTGCTCTCTGGTCTAAAAATCAAAGAAAGGGCAGCCCATACTACTTGCGTAGGTTCGGTGCCTCCAGGGCTTGATGCCACTGTCTGGTACGGCCAGGCCGACCTTAAGTTGACCAACCCTTATAAACAATCGGTGCAAATTCGCTGCACCACATCTAGTGGCCCCGATAATTTAGTGGTAGCTGTCTACGGCACCGATCAAATGCATGACGAAGCCCAGAGCCGCAAATTACGCCGGCGTGAAATGGCTTTTGATGGCCGCAATTTGCTCGTTGAAGTTTACTTAGACAAATCGGCCGGTGCCAGCGGCGCTAAATCAGACCTAGTCTCCCGCGACAACTACCGCTTGCCCTGAGTCGCCATTGGTTTTAGGCTGAGCGCCGCGACCTTTGAAATAGACTGCCAGCAGAGCCAACACACCGGCAGCGGCGATGGCACCTAATACGGTGAAGCGCTGTTCCATGGTGGCACTGACGCCCGCTGCCAGAAGTCCGGCCGAGACCATAGCGACCGACGTAGCCAGAGCTGGAACCAGAGCCAGGTTGACTGCTTTTTCTTCTTCTTCAGGGAAGAAACTCTGACCGATGATCGATACCATTACCCCTGAGACAATCAAGCTAATTAAGTATCCACCGGCAGCTTCGCTATGCAATAAATAACCGACAGCGCATGTACCAAAGGCTGCGGCAAAAGCGGCGGCAGAAGCCAGCACCCGGCGATCGCTCACGTCTTTGAGCAGGGCCATGAGACCCAGGGCAGAAAAGAGACCGAGATAAACTGAAGCACTAACCGAAGGATGATTGAGGTTGATACCTGTGACGTTAGAAACATTGGCATAAGCAAAAACTTGCTCGAGCACTCTGGCACCAAAATAAAGGGCGGCGGCAGCAGGAATTTGACTGAAATTTCCCACCATACAACCTGCTGCCAGGCAGGCCAGGCCAAGATTGCCGTAAAGTTTGGCCGCCAGCAAGCTGAATATGCCGATGATCAAAATTTGCTTCACCGCACCGGTGACACAATCTTTTTTGATGGCGAGGGCATCGAGTGCATAAGCCATGCCGTAACCCGCGCCGACCAGTGCAGCCATGCGTGCATATTCGGGAGCACCTGCGGCCTTAGTCACCAGTACAAGGTAAGCGAGGCCGCCTGAAAGCGTCAGCACAAGCCGCTTCACCAGTATTTTATCGTCATGCATAAACGGTCTTTGCATGAGGGTCATCAAAGTAGAAATAATAAAAGCACTATTGATCATGGCCATTTGCGTCACGGCTGTGGCGCCGGATCCGGTGGCACCGCAATGCACAAACATAGTGCCTGTCAGATAAACAAATGGCGGGGCAATATCATCAAGACGCGATTCTTTCGGCTTGAGAAAATTCAAAACCAGTCGAATAGCCAGGGCACCAAACAAATAAGATGACGCGGCCATCGCTAAATTTTCGCTGAGTACAAACATTGCCAGAGCCACAGCGCAAGCCAGTTGCAGCATCATGCGCATAGCTGGTTTAAGAGTCAAAGTGGCCAGGGCGTAAGTAATGACCATGCCGCCCAGATAGTAAGGGGCAGCGTTTTCTAAGGCCAGACCGGTGAGCGAACAGATAACGAGCATAATCGCGCCGGTCAAAGCGGTGATTGCCAGCGCTTTGATTTGCGATGAAACCTTGTTGGGTTCAAGAGTCGACCAAGTGCGGCCGCGTAGCAGGTCAAAAAGAAAGACGAAGATGGTTAAACCAAGCAATAGTGGCTGAAGATTTTTAGCCAGGATGCCAGCGTTTCCAAGTAGGTCCATACAATTGCCCCGTTAGAGATGAAACCGGGATAGTATCACAGCCAAATCCAAGTTACACTCAGGTAATGAGGTTATTGCTCCCTATATTTTTACTGTTCTGTTTTGCCATCGTCTTATTTCAGGTTTTTGCCGGCGACAAGCCCGGCGACCCGACAAATAATGCGAGAAAATTCGTTAAACATGTTCAGAACGGCGAGTATGCCAGAGCCGTAGAGGCCTTTGGCGGCAACATCTGCCGCTGCCCGGCAAAACTGGGTTGGGTTTCATATCTTATATACGGTTCTGGCGAAGAACCCAATCTTGCTTTTTTAGCAAGCCGGGCATTTGAATTTGGGCCAATAACTTACAAAAAAATGAAAGGCGAGGCCAAAGTTACAACCGCTCTTGACCAGCCTGAAGATTTTGAAGTAGATGTGCCTCTGCGTTTCAATCGTCGCTATGAGCCTCTCTTTCTTCCTCTCGACATGGCTTACGGTTACGAAATCAGCGAAGAGCAATTGAATGATTTTCTCAAAGACCCTGACCACGAAGCCTGGAAAGCACTAACTTTGCGCTTGAGGTCTGGTTTAGAAAAAGGCGTCACCGATCAGCCGGAGCAATCAAAAAACTTAGTCAATCGCGCCGAAGCAGAAAAAGAAAAAGAGACCGATGAAAAAACTAAATCAGAAGCCACAAAGCCCGATCAAAATCAACTGGAAAAAGAATTGTTTTACGGCAGCGATGTCGCTCGCTATCAGACTCCTAAAGACGCAGGCGTCGTGCGGCTTGCTGACGGCACACTGATGGCCCCTGCCGATGTAGCGGCAAAATTGCCCCATTTAAAAAGCGCGCTTTTGCGTTTGCACATGGTGCGCAAAGATCACAGACAACCATTTACGGTTTTCCACTTTGTCGTCTCTGGGCCGGTCTTAAGCGTGAAAGACACAAACGGCACCAGCACGCATGATCTGGTTCTTAAGGACTTTCGCCCCCCGGTTCCCCAGCCGTAGTATCGGCTGAAATTATAGACTCTGGGATAGGCTCGCCTGAAAGCGAAGCTAGAAGCCGCGCATTGCGAGCGCGGTAATAGGCGAGCAACAGCAGCGGAGAGAGCACATAGATAATCAAAGAGAAAAATGTCGGGGCAAAACAGGGCCATCCAAAAATCCAGATGACGTAGATCAACGGCAGCGAGTCATCAATCATCACTTTAACCAGGTAGGCCACCGGATTGAATTTGGCCAACTTGGCGACAAAGAACCAGAAAATAATCTGTTGAATAGTATCGGCAATCAGGTTAATGACAAAGTCTTGCCAGTGTCTGGCATAGCTGTATTTGATCATGTTCATAACAAAAACAAAAATCAAAAACAGACCAAAGCGCGGGAAATATTTGTTGTAGAGACCGGCCATCAGCAGTGCCATGGTGATGGCGCCCACCACTGAAGGCAGCAAATCAAGCAGATCGGAACCCACAGGGAAAACATAATCGGTGAGGCTGGCCAGGCTACCCAGTGATGCCGTGCGTACTTCTGGTGAGAACCAGTGCAGCATAAAATCAAGAATAGAATCTTTAGTCTGGCTCACAGCGGCCCATGCCAGTGCCACGAGAATGCCATCGAGCCACATCTGTTGCTGGGCCAGACGTGGAACCACTCCACTGGGTCTGAAGGCGGCCTTGACGATGGTGAAGGCATTGATTTTAGGCGACATCAATTTAAAGACGGCCAGTGCCAGAGCCACTGAGACAAAAGTGGAAACCACCTTGCTCGAGCAACTGGCAATCAATTGCATAATCTGGCTGAGGAAAAACGTAGTTTCAGCAACGGAAGTATCGTAGTCGTTCCAGAGCACTGGCCAGTGATTGAGTTCTTCAGGCAGCATCAGTAAACCGCTGACGATGGCAATCAAGACTGCCGGCCGCCAGCGGATGGTGCCCGAGCGCAAAATGCCTATTCCCCACCAGAGCACAAAGCCTCCCATAATAAAGTAAGCCACAGTGCGAAGGCTTGATAGCACAGCGTCTTTGCTCGTCTGTTTAGAGCGATCAAGTGACCACTGCTCAGGAATTTGCCAGGCTTGCGAGAAATTGCAGGGCAGCGAACCCACCACTTGCAGGGAAACTTTGTAGTCGGCTTCGCCAACCTTAAGCGAAGGCACCAGGCCCGAAACATCATAATCAGTGCGGTTTTTGCGTTTATCCCAGGAGCACTTATCGAGTACCAAATCTTTATACTCAGGGTGGATTCTTTTCACGTAGGCCAGAGCGATTTTCTCCGCCGTGCCTTTCTCAATCATGTCTCCAGGCGCGTCTTCATCTTCGGTGATATCAAATGAATACTCGCGGCCATCACCATACATTTCCACTTTGTACTCGGTAGAGTCCATAATTCTGAAGAAGCGCACCGACCAGATGTAGCCCGGCTGCGTCTGATTAGCTAGTAGGAGCGTACGTGTCAGCTTTTCCTTCTCAAAAATATATTGCAATTCTTCGGCAGAAATATTAGTAACAAGCGATGCTACTTCTTTGTAAGACCGTGGGTCTATGCCGTTTTTCGTCAGTATCTCTTTAGCGCGGCTGACTGCCTGGTTGCGGTCGATGGTGACGCGACTCTTATCGCCCGGTAGTGGAGTGCTGGTACAAAACGAGAAGCACACACCGACAATGCCGACTATAGCCAATATCACTCTCAACTTCTGTTTGAAAGGCTGATAAGTGTAAGCTTCTACTTCGCCTTCAAGTGGCTTGATTTCTACCGGATGAACAGGCAGAGCGTCATTGAAAAGCTCCTCGTCATGCGAATCACTAGTTGTGTCGACGACAGCGGATGACTTACCTTTTTTATAGCGGTCATAAATGATGGAAGCGATTGTGATCAGCGCGAAAGGCACAATGGGAATGAAGCCGGACAAGTTGAGCCAAGGGCTGGAAGCAGAGAAAATCGGCTTGACCGTGAGGAAAGCATCGACTAAATAGTGACCGATGAAACAGGGCAAAAGGCCGTAGCGGCGCATGATATAGCCATAGAATAAACCGCCGATGGTGAGCTCAACACCTCGAGCATAAGCAGGTTGTTGCGGATACGAACTGTGCATGAAGCCCCAGGAAGCTGCTTGAAATAGGTTGGCCAGCCAGAAGCGGCCGGTCAGTTTTTCAGCCAGGCTGAGAGCCACAACCCGGGCAATGGTTTCTTCTTGGGTAGCGGCGTGAATGCCCAGTGATATGGCCGAGAAGAAGGGCACAGCATTGCCCATCAGCTGATAGTCATCAACACCGAGAGGGCACCAGAACTTGAGTTTCTCGCCAATCATGTAATAAGCGATGATCCAACCAAGGTGCACGGCAAAGACGCAGTAGCCAATCAGGACGGCCTTGCGCCCTTCGCGGCTAGCGAAACCTTTGAGGGTCAGATAGTTTTCCAGAGCAATGCGCCGGGGATAACTCAAGCGATAAATCACATCGGCGCCGCCAAAAAGCAGAGCGCCTGAGACAAATGAGCTTAAAGACGTAATCGCCTGGCGGAAATAATAGGAAATCAGATAATCGCGAAACGAGCTTGTGGGGCTGTAACTATCAATTACCGAGGCGTAATCGTTGACCGAATCAAGGGCGCCAACTAGAGCGGTCACCAGCCCGCCAAAAATAGCAAAGCGCCAGCGCATCAGCTTGCGCGTCAATGCCCAGGGCACAACAAGCACAGCCAGAGTCTGCAAAGTGCCATAGAAAATCGTGGCAATGCTCTGCAGCAAATCGTTCATTGAGCGCATCTTGGCGTACATGCGCGTCCACTTATCAGGTATGAACAGGAAAGACGAATAGGCGGTCAATTTGTCGCCTGAAAAAGCAATAAAATAACGGAGCTTGGCGCCCTTAAAATCTTGACTGTCGTCTTCCCAGGTAAATGAGTGATCGTCGCGATGGGCTTTGGTCGTAGTTTCATCACGCACGAGCTTGAGATGCTCGAGGGGCGCTTGCACATCTTTTTGCAAGAATGTCTGCGCTTGAGCCAGGGCATCTGCGTGAGCTATGGTCGGCATGGGCCGCTCATCTTCAATGGTGCGGGCAAATGCGATGAGCTTCCCTTGAGGTGAAAGCCAGACTCTGAATTGCTCTAATTGATATTGCTGACAAAATCTCGTGGTCCAGGCCCAAACTGGAATTTTTTCACGCATCAGGCGATTGGCTTCATCTAAACCCAGTTCGTATTCGAGGAAAGTTTTGCTTTCGTTAAAAAACGTGAATGTTGTAGATTCGATGGGGCGTGTTTTTTCGTAACCGAAGCGCTTGGCATATCCGCGTGCTTGCTCAGCAATTTGTTCGCGGCTGTACTTGAGATCGATAGATGCGGCAGGGAAAACTCTCTTGTCGAGTTTCAAGTAGATGCTGAATCCCACTATGGCCAACGCGATTAGAATCCAGAGCACGCGGTCAGACCAGAATGATGGCTTGCCATGAGCAGCCGCCGGCCCGGCAGGGTTTTCTGGTGTGATTGGGTGATCGGATGCCATTAGCTTTGAGCGCCAATTAGTAAAGTACTAGATAGAGTTATTGTCCTATTGAGACTTTAGCCCAAATTTGAAAAATAGACAGAACATTGAGAATAAAGGGGTGGACCCCTGCCCGTGATATATTGAATCGCAAGAAATCAAGATGATTTATCTGTATAAGCTCTCAGACAGCCTGTTTGCAAGGAGATGACCAATGCTTGTGATGGACGAAAAAGCCAAACATGAAGCAATGATGGCAAAGATTGAAGCCGGAGAGAAATTAGAATCGCCGGAAGAACTGACTGATGAGTACAGACAAGCCCTTTTGCTTTTGATGATTGCCCAGGCAGACAGCGAGCTCGCTGGAGCTTACGGTTATGTGCCATGGATCGAAGGCGCTCCTACGAATGCTGAAAAGCTGGCCATGGCCAACATCGTCAAAGATGAAATTCGCCACGCTAAAGCTATGTACGATTTGCTCGACAGATTGGAAGTTGATACCAATCATTTGATCAATGTCGACAAAATGAAAAATCGCATGAAAGTTTTTTACGAGCCCATCAAAACCTGGGCAGATCTTGTGATGTTCAATTTCTTGATGGACAGAGCCGCCGGTCACCAGTTGCATGACGCCGCCGAGTCTTCTTATGGCCCATGGTCACGCACCATGGTGCAAATCGAGAAAGAAGAGTGGATGCACGTTAAACACGGCGAGACCTGGGTCAAGCGCATGGCCGCTAATGCTGAAACCAAAGCTGAAATTCAAACAGCTTTAGATTTCTGGTTCCCCATGGTCAACAAAGTGTTCGGCAAAGCAAACACTGATACCAACAAAACTTTTCAGAAATTTAAAATCAAACGAAGAGACAACCAGGATGTACGCCTGAGCTGGTACAACGAGATCAAAGCGCTCTTTGACAGCTACGGTATGGTCTGCCCACCGATTGATTTGATCGCGAAAAATTAGAGCGTCGTGACTACTAAGTCTGAAGTATTTATGTGGAATCGCGCTATCGAGTCAATCGATCGCGCAAGCCTTGAGGCCTTACAGCTAAAGCGCCTCAAGGCCACGATGCTTGATGTCTATCATAATGTGCCGCTTCTAAAAGAGCGCTTCACCGCCAGTGGTGTCACAGCCGACTCTATCGAAGCTATGAAAAGCGTGGCCGATCTGGCGCGCTTGCCTTTCATGAAAAAAAGCGACCTGCGCGACAATTATCCTTTTGGACTTTTCGCCCGGCCCTTAAAAGATGTAAACCGCCTCCATGCCAGCTCAGGCACTAAGGGCAAACCCACTGTGGTCGGCTATACCAAGACCGATATCGAAACCTGGGCGGAAGCCTGCGCTCGATCACTTGCTTGCGGTGGCGGCAGACCATCAGATATCTTGCACAACAGTTATGGCTACGGTTTATTTACCGGCGGTCTCGGTATGCATTATGGCGCTGAGAAATTAGGCTGTACTGTAGTTCCGGCCAGCGGCGGACGCACCCAGCAACAAATTATGCTCTTGCAAGATTTTGGCGCTCGCATTTTGCTCTCCACTCCTTCTTATGCACTCAACATGGCCTACACCATGGCCGAAATGGAACTGCCACGCGATTCCATCAAGCTTGAAATTGGCATCTTCGGTGCTGAACCATGGACCGAAGAGATGCGCGACCAATTGGAAAACCTGCTCAAAATTCAAGCGCTCGATATTTACGGACTGAGTGAAGTGATGGGACCGGGCGTATCGATGGAATGCCTGGAAGCCAAACACGGTCTGCACATCTGGGAAGATCTATTCATCGCCGAAATTGTCGACCCGGTAAGCGGCGAAGTGGTAGCAGATGGCGAAGAAGGCGAACTGGTATTCACTACTCTGACAAAAGAAGCGATTCCTGTTGTGCGTTACCGTACCGGAGACCTTTCGCGTTTAATTGTCGAACCCTGCGTTTGCGGCCGCACCATGAGACGCATGACTCGCGTGCGCGCAAGGCTGGACGACATGCTGATTATTCGCGGCGTCAATTTGTACCCTTCTGAAATTGAAAAAGCACTGCTCTCGATGGAAGAGCTGGCACCGCACTATCAGTTAGTTATCGACCGCGTTAAAGCACTTGATACTTTAGAGATACAAGTAGAAGTGACAGAAGCAATTATTAACCGCTGGGGACACTTTGAAGACGGTCATATGGATTTAACCGGCCTGCACGAGAACATTCAAAAGCTGCTTAAAGACAGCCTCGGGCTCACTGCCGACGTCACTTTACTGAAACCAAAATCAATTGCGCGCAGCGAAGGCAAAGCTGTGCGAGTAGTTGATAAACGTAAAACTAAAAGTTGCTAGAAAAACTAGATAAGGAAAAGAAAAATGGTCAAGTTGATTGCTCTTTATAAAAATCCTACTGATACTGCCGCCTTTGACGACAACTATTTCAACAGCCACATTCCGTTAACTATGAAAATGCCCGGCCTTTTAAAAGCGGAAGTTTCAAGGGTGACCGGCGCACCAATGGGCGAAGCACCATATTATTTGATGGCCGAACTTTATTTTGAAAACAAAGAAGCATTAGACGCCGCCATGTCTAGCCCAGAAGGCAGAGCCTCAGCCAAAAACCTGATGGGATTCGCCAAAGAATTAGTTTCGATGATGTTCGCCACCGTAGAAGAAAAAGTTTCAGCTGCCGTTTAATTTACGCCACATCAAAAGGTCAAAACAATGCCACAGGCAACCTCACCAGACATAGTGTTCACCGGTGCTCCAGCAGAGAGCTACCAGTTCAAACGCATTATCTACACAAAAAACAATTACGTAGCCACCATCACGCTCAATCGTCCTGATGTGCTCAATTGCTTTGACACTTTGACATTGAAAGAACTGGGCACGGCCTTTCTCGATTGTGGATCAGACGACGGCATTGCTGTAGTGGTAATCACAGGCGCCGGTGACCGTGCTTTCTGTACCGGAGCCGATCTCAAAGAGCAAGAAGATCACATTCTCAAAAAGCCAAACAACTACCACAAGTGGATGTACACCTTTATTGAAATGCACGATCGCTTACGCAATATCGGCAAACCAACTATTGCCCGCTTGAACGGCATGGTGGTGGGCGGCGGCAACGAACTGAATATGGCTTGTGACCTGGCCATCGCTGCCGATCACGTCACCATTCGCCAGGTCGGTGCTGCTCGTGGTAGTGTCGCCGCTGGTGGCGCTACTCAGTGGTTGCCCATGATCATCGGCGACCGCCGCGCCCGCGAGATGTTGCTACTTTGCGAACCGGTTGATGCTTATACCGCCCTTGATTGGGGCCTGGTCAATCAAGTGGTTCCTTCTTCAATGCTTGATGCCGCCGTGGCCGAAATGGCAGAAAAGCTCTATAACAAATTGCCTGAGTGTACTCGCTACACCAAACAGCAATTGAATATGTGGCGTGATTTCTCCTGGTCAATGACCGTTGGTCACGCCCGAGACTGGTTGACACTGCATGCCGGCTCTTATGAAACAGCCGAAGGCCTGCGTTCTTTCCGTAAAAAACAACCAATCAACTACGGCAAAATTCGCTGCAAAGCCGCCGGCGACGCTGAAGGGGTAAACCTGGGCGTTGACTTGCGCAACTGCGGCAAATGTTCGAAAGAAATGCCTGCGTCATTTGGATTCTGTGGCAGCTGCGGCGAAAAACTAAACTAATCGGAGGTCTAACTAGGAGAAATGGTGATGACGATGACATACAAAAATATCCTCTCAGCAAAAGAAGAGGTAAGCGCTAAGTCTGGAATCAATATCGGCATAGTTACTCTCAATAGACCCACCGTTCTAAACGCCCTCAATCACGAGCTGATGGAAGAGCTGGTCACAGCTTTAGAAGAGTTCGACCGCGATGATTCTGTTCGTGCCATCGTTTTGACCGGCAGTGAGCGTGCCTTCGCCGCTGGTGCCGACATCAAAGAGATGTCTGACGAAACCACCGTTTCAATCATGCTCAAAGATCGCTTCGCCACCTGGGACCGCATCAAGAACATCAAGAAGCCAATCATCGCCGCCATAAGCGGCTACGCATTAGGTGGCGGCTGCGAGCTCACCATGATGTGCGACATCATCATTGCTTCTGAAAGCGCTCAATTTGGTCAACCTGAAATCAACATCGGTGTTATTCCAGGAGCCGGCGGCACACAACGCATGACCCGCGTGCTCGGCAAATATAAAGCCATGGAACTAATTTTGACCGGACGCCCACTGCTTGCCCGTGAAGCATATGAACTGGGTCTAGTTAATAAAGTTGTGCCGGTTGAACTGTATTTAGAAGAAGCCAAGGCTATGGCTAAAGAAATTGCCGGCAAGTCACCTATTGCCGTGCGCTTAGCCAAAGAAGCGGTACTCAAATCATTTGACGGCCCGTTGAACGAAGGCCTGCAATTCGAGCGCAAGAACTTCTACATGCTCTTCTCTTCAGAAGATCAAAAAGAAGGCATGAAGGCCTTTCTCGAAAAACGCAAAGCAACATTCACAGGGAAATAATTAAAATGTCTGACGAAAAAATTCTGTTGACCGAAAAGAAAAATGGCGTTGGTATCATCACCCTCAATCGCCCCGATAAATTGAATGCTTTTAGCGACGAGTTGACTTTCCAACTGCAAGACGCTTTAAAAGAAATGGAAAAAGACAAAGATGTTCGCGCCATTATCTTAACGGCAGCCGGCCGCGGATTTTGCGCCGGACAAGATTTGCAGAGCCGCAGCATTGCTCAAGAAATGGGTGAGCGTCCGTCGCTAGGTGATTCAATTCGCCGTCGCTATAACCCGATTGTGATTAAACTGCGTCGTATCGAGAAACCGATAATTGCTGCCGTAAATGGTGTTGCCGCCGGTGCCGGGGCCAGTATTGCTTTTGCTTGCGATTTTAGAATCGTCACCGACAAAGTCAATTTCATTCAATCATTCACTAAAGTTGGTCTGATTCCAGACTCTGGAGCCACATTCATTCTCACCCGCCTGGTGGGCTTAACCAAAGCATTTGAACTGATGCTCAGCGCCGACAAGCTTAGCGCTCAAGAAGCTCTTGAATTAGGCATCATCAACAAAATCGTGGCCGAAGACGATTTGATGAAAGAAGCTATGGCTTTAGCTGAAAAACTGGCTATGGGCCCAACCAAAGCATTTGGTTTGACCAAGCGTGCTGTTAACCGTGCTGTATTTGACGACTTAGAAGAAATGCTCGAGTACGAAGCCAGTCTGCAAGAAATTGCCGGACGCTCCGACGATTTTGCTGAAGGGGTAGCGGCATTTGTGGCGAAGCGAGCGCCGCAATATACCGGTAAATAATTCTGGCCTTGACTGGTTTTGGCGGATTTTGGCGGGTTTTGGGCTTTTTCGGCTTCCGGTCTGGGGGTACTGATCTGCTGTCTAGAGTTTTTTTACAACCTATGAGTTGTACGGACATACAACTCATAGGTTGTAAAATTTCTTAGGCGAGAAAAAAGCATTAGGCCGCCCCATCACCAAAAAATCAATGTCGTTCGTAAAACCAAATCAAAACAAAACTACAGAGGGAAAAGCCGAAATGAAATCATTGCCCACCGCCACGGCGCAAATAGGCTTTCAATTTAGATATCAACAATGCAGATTTCATGCTCACCCACGAGGCCCGCAACGATATTGAAATTAGAGTGAATTACCCCAGGCACTGGCAAGTGGACGACCGCGGCCAAATTGTGCAAACAGTTGTGGCCAAATGCTACCGAGGCGTTTATCGCACGCAGAATCACCACACACTGGTGGGCCAGGGCACCGTCGCCGAAGGCCCGGGCGGCAGTATCAGCATGGTCAGCAGCGGCATTTATATTGATGGCAAAAAATTACTGGTAGAAAAGAAAGCGGTAAAAAAAGGCGTTAAAGGTCTAGAGATGAATGGCGAAGGCATCTTCATCGATGGTCACCGCGTGCAAAACGGTTCAGGACGCAAAGGCAGCGACAACGAAGTTGACTGCGTGCAAGTACTTGTTCCTGAAAATTACAGTGGCGTAGTGGCACTCAACTGGCGGGGCACTCTACCTGCTCATGTAGACAATTGGGCATCGGGTGCTCTCAACATTGTCAGCAGCGGCAGTGGCGAACTGGAGTTAGGAGATGTGAGTGGCGATTGCAGCATAACCGCTACCGAAAACGGGCGCATGCGCTTGGGCAAACTGAGCACCGGCACAAAAGCTTGTCCAATAAAATTGGACGGCTCGGCCCAGGTCACAATAAAAGACATTCACGGCAATATAGATGTTGCTGCCGGCGGCCAGAGTCAGCTGGAAACCAACAACGGTGACATGAATAATTTCAATGTGGTTTTAAACAACCAGGCTAAGTTCAAAGGCGGCGACACATCGGTGCCTCTCGGTTTGTCAGTGAAAAACCTGACGGTAAAACTAAGCGAACAAAGTCACGCTGAAGCCATCGAAACTAAAATTGAAAATCTAAAATATCAATCAAGCGGTGGCGGCACCGCTCGTTTTTACGGACAGGTTGTCTCTTTAGAAGAAGCAACTGGCTCTCAGGGCGGATTAACCATTCCGCGCTATTATGGGAAGGATAATTCGCAGCAGCAGTAAGCTGCACTGGTATCCATTGATGCAAAGGCTTTCGTCAGTCAAACTTTTCATTGTGTGCTCAGCGTGCCTGGCATGTAGCACACTGTTTGCAGACAAAGTACACGCGCAAGCATGTGGTAGCATTCCTCCAGCCGGCAACGTGCCTCTACCTCCTCCCGGCTATGCGATTACGCAAGAGCCCGAGATCGTTCCACTGCCACCATACGTGCCTGCCGGTCTGTCCGATCCCAGACTGCGCCGGGAGAAATTCTATGCTCCTGGGACAAAGCTCTTTGACCTTGCGCTTAAAAGCCTTTATGAATATGAACTTAATCGCTACGCGAAAAAACTGATCGAGCAGAAAGATTTTGAAGGGGTTTTAAAAACGCTGGATCTTTCAATTAAAAAAAATGACAGAAGAAACGCCGACGGCCTGCGATTACGCGCTGGTGCAAACATGGAACTGGCTGGGTTAAGCAAGTCAAAAGCGGCTGCTCGTCCGCACTACCGACTGGCTCTTAATTGCTTCACTCAACTTCTTAAAGATGAAAGCAGAGAATCTGATCAGATTGGCAAACTAAAAGCTCTGATTGGTCTGGGACTGAAGCAACAGGCAACTACATATTGCCTTGAACTTTTTCAGCTAGCCCAATTGCAAAAAAGAGATACCGCAATAATTTCAGGATATCTACTGCAACTAACAGGCAAAACTAAGCCGACGACAGAGGTGTCGGCTCCTGTTGCTCAGAAACAAAGCACTGAAGTAACGAACGTTCCAAACAGTGCTGCGCCAACGGTTGCTCCCACTGCAAAAGAAAACTATCCGCCCACATTAGAAGATCATTTGGAAAAAATCGACAAAGCTATAGCCCGTGGTTCTTTAAAAGATGTCGTCTACTGGTCCGATGTCGCCATTTCATGGGAAAGCATCCCACCCTCCCAAAGATGCGACGATGCGCTACGGCCGCGACTGGTGCAGTTTGCAGAAAGGCAAAACAAATCAAAAATAGCCTCCTTTTTGAGAGAGGCACCTTTTAGTTTGATTTTCGCGCAAATGGGCCAGTTTAAAAACCAGGAGCGCAATGATTTTTCGACCACGGAAGAATATGCCGCGTTAAGATTTTATCTCCGTGGCGGGTATCATCCAGGCTCCGGTGTAAACTGCGAAATAGGAGCCGCTGGTCATCATTTTCCGCGTTTCGATATCATGCATGACACACCAGCCGCACGCAATTTATTTGCAGCCTTAAAAATTCCAATTCCGTTCGATGTTACCGACGGCGCGCAGCAAATAACCACGCCGCCATTGCGACTACTGACAGATGTCGAAGAAAGTGAAAGAACAGCGATGATGCAAGACTATCTAAATCGCGACAAAAGTCACGATCTACCGAATTAGTTGCGTTAGTTATATACTGGCTTCCAGCACTCTGCGCAGGCGCCCCGGAGCAAAGAGCATCAGCTCCCAGAGAGCGGCACTGTAACCGTCGAGAACCGCTTCTTGCACTTTCTCTTCTACTTGCCTGACTGATACCATTACGTCAATCATCGATACTTGATCAGCACCACGGGCGATGGCGAGGCCGGCAGAGTGCAGGCGTATTAAAGTTACAAGCATGGCCAGGTGATGGAAGCCTGCAATTACGCTCAACTGAGCAAAGCCGCCACCGAAGTACCACTTGCCGAATACTCGCGAATACAAGAACCTGGTCAACAAGTCTTCAATCTCAAGATCGCCTTTGGGCCAGGGAAAAGCCGTCAATTCCTCAAAGGTAAATGACTTATTCACCACTCTAAACTTAGGTGCTTTCATGGCTAGATCAAGTGCAAATTTGACGCCGTTAAAGACCACATCTTTGTTGAGAAACTTAGCGTCGCTCGGATAATAAAGAGCAAACAATCCGGCTAGAAATTTCTTGTCGATACCTTTAGGTGGCGCTATTTCAGCAGGTACAGGCGGCTTGTTCAAATCTTTGAAGAGCGCGTCAGAAGCGGCAAAGAGCCTTTGTTTGAGAGGCACATTTTCTTGCGTCAGAGCGGTAAGCACACCCTGCTCATATTCCAGATATTGCGGCCAGCTGATTGGTTTGTCTACGGTTAACTTGATTGAATCCCAAATAACCGAGCGGGCCGTATAAAGAGTGTTGTAAACAGCAAACTTTTCTTTGAGCGTATCAATTTGCTCGGTGAGGGGCGTGCCCATATTGCCGAGCACGGCGTTGCTGCGGAAGCTCACCGTCAAGTAAACACCCGAAGGCGTGTGATTGAACGAATAGGGAAAAAGCCCGCATATAAGCGGCTTGACGTGCTCTCCGCGGGTGGCGTGGATGTGGCAGAGTTTGTTGATCAAAAATGGACAATGGCCATCGTTGGTAGGGCGAATGGCGTGGGTATAGGTCGAGCTGTCGTTTTCTTTGGCACTAAGCGTTCTGAACTGGCGGCTCCAGTCGAACTCGGGCAGCTCTTTGCTCCAATCGATGGCTGATACCCGCTCATAATCGTCCTGAGTCATGGGCACGGCCACGCCGTTGCAACAGCGTCCGCAGCCGGAGCAGCTGTAATTAATGCCTTGGGGAATGTGGAGAGTTTTGCCGTCTACTTCAATGGTGGTGTGCGCGGTAGTGAGCGCCATGCGGGTACCTGTCTAATTGAGGGTTTGAAATCTTTTGCTCACCGGTAAGAGCCGAATGCAAGAAGTCATCAGTGCCGCTGCTGCCGGAGTTGCCATATTGCACCATGGGTGCTTTTAGTTTAGCTCCTTCCACAACCAGAGCCGGCAAACAGGTGACGCCATATTTATCTTTTAAGTATTGCAATCTTTCATTATAAGCTCTGTCGCCGTGATGAAACTCCACCAGTACTGGCTCAAAAGATTGGTTGATTCTCTCGTAGTGTGTCTTTCTCCAGAAAATATCGAGGCGCATTGAATCGCTGGCCGTGCCGTAATTTTCCACCAGCGCAATCAATCTTGGCTTTTCAGTGAGCGGTTTTTGCAGAGTCTCTGCAGGCAGCCAGGCGACTTTGCCTTTGGTAGGAGGCAACTGGTGCCACAGGGTAGCGGTCTGCAGGTAGTCAATCAATTGTTGACGATTGGCATAACCGTTGAAAATAGCGCGGCCAGTGGGGCCGTGAATTTCGCCAAACTGGCCGCGGCCGCCATGGTAATAATTTTGATTGTAGCCATAGAATTGGCCTTGCTCTAATTTGGCGCTATCTTCCACACCCATTTCAGCAAGATTTGAAGTCGAAAGCACATCCTGACAAGACATACCGACCATTTGCCAGGGCACGGTAATCAGTGAACCGCTCGACATGTTAAAGCCGCGATCTTGCAATATTTTGCAATCACCCGTCAGTGTTTTATAGTTTCCCGCTTCGTTAAAGACCACTTTGACCGGAATATAATTTTTATTGATTATGGCCGCTGCATTGCTATCGTGCAGACCCTCGCCGCTTAAGCGCATAGAATAGACGTCGCCTTTGACGAGCACCACATATAGTACCGGCTTATGCTTTTCAACAGCCTCTAATTCGCCTTGTTGCCGGGTACGCCACTTAATGGGGCTGGTTCCCGCCAGATAATCATTTACCTGAGCGAAATAATTTGCGGCAAACTGCTCACCAAAATTACACAGGCCCGAAAGCACAAGCAAAGCTCCGGCGCAAAAATAGAGAGCCTTTGGTTGGTAGCGTGTGCTTTTGCTTTTAGTCGGCGGCATAGGAGAACTCCTTGCGAGTAAGCACTTTAATGGCCAGGGCAAGAGAACAAGTTATTAGAGTTGAATACGAAATCAGCGAACCCACAGCAAAGAGGTCACCGGAGAAAAATACTGACAGTGGAATATAAGGATAGATAATGCCGACAAAGATATGTTCAACTGATTTAGCAAGGCCTCGTGCCAGCTCCGCGTCAAAATTTGCGGCCGCACACAAATGGTGCACCATAGAGCCTACCGTGGCAAGAGTCATAAAGATGAAGCCAAAACCGGCTAGCAGTGCCAGGTCTTTCAGGCCCGATACCAGTGACGACAGTAAAATTAAAAAGGCCGCAGTGCCGAAGCAAAGCAAAACGCGCTCGACGCTATTAGTGAGAAATTCTGTCTGCCATAAGAGTGCAGGAGAATTAACGGCCGAAATAATATGCTCGCAAAACACCGCTTCAACGGCACAGAGCGATGCGGCAAAAGCCACGGCAAACCATTTGCTGTAGACATAAGTAGCTATCGAAATTGGCCGGGCCAGCACCAGAGCAATGGTGCCGTTTTGCACTTCACGACCAATTACTCCTGCCGCCCATAGCAATGTGAACAAGCTGGCCATGCACGGATGCGAGAGCAAATCTTCGTTTAAAGCTTCCGGGCTGGTGCAGCGCCGCATTGTAAAAACAACAAGAGGTGCCAGAAATAAAAGAGTGAGCATTATTATGCGCACTTTATTGGCTTTAAATTCTCGCCAGGTAGTGATGCAAACAGCGCGGTTCATGCTTAAGACCCCTCCTTACTTGAGTTAATGAAGAGGCGTTCCAGCCTTGTGTCTTCAGATCTGACTTCATTGATAGGAAAATCTGCGGCTACAAGAGCCTTAATCAACTTGACGGTGGCGGCACTACTGGCGGTGCTGACCCTGGCAAAATCATTATTGATTTCGGCAATGTTCAAGCATTCTTTTTGAGCAATGCGCCCAAAATCTTCCACACCTAACTCTGTAGTGTGGGCCAACCAGCGAATAATCAAATTTTCTTCTTGTTCGATTTTGACGTGCATATCTTCAATACGGTTAACCGAACCTTCTTTAAGAAAAGCGACACGGTCACAAACTTTTTCTATTTGATCAAGCTGGTGCGAGTTAAGTAAAATAGTCAGGCCATCTTGCTTAAGAGTCTTTAAAAGTTGACGCACAATCAAAACGCCGCTGGGGTCCATGCCTGAAGCAGGTTCATCTAACAGCAGATAACGTGGTTTACCCACCAGAGCCTGGGCAAAACCAAGGCGTTGCAACATTCCCCTCGAATATTTTTTCACTGCCATAGACCACGTAGATGGCGGCAGTTCTACACGCTCGAGCAAAATTTCGCAGTCGCTTTTGCGAGTAGACTCAGGCATACCAGCCAGTTCATGGTGATATTGCATGTAGTCGCGGCCGGTCATCCAGCGGTCGAAGGTGAGCCGCTCGGGCAAATAGCCGACCAGCTGGCGAGTGGTCAAGGCGTCAGGCACTTCGCCATCAATCAAAATGCTGCCCGAATCAATGCGCAAAAAGCCCATCAAACAACTGAGCAGGGTAGTCTTACCGGCGCCATTTGGGCCAACCAGACCGAGGGCCTCACCAGGGTGAATTTCGAGAGAAAGGGCACTGAGCGCTTTAACCTTGCCGCCTTTATAGGTTTTTGTGATGTTCTGCACAAATATACCGGCGCGCACGGGCGAATCCGGGGCATTGATGGGGCGTTCATCCAGAAGCTCGGGCATCACATTCACCTGCTCAGCTTTTAAAATATTCCCTTGCCAACCCCAATGTAACCCAGGGGAAACCCCAGGAGTACGAGAATAAACACTTAGCAAAAGCTTGAGTCTTTCAGGGTGGCTGTTTATGCTACAAATGTCTGTTATTCAGTTTGTACAGTATGACTAAATCGAGACCTCAAATGCGCCCGGTCACCCAAAATTCATTAATTGTCGCCCTGACCGTCGTCATCGCCTCATTTTTGCCCGCGTCGGCCTGGCCAGGCAAGAAAAGGGCCGAGGCGCCGGCTGAGAAGAAAACATTTCAGGAGGTCGTTGACAGCAGCCAGCAAGAGCGGCCCAGCAACGAAATGCAGCAAACCGACCGCTCGGCTAATTTGACTTACACTTTGCCCAAAGGCTGGCAGGCTACCAAAAACCCATTTTACGGCCACGATTTGCTGGTTAAGAAATCAACGGTGGAAAAAGGCAGTTTGATTATTGCCGACCGCAAAGTTTCCGGCAGTCTGGCCAAAATGGCTAAAGCGCTGGAAGACGAATTGTCTAAGCAGTGCCAGGATTTTAAACTGGAATCGAATGAGATGACTAAACTGTCATCGGGGGTTATTTGCGCCCGGGTGACTCACACCGGCAAAGTTGATGACACGGAAATTCGCCAAGTCAATTATTTCTTGCCCTATATCAAAGGCAAGGTGCTTTTAATCACAGGCACATTGAAAAAAACGGACCTCGAGGGCATCAGCATTTTTGACCAATTTACCTCTTCTATCGAAGTTAAGAAGAAGGCGCTTCTATGAACCCGAGCAGCTGGTTTAGCGGCCGCACCGCGCCACTGTGGGTGGTGCTGGCATTTATCATTGGTATGTCTATTTATTCGTTGGTGACCAAATACGAAGTCAACTCTGATCAGCTCAAACGAGACCTGGCAACGACTTATCCGAAAGTGCCTTATGAAGCTTCTTACGAGCAGAAGAGCAATGCCGGCCTGTCGATTTTGTATTTATACTGCGATGGCAAAGGCAAGGTGCGGTTGGAATCAACCATGCCTAATAGCACGGCCGTCAGTAGCACAATTATAGATTTCAAAAACAAAAAAAGATATTTTCTGCACGAAAAGCAAAAGACATTTATGTCTGACGTGCTGCCGAACAAAGGTCTGGCGGCCTTTGACCAGGAGATGTTTAAAAGCGTGGAGTCCGAAAAGCTGGGCTCGCGCAAATATGGCAATCTCAATTGCGTCGGCTACCGGGCGCAACTGCCGGGCGAAAAAGCGATTGTCGAATCTTGGTTTGACCTAAAAACTGGTTGCCTGGTCTCCATGACCATACCGAACAGCAACAGCTCAGCCACTTTGACACGAATGGTGGCCAGGCCACCTAAGCCATCACTTTTTGAAATTCCTAAAGACTACAAACAGTCGGCACTGCCTTTTTAGAAACCGGCATCTTTGGGCAGTTTCTTCATTTGCTCTTCAAGATCACGTTGGCGCTCCAATTCGGCCTGACGCTGCCGCTCTTGAGCAGCCTTCTCTTCGACCTTCAATGAATAAGGCGAGACGCTGGGCCGCGGTGCCGGTGCTTCAGTTTGCAATTTTTGCTCGAGCATGGCGATGCGATTTTCAACTTGCTTAGAGCGCACATCTTTTGGCAAATACTGCAATTTAGGATCGTCGCAAAGACGAACAAAATTGCGATACTCCTTGATTGATGATGAAATATGATTTTCAGCATCGAGAATCATGGCCAGCTGCAAATGCGCTTCACGATTGTCGGGATTATATTCAAGACACTTGTGCCAATTGTCGATGGCCCCCTGGTGATTGCCTTTAGCCAGTGCACAGATACCGAGATCTAAATGGGTGCGCTCATAGTTCATGCCTTTAACCACTGCATTAGTGGTGAGCAATTCGTCGAGATACTTATGGGCGTCACTCCACTTTTTCATTTTCATCAGGCATTCACTCAGGCCTATCCAGGCATCAAAATATGTCCATGGCCGCTCGCCCAGGGCGTCTTTAAAACGGTTGACGGCGTCAGAATCATTACCCCGCGCCACATCAAGCTTGGCGTGCACATACTGCGCCGAGCACCAGACCGGTCCATAAACTTTAGAGCCAATCAGGGCAGCCGAAATAAAATGCTCAATGCCGTCCAGTTCACCCAGTTCGATTAACACTTCGGCCAGAGCAATATTTCCGAGAGCGGTATCATCAACTGCTTGCTGGAGGTGCTTTTTCAGAGCCTCTTTAGCTTTGCGATAGTCGCCCTTGGCTTTATATGTGATGCCTAAATAATAGAATGCTTCTGGAGCATAGCCGTTGCGAGCAAAATATGTGGCTTGCAAAAGTGCGTCGATAGCCCGGTCATAATCCTTTTTTTCGTACAGCTGCTTGCCGAGCTTGGTATTTTTGTAAGCAGGGTCAGTTGTATTTTTTTGACCCTTGGCGTATGCACCCTGCCAGCTACCCACGCTGAAAGAAAGCAATGGTGCAAAAGCGGAAGCGAGCAAAATTGTTGCGGTAAAAGCTGACAGTCTGCCTTTCAAATTCACAAATTAGCCTCTCAGCACTAGATTTCCAGTAAAGCCAAAAACTCAGCCTCATCAATTATCTTTATACCAAGTTCCTGCGCTTTAGCCACTTTTGAACCAGGATTGGCGCCGACGATAACAAAATCGGTCTTTTTAGAGACAGATGAAGTGGCTTTTCCCCCGCGCGCTTTGATCTGCTGCTCAGCTTCGAGCCTTTCTAACTTTTCCATGGTGCCGGTGATAACGAAAGTTTTGCCCGCCAGAGACTGAGGCAAAATCACCGTCTGCTGATCGGCATCAACTGCCATTTTCACACCCAGTTCGCGCAACTCAATGATAAGCGCTTGATTCTCGCTTTGAGCAAAATATTCGATTACGCCGTCGGCTATGACCGTGCCCACACCCTCAATGGCGCACATTTGCTCAGAGGTAGCCTCTTGAACCGCTTCCATAGAATTAAAACGTTCGGCCAGCAGCTCAGCTACAGAGCGGCCCACATGGCGGATACCGAGAGCGAAGAGCAAGGCCGCCAGCGGTCTTTGTTTAGAAGCTTCAACTGCGGCGAGAATATTGGTGGCAGATTTTTTGCCCATACGCTCAAGGGTTAAAAGCAATTCTTCGGTGAGACGGTAAAAGTCGGAAGGTTTTTCTACCAGCTGCGCTTTTACCATTTGTTCAATCAACATTTCGCCCACACCGTCGATATTCATTGCTTCTTTGCCCACCCAGTGAATCAAGCGACGCACTTTTTGCGCCGGGCAATTGTAGACATTGAGGCAGCGGAAAACCACTTCTTCCCCCACTCGCTCGAGCGGGGTCTGACAGGCGGGGCAGTGAGTAGGATAAACAAAATGCTGACTGTCGGCTGCCCTTCTTTCAAATTTGACGCAAACAACTTCAGGAATAACTTCACCGGCTTTGCGCACCACAACGGTGTCGCCAATGCGAATATCGAGTCTGGCAATTTGATCGGCGTTATGCAAAGTAGCGCGCTTAACTGTTGTACCGGCCAATTTCACCGGTTCCAACCAGGCAGTGGGAGTAACAGCACCGGTGCGCCCCACTTCAAATTTGATGTCTTCGAGTGTAGTCTCTACTTCTTCAGGTGGATACTTAAAAGCAATGGCCCAGCGCGGGCTGTGCGAAGTATTGCCCAGATGATCCCAGAGTTTGCGATCGTCTAACTTAATTACCACACCATCAGTTTGATAATTAAGATCGTGCCTGCTGTCTGCCCAGTGATCGACAAAATTGCGAATGCCTTCGATACCTGTAACTTTCGTTCGGTTGGGCTCAACGGGAAATCCGAGGGCAGCTAAAAGCTGCAAATTTTCCCACTGACTGCGCGGCTGTTTGATGGTGTCATCGACGATATAAAGAAAATAAGTCCACAGCGAAACTTTGCGGGCTGCGGTTTTACGTGGATCTTTCTGGCGCAATGAACCTGATGCGGCGTTGCGTGGATTAGCAAAAGCAGTCTCATTTGCATCAACCAGACTTTGATTGAGAGTGACGAAATTATCCACGGCCATGTAAACTTCGCCGCGCACTTCTACCAGGGCGGGCATTTTCATTGCGGTTGTTTCACCGGCCGCCCGCTCAAGAGCAATGGAGCCGTCTTCTCGCACAGCGATTGGTTTTAGCTTCTGCGGCATTTCTTTGATAGTGCGCAAATTATTGGAGACGTCTTCACCGGTGGTGCCGTTGCCTCTAGTGGCACCACGGATAAAATTTCCATTTTCGTAAGTCAGAGCAATAGAAAGACCGTCAATTTTATGCTCGCAGACAAAATCAAATTGACGGGCGTCTTCTACTTCAAGGCCGCGCTCAAGACGCTCACGCCATTCGTCGAGATCGTCGGCAGACATGGCATTGGCCAGGCTTAACATCGGTATGCGGTGGCGCACCGACGTAAAATCAGTGCTGGGCGCCGCCCCTACTTTTTGAGTTGGACTTTCAGGAACTACAAGTTCAGGAAAATGTTTCTCAAGACTTTCGAGCTGGCGATAAATAACATCAAAATCGGCGTCACTTATTTCAGGTTTGTCTAGTGCATAGTAGGCAAAGCGATGGTGCTCTACCTGGCGGCGCAACTCTTCAATTTGCAAGCGCGCTTCATCGATCTGGCTTGCGTGCGAAGTCTCCACTGTCAGCAGTTACTCCTGTGCAATTAATCGAGGCCGACTCTGCTCAAAATTACGCAATCACCCTGAGCTGTTCCTGAGCAGATAGCTGCGGCACCATATTTAGAACCACGTCTTTCCATCTCGCGGGCCAGAGTGAGCAAGATGCGAGCGCCGCTGGCGCCGATGGGGTGGCCTAAAGCCACAGCACCGCCATTGACGTTCACTTTCTCAGCATCGAGACCGAGCATTTCCATCGATTTTAATGCCACCGAAGCAAAGGCTTCGTTGACTTCAAAAAGGTCTAGATCTTTAACGGTTAAACCAGCTTTCTTCAATGCTTTTTCAGTTGAAAGGGCCGGCACCGTGGCCAGATAAGGTACGTCTTGACCGATAGAAGCATGGCTGACGATTTTGGCCAGAGGCTTGAGACCCAGCTCTTTAGCCTTGCCTGCGCTCATTACCAGAAGCATGCAGGCACCGTCATTAACACCAGGGGCGTTGCCGGCTGTGATCGATCCGTTTTCGGTAAAGACCGGCTTGAGTTTGGCTAGTGCTTCCATAGTGGTGTCGGCACGGGGAGCTTCGTCGCGGTCGATCTTTTTAGTTTGACCTTTGCCGGCAGCCACTTCGATAGGCAAAATTTCACTGGCAAAAGCGCCTGATTCCATAGCTTTGATGGCCCGTTGATGACTGCGGAAGGCCCACTGGTCTTGCGCTTCACGGGTAATTTTAAACTCATCGGCCACATTGGCACCATGCACCGCCATGTGCACATTAGCAACGGGGCACTCGAGACCATCGGCCAACATGGCGTCTTTGAAAGCTACGTGGCCCATTCTTTTGCCGAATCTGGCGGAGTTAGCCTCAACCAGATATGGGGCTTGACTCATAGACTCCATGCCGCCGGCCAAAATAATCTCGGCGTCATTGGCCCGAATGCGCAAGTCAGCCAGAGTGACGGCTCTCATTCCGGAAGCACAAACTTTATTGACGGTGGTTGATTCAGTGGTGTTAGGCAGACCGGCCGCGAGCAGCGCTTGCCGTGAAGGAATCTGGCCACATCCGGCTTGCAACACCTGACCGATGATTACCTCATCAATGGTGTTGGGGTCGATTTTGTTGCGAGCCACTAGCTCTTTAATCAAAGGGCTGGTTAATTTAACAGCGCTGAGGTTGGCAAGAGCGCCACCCATTTTTCCAAAAGGCGTACGCAAACCATCAACAATTACGGTCTCTCTATCTGCAGCGGTCATGGCGCACCTTCTCTCTATCTTGGGTTACTCAGCGATTGCTCACACTTCAATGGTAACTTCCCTTGAAGGCAACTTGGCGCTCCATAATCAAAAGTTCTTCTTACACTTCGATGTCAGGAGAAATAACCATATCTCTGCTCAGGCCCCTGTTGCTTTATGATAGAGATACAAATAATTAGGATGCATATGCCCAGACCATTGCGCGGTTCCGGAAGAGACCGATACGAGACCGACAGCGAGGCTACCAGCGGTAACCCCATCGTCAGGGCTTGGAATAATTTCAATCAGTCTCTGGCTGAAAATAGGGCGCACGCGGAGTTCGAGCCTGAACGTATTGAGCCGGGCCGGCGGGTTATTGCCCTGGGCATTGATTTCGGCATCGGCTTTTTGCTCAGTTTGATGGTGATGGTCACACCCTTTGTAAACCACTTCTTTAGTGGCACCCTGGTAATTGTGCTCTTTTTGATTGTCCGCGATTATTTCTTCGAAGGCCGCGGCTTCGGCAAAAATCTGATGGGCTTTAAGGTGGTTGACATCTTCAGCGGCAATCAGCCCTCTTTGAAGCAAGCTTTAATGCGCAACATTGTTTACCTGGGGCCACTTTTGCTGCTCCAAATTTTCGCCCTCATTCTCGCCCTAATCCCGGCCCCGACAGTAACTACCGTAATTAACAAGCTTTTAAATGCCCTGGCCACACTTTACGTATTAGTAATACTGCCTATAGAAAGCTATCGGTCGTATGAAAGGGAAGATAGTATGAGGCTTGGCGACGAAGTTGCAGGCACTTGCCTGGCCAATAGCGATATGAGCTTCAGCAATTTTTTGTCCAAATAAAAAGAGAAAATCAGAGATAGTTCGGCAAAACAATGACCATCACTCAAAAAACTGCTTATATCTGGGGCCCTGTCACTTCGTTCAACGGGCCACTCGCCGCCTATCTGGTCAAACGGGGCTGGCACGTTCACTTTGCTTGCAAGTCTTCTCTCAGTCTTCTCAGCCTTTCGCCCCTTGACTTGAAAACTCAAGCCCAGAGCATGCTTTATGCCGCCCTCGGTGGCAAAGAAAATGAGCGCGTCTTCAAAGATCGCTTGAAAGTGGTGGAGCCCGCGGAAGCAGTGAAGCATCACAATTACGATGCCATCATATTCAGTGCCCTGCCACCAAACTTTGATGAAGCCCGCTCACCGCGAGCACCTCTGGCCGGTGCCGACTTTAAGGCGATCATGAAAGCCTTTCGAGGCACACCAACTTTTATTATTTCGTCCATCTGGGGCGGCGTGCAAAAAGACGGAGTGGTACCAGAAGAACTCGAGTTCACCAGACGCAAACCACTTTCGAACTGGGAAGGCATTTGCCAGCAGTACGAACAACGGGTTTTGGAAAATCTAAGCGGTAGTGAATCACCCTGGTATCTGGTGCGCCTGCCGCTTTTAAGTGGTGACACCAAAACCGGTGAGTCAATTAAATACGACGGCATCTATACTTTGCTCAAAGAAATCTTGCAAGAAACGTCTAAGCCTTTCTTCCCCGCTGCATCTCTCAAATTGGCTTACAATCCAGATTCTACGCTCTGGTTTTTACCGGTAGACGTAGCCGTAAACACATTCTTCCATTACATTGAAGACGAAGCCAGACCGCGCATTTGCAATCTCGTTTCGACCCAGACGACTCTCAATCGCGAGTGGCTCACACACCTGGCCGAATCTTTAAACTGCCAGGAAATAAAATGCAGCGAGCAAGATGGCCTCAATCTGCCAGGCACTCTGCGCAAACTTTTGCTGGATAACGTGCAAGTCAAAACCAGAAACCTATTTGAAGTGGCTGGTCGCTATCAGATGCCACCCATGCGCTTAGACAAAGACTATTTCGACAAAATGATTCAGTCAGGCAAAAGCCACAACTGGGGTGAGCATGTCACTGTAATTGATGAGCCCAGCGTGCTCGATTATTCAGAACAGTTGGCGCACTACTATTTTGAAAGATTTGTACCTGAGCGTATCGAACACGGCGCTCTCAAGGACGCCAAAATTAACGGCACCAGTATCGGATTTCACTTGCGCGCCGGCAGCGTTCACGGCTGGCTATTGCGCTCAAGACCAAACGGCGAAGCAGAAGTGGTGCCTTTCGACCCCAGCCTGCACAAACCAGATATTTGTTTCCACTTTAGCGGCACCACGCTTTCCCGTTTGATTCAAAACAAGATGCAATTGCAACGGGCCGTGATCATGCGCGAAGTTGAGGCACAGGGCAACCTCTTTCAACTGTGGCGCATCACCAGCACCATCGATAAATTCTTGAGGGAAAATCCCGTAGTTTCAAAAGACGTTCCTGAACTGGCCCAAATTTACGCCGAAGTCGAGTAAATCTGTGGCCAAGCCGCCTGCACATATCGGCATTGTCATCCCGACTCAGTTCGAGCTGGCACCGCTTCTGGCTTCAATTCCAGAACTGACCCTGCAGAAAAGCTCACCCTGGCAAATCTACCAGGCACAATTAGGGCAGACAAAACTTACAGTGATAGTCTCGTTTATTGGCCCGGCTAATGCTGCTGCTGCCACTGAACACTTAATTGGCTATGGCCCTGAGCTAATCTTGCATGGCGGAGCAGCAGGTGCAATCAATAGCGAGCTAATGCCTGGTGATATTGTCCTTGGTGCTGTTTGCAAAATCATTTCGTCTAAAGAAACTTTAGAGGTGCGCCAAACTTTGCTTATTGCCACCACTGCCATTCGTTATTTAAAAGACGGTCAGCCAGTGCACTGTGACCACCTGGCCGGAGACGAGCAGCTTCTGCAAGAGGCTCTGGCGCTAGAATCTGCTGTTTGTGAAAAGTTCTCTCAGTGGCAGGCGCCAGGCTGGCCGGCCGAACATGCGGTGCAACCGGCGAAAATGGTTGCTGGAATTATCGGCTCTCTCGATGGCTGGACCAAGGGCCTGCCTCAATTAGATTTTGTGCGTTCTAACTTTGGTGTTGATGCCGAAGACATGGAGAGTGCTTATATCGCTCAAGTAGCTGCTATACATGGCTTGCCGAATCTTGCTATTCGCGCGATTTCAAATAATGAATATCTGCGCACTCTAGAGAAAAACGAAATTATTCCGGCGGTGGAAGCGGCGGCGGCAAGAGTAGCATTGGTTATGCAGTTGGTGATTTGCGAACTAAAACGATAACGTTTCAGTTCGCAAATGGCTGGTCTAACAGGTTTCTAAAATGAAACGATAACGTTTCATTTTGCGAATGAACGCATTATTAACTTGTTTACCTTGGTCAGGTCAGGTGTTTCAGGCTTTTTGTATTTCAATTTTTCATAAACCTTTGAACGTGCGTCCAAGGCTTCCGCCCACGAGGGATACCCCGCGAGAGCATGATTCAAATCGCGCATGGCTAAAGCATAATTGTCTAAAGCAGAGTGGGCATATAGTTTTTCATTTCGATACAGTCTGCCAACGCCTCAGTGCTTTTGCCAACCATGCCACTCAGACGCGCCCTGGCCACAAGTGCATCAGCATCGTTTGGATTTTTTTCAAGAATTTGATTGCACCAACTCTCGGCCTTTTTCCAGTCGCCGAAGTTGACTGCTTGATCTAAGGTTTCTTCTGTGGACGGCAGCCTGAGAATGACGATTGCAATAGTTGTGAGTAAAAGCGCGGCAATGAGCCACCATTTCTTTGAGATTATTGAACTGAGATAGACGCCCATTGAAGCCTTGGTCCTTCTGCTAAAAGTTCATTACATCTAGTTGCCGGACCTGCCAATCATCGTTCACAGTGCCTCTATTTTCGTGGCTGCGAGCGAGCCATAGCCCGAGCGGCAAGTTTCCTTTTCTCCAATATTCCATAAACCTTCGAGCGTTCCGTCAGAGCCTCAACGTTTGATGAATCGTGATCGATGACATGATTCAGATCGAGTAATGCCAAGTCATAATAGCCAGAGTTGTTGTAAGCCTCGCCCCTCGACAAATATGGGTGAGTTCTATGTGGAGCAATCGCAATCGACCTGGTGCAATCTGCTATCGCTTGTCTGTTATTACCATTGCGCACCTCGGCACAACCGCGAGCACAAAAGTAAAAAGGGTTAGAAGGATCAATCTTGATCGCCTCAGAAAGATCGGCAATGGATTTATCATATTGTTTTTGGTCTCTGTACAAATAGCCGCGCGAATAATAGGCAGCGTCGCAAGTAGGATCACTCGCTATCGCTGCAGTTAAATCGGCAAGAGCTTCGACCGAATTTCCCATTTCTTGATCGGCCCAGGCTCGGGTGCGATAAGCATCAGTGAAGGTGGGTGCCAGATTAATGGCTTGACTGGCGGAGGCGTGGGCTTCTTTCCATTGTTTCAAATGTGCTTGTAAATCGCCAAGCTGACCCCAGGCGAATTCGTTTTTGCCATTAATTTCAATCACGCGCCGACAATCATCAATTGCTTGTTTGTACTTCTGAGAGTTGTGATATTCCATAGCCCGATCCAGAATTGTTGGTTGATCATCTGGTTCGACTGCCAAGACTGCATTGTAATCTGTCAACGCCAGGGCGTGGTTGTATATCATCATATGGCACCAGCCGCGGCGTCTGAGCGCCTCCAAGCATTTACTTTCAATTCGCAACGCTCTATCGTAATGACTTATTGCCTCAGCGTATTTTTTTTGTTTCTCCAGCGCCAATGCCCAAATTGCTTGATTTCCATAAAGATTGGGTGTCTTAGCAGCGATTGCAGCGCACTCTTGTACGGCTAGCTCTGGCTGACCGCCTACTGCATGAAAATAAGCTATCCAAGAATCTAGAAGTTGTGCAGCCCGGCCTGAGCCAGCCCACGACAAAATCTGCTTGCAGGCAGCGTTGCTGAGTCAGTGTCATTCACGATATCTAGAAATTATTTTTCAGCCGATTTAGAATCTTTGAGACAATCGAAAGCGACGCCACGACGATATCGCAAATCAAAATCACTGGACAGCGGCGTAATTGCAAGATACAGCTTTAAATCCGACTGGCCGATTTTTGATCTACCTATGCTGCACAACGCTAAGCCTCTAAATACTAAGGCCCGAGCTATTAAAGCATCTGCATCACTGGGATTTTTCGCAAGAATCTGCACACACACTCTCTCGGTCGTTTTCCAGTCACCAAAATCAATGCCCTGATTCAAGGCCTCGGCAGTGGCAGACTCGCGGGGAAAAAGAACAAGAGCAGCTGACGCAAAGGTAATTAAAAGCGCGGCAATGAGCCACCAAATTCTTGGGCTTATTGATGCAGATTCAAGCTTTAACTGCTGCATGCCTCGTATACGCTCACCGACGCTATACCCGCATTATACAGCGGCAGTGATAAGGGTAGGTCTTACCTGGTCGAGCCAAGGTCTGTTCTGAAATGAAACGTTGACGTTTCATTTTTCAAAACAGAGAAGGGAAGCAAAAGCGCGCAAATTACAGTCAGAGCCCAAATTTAAGCCTTAACTTCTGCATGGCTTTTCATAGCGGCCAGCAGATTAGCCATTTCGATAGCACAGGCAGCCGCTTCTGAGCCTTTGTTACCGGCTTTGGTGCCGGCGCGCTCAATCGCTTGCTCAATAGAATCAACAGTGAGAATGCCATTAATAACAGGCAAATTAGTTTCTAGTGCCACCGCGGCTACGCCAGAAGCGCTCTGCCCGGCGACAAAGTCAAAGTGAGCGGTAGAGCCGCGAATGACGGCACCAAGACAAATGATGGCATCGTAGCGGTTGCTTGAAGCAGCCTGTTTGGCCACCAGCGGAATTTCAAAAGCTCCGGGGCACCACATTACTTCTACGTCACTGAGTTCACCGCCGTGACGTCTGATGGTCTCAAGTGCACCATCTAAAAGCGGCCTGGTAATAAAGTCATTGAAGCGGCTCACTATAATGCCAAAACGCAATCCGGTGGCGATTAAACGCCCTTCAATCACTTCGGCTTCGCCCTTAGTCATGGTTATTCGCCTCTCTCAAAGTGTTGATTTTCTGATTGTCCGGCCAGCTCCAGCCAGTGGCCGAGCTTTTCTTTTTTAGTGAACAGGTAGTTCATATTGTGGCTGTTGCATGACGGTGGCATGCTTACTCTGCCTGTTACTTCCAGGCCATAGCCTTCCAGCCCCACGATTTTTCTAGGATTGTTAGTGATGATGCGCACTGATGTGAGACCAAGGTCGCTCAGTATCTGTGCCCCTACGCCGTAGTCGCGCAAATCAGGTTTGAACCCAAGCGATTCGTTGGCTTGAACCGTATCTTGTCCGCCTTCTTGCAGAGCGTAGGCTTTTATTTTATTGAGCAGACCGATGCCCCGACCTTCCTGGCGCAAATAAACCAGAACACCGCGCTCTTCTTTGGCAATGAGAGCCATGGCTGCTTCCAGCTGCGGGCCGCAGTCGCATCTCAAACTGGCGAAAACATCGCCGGTCAAACATTCAGAGTGCACGCGGATCATCACGTCGCTATGACCGACAACATCCCCTTTAACTACAGCGATGTGTTCGCTGCCGTCTAAGACATTGCGATAGGCATAAAGTTTGAAATCGCCGTAAGCAGAAGGCATCTCGCATTCGGCTTCACGAACGATGAAGCGCTCGCGCACCAGACGGTAGGCGATCAGCTGAGCGATGTTGATAAATTTGATATCGTGTTTTTTGGCAAATTCGCGCAGTTGCGGTACACGAGCCATGGTGCCGTCGGCATTCATGATTTCGCAAATCACACCAGATGGGTTGCAACCAGCCAGCCGAGCCAGATCTACAGCTGCTTCAGTATGACCAGCGCGCTTGAGCACGCCGCCATCTTTTGCAACCAGTGGCGATATGTGACCGGGCCTTCTCAAGTCAGCCGGTTTAGAAAGCGGATCTACAGCCACTTTGACAGTGGTGGCACGATCATATGCGCTGATGCCGGTGGTCACACCAAATCTGGTATCAGCATCAATGGTGACGGTAAAAGCGGTGCCTTGCGATTCGGTATTGCGCTCAACCATCATCGAAAGGTCAAGTTCATTGGCCCTCTCGCTAGTGAGCGAAAGGCAAATCCAGCCGCGGGCTTCGGTGGCCATGAAGTTAATCATCTCAGGGGTGATTAGCTCGGCGGCGCAAATCAAATCGCCTTCGTTTTCTCGACCTTCATCATCAGAAACTACTACGAACTTGCCGGCTCTGAGGTCGGCTAAGGCTTCTTCGATGGTATTGAAAGTCGCTGGATCAAAATCGCCTGATGACGAGGAACCGGAAGAATTGCTGGACCGCTGGTTCTCAGCTTGAGATTGCTGTTTCTGGTCGCTCGCCGCCGCTTTTGTTTCCATGGAATTCCTCGATTTGACTGGTGCTCGAGCCATCGCTGGCAATATATGCCAAGGGACTACCAAAGCATAGCCAAGAAATCAGGCTAACGGAAGCTTTTGATCAACTTTATTAACCATTAGTATTAGTGAGCCTGGCCACATAGCGGGCAATAATGTCTGTTTCTACGTTTACGGCCGACCCGGCCTTGAGTTGCCCCAGAGTTGTCACTTCCCAGGTGTGAGGAATGAGGGCAACCTTAAACCAGAACTCATCTTCGGGATTTTTCGTGAGCTCGCCGCAATTGGCCACAGTGAGCGAAACGCCGTCGATGCAAACCGAGCCTTTTTCGACGAAAAACGGGGCCCAGCGGCCCTCAAGTGTAAAAGTGACCAGATAAGAAAAGCCTTCCTGCTCTACGGAGGAAACTTTGCCCACAGTATCGATGTGACCGGTGACGATGTGACCGCCCAGGCGATCGCTTACCCGCAGGGCTTTCTCTAAGTTAAGGCGGCTGCCAACTTTCATGTCGCCAAGATTGGTGCGTCTTAAAGTCTCAATCACAGCGTCAACGGCAAACCAGTCGCTGCCGAAATCTACAACGGTTAAACAGCAACCGCTGCAGCTGATTGACTCTCCCATTTGCGCGTCAGACAGAATATTCTTGGCGCCGATCTTCAGGCGGCGGCCGTCGTCAGAGTCGCTTATATCTAAGACTTGACCGACTTCTTCAACGATTCCTGAAAACATAGCTCTCTTACAATGGTGTTACGGGTGGTGACTAAAATTTTATTGCGGCGTCAAATCTTCATACTGAGAAAGAATCAGTTGACCCGTGTCGCCTCTTTGACCAATCAAATACTGAAAAGTGAAACGTCTTTCGGCGGTTTCAGCAGCTGAGTGAATGGCGCAGATACCGGTTACTCGAGCCGGAATCAAACCTTTGGCTGTGGGCTCACTCACTTTGATATCGTCGATACGTACTGCGCAAATTTGTTTGCGTTCTTGCATATCGAGAACCAGTGCATGCATATCTTGGGCGCTCTTGGGCAAGATGCCCTGCTGAGTCAAGTTAGCTGCTAGAGGCGGGTCAAGCTCACTACGCAAAGCGGTCATATTGGCTTCGCAAGAAATATAACTAGTATCAAGCAAGTGATGGGTGAGTTTGCGCGAGAAGGCTTCAATGTCGGTTTTGACACCTTCGGGCATCGATTTTGCCGGCCGCGTTATCCACTGAAAACCGTTGATGAGCAAACTCAAAATCAGAAGCAAGTGCACGCCGTACAGTTTTACCAGCTGTTCCGGTCCTACTTTTTGAACTCTCCAATACATATATTACTCAGCCTCCACTTTTCCCAAAATCCACTTATTTTTGTCTTTGTAGAGAGTGAGAACGGCAGCAAATTTGCTCGATACTGGTTTGCTTGTTGAAGCGCCAGAACTACCTGATCCCGCCGAATTAACACCTGTTTGTTGAGCTTCTCCTTGTGGTTTTGCGCCTGAATTGTCGACCGAATTTAAATCTTTAATGCCGCCTTCCGGCACTGCATCTGGTGCCATGACAAGCTGGTTGCCTTCCACTCTTACTTGACCGTCATTTTCACGACGATGAATGACTTTGGCGGTGAGTACCTGAGCATGACTGGCTATATCAATTTTGCCGGCGGCATTGAGCCAGTTCCAGCCAAAAATGCGCTCGGCAATGGCGCTGGCCCGCTCTTCAAAGGCTCTGTCTGCTACATATTGCTGCCCCAATCTGGCAGCCACCAGTAAAGCGCAAAATAAAACAAACCATTTGCTGAAGCGAAAAATCTTGTCCATTATCCCTCGTGCTGCAAGCCGAGGTAATAAACAGCCTGACGACAGGCATCGGTATGGGAAAGCTTGGGATTTTTAGCTTTAACGTCTTTGATCATATCCAGGCGGCGCGGAATATCTTTGATTGGCTCTGATGTACAAATCCAGTAGTCCATCGGGCTCGGCACCAGTCTAATGGTCCCGTGCACAGCACCGACAATGAGCAAGCACTGGCTGTCTCGACGTTTCTCTTCGTCTCGCGAGAAGTTTTCAATCGCCACTGTTTCAGCGTCAGTCAGACGCAGAGTTTCTTTGAGCATTTTCAAGTCAGAGGGATCCTGGCGCAACATGATTTTCATGTGCGAGTTTTTCACGACCGAATCGGCTTGCTCCGCCTGTCGGAAGAAGTCTTTCAATTGCTGTGTAATAGTGACAAGCATCATACCGTAGTGCCTGGCTCTTCTCGACAAATCGTCCAATAGCCTGGCTCCGGCTTTAAATCGCATCAGGGTTGCGGCTTCGTCGATGATAGCTGCGAAGCGCACGCCGCGCGCTTTTGAATCTGCCGCACGACGTCGAATAAATTCAGCCAGAATATATACGGCGATTCTTTCCAGGCGTGGTTCGTTCACTTCTCTGGTATCAAATACGATGAATAGTTTTTCGGTATCGATATTGGTGTGACCGTCAACTAATCCACCAAAGGCACCAGATCTGGTGAACAGAGATAGACCGCGAGCAAACTGTTGCAAGCGATCGCGCTGCAGCGGGTCAACTTCATCGGCAGCGGCCTGGGCTGTTACTCTAGCAAGATCCGACATGGTCGGAATCACGCCTCTAAAGTGAGCGTCCATGTAGGCCACACGAATCAGACCATCAAGCAATGATTTTTCTTCAACGTTCAGTTCTTCTCGACCTTCAGGAGCCAACATCAAATCGAGTAGTGAAAGCAGTGAGCTGATTTTGTCTGCGGAAGGCTCGCCTTCTTTGTCTTCAGGGCCAAGGTCGAAAGGGTTGAGAATGTAGCCGGAACTGGGCCCAAGGTCGATATAGGCGCAAAGTTCCGGGCCAAGCAACTCAGTGATGAAGCGATAGGCACCAAATTTATCTACGGTTTTATCAATCAAAACAAAGCGCGTGCCTAAGGGTAAAAGCCGCAAGATAAGCATCGATACGGCAAACGATTTACCGGCACCAGTTGTTCCTACAACGAACATATTGTTCGCGTCTTTACCCTGTCCTCTAAAGAACGGATTTAGGAGCACAGGCTCTCTTGAAGCCAGGGCGAAACCAAACGGTACACCATCGGGAGTGCCGCAAGAAGCAGTAAAGAAGGGCCACATAGTGCCCACAATCGGTGACATAACGCGGTGCACCACCGCCATGCGATCAACTCCAACCGAAAGTGTCGACTGCCAGAGATCCAGTTGCAAGACCTGCCCGCGGTCCATCTGGGCACCACGGTTTTTGAAAATGCGTCTGACTTCGTCCATGTTCTGCGCTAGATGCTCAGGCGAATCGGCATAAGAGCGAATGTACATTGAAGTATCAAAAGCTTTGTTGGCGCTGCGCAAAAATTCTTGAATGGCTGTGGCGGCCGATCTTGTCGACTCTATTCCTTCAATGTCCGGGGTAGCGAGCTGTGTGCTGGCCACGTGACCCATGCGATATTTGAGCTTGAGGTTGCGTCTGACTTTGTCTTGATCGCACTGGTGAATAAAGAGCGAAAGCGTGTATTCAACTGAGAGCGTAAGCAAGTCTACGAGCCAACCCATCCAGGTTTCGTGCGGCGGCGCAAACATATATTGGGTACCGATATATTTGCCGTCCAGCCACAAGTGATCATCAGTCACTTTCAAAGCCGAACCAGCCAGCACAGAGGCTTCTGAAACGTTGGTGCGCGACGGTGGTGCTTCGCCGTCTTTTTCATAGAGTGACGGATTCAAATCTGAGTAAATCAGATTGCGCACTTCTTTGCGCGTGAGAATGCTTGGTCGCAAGTTAGAGCCGCGCAATTGTTCGAAGGCGGTCTTAACAAGACGGTTCAGTGATTCTAAATACTCTTCGTGTTTTTGAATGGAGCGGCGACCGTTCCACATTTTTCCGCTTTTGCAATCTGGTGGATGGAAACTAATAACGATATAAAATTCGCGCTGCGGCACGAAGGTAACGTCTTGAACTCGCCTGAACCATTTGTCGGTGTAGTCGGCGTACCACTTCAAATAATCGTTATCGGTTTTAAGCAAAATCTGATATCGGGAAAGATATTCGTCAACTGAAACGTTGCGGCTTTTGATGATGATTTGAATATCTGATTCGCACGAATTGGCAAAGTTGGCAAAAGTGCGAGCCATGGTTTCGCGATCAGCTTCATCGAAAAGCAAAGCGTTGATGCCTTTGCAGGCTATATATTTGCGGAAGCTGCCGTCGGATAGAACTACCAGGCCGTCTTCTTCATCTTCGCCCGGAATCGAATAGATGAAACAGACGTCTTGCCAGCTGGTGGCGCCGCGTTTGTCTGGAGGCGGGTCATCGTCAGATCCGCCACCACCGCTGCCGCCACCGTGCGATTCCTGACCAAAAGGCAGCATATCGCGCAGCTGCCCCGGTAAACCGTTATAAAATCCAGCAATGATATTGTTTAGCGAAGGCCCCGGGGTAAGCGGCATGTGCTTGCCTTCGGGCATCTGCGAGTCGGTATTGGGCCGCGGACGTCTCTGACCACGAAAATCATCAAGATCATCGTCGTCGTCATCATCCATGTCGTCGTTCACTGTTGGTCTGCCGCGCAAATTTGAAGTCCTTCTTATGGGTGATGATCCGGCACTTCTTACCATTGATGAACGCTCACTGAAGCCTTGGCTCGTACGCTATAGGAAACATTATATATAGTTCTGACGCTGTGCTGAGCAGTTTAGCCTCAAAACCGGGCTAACTGGAGCCAATATAGAACTCGTCAGACTTTTTAGTGGGTTCGATAATGGTGGGATCGGGATAAATGGCAGTTTGTTCTTCCGGTTTAGGCACGTAAACCGTGGGCTCGAAATGCAGGCGATAGAGGAATATATTTTTCCACCAGCTCATTGGTTTCAAGTCGGTAAATTTGACAAGAGGCAAACAGGCGCAGAAAAAGACAATGGCGCTGAGAATATTGGCGGGCAAATTGCCAATTTTTAGATTGCTGGGTACCTTGGAAAGCAAAGTGACGGAGATGGCCACGGCAACGACCATCATAAGAAGCTGGCGCACAGTGAAATCCCACAGCTTAAACGGCTTATTCAGTACTATGACTTTATGTACTCGAGACAATTTTTAATTCCCCATTCCGTCAAACTGAATATCTTCAGTTGAACCCATTTCGGCCATACGCATCAGTTTTCGGGCCATGGCTGAATAGAGCGCCGGTAAGCGGCCGATAACCGCTTGATAGTATTCTTTGCAACGGGCAAAATCACCGGTACGTCTGCACAACTCGCCGATCAAATATTCCACTTCAGGACGGTTATCGGTGGGGCACGAGACATCAATCAGAGACTTGCGGAAAGCATCAATGGCCAACCTTCTATATTCTCGCGCCTGGGGCAAGGCATTCACATCGTCGGCACACCAGGCGGCGTAGAGATAGAACATGCCCACACCAAAGAAGTTACCGCCCTTGCGCTCCGCCCCGATGGCGGCATTGCGATATTGCAAATGCGGTGGGCTGTTACCCTGATTGAGCACGCATAGCTCAGTGGTGGGAATGAATGATGTGGCCCAATCTGAAATGCCGCAACTGGGGCAGGTCAACACTGAATATTGCTCGTACTGGGGCTTGACGCCGCCGATATGCTGGCGCAATTCACTATTGCGCAAACCAGTATCGACAACTTCTGGAAGTTGCTTGCTGTTGAACTTTACGCCGCAGTTAGGACACTTAACACCGACATCGGCCAGGTCCACGATTAGATTCTCCAAGGTGCCAGATCTATCTTATGCGTTATTTTAAATCTTGTCGCGCCGGACAACTCCTTATTAACCTGTCAATTTTACGCTTCGAGCGAATCTCGTATCCGGGAAGCTCCTCAGCCTCTGTGTAGAGAAGAGGCTGAGGGCTCACCGAACCTTTGATTATTCGCCGTTGAAGCCGGGCATGTTCCTGCGTTCCTCTTCCAGCAAGCGACGTTGTTCCTCATCTAACTCACGTTGAGTCTTGACCTTGCCTTTCTGGCCAGGTGTGAGGTTCGCGCCTCTATTGCTGGCGCCTTCCGTAGGCGGTGCGCCTTCTTGGTGCTGTGGAACCGGTGCTGATTCTTTCGGTACTCCACCGCTTGGTCGGTTCTGCTCTTGGCTCTTCGCTGCCAGTCCTGCCGCCCCTGCTCCAAGAATATTGGAGAAGGTTTTTCTAGGACCACCGTCAGCGATATAACCAGGGCTATCGTTTCTCGGTTGCTGCTGTTGCTGCTCTACATAGTGTTGTTGTTCATGCTGAGCAACACCGTGAGAGCTACCGGAAGTGACGTCAGGTAAGACTTGAGGAGCGGACCATCCTGGGCCTGTGCCGGAGTGACCGACCTCGCTGCTAGCTACGATTTGCGGACCGGATTCAGGAGCACCAGTCACATGCTGCTGCTGCTGACCATACTCAGGACCAGTGACCTGGCGCTGTTGCTGGCCGTAATCAGTACCAGCTACATAGTTCTGTGGCTGGCTGACTTCAGTACCACCTGCGGTATAAGTCTGACCTGGTTGAGAGCCGTAGCTATATTGGGCCTGATTC
>Ga0105049_10000078_pt1 | contig 86820 bp, 93 predicted proteins | sample MAT06_FD_78087 | JGI IMG/M metagenome (GOLD analysis project Ga0105049, IMG submission 78087) | Freshwater microbial communities from Lake Fryxell liftoff mats and glacier meltwater in Antarctica - MAT-06 | ecosystem: Environmental > Aquatic > Freshwater > Ice > Liftoff microbial mat | place...
AATCGCCGACTCCTGTTTTTGCACACATATTTCTCAATTCTCTGTCGCTCGTACAAATTTAAATGTGTGAAGTTGCTCATATGTTCATTCTACGAGTGTTCGGATTCAAAGGTGAATTTGCAGTTAGGGTAGTTTCCGCGGTCAATCGCGAACGTGGGCTGGATTCATGGCTATTCCACCCCTATCCCGAAACCTCGTTCGCCCCTGTCACCTAAAAATATGTGACAGGGGCTTTTATTATCTACAGAAAATTACCTTCCCTCAAAATCCTTCACTATTGATTTCTCATCCTCTAGACTCAAGGATTTTTTATACAACGCCCCCCGTGCACCCCTTACCCTTTTTTCACATTCTATCCACGTTTTATGAATTTCAATTTTACCATCTACCTTGCTGATGTATGAATATGCGACAGCTTTAGATCTAGATTTGGAATTAGATCTTTTTTGTTTTGCCTCTGGATTATGGGTAAAATGCAATACATCAATTTCATACTCCTTAAGTAAACCTGAAAAAAGTGCCAAATTTTTACCGTCAGCAAATGCGGTGGCAATTTCATCAGCTTTTTCATTACCAGGTATACCCACATGCCCCGCAACCAAATGCCAGTCCAGCTTCTTGCCAACCATAACCATCGAAAGTCTCTGCCATAGATCCTTATTGAGTACGTCATCCTTTGTTTTTGTTTTCCAATCATTTCTCTCCCAGCCCGCAAGCCAGCTCGTTGCGCCCTTCAACACATAACTCGAATCCGTATATATTGAAATTACTTCAGTAAGATTTTCATTTTCGACCTCCAAAAAAGAAAGTGACGCGATAACTGCCTGAAGTTCCATGCGGTTGTTGGTAGTATTTTTTTCAGCACCGCCAAGTTCAACAACCCCTTCACCATTTACCACAACAGCACCCCACCCTCCGGGCCCAGGATTTCCTCTCGATGAACCGTCTGTAAATATTTTTATACTCATTAGAATATTCTGAAAATTAAAATCTGTGCCCAGGATATGATTATGACGATTTCGACGACTTATGGTCTGTGTGCGCTAATAATCCTCAAGCGGAGTTCAGGATATCTTTTAAAGAAAGATTTTTCAATACAGGCCTTAAGGTTTATATAGTCGCCAGGAACAAGGCTACTTAACAAATCATTTGTCTTAGTGAAAAAAGAAATAGCGTTGAATTTTTCCCCGACAGAGTTTTCAAAACCAAGCTCAAGATGGTTTTTGGTCTTTCCAAACATCTTAACGCTTTTCACTTCAACTTTTTTAAAAAGAAAAACTGGTTTAGGATTTCCAACACCGTAAGGAGCCAATTTTTCGAGGACTTCGTATGTGCCTCTGTGTATATCATCAAGAGTCAACACATCATCATAATCTTCAACCGCGCCCGAAGCACCCGCCACAGAGAGTTTTTTATACGATGCGCTCAAAACTTCTTCAAGAACGTGAATTTTTTCCTGCTCTATAGCAAAACCACCTGACATTTTATGTCCACCGAAATGTAGAAATAATTCCCTACTTGCTTCCATAAGATCAACGACGCTCACCCGCCCATCAGACCGACACGAACCCTTTATCATTGGGCCATTCTCCTTACCCCACAAAAATACTGGTCGGTCGTGGTCATCCTTCAAACTATTTGCAACGAGACCAAGTACAGTTGGTTTCCAGTGTAAATGCCCCATAACAATCACCTCTCGCATTCTCCCGTCTCTTTCGAGTTCATGTATCCTCTGCTTTACTTCCTTTGTAATGGAAGCGACAAGCCCCTTTCTTTCGTCGTTTATTTTATTAAGGTGGGTAATAAGAACACCAGCACGAACTTCGTCCGAAGTCGAAAGAAGTTCGAAAGCATCATGTGGCACACCCATTCGAGACGCAGCGTTGATACGCGGAGTAATTGTAAAATTCACGTCATCTTCAGTCATGAAACGCTGATTCGTCCTTGTAAGGCGAAGAAGTTTCATGAGGCCGATGCGCGGAGATTTGCGGAGCACTGTTAGCCCATAAAGCGCAAAAACGCGATTTTCTCCAATAAGGGGAACCATATCAGAAAGCGTCGCAAGTCCAACCATGTCTAAAAGCCACTTCTCCCAACCAATTGGAATTTTCGCCACCAGCCCATTTACCTCCTTCTTCTGAACAATTGCTTGAATAATTTTATATACCACCCCTGCACCACACAAAAATTTAAACGGGTATTCGCAGCCACTTTGCTTCGGGTTGATTATAGCGAACGCTGGAGGGATTTGTGTGCCGGGCTCGTGATGATCAGTAATAATTGTATCGATACCAAGCTCTTTCGCACGAGCAATTGGCAAAACATCAGTAATTCCGCAATCGATAGTAATCAACAATGTCGCTCCTCGACTCGCAATGGCTTCTACAGCCTGAAGATTTACTCCAAAACCCTCTTCATTTCGGTCCGGAATATAGTTTTCAAAATTACTAAAACCAATTTTCTTGAAAAAGTCATGGAGCACGACAGCGCCAGGAATACCATCAGCATCATAGTCACTATAAATCACAACACTTTCTTCGGTATTTATAGCTCGAATAATTCTATTAACTGCTTTCTCCATATCCTTTAAAAGATATGGGTCGTGCACGTCTCGAGAATAATCAGGTTTTAAAAACAAATTTGCTATTTCTGGATCAGAAAAACCTCGCTTATCTAAAAGTTTCTGCAAAAATGGCGGGAACATTTTTTGTACTCTTCCTTGGGTAAGGTTTACTTTATCGTTCAAGTTTGCGACAACAGACATCTAGTAATTATACACTGCTTGATGTTGAAAAATTAAAATTTGTCTAAAGATAGGTTTGAAAATGAGGCTAACCTTGAAACAGATGCGCTCTTCCACCCCTACATGATATTCTTTAGACATGGAAAATTGTATTTTTTGTAAAATTATCAAAGGTGAAATTCCTACCCACAAAGTTCTGGAGGATGAGAGTTTTTTTGCTTTTTTAGACATCAACCCGCGATCACCCGGGCACGTTCAGGTGATTCCCAAAAAACACTACCGGTATGTGTGGGATGTACCAAATGCGGGTGAATATTTTGAATTTACAAAAAAAATTGTCCAGGCTCAACAAAAGGCCTTTGGCACTACTGCAATCTGGTCTCGCATTACCGGAGAAGAAGTCCCACACGCCCACATTTGGATTTTCCCCGACCCCAAAGAAACTTCAGGCAATAAAAAAGATTTTTCAGGAAACATGGAGAAGATTAAGGCCGAGCTACTGAGTCTTTAATCCTACTTACTCTTCTCCACCGCCTCAATACCTGGCATGGTTTCATTTACAAGAAAGTCGAGCATTGCGCCCCCGCCAGTTGAAATAAACGTAAACTTTTTTTCTAAATGTAGTGACTCTATAGCGGCGACGGTGTCACCACCACCAACAATTGATTTTGCCTTCGCATTTGAAATAATTTCTGCAAGTTTTTTAGTACCCTCAGAAAATCCTTCTTCGTAGTTTCCAAGTGGGCCATTCCATAAAATAAATTTTGCTTTAGAAACAAGTTCGCTCAATTGAACAAGAGATTCTGAGCCGAGGTCCCAGATTGTTTCTTTTGCAGTTACTTCGTGCGCTGACTTTGTTTGGATATCCTTCCCACTAGCCACAACAACATCGATAGGAATAAAAACTTTTTGTGACTTCAGGAGTGCTGGTAAATGAAAATTACCCTCAGAAACAAGCGACTGTCCGATTTCAAAATTTAGTTCCTTAAAAAAATTATTCGCTAATGCACCACCAACAAAAATAAAATCTGCTGAGGGTAGAAACTTTTGAATCAGGGGCATTTTAGAATCAAACTTAGCGCCGCCAAGAATGAAAAGAAATGGTTTTTCTGGATTAAATGCTTCGCTCAAATTTTTAACCTCGCGGATGAAAACGGAGCCGAAATAACTCGGTAGAAATTTTGGAATACCAACTATTGAAGCGTGTTTGCGATGAGACACCGGGAACGCATCATTGACGTATATGTCCCCCATGGATGCCAGCTTCTCAGCAAAATCCGCATCGTTTTCTTTTTCCCCCTTGTTTACTCGGAGGCTTTCAAACAAGACCACTTCGCCATCCTTCATGTCATCAAGAGTTTTTTGCGAAGCTACCGTAAAATACTTAGAAATAAACGTGATTGGAACCCTTTTATCTAAAAAATAATCAGCGACAGGTTTTAGGGTTTCTCCACCCTTACCCTCTGCATGACTCAGAATAATGGTCTTTGCCCCTGCGTCGTGCAAAAAATCGATCGTCGGCATAATTGATTTAATTCTAAAATCATCAACGACCTTTCCATTCGCCATTGGCACATTCAGATCCAAACGCAAAAGAACACGTTTACCCCGCAAATCTTTTACCTGTTCAATACTTTTCATATGTATGTTCAGTAATTATTATCAATCGAACAGCAATTAGTTTTCGAAACACAGCGCGCTACGCCACCTTGTCCACAATTAAAAGAATTTCCTTAAACTGAATTGGATCCAGACTTTGTCTCCCCACCAAAAGACCATCGACATGACCGTTCATCATGATATCTTCTGCGTTCTGCGATGTTACCGATCCCCCATATAATATGGGAATATTTTCCGCATACTCTCGACCCAACATATCTGCAAGAATTTTTTTAATATACAAAAGCATTTCATACATATCAGCCCCCCTCATAGCCTCCTTGTCGCTCTTGCCGATCGCCCAGACGGGTTCATAGGCAATAACAAGGTTTTCAACAAAACGCTTCTGGATTCCAGAGATTGCAGTGCCGAGCTGATCTTTTACAAAAGCTAGATAATTACCCTGGTTGTCTCTCTCCCTTTCTCCAATACAAAGAATTGTGATGAGGTCTGCCCCCAATGCTGCCAAAACTTTTTTGTTTATCATCTCTGTTGTCTCGCCAAGTTCGCGACGCTCAGAATGGCCGACAATTGTATGGGTACCTCCAGCATGTACAACCATAGCTACTCCAAGTTCCCCTGTGTACGGACCCGTCCCTTCCCAAAAAATATTTTGTGTGCCGATTTTAACTTTTGGGTTTGTAAATTTTGATAGGTTACTAAAAAAAAGTGCCGGGGGACAAACAACAACCTGAGTTCTCTTTAATGCCTGAGTATTTTTTCTAATTGCGAGGAAAATTGTCTTAGCCAAATCTGGCGACTCTGGGTTCATTTTCCAATTCGCCACAATAATTCGCTTTGATTTCATCGAGATATTTTAACACACCCAACAAGGCGTTTGGTTAGGTGGTACGAACACTCTCTTCCATTTTTATCGAAAACACGCTTACAAATCTCATATCTCTTCCCAAGAAATTGTTGAATACTGATCGGATGTAAGTGGAAAGCTTGGAGGTGGCCCATAGAGAAGGTTCGCATCATATGTGATGTTTCTTGAACAATAACCACTACCAATGTTTCCGATCGAGCCTCCACAACTCCAATTCGAACCTGTGAAAGAAAAGCCATATCGTTGATTTGTGGCAATCATCCCATATAAATTAAAGGTGTTTCTTGCGTACCAGTTTACCGTTGGGCCTGTGGTTCTACAGCTTGTATTGTAATAATAGCGTCCGACACGGCCGTTTTGAGCCATAAGTGCTGCGTCAATATCGAGTGTGTCTGCACTAAAAAGACCGACATTAATATTGTTTTGAGCAATGAGTGCGACCACATCGGTACCGTCGATATTCGTATAATTTATATCCTCTGTTACGTTGATACTTGTACGTGTTGCCGGATTATCAGGAAATCTTCCAGAAGCAATTGTCAGACGAGCACTATTAATAGTACCCTCCACCCACGCATTATCCTCAACAAAAATGAGGCTGTTGGCAGGAATTGCGAATGGCGAGCCAGACACCTGTGTCAGTGCCCCACCGCTCGTTCCAATACTCCACGTTGCCCATCCAGTCTGGTTTTGAGTATTCGTACAGCCATTTGGAGCGGCTCGGAGCGTATTCACTCTATAAATATTAAAAGTATCGTTAGAATTTAGTACAATTTTATACCCAAGTACGCCAGAACCAGCAAAATATCGCCCACTGGCTTGAGCGTCAGTCTTTATTTGTGCCAAATTACTTGTTAGCCCGGCAAAATCCACTTCTTGAACAGGGAACTGTCGTCCGGATTCAAAAACATCCAACCTCGAAGGCACCGCCGATGGAGGACTTGGATCCACTGGAGAATCACAGGTATGGACACCAAAAGAAGAGTTGTCGTTGCAATCATCTGAATCGGGGTCGTTGTACTCAGCGCGCGCACTACTCACAACATTGTGTGCTAAACCGTCGAAACGAATACCGCCATTTGAATGAATCGGACCAAAGACCTCCGTTCCAACTCCAAAACGCATATCACTACTCGAAACAAACGCAAACTTTGCAAGTGATGGAATAGCAAGCGTTGTTTTGATCGTTCTTGAAATACTTGGATCCTCAAGAACACTACCGACTGACTGAATCGTAACAATTGTTGACCCTTGAGGCGGAGGTGTGATCGTTAAAGAAAATGAACCAATCTGAGTACCATCTTTATCATTAAAAGTATGAATATAGGGGCCCGGTTGCCCTGTACCATCAGTAAAATCCTGCGGGGCGTGAGCGAGATGCCAACGATAATAATCAATCCCTGCTTCAGCAATTTGAATAGCCTGCTCTCTATATACTGATGCCCTAGAAACCTTAAGGTTAACACCGGCCCAAGACACAAGGGCACTAATGATTACGATTGCGATACTACCAAGCACAATCGACTGAATGACAATGAAACCACTTTTTTTAAAAAATTTAATCATTTTATAAATTGTCTTTTAAATTTCGGGGTACTACCTGAGACGTAAGAGACAGTTGGATGTTCGACTCGGAGGATGTGCGGTTTAGCAGAATAGAAAACTTAATAAGCTTCACCGAGACAACGTTAATTGGCAGGGAAAGTGGTGTTGAGGTTCCAAAATAATTTGTATCGTAATACTGAAAAAGTGGTGTGCTCGTGCCGTTTACAAAATCAGACACAACTGTTGTGGTCACTACTGACCCGGCATTATATACAAGAGGATTGCCTGTTGGGTTAACAACACCCTTGAGCAGTTTGCCCCCCTGTACATAGTATCGTATCTGTTCCTTGTGGGCGTCACCATCTATGTTTGAATAAAATGTAAGTGAAGATGTTGCCGCCTGGCCAATTGGATACGAACCCAAGCTCGACGGGGACATCTCTCTCATTTCTCTCACCATCATCACCACCGCTCGACGCCCCTCTATCTGCGCATTGAGGTCTGCTTGAATATGAGAATTAAAAGAAAAAATATCTTTTTGAAAAGAACCGATGAATACTGCGATTATTGCAAAAATACCAACAGAGATTATGAGCTCTAGTATCGTCACTCCTCTTTTTGTATTTTGTAAATTTTTTTTCATTTTTATTCTGGAATAAGGAGGGCTTCAACGTGTTGCCACACGCTACCGACAGACACACTGGTCGAATAAGTATCATAGTCATCATGAGAAACGGTAAGCGTGTGTGTTCCATTTGGAACACCCCTAAATGCTACTTGTCCAGGCGGTACACACTGCGAAGAAAACGTGAAAGAAATATCGGAAACGTTTGGAGTATATGCAGCATCGATAGTTGAAAGGTACAGCTTGTATCTTAAGTATCGATGATTATTATGCACAGGATTGAGGTATGTACTTGCGGATGTGTAGTAACTCCCCGTAGTACCATCCGGGCCAATAAAGTTCCACGTCACACCATCATCATTGGTAGCAACCTGCATTCTTACACTATTTGGTCCTGCGGATACGGGCTGATCAGCGGGTAACCATAGTAATTGGTGAAAATTGCTTGCTGATCCAGTATCAAACGTAGAAGAAACGAGTTCAGCGCTCGGGTCATACACCCCAAAAGATCCATTGAGCTTTAGCTCCCCCACTGGTCCAGATACAGCAATGTTTGATGAAGAAAAATATCCCGTCTCGTCTACAAATAAATCTTGCCCACCACCACCCGACCAATCTGTTTGTCTCAAAAATCCCCGATCAGTCACAAATGTTTCATCATATCCACCACCAGCAAGTCGAACGGTTGAGCTCGAAACAGGCAAACCAGCAGAAGCATCCTTCACGGTAACGAGCAGTGTATTTGGGTCCCTTGGTGCAACAATAAATTTGATATCGGCAGTACTGTTTGGCTCAAGGGACAGTGGCATAACTGGATTTGTACCGACAAGATCATAGGTACCGTCCGTAAAAACGAGTGGGTATGTGTCCCACTCCATATTATTTAAATTTTTCTGACCAGAACTGTTTGTAACGAGATTTTCGTTATACTTCAACACATCTGGGCCGGTACCAATAAGTCTTGTGCCCTTAAGATTAAAATCAATTGATCCAACGGGTGAGCATGTCTGTGTTGTACTTACAATCTCCATTGAACTCACCCTGTCTATTACAAAACTAATCTGAGTAACCTGCTGAATAACTACTGTTGCGTGAGGCTTTGTCGGGTTGGGATTACCTACCGCACCAGGGGTTAACGTCGTGTCTCCCGTATATCCCGACTTTGAAACGCTGATGCTGTATGCGTTCACACCAGGTGGTGCATCGACAATCTGAAGCATGCCTACATTGTTCGTAGAGTCATTGATAACAATAGCCGGAACGCTTTGGGTGTTTTCTATATGGACATCAGCATCAGCAACGGGCTGCCCGCTTGCATCAAAAACTCGCACAAACAGCGCACCATTCGTTGAACTTGTTTCAAGATTTTTTGGTGCCACGTGGGTGTTTACAAAAATGGGCGGAAAGTTTGGGCAGGTCGCGCAGTCAATTTCTATTTCAACAAGTTTATAGTCGGCAGGAGAAAGGTCATTCGGACTACCACCGACCGTCCCATCAAAGAGATCATCGATATTTCTAATAGTCGTGGTCGCAACAAACGTAGCGCCACTTCGTACAAAATTTTCAGTATGACTAATCACCCCATTTGGAATTCCTCCAGAGATACCGACCTGCTGATACGGTAAGTTGCGAATGAGCTCAAAACGTTCATTTGCCAAATCCATGGCGATAATCTTTGTCCTAGAAACAGAAATAACCTTCAGCACACCTGTAAAGGCGCCGTAGATACCGACAGCGATAATAATAAGAAGCGTTACTCCAACAAGAACCTCAACGAGCGTAAACCCATTTTTTTGTATAGCTCTCTTTTTATTTTTTATTATCATGGGACTCAGGGCCTAGACGGCTATATAGCGTCGACGAGAGAATATATTGGCGTAAGCATTGAAACTGCGAAAAAACCGACAGCGATACCAATAAAAACCATGAGCACTGGTTCTATAACGGTTGAAAGGTCTTTGGTTTTTTGTTCAACCTCGTTTTCATAAAAAATCGCAACGTTCTCGCACATTTGAGCAAGCCGACCGGTTTCTTCGCCGATATTTGTCATCTCACCGACAAATGCGGGGTACAGTCTTTCCTCATTCATAAAAACTTCAGAAATTGGTTTCCCTTTCTCAACTGCAATTTCTGCTTTCTTTATCACTTCTTTATAAAAAACATTCTGCACAACATCTCCAGTAATCTTAATGGCAACAATAATATCTACACCCGCAGAGAGAAGAGATGTTAGTGTTCGCGCGGTTCGCGCTGAATTTGTTTCCTTGGTGATCGTGGCAATGATCGGTAAACGTAAAACCAAACCGTCAAAAAACCTTTTTCCCTGAGCTGTTTTTTTCCAATACACAACCAAACTCACAAGAGCAACAACCGTTACCAAAGAAATAATAATATTATTCTTCAAAAAATCAGATACAAAAATAACCACGCGAGTCATAAAGGGTAGCTCTACATTAAGCTCCTTGAACACGCTCGACAGCGTCGGCACCACAAAAATAAGCATCAGGAATGCAATACCAACCATTACAAACAGAATGATCGTTGGATAAATCATGGCACCACGAATTTTTTTAGTCAGAAGGTGAGCTTTTTCAAGTTGACTACCAACAGACTTAAGGGCGCTCGTGAGACTACCCGACTCTTCTCCAGACTTCACCATAGAAGTAAAAAGTGTCGAAAATGTTTTCGGATTTTTTTCCATCGCTGAAGAAAGTGATTCGCCTTTGACGATAGCTGTATTTAATTCAGACAAAACTTTTTTAAAACTCGTACTCCGTGTCTGGCGCTCCATAACAGAAAGTGCCCGCACAACTGGTAAACCAGCATCGATCATTGTGCCTAGGTTTTTTGCAAATTGGATTTTGTCCGTCATCGAAACTCTGTGCATAAACGCTGGCAAACGGATGTCCGTCTTCTTTGCACCCTTCATTTCCTCTACATGAATAATCGTGCCGCCATCTTTCCGAACTTGCTCATACAAGGCAAATTTAGAATCAGCTTCATTCTCCCCTTCATATTTCTCACCACTTTGTCGTACTGCTTTAAATTTAAATTTCATGTTTTGAAATTAATGATGTATACACTTTTATTCTGACACCACACGGAGAATCTCCTCAATGGTTGTTTGACCCTGAACTGCCTTGAATACGCCGTCTTCAATCATCGTAAGCATTCCCTCCTTTTTTGCCTGAGCTTCAAGTTCCTTATCTGTCTTTCCCTGCATCACCAATTCCTTTACCGTCGGAGACATTTTCATAACTTCATAAATTCCAACTCGCCCAGAAAACGCATCTGCTGGATTAACACCCGTCTTCGGACGAAACATTGGGATTTTCTCCCAAGTTGCCTTTGGTTCAACAATTTTTTCATCTTTTAACGCACGGAGCACTCTATCGAGATCAACTGACTCTGAAAGAGTTTTGATCTCTGCGGGCGTCATAAAATATTTCTCCTTATTATCAGTAAGCTTACGAACAAGTCTCTGACCAATGATAATACTGACCGTTGAAACAATAAGAAAAGCTTCCGCGTGCATGTCCATGAGACGTGGCAATGCGCCCGCCGCAGAATTAGTGTGGAGTGTAGAGAGCACAAGATGTCCCGTGAGTGATGCATTGATGGCAAGCGCGGCGGTTTCTGAATCTCGGATTTCCCCTACCATAATAATGTCTGGATCCTGACGAACGAGTGTGCGGAGTCCGGCTCCGAAAGTTAAGCCGATTTCCGATTTAACCTGTGTCTGATTCACCCTGTCCATTTGATATTCGATCGGGTCTTCAATGGTTGAAATGTTTACATCCGGAGTGTTTAAAATATCGAGCATTGTATAAAGTGTCGTAGTCTTTCCAGAGCCGGTAGGGCCGGTGGTAAGAATCATGCCAGTAGTGAGGTTCATCGCCTTATGAATCCTTTCAAGGGACTCCCCGTGAAACCCTAAGGCTTCAAGGTTAAAACCAGCGCCACTTTCCCTCAAAACACGCATAACAATTTTCTCTCCGTAATACGTTGGCAGCGTCGACACTCGAAAAGAAATCTTTTCTCCATTGAGGTCAATTTTGAAACGCCCATCTTGTGGCAAGCGCTTTTCATCAAGTTTTAAATTGGAAAGAACCTTGATGCGTGCAGCGAGGCTCGAAGACGCATTTTTAGGTAAAACCATCGCATCGCGCAGAAGCCCGTCGATTCTATATCGAACAAGAAGCTGCTCGTCGAGTGGTTCGATATGAATATCTGAAGCGCCTTGAATAATCGCGTGTTTCAAAAGTGTGTCGACAATTCGCACAACAGGCAAATCCTCAGCAAGCTTTTTGAGGTCACCTTCAGAAGCGTCCTCGTCACCCGCATCAGCAATCGTTTTTATTGAACCAATTTCTGTCTGGATCAAATCACCGAACTCAGCCTTGAGACTCTTTTGATATTGGAGTAATGCACTTTTAACAGAATCCGTATCAGTAAGCCTTGGTAAAATTTTTAAGCCAACCTTTTTTTTAATAAAATCAATTGCTGGCAAATCATCAGTGTTCAACATTGCAACCTCGAGTGAATCCTTTGTGCGACGAAAAGCCACAATATTATGGTTGCGAGCAATGGGTTCAGGAATAAGCGAAAGGACATCGAAATCAAGATGCTCTCCCTTTAGATCAATGAACGGGATTCCAAGAATACTTGCTTGGATTCTTCGTAAATCATTTTCATTTATAGCTCCATCAGAAACCAAAATTTCACCAATATTTTGATCTTTCTCTTTTGAAATTTTTTCTGCTGCAGTCAAATCAGCCTTGGACACAAGACCAGAGTCGAGAATAAAATCTTTTAATTGCTTTTCTTCAATGTGCATCAAATAATCTCGGATCTTATATTTAATACAAATTTTCTATATTAAATAAAAGATATTATATTGTAATTATACCAAACAAAAAACTCATCACCCTAAACAAACGGGGATGAGTTTTTTATTTTAATCGCTAATTGTAACTATTGAACTCTAACCGTCTTGCAGTATATTCCCTGAATTCGAGCACTTGTTTGATTACTATCATCAAAATCTTTTGTTCGAACACCAGTCATAACCTGGTTGCCTGGGCACATTATATCCTGCTGATCACTGCCAGATGAATTAATGGAGTGATAGGAAGGATTACCTTGCAAATTACCAACAGTTGTAACAACTGGAACCCTTGGATCCTTCCATGTACCAAGACCAGTCGCATCAGACGTAAGGACCCGATTATTTGCTTCTGAACCATCAACAATTTTTACCTTACCCGCTACAGACAACCTTGCATTTGGATCTACAGTATCTCCAGTACCAATTCCAACGTTGCCGCCTCTGGCCATAGAAAGTCTTGTTGCTGCACCGCTTTCTACAATGTGAAATTGGTTCAGATAAGATTCCATGTGCCACGCATTAGTACCACTTTTCATATCAACTCTCGCTGCGCCACCATTTGAGCTTTCGATTAGCAATCTCTGAGTGTTGGGACCGTACATATCAATACGGGGAGGAATAGCAGAACCAGTCAAATTACGAAACCCCATACCAATATTGCCTAATGGAATTAAGAGACCTGTGCCAACCCCCACAGTTAAACTTAAAATACCTGTTTTTTCCTGAGCGGACGACCCAACGTTCAGTGGTGCATAAGTATTTCCAGCTGGCGGAGCACTTGTGGGCGCTCTCCAGGACGTCTGAGCTACCGCTTGTTGAAATCCAACGGTGAGTATCAAAGCGAGAATAACCACCTTAAAACTATTCATACCTATTTTATCTTTTTTCATAAAATTATTTTAATTTTAATTATTTAAAAATCTCTTTATTATTTAATTCGGGTCGTGTCAAACAAATTCGCAGCAGCAGCTCTGTCCTCTTCACTCATCGCCTTGTTTGATTTGTTAATTGAATCAATAAGGTCATCAAATTCAGGACCACTTACTGGGGGAGTTTTACCCCGACTCAACTCTATCTCTTCAATAACCCTCTCCAATTCGCTTTTTGTTGAAACAGGTGGTTGAGGATTTTTTACCTCACTTCTCCGCCCCACAACCACAGCAACCCCAACAAGCACAACAATAATCACAACCAATGTTGCACTGATAAAAATTATTTTACCGTGGTGATGTTGTTCCATATTATTGTTCAATGATTATTGGGCTGGTAATGACACGTATCTCCTTTGCGCACTCACTAACGGTGACCCGAGGGCTACTACTATCCGTAACGGTAACGACAAGCGACTTTGGACCCAATGTATTGTAGGTTTTAGGAATAGTGTAACTTTCTGCACTTGTTCTACCGGGCGCTACAGGATACACAATAGTTTCGGAAGACGCCCCATCCGTGAATTCAAACGAATAACTATAAGGGGCTACCCCTGTTGGGTTTAGTGTTGCAGTCCAGACCACCACTCTATTTAAAATAGCGGGGCTCGTTACAGAACAAAATACCCCCAGATTACCTACGACCACATCTGCATCAACCTTAACGGTTCGCGTTGTCTGTGCACTCAAACCACCCGAGTCAGTCACAGTATATGTTCTCGTATAATTACCAACAGAGTTTGTGTTAACTGTGCCGGAAGAAACAATTCTGTTGGTGATATCTCCATCTTCTGCATCAGTAGCGAATGCGCCGGGATCATTAAAGTTATCCCCCTCAGTAATAACAAGTGGATTATCTCCAATCAAAGTAATTGTAGGTGGTGTGTTTATTGGTACTGGCAATGTTGTTGCTGTGCAGTGCCTCACACCCTTACCAGAAGGAGCACCAGACGTCTGGTCCCATTTGATCCAGCCAACAACCTCCCCTCCCCAAGAATAACCCTGAAATACAGGTGCATTATAATTTACCCCGTAATTACTACCTCTCAAACTAATCCACCCATCCCAGCCATCGGTTCGTGATGTCATTGTTGAACAATCACCATTTTGAGTACCGGAACAAGCGCGAACCCAACCATGAACCACTCCACCATCTTGAATTTTTGCGTTACCATTATCGTTTCCAGGAGAAGTGGGCATTCCGGTCAAACCACCGAACTTGATCCATCCTAGATTACTACTCCAAGCATACCCAACAAGACTTCTGTCTGGCTGAACAACAACACCGTACTTGCTCGTTATGCCACTAGGACAACCTGCTGGCGCATTGTCAGAAGCATCGATATTGCCATTGTCATTAGTATCACAATCGATGCTGTTGAAACTAACCCAACCTGTACCCATAGTAGGTGTGGGGGATTGCGTAGTTGCACCCCACGCAAATCCACAGAGCGGGATATTCGTATCTCCCTTTACATAATTATCCTTCCCATTATCTTTTTTATCATCCTTATTTTTATCTTCGGCAGCAACAGCTTCATGCACTTGGTTTTTTTTATTAAAAACATTCGGAAGATAGACACTCACCCCTACAAAAAAAATTGCTAGAAACAAAGCGGCTAGAATTTTTACATCTTTCAAAAAATAATAGGGAGTTTTTTTCATTAAAAATATTACGAGCTAATAATGAGCAAAAGACGCGGTCAGAATTCCTGGAATATAAAAATTGTATCACGACAGTGGCACACTTTTTCTTTTCAATGACTTATCTATGTGGATAATAAACACGCCCTACAGGGAAAAATCGTGATCCGAACAAAATTGACAGTGTCTATATAATTTGCTAATATATTTTAATAGTAAGTTCGCCCACCGGGCGGGCTATTTTTTTAACCAGTGAGTACTGGGCATCTGGCTAGGGTTTAGAAATCCAAATATTTTGTTTTTCTTGGCACCAAAAGCTCAGTATCCCATTAATCGATATAAACCATGTTAGACCTAAAAATCATAAACTCTGTTCTTGAACAACTTGAGCAAGAGCGGGGTATTCCCCGAGAGCGTGTTATTGAAGCCATCGAATTGGCTCTCGCTACTGCCTACAAAAAAGAGTACGGTCAAAAAGGCCAAATTATTCACGCCAAATTTAATATAAATTCAGGAAAAGCAGAATTTTCTCAGGTTAAAGTGGTTGTTGATAGTTCAACCGTCGTTTTTGATCCTGAAAATGACACAGACACCGAAATGGAAGGCGCCGAGGGTGAAAAAATCGAAAAGGACATTTTCAATCCTGAACATCACATTTTGCTCGAAGATGCGACAAAAATGAAAAGAGGCGCCAATCTTGGTGACGAAATAATCTTCCCTCTTGAAAACAAAGAGGATTACGGCCGTATCGCTTCACAAACCGCAAAACAGGTAATCATTCAAAAAATCCGTGAGGCCGAAAAAACGGCTGTTTTAAAGGAATATGGCGAACAGGAAGGCAAAATCGTGTCAGGAACAGTTCAGAGAGTCGAACGTGGCAACATTTTTGTCGACATGGGACGAGCTACCGGGATGCTTTCATACGAAGACCAGATCCCTGGCGAACGTTACGCCCAAGGCGAACGTATTCGTTCATATCTTTATAGAGTAGAGGAATCCCCAAGGGGCATTTTCCTCAGACTTTCACGCGCTCATCCCAAATTCCTCGAAAAGCTTTTTGAGGTAGAAACCCCAGAAATTGCCAACGGATCCGTAATAATCAAGGCGGTCGCACGCGAAGCTGGATCAAGATGTAAAATTGCTGTTGCGTCTATAGACAGTCATATTGACCCGGTTGGTTCAATGGTTGGACAGCGCGGAGTGCGAGTCACGACGGTTATGAGCGAACTTGGTGGAGAAAAAATTGACATAATCGAGTGGTCAGCTGACCCAAAAAAGTTTGTTGAGGACTCTCTTTCCCCTGCCAATGTCTTGTCTGTGGACATAAATGCCGAGGAAAAAATGGCAATAGTAAGTGTTGCCGAAGACCAGCAGTCTCTCGCTATCGGTAAGGGTGGACAGAACGTCCGCCTTGCGGCAAAGCTCACTGGCTGGAAAATTGATATACAATCAGCGAAAGGTGTTGAGAAGACAGAGGAAGAAGTTGGGGTTTAATAGTATTAATAGGGCTAAAGGTTGGGCTCTAAAGAACAGGGGTTAGAAAACAAGACATGCTTGTTTCCCCTAAGGCTTCACGCCTGAGCCCAATATCACATTTTAACTAAACTATAATGAGCAATTTTCATTTGTGGCACGATGTTAAACCAGGAACTGAAGAAAAAATTAACGTAATCGTTGAATTTAACAAGGGTTCAAAAAATAAGTATGAGATCGACAAGGAAACTGGCCTTATTGCTCTTGATCGAGTTGCTCACACAAGTCAGGATTTCCCTTTTGACTACGGTTTTATCCCGCAAACCCTCTGGGAAGACGGCGACGCTGTTGACGTTATACTCCTCACGACCTTCCCTCTTTTAACAGGCGTCCTTGTGCGTGCCCGACCCGTCGCCCTTATGGAAATGATTGACGATGGCGACTCTGACTACAAAATCATCGCTGTGCCAATTGACGACCCACGCTGGGCAGATGTTAAGGACATCAAAGACATTAATCCTCATACCCTAAAGGAAATGGATCATTTCTTTTCGACCTATAAAAAGCTCCAGAACAAGGTTGTTGAGGTAAAGGGATTCAAACCAAAAGCCGAAGCGGTTGCAACGTTTCACAAAGGGTTGAAACTTTACAAAGAAAAATTCTCAAAAGAAATTTAAGTTAGTTTCTTGTACGAACAGCTAAAAAGTCCCAAAAAAATTGGGGCTTTTTTGCGCCAACTGTAATACAATAGTCATAGGAACGTCTGCTGTTTTAAGCATTACAAATATAACTACTCATCGTATGAAAAAAATAATTAGATCGGTATTTTTTGCTTCGTTTGCCTGTATGGTAATTTTGGGCACTACTCAATACGCAAATGCCGAAGACCCTATTCGTCCAAGACCATATACTGAAACACGGGTAAACGGCCAGATTTTAGATAGAAAAATAGCACCAGAACTTAGTACACAAACAGAAATCGAAACTATTGTCAAAAACGAAGCTACTCGTTGTCAGTCGCTCACTACAGAAGAACAAAAACAGGCTTGCTATAAACAAGTCGAAACAAAAATCAGAGCAAGGTTTGAAGGTGAAATGAAAAATTCACCTGCCCTACAAAACATTTTGCGTGATGTTTCTTTTAAAAAAGATGGCAACGGAAAATACCTAATCAACACACGTACAGACGGTGAAGTAAAAAGAAATGATGATGCTTCGAATATGGGGCCCAAACAGACTCGTGAAAATTTTTCTGAAAGATTCAACTATGTTACCAAAAATTTGGAAGCAGTTTACACAAGAATTTCAACACTAGCAGACAGAATTGATTCACGAATTACCAAACTTGCAGCAGAAAACATAGACGTTGTAGCGGCTAAAAAATTCATGGTCACAGCAAGAGAAGAACTTCGTCTCGCAAAAACATCTACTGAATCAGCAAAGGCAGCGTTTAAATCTGAAACCGCGGTAGTGCAAGTATCTGAGAGCAACGATCTAAAAAGCGAATTTACTATGCCTCGAGAAAAAATTGCAAAGACACTTGAGCATATAAAAAACGCAAAAACCCATTTCAAGAACGCACACCAAAACCTCGTCCAGGCGATTAGTAGCCTCAAGCCAGGTGCCAACAAAGCAACCACTTCAATAAAAATCGACGCGAATCAAAGATAAATTAATAATTTGTAATTCCAAAACCTATGGAAAACAACCCAATGAATACAGGTGGTGCAATTGAGAACAGCAATCGTCCCGTGGGAACAACAATTGCCCTAATTGTTATCTTGCTTATTATTGTTATCGGTGCAATTTACTTCTGGACGTCTCGGACAACATATACGCCTTCACCCCAAAATAATCAGAGCACTGAAACAAACCAGAGTAGTTCAAGTACAGAAAAAATTATTCGAGCCGAAACAATCCTTAACCAAAATACTTCAGACAACCAGGAGTCTATTGAGGCCGACCTTCAGGCATTCAACCAAAGCGATATCGACAGAGTAGATTCAGACTTCTAATCGTATTTTTGAGATCTAACAAAAAACACCCGTACTGGGTGTTTTTTGTTGCAAACATTTGCCCGCCTATGTAAACTGTCGACACATATGAATGAAAAATCATACCGAAATATAAAAATCGAATCGTTACCCGGCTCGAAGGCCAAAATATCGGGTGAAATTACCGTGTCGGCGTTTGAAAAAGCACGAAAAACAGCGATAGAACACGCGAAGGTTTCAACAGAGGTTCCAGGTTTCCGAGTGGGAAAGGCACCCGAAAATCTTGTTATTAATCATGTGGGCGAGATAAAGATATTGGAGCGTGCGGCTGAGTCTGCCATCAATGACATGTACGCCGACATTATTGATGACCACAAGGTACGAGCTATTGGTATGCCTCATATTTCTATTACAAAAATCGCAACAGGCAATCCGCTTGGCTTCATATTAGAAACGTCAGTGATGCCAGAAATTTCTCTTTCAAATTACAAGGCGCTAGCTTCAGAAGCAATCAAAAAAATCGATGATGCAATAACGACAGTAGAAGAAAAAGAGGTCGATGACGTCATCCAGGATCTGCGAAAACGCCTTGGAGCAATGGAGGGTGAGGAAAAGGGGTTGCCGGAATTCAATGACGAATTTGTTAAAAAACTGGGAGACTTTGCAACAGTCAACGACTTTAAAGAGAAGGCTCGTGAAAACATCCTCGAGCACAAAAAACTTGAAGTAAAAGACAAACGTCGCGCAGCAATCGCTGATGCACTTATCGCCGAATCAAAATTCGACGCACCTGAGGTTATTATCGAATCTGAACTCAATACAATGCTTGGTCAGTTCCGCGCTGACATCGAAAGAAATGGCTACACCCTACAGGGCTACCTCGAACAAATCAAAAAGAAGGAGGAGGATATCCGAAAGGAGTGGCACGAGAGTGCTGTTCGTCGAGCAAAACTAGAACTTATACTTAAACACATTGCTAGATCTGAAAAAATCGCCCCCGAGGAAGAAGAAATAAAGAAGGAAATTGACCACATTGTTTCTCATCATAAAACAGCTGACCGCTTCCGAGTCAGAATGTATGTTGAAAACCTTGCAACAAACAAGAAAGTTTTTGAGTTTTTGGAAAATCAATAAAACACGGTCATATCAAAGCACACCAAGCATGGGGTGCTAAAAGTAAGTTTGGGTGTACAATGGGGCAATGGAACCTATTCCCCATTATTATGGTGACACGGTTAGGAAGCTCTTTATTGTTTGTGGTTTAGTGATGCTCATCACCTTACCGTTTCTCAAATCAAACATTTCCTCGCCAATATTCTATAGCCTTCTTTTTATCCTCGTCCTAACCTTCCTTGCCGGCCTCACTAATCCGAAACAGAAACTTGTAATGGTCGGCGACATAATTGTTTCGATGGCTGGGTTCATTCTTTTTGCTGACCAAGCCGTGACAGAGTTCAGTGGCTTCTTTAATTTATTTTTTGCAACTAATTTTAGTTTGGCAGTACTTTTTATTACCGCTTTTTACTTGAGTGTGAAAACAACACGCGGGGTAGAATTTTCAAAATCTGTTGCGTTCAATGTATACACGAGGATCAAAAAAGCAAAACCATTTAGAGCCTCAGAAGATGCACCGAAAGCTGAAAAAGGAGAATTAACGGAGCTCGAACGACGACAAAAAAGATTTTTACGAGACGAGTAGGACAGAAGAAATCGTGATGGCAGCTGTTTCTGCCCGAAGAATTTGGGTACCCAGCACAACAACAGGAATATTGTTTTTGTGGAATAATTTTATTTCTTCTGGCTCGTAACCACCCTCTGGACCAATAAAAACATTTACTCTCTGATCAGTTTTGTAGTCAGCAATTTTAAACGGCTCACCTCGCGGGTCGAGAACAATAGTTTTTCCTTGTAACCGAGTAAGAGATTCTTCGAGTGAAATTGGTTCAGAGATTTCGGGTAGTATCACACGACCAGATTGTTCAGAAGCTTCCGTAAGAATTTTTTGTACACGTTCTAAATTTAGGCTTTTCTTTTCGCTTCTTGCAGAAATTACGGGAACAAAGCCCGCCACACCAAGCTCGGTGCCCTTTTCAATTGCCCACTCAAAAGCTTCCCGCTTAGTAAGGGACAGGTACAGAAAAAGTGGTAGTGGTGGCACGGGGCCAGACTGACTTGACTTGAGCTCAATTTCTGCCGTTTTGTCTCCGAACGAGACAATGACACCACTAAACTCTAGACCAGAATTATCAAAAAGAACCACTTCCTGACCTGTTTTGAAACGCAAAACTCGTCGCCACTGATGGATCAGCTTTTCATTTTCAATTTTAATCAACCCAGTCGGGCGAATAATATTTTTAATAAAAAATCGGTGTACTCGCATGAAACTAAGTTAGGGATGGAAACCAAATTAATACACTTTTATTTACTTAAATATTGATTACTCTATTACAAAAACAACATTTCTGCTATAGTACCGACTACAATATTTATAAAATTAAATAAAACTACACACATGCTTGTACCAATGGTTATCGATAAAGGTCAGTTCGGAGAACGGGCGTACGATATTTACTCACGCCTTCTTAAGGACAACGTTGTTTTTCTTGGTGGACCTATCCATGACGACATGGCAAACCTCATTATTGCCCAACTCCTCTTTCTTCAGTCTGAAGATCCCAAAAAGGACATTAGCATTTATATAAACTCCCCAGGCGGCTCAGTTACTTCAACGCTAGCAATTGTCGATACCATGAACCACATCAAAAATGATGTCTCGACTGTTTGCGTTGGTATCGCAGCTTCCGGGGGTGCAATCGTCCTCGCTGCTGGCAAAAAAGGCAAACGTTACGCACTTCCAAATTCTGAGATTATGATTCACCAACCATACGGCGGCGCAGAAGGCAGAGCTGCTGATATCGAAATCACAGCAAAGCAAATCCTCAAAACACGCGAACGACTCAACAAAATGCTCGCCGACAATACAGGTAAACCTCTCGCTCAAGTCGAAAAGGACGTTGACCGAGACTACTTCATGAATGCCGAAGAAGCCAAAAAATACGGAATTATCGACAAAATCATTTAAACCATCCAAAACCAAAAAACTCTCAAAACAGCCCAGAAGGGCTGTTTTTGTTTGACATTTATAAGTATACGTGCTATCCTTGTGTTTGTAGCGAAGTTCCTCATGGCACCACGTGAAATTCGTGTTAAACATTAAGTAGAATCACGTGGAGCGACGGCAGTAACCCGCCTGTTGAAGTAGTGGGCCTGATAAACTTCAACAATGAGGAACGAACGAAACGGCCTTTGTGGACACACACGCAAGCAAAATGCAATGGGTGTGGTGAGTTCCTGGTTAGTCACCAGGAGCAAAGGATAGTGACTAACCCCGAACGCGTTCGGGGTTTTATTTTTGCCCAAAACTTTACAAACCTCTCATTTCCCAGTACTATAACGCTGTACCATTTATTTATAATTTGTGATTCTGCTTAGGACCTTATGATGATCTATAACTTAATTTCATCCCCCACCCTCCAGACCCTTCCAACCTATACCGAAAATACCTTTGATTTAAATTTTTCAAGCGCAAAATTTAATTTGAATAATCCCAAAAACGCGCCCAAACTTCTCATAAACGTCTAACGCGGGTCACCCACCCGAAATGTCAATTAAATTAGCGCTCGCTTTGGCGGGCTTCGCTGGTCTTGTTGGAATCGGCTTCGGATACTTTCTTCGTTGGATTGTTTCTCTCGGAAAAAAGGGCTCAATGGAGCTCCAGATCAAGCAGATGATGCTTGATGCCCGAGAGGATGCTAAGAAAATTCTAACTGAAGCTGAAGAAAAAGCTGAAAAAGCTGTTACAGAATCACGCATAGAGATAAAGACAAACGAGGAAAGAATAAAAAAAGCCGAGGAACGAATAATAAAAAAGGAAGAGCTTTTAGATAAGCGTCAGGTTGATATTGATAAGGAAGTTGAAAGCATCAAAATCAAAATTACAGAGATAAAAGAAATTCGAGAAAAAGCCGAGGCTCTGCACACAAAAAGGTTCACAGAACTCGAAAGAATCGCGGGTCTTAATCACGAAGAAGCAAAGAAAATGCTTTTGGACATAGTTGAGACACACGCTGAGGAAGACTTACTCATGCGTGCAAAAAAACTCGAAATCCATGCTGCCGAGAAGCTCGACAGGCAGGCTAAGGATATTCTTTCGACGATCATACAACGCCTCGCAACGTCAGTTTCATCGGAAATCATGACGACTATCGTTCCCATCCCTTCAGATGAAGTAAAGGGTAAAATTATCGGAAAAGAGGGTCGAAACATCAAAGCGTTTGAACGGATTACTGGTGTTGAAATTATTGTCGATGATACACCTGGTGCAATTACCATTTCTTCTTTCGATCCAGTTCGACGACAGATCGCAAGAGCTGCACTTGAAGCCCTCATTCAAGACGGCCGTATTCAACCAGCAAAAATAGAAGAGATGGTTGAAAAAGCCAAACAAGAAATTGGTAAAACTATTAAAGAAAAGGGTGAGCAGGCGGCATATGAGTGTGGTGTCTTCAACCTCGATCCACGAATCATCGCCATTCTTGGTCGACTACACTACAGAACAAGCTACGGTCAGAACGTTCTTCAACACTCTATCGAAATGACCCACATCGCAGGCATGCTCGCCGAAGAACTCGGCGCAAATGTCGCCGTCGCCAAGGCAGGAGCTCTTCTTCATGACATCGGTAAGGCGGTTGACCACGAAGTTGCTGGTTCACACGTAGAAATCGGCCGCACCATTTTGCAAAAATTCGGAGCGAGTGAAGAAATCATAAAAGCAATGCAGGCTCATCATGAAGAGTACCCTTACGAAACAATAGAGTCCGTAATAGTTCAAACTGCTGATGCTATCTCTGGTGGCCGCCCAGGAGCACGACGCGACACTGTTGAAAATTACCTGAAGCGCCTGGCCGAAATCGAGGCAGTCGCCAACTCGTTCAAAGGTGTCGAGAAATCCTATGCTCTCCAAGCTGGCCGCGAAATCCGCGTCTTTGTTAACCCGTCACAGATTTCTGACCTCCAAGCCAAAGAAATGGCTAGGAATATGGCGATTAAAATTGAAAAGGAGCTCAAGTATCCAGGAGAAATAAAAGTAAACATCATCCGTGAGACACGGGTGATCGAGTTTGCAAGATAGTACTAGCCCCCACATGATTTATTGTTGGGATTTTCTAATCGCATTAGACCATACCACACGTCTTGCGCCAAAAAACCCATATAATATAATGATTGGGTCATTTCGAGCCTTTAAAAATAAGTGATAATTTAAAGAACATATGAATAAACAAGGAATAGTAGATGCGGTTCACGAAAAATTAGGCGGAACAAAAGTTCAGGCTGAAGAAGTTGTTGATCTTATGGTTAACGGTATCATTGATACCCTAAAGAAGGGTGGGGAGGTTTCAATTGCCGGCCTCGGAATCTTTTCAACAAAAACTCGTGCTGCTCGCCAAGCTCGTAACCCTCGCACAGGTGAAGCAATCAGTGTCCCTGCAATGCGTGTGCCGAAGTTCCGAGCTGCAAAGGCACTCAAAGATGCAGTAAAATAAATCTCCATACTTTAGTCTAAAAACTACCAGCTTCACGGTTGGTAGTTTTTATTTACCTAAAAAAAGTTCTGAAATATTGGCAATGTTTTTCTACTATTGCGTACTATTAAATATGTAGCGTGAGGTTTTTTGTTTACGCACAAAATCTCCACCATAAGACCTATTTTTTGTGCGGGATAGGAGAATCGAACTCCTGCTTACAGTTTGGAAAACTGTCATTCTACCATTAAACTAATCCCGCATTGACACATCTTGCAACAAGCAAGTTTACCAGAATATACTAACAAATTTTCACTAATTCTTAAACAAGCTCGGGCTTTTTTGTGCGAGCAATCTTTAGGACCTCATCAAAATTGTCATTTTCGGAAACCTTATTCTTATTTTTCAAACCACACACCTCGCACACATACAAAAGACTATATTTAGCCTGGGTGCCCTCGATTCCGGCAGGTTTCATTAAACCCCCACACGTCTCCTCCCTGTCTCCCGGGTTTTTGTCGACATGCTTGCTCCAAAGACACTGGGGGCAGTGGTTTGTGAAACCGTTCCCCACCACATCAAAACCACACTTCTCACAAGTAAAATCTTCCTTATTTTTTTGAAATCTTTTGGGCATTTTTTGAGTTTACGTGCCTTTGTGATAGGATTTTACAGTTGTTTTCATATATAGCAAGCTAAGTCAGCAAAACGGGGTGTAGTGTAACGGTAACATGCTTGACTTGGGATCAAGTGACTCCGGGTTCGAATCCCGGCGCCCCGACAGAAAAAAGAAAGGTGGTTTTGGGTTTTAAGCCAAAGGAACCAAGTAAAGCCGTGTCAGTATTGAGCCCGTGACGTAAATTACAGAAAGTAAACTTACGTTGCCAAACACAGGCTAATTTCAACCTATTGATGAAAACGAAGGAAAAAATCAAAATCCCCTACTTTAAACAAGAAACGGAGGAAACATGCGGCGCTGCTGTACTTCGTATGGTACTTTCTGCCTTTGGCCACCAATTTACCGAAAAAGAATTAGCAGAAAAATTCATTACCTTGTGTGACGGATCCGAAAGACACGAAGAATTCCCCTCCCACTCTGCAAAAAACAGCTATTTTCCAATGATTGCAGAATCATTAAAGCTAGATTACGTAGTGGGCAGAAATTCTTCCCTGTCGAACATACAACTACTTACCGATCAGGGCTACATTGTTATCGTTTGCTATTTTTACGAAGCAGAAGGTACTGGACACTACGCAGTGGTTAGTTCAATCAACGAGACGACCATCACACTCCTTGACCCCCATGCTGGACCGGAAACTAAGTATAATTTAGAATATTTTTCAAAATTTTGGTTTACTGACCCAAAGGATGATAATGAAAAATCCTGGTTTGTAGCCATAAAATCAAGCTTACCTGTTGAATAGCATCAACATCACTCGAAAGCGGAGCCACAAAGAGCAAACTCATTCAAAAACTACCCCACCAGTGGTATGTTTTTAATAAACCTTATGTAAGCTCTTTTGTTTCCCAAATCTAGATACACCACAGCAACATCAAATTGCCACTCTTTTTCGGCAATAGCCCTCTCACCCAGGTAAATTTGTACTACCCTAGCAAGTTTCCTCATTTTCCAAGGACTAACATTCTCCTCTGGGAGGTGTCTCGACGTTTCACAAGTAACATTTCCCCGTTTTACCCCAGCGACCACACCTCTTGCTACACAAACATCAGACGCGTTGCATGAAATATTTGATGGAAACACCTCTGGCCTGAAGTTTACACGTGAAACAGTTTTAACCTCAATAAAGTGAATTACACCCCCACCCTCCACAACAAGGTCTAATTCACCCTGTCTTCTAAGAAAATTTGAGTCAAGGTGTGTGAAACCCTTATTCTTCAAGTGTTTTAGAACAAGAGCCTCCCCCAGTGAGCCTATTTGCTTTCTTCTTTTCTTATTCATAATAATTGCTTTGACTTGGTTTTTAGTGAGCATGTAATTAAATGTTACTTGTGAAACACCCCAATCATACAAATCTGGCTTAAAATATAGATTAAGAATGTTTCACGAGTAACAACCAATTACGTTTCACGTGAAACTTAGTATAGATTTAGAGAAAAAACACATTCTACATGCTAGCTGAGATGTCCCCCATATCAAAAACCATATTCCACCTTATTTACTAACAACCCTTACCCCCTCAAAAGGAAATGGGTCACCAGCGAGAGAGAACGACTAGTGTGGAGCTAAATAAGTTTTTGGTAGCAGGAAGGGGTCTAGAGTGCTCGGGTGGATATGAAAAATAGGGGAGAAAGCAAAAAAATGAGCACCATGTCGAAATACGTCACACGTACAGTATTTATTAAATTTTTTGCACTGGACCTGTCCTTTATACACATGTCCCCAGTGTTATCCACATATTTGTTGAAAAATATGGCTATAAATCGTCTATTGGTCACATAAAGGACTGACACGGTGTGAGTAGTTGGATGTGCTAGTTTCATAAGACATACACCCGATATGGGTGGTGTGCTTATGTGGGGAGCCGAGATCTCTGTATTAAAATGCACGGTGGGTATTAAAAAACAGCCCACGCGGGCTGTTTTTTACGCATATTTGTAATAAATTAGTACTCTTTCACCATGATTACGCTGTCACTATAGTCCCAACTTGCATGAGGACCATAGAAGGCCGGGTTATTCAGTGCAAAGTTCTGAGGAATCAATTCGCGTTCGATCTGGAAGTAATATTCGTCGTCTGGGACAATGTTGAAGGGAACTGTGAAGCTTTCCTCGCCGTCGTTGGCCATACTGAGGAATCTTGCTGGTTTATTGCCCATATCAGTACTTACGAGATTCAAGCGTACGCGCCACTGAGGAGAGCCACCCGTCCACTTAATATCATATGTTTCACCCTCCCTTAGGATTTCACCGCCGTTTGGCCACACAAGAGTGAGATCTTTATGACCCACCACATCTACACAAAGACTCTGGTTTACCGTCTTATTAAGGGAACCATTTTCACAAGACGTTTCCCGTGAAACAAGGGCAAAATAACCATCGCTTTGATCAGAGATTACTGCACCTTTTGCGTTCATGGAAACCCGAATCTTGTATGCTTCTGGGTTTAGACTTGAATCAACGGCCCAGTCAAATGCTCCTGTATTACTTACCCCAGTTGCAATATTTTTAACCTGAAGACCCTGAGTACTAATGAGATCAATGTTAACCGTCGCACTGCCTAAGTTTCGGGCCCTCCATTTAATTACAGTAATTCCATCACTCCCACCATTATAGTAGGTTTCTCCACCGTTTGGAGAAACTACAATGATAGTGGGGGACATTTCGTCTGCACAGCCTCGTGTACCAGTAATAGGGTTATATGGTGTAGTCTTGCTGCACTCAACCGTTACTGGTGTTACTGGCGCCCCTAGGACAGGATTAGACTTTTCAACCTTTATGTCTTTTTTAGACCTTGCTAATTCAACCTCAAGAGTCTCAATCCTAGACATGAGTCGATCAATTTCCTTTTCAATCACCGAGCTTGGCCTCACCGCCTTTGTTTTCGCTTCTGTTACTGCTGGATTGGAAATAAACAGGATTCCCAAGACCAATGCTAGAGCAATTATCTTTTTCATATTTATAAATTAAAACTAATAACTGCATTCCTTACGGAACTTGCTGATAAGACTCACTAACACCAATATGACGCGTCTAAGGAAGAATACTTACGTAATAAGTATCTTGTGAGCTAATTTGTACCAAAATAGCCACCCTAAGAACTAAAGCGCACAAAGGAACCTACATCGTGTGCGGGTAGCGAGAATCGAACTCGCGTCCCGTCCTTGGCAAGGACGTATTCTACCACTAAACCATACCCGCAATAGGGGAGATTATAACGTAATTAGGCTGAAACGGAAACCCAGAACCAATAAACTAAGGTAAGCAAGACCGGCCAAGGTAAGGGATCTCGATCCACAGGTCATCGTCGTCCAATAAAGGAGATCCATTAGTATCACGTATTTGCCCGTCAGGACCCGCGGAACGAATTGAGTCTGACCCGCAGTCTGGATGATTGAGAGGAAGCTCTCCCTCATTTTCATCCAAAAGATACGGACTTCCCCAGGGGTCCCTCTTAAAATTTGAAATATCGATCACACCTCCATTAGCCGTATTTATCCTATTTATCGCGTGTTCCCAGAGAGAGTAACAAAGATCTGTGCTGGTTATATTTTTTAGAGTTGAAATTGGCGCGAGACTAAAATCCACAAGGACCCGGTAGGTATTCCTACAAGCGCAGTCTGTACAGTATGGGGTAGGATTTAAACCTGACTCATACACAAAAGCCTTCGTGGTTGTACCTGTCTCACCCTGAGCAACAATGATTGCGTCGGCAATTTGACGCATTTCTGTGATTGCCTTAGCAGACCTCGCCTTATCCCTCGCAGTATTCATAGAAGCAAGGGCGACGCTTGAGATCAGACTAATAATCGAAATCACCACAAGGAGCTCAATGAGTGTGAAACCGAAGCTATTCCTTACCTTCATAGAAAATTTGTTAGTAACCTTATAACACAAAAAAACCGAGCTCCCTTGGCTGTGTATAAAAAATAAATTACCCGATTACACATACCTCCAAATAAAAAATATTGATGGGGTATTCGAGACTACTTGTGCTGTGGTGCGCCCGGCAGGATTCGAACCCACAATAACGGTTCCGAAGACCGTTGTGATATCCATTTCACCACGAGCGCAATACTGCAACTATACTGAAAATTAGCCAAATATCAAAACATGGACTAAAATTTTAATAATGAAACACTCTATCGCCGGCACTAAATTCATAATTCCTAATGACGTTTCACGAGTTACCCAAAAACTCAAAGACGCTGGTTTCGAAGCCTACCTTGTTGGTGGCTGTGTTCGGGACTTATTTTTAGGAAAAAAGCCAAAGGACTGGGATGTAACTACGGATGCTACGCCGGAACAAATTATTACAATATTTGAGAAAACATTCTACGAAAATGAGTACGGCACCGTCGGTGTAGTGAATGAAAACACTGAGGATGAAACACGCAGGGTCGTTGAGGTCACGCCATACAGGACAGAGTCTACGTATTCCGATAGTCGCAGACCTGACTCTGTTTCTTTTAGTAAAAATATCGCGGATGATCTTAAAAGACGTGACTTCACGATAAATGCTGTAGCGTACGACGTCGAAGAAGAAAAAACCGTTGATTTGTACGGTGGGCTCACGGATTTGTCGAATGGCCTACTACATGCGGTAGGGAAGGCACGAGAAAGATTTGCAGAGGACGCTCTTCGAACGCTCCGTGCGATCCGGCTTTCTGCAGAACTTAATTTTGAAATTGAGACAGAGACAAAGCTGGCAATAAAAGAAGAAGTGCATTTGCTCGCAAAAATCTCGAAAGAAAGAATCCGGGATGAATTTATTAAGATGATACTGTCTGATCGTCCCGCAGAAGCACTCACGCTTACACACGAACTCGGAGCGCTAGAGTTTATTGTTCCTGATCTAGAGAAAGGGCGAGGGGTTGAGCAAAATCAAGCACATTCTTTTGATGTCTGGACTCATTTACTCAAAACGCTATCTCATTCAGCAAAAAAGAACATGCCACTACACATTCGACTTGCAGCTATTTTCCACGATATCGGAAAACCCGACACTCGGCGATATTCGGAAGAAAAAAAAGACTACACTTTCTATGGACACGACGTTGTCGGTGCACGCATGACAGCAAAAATCTTGAGAGACTTGAAATTTCCAAAGGATTTGTCAGAAAAAGTTGTGAAACTCGTCCGTTGGCACATGTTTTTCTCTGATACAGAGCAAATTACAAACTCGGCAGTGCGCAGGCTTGTTATGAATGTCGGTTGGGAGAATATTTGGGACCTTATGGACGTGCGTTCATGTGACCGTATTGGCACTGGAAGGCCCAAGGAGAGCCCGTACCGCCTCCGCAAGTACCATTCGATGATTGACGAGGTTATGCGCGATCCAATCTCAGTAGGCATGCTTAAAATAGACGGCAAAAAGATTATGGACACCCTAAGAGAGCCACCGGGGCCAAGAATTGGATACATTTTGCACGCTCTCCTTGAAGAAGTACTCGAAGATCCAAAGAAAAATGATGAAGAAATACTTGGAAAAATGGCCATACACCTTGCAAAACTAACTGATGATGAGCTAAAAAAGATTGGTGAGGCAGGGAAGGAGAAAAAAGAAGAGGAAGATGAGCGGGTTTTGAAAGAAATACGAAAGAAACACTGGGTAGAGTAATTTTACCTACCACCCTGGGGCGTACTTGGCGATGTCAATTTTCCAGAGGTCACGGGTAAATGAGAGCCTTTGATCAACAGTGCCAAGATATTCCCACGGAAGACATGGCGCCGGTGATTCTGTGTTTTTTGGCAACAAAAAACCGCCCAGCAGTTCTATAAAGAAGCGCGAAGGGCGGTTGAAAGCACTGCCCAGCCCAGCCCAGCAAACACACAATGAGTCAATATCCTATTTAAAAAAGATAGGGTGGAGATATATATATTCTCAAAATGTATTCTAGCCAGAATAGCCTTTCGTGAGTTTGGCCAACTCGTGAAAAGAACCATGCCAGGATTTCAATCTCAATGTCTGCCAGTGGGAAACAAACAGACCTAGAAAAATTCTTCCTGAACGTCTTGAGTAAATATAGCAGATATAAAAGACATTTAAAGACACGGGTGTGGATAATGTCTTTTATGCTAAAGACTCGTCGATGCGCGGGACCAAAAAGTATGCCCGGAACTAAATTTTCACCCTTTATTTTTTACTTTTTACCTTATTTTTAGCCACAAAATCCACATCAACGTAGATAGGACAATGATCCGAGCCGTAAAAATCCGCCATGATACCCGTACCCGTTATGTGCTCAAGGACATCAGTGGTCGAAAAAAAATAATCTATTCTCCAACCAACGTTTCGATCACGAGAGAATGTTTTCATATCCCAATATGTATATGCCTTTGTGGTATCAGGAAAGAAAAAACGAAATACGTCTACGTATTTTTTTGAAATCACTTTATCGATCCACGCACGTTCAATGGGAAGAAAACCTGTATTTTTTTCATTCTCCTTTGGCCTTGCGAGATCAACTTCTGTATGTGCAGTATTTATATCTCCACAAAAAATGATATTTTTTTGTTCTTTCCTAATTTTTTCGATAAATATGAGGAATTGGTCGTAGAAATCAAGCTTGTATTTGAGCCTGTCTGGCCCACCGCCACCATTGGGGAAATATGCGGTAAGAAGTACAAAATCCTTAAAATATGCAGCAATAAGTCTGCCTTCGTCATCAAGTGTTGGAGAACCCATGAGGTATTGAACCTTCTCTGGGGCGACTTTTGAGTAAATTGCTACACCGCTGTAACCCTTTTTTACCTTAGGGAAGTCAAAAAAGGAATGGTACCCGGGTGGATTTCGAACTTCTTCAGGTAACTGGTCGGGGTTTGCCTTTGTTTCCTGCAAACAAAAAATGTCGGGAGAAAGAGCCAGGAACTCAGCCCATTTACCCTTTTTATAAATTGCCCGAAGGCCGTTGACGTTCCAAGAGATGATTTTCATATGATGATAGTAGCAAACTCAGCAGGTTTTATATAAAAGACCCCACCCTGAGGGAATTTTCTTTGTTCGCGGGGGACAATTTTAAATCCGTATACCTAATCAGCCTTTATTGTGGAACTTTTTATGGATTTCCTTCAAATGCTTATCTGTTACGTGGGTATAAATCTGAGTTGTGCCAATATTGGCATGACCAAGCATGATCTGGACGGACCGGAGATCGGCGCCGTTTTGAAGCAGATCTGTAGCAAAGCTGTGTCGAATGACGTGTGGTGTAACTTTTTTAGTAATACCAGCCTTGATTCCATAGTGTTTGATAATCCTTTCTACAGAGCGCGGCGTAAGCTGAAGGGTCTTTTTCCCTTTAGAATTTTTAGCATTTTGAACAAAAAGGGAATCATCCATGTCTTTTCGTACAGCAAGGTACCTTTTTATTGCATCTTTTGCATCCTGAGATATAAAAACGACTCGAACCTTCTCACCCTTTCCACGAATAGAAAACTCGTCGCTGGCCAGATCAATCTCTCGAGGCACAGAGCACAACTCAGAAACACGAAGGCCTGTCGAAAACAAAAGTTCCAAAATCGCCCTATCTCGCAAGGATTTTTCATCCGCACCGTCCGGAGCTTTCATGAGTCGTTCGAGCTCGTTTCTGGAAATAAGGTCCAAAGAGCGCTCTGGGGTCTTCGCGAGTTCTATTTTGTCCGGAGAAAGCGAAGTAATCCCACGTTTCATGAGGTATTTAAGGAAGGAGCGGAGAGCAATAAGGTAATAGTTTTGAGTACGTTTCTTAAGTGTTTCATTCACACTACGGCCTTTTGCCCGCACAGACTGTCTGTTGAGCCAGAGACGATATTCTCGCACCAGATCCTCTGTAACTGCCTCTGGTTTTTCGATTTTTGCAAAATTAAAGAAACGGGTGAGGTACCGATCGTAGTTTTCAACTGTTTTAAGACTGCGTCCACGCTCGATCTCGGTATATTCAAGGAATTGGCGCTTGAGTTCAAGTAACTTCATTCTCAAATTCTAACATTTTATGGTGTCGGAAAATATATAAGTAAGGAGAAGCGGGGGAACACACAAATCCGGGGGTCCATTCGACCACGACACAGGCAAAAGCATAGCTAGTGCAAAACAGACACGAGCACCAAGAAAACATTGCAAAAACTGTCCGCAAATGCTACTCTTAGACCCAATGTTAACTAAAACAAAAAAGAATAAGACGATTGGTGAGCACAGGACTCACGGTACAGACACTGGTTCCCCAGAAGTCCAAATCGCTCTAATAACCAAAAAGATTGAAGAATTGGCTAGTCACCTCACAAAAAACAAGAAAGACCTCCATTCCCGACGTGGTTTATTGGTTATGGTTGCTGATCGTCAGCGTCACATGAACTTTCTCCTCAAAAAAAGCCCTGAACGTTTCAACGAACTCATGAAGAAGCTTAACCTCAAAAAGAGAGCCGCTTAACACGGCCACATAAATGTCAGTCATCAAGCACAAGGGTCAACGAGTCGGAATTTTTATAGACACTCAAAACCTTTACCATAGCGGTAAAAACCTATACAAATCAAAGGTCAATTTTGGACAAATTGTGAAGGATGCCCTTGCGGGACGTTCACTTATTCGTGCAGTTGCCTACGTTATCACCACAGAGTCTGGCGAAGAAAAGGGATTTTTTGATGCATTAAGCAAGGTTGGCATCGAAACAAAGACCAAAAATCTTCAGATCTTTTCAAGCGGCGCCAAAAAAGCTGACTGGGATGTTGGTATGGCGGTAGACGCAATCAAACTTGCACCAAAACTCGACACAGTTATCCTTGTCACGGGCGACGGCGATTTTGTTCCCCTTGTTGAATATCTCCGAGAAAACCAAGGATGTCAGGTTGAGGTTGTATCTTTTGGTAAATCTTCATCTGCAAAACTTATTGAGGCAACTGATGATTTCCTTGACCTGGACTCTAACCCTCGTCGCTATCTTATGATAAGTGGCGGAGCAAACACCAAGCGAAAAGGTGGTGGAGAAGTTATCTCTTCGGAGGATACACAAACTGAATAACACAAGCTATTCACAAAATACAACACGGCCCCGAAAGGGGTTTTGTTTTTAATTTGCATTTGTTTTGAGAAACGTCTGAATAAAGTTTGCTACTATAATATAAAAGAATATGAATCCTGAAGAAACACTCAAGCTCAATGACAAGGAAATAGAGAAAATCGCTTCGACCCTAAGCAAGGCGGGGAAGCATGAATTTGGCGAGAGCTTTAGAAACGCTGCTGCACGAACAATAAACGCACCCGTACCCACCCAAACCGAGAAAGCAAAATTTATTTCCGCAATTCAAAACCCCATTATGCCTGGCGTGGATGTAAACACCCTTCACCCAGATAACGCACCGCTCGACAAAAAAGAACTCTACACAATCGTGAAGCCTGTTCGTACGTACGAGCGAGATATTGCTGAAGCGATCCGAACAAAAAACGAATCGGTTGCGAGCGTAAACATTGCGGCCCAGAAAAAGCGTCAGGAAACGGGAGATGCTAAGTTGGTCCGAGCGGGAGACAGGGCGGGCAAGGGTTTGTCTATTTTGATTAGTGGGGTTTTATTTTTGTCAGCGGTGGGAATTTTTATACTTCTGTATAATTTTTACTCAAATCGCCCAGCACCAGTTATTCCCACTGAAACTGCAATTATTACCACCGACCAAAAATTTGTTCTTGATATAACAAACAAAACACAAACGGAAATTATTGCATTAGTCGAATCTGAAATTCAGCGACCAATTTCTCCCGGCAGTCTTGTTAGAATCGAACCGAAAGAAAACCAGGAATCAATTTCCATAAAAAGATTTTTTGAATTATTTGCGAACAATGCACCCGCAGCACTCGTAAGGGCTGTTGGGCCACAGTGGATTTTTGGATCAAATAATGTCGGCACAAATGAACCATTTATTTTTATGCGAGTTAATTCCTTCGACACGGCATTTGATGGAATGCATCGATGGGAAAAAGACATTAGCAAAAATGTTGGATCAATATTTATTCCACTCGGAACAATAATTCCTGAAGTAAGTAACATTACTGGAACAAACTTTACTGATGCGGTAATACTCAACAAAGATGTTCGAGTACTCAAAGGAGAGTCTGGAAATATTATTCTTCTATATTCTTTCTTAGATCAAAATAATTTACTGATCACGGGCAACGAAAAAACTTTTAGAGAAATTCTGAATAGGTTTTTTGCCTCACAGATCGTTAGATAGTTGGTTCCAATTACACGATTGCGCCCCCGTTCCAACTTGGTATGATTAACTAATGAACACAGAACAAATCCAAAAACTCAAACACGCACTCGAAGAGGAGAAATTGTTACTCGAAAGCGATCTCAAATCTGTTGGAAGAATTAATCCTGAGAATCCCGGTGACTGGGAACCAATTCCAGCAGATGTGGACGAGACAACCAAGGCTGATACAAACGACGAAGCGACAAGAATTGAAGAGTACGAAGACAATACTGCAATTTTAAAACCGCTTGAAAGCAGGTACGGCGAGGTAGTGAAAGCCTTAGAAAAAATTAACTCTGGAGAAAATTTTGGAATCTGCGAAAGATGTGAAGAGCCTATCGAACCTGATCGCCTCGAAGCAAATCCAGCAGCTACAACCTGCAAGACACACATGAAATAGGCAAACAAGATAGTTCGGTCCACAAAAACCTCGAAAGAGGTTTTTGTTTTATTGTTAAAAATATAATAAACGATCGCGCACCCCTCATCACAAGAAATCCAAAAAAGTCACATGGAATTAAGTATTTATTAAGAAAAACCTGAACACAGCTGGGCAACAATATGGGTACAAGGGAAAGGGTCTTGCCTACTCTCTTTTATTATGTCAATCGAATAAAGTTTTGTTTCACAGCGTTATTCATGAGATTTTCCAAGGTACATAGCGGACAATCATACTACCTAAAAGGACAAGTAATCGACACAGAAGTCGATTTGTCTATAGGTTTACATTCCTTCACAATTGTTGGGCTACCAGATAAGGCTGTCGAAGAAGCGAAAGACAGAATCTCAGCCGCAATCAAAAATTCTGGTTTTATTTCTCCAAAACAAAAAAATCATCGGGTGGTAATTTCTCTCGCACCCGCACATGTCAAAAAAGAGGGTTCACATTTTGACTTAGCAATGGCGCTAGGATATTTATTAGCAAGTAAAGAAATTTCTTTTGATCCCGTGAGCAAAATTTTTGTCGGTGAACTATCACTTGATGGAAGTCTAAGAAAAGTTTGTGGAGTGCTTGCAATTGCCATGGAGGCAGTGCGTGCTGGATTTAAAGAAATTTATATACCGATTGGAAACTGCAGGGAAGTAGCACTTGTAAACGGGATACAAATTTTTGCCGCATCAAGCCTTTCAGAAGTAATTAATCATTTATGTGGAGATATAAAAATTACTGAAAAAGATTTGACAAAAAACATTGATGAGCTCACTGAAAAAAATATCGACAATCCGAAAGAAGCAAGATTAATTAAACTGGAACAAATTATTGGGCAAGAACATGCAAAAAGGGGACTCGAAATCGCAGCTGCGGGTGGACACAATGTACTAATGTCTGGACCACCAGGAACCGGAAAAACGATGCTCGCAAACGCCCTTCGTTCACTACTACCAAAACTTTCTTTAAAACAAACGCTCGAGGTTACATCAATTCATTCGATAGCCGGACTGACTGACGGACTTGTTTTGGAGCCACCATTTCGAACTCCACACCACACCTCCTCATACGCTTCACTTGTTGGTGGTGGCGCAATTCCAAAACCTGGAGAAATTACTCTCGCGCATCGTGGTGTACTTTTTCTTGACGAATTTCCTGAGTTTGGGCAAAAAGTAATTGAGACACTGCGCCAACCGCTCGAAGAACGCGTCATTCATATTTCTCGAGCAAAAGGCAGCGTATATTTTCCAGCGCATTTTATTTTGGTTGCGGCGATGAACCCGTGTCCTTGCGGAAATAAATCAAGCAGGAAAAATAAATGCATTTGCACTTCAACAGATACGATGCGATACAAAAAAAGAATTTCTGGGCCGATACTTGATCGTATTGATCTTTGTGTGGAAGTTGGAGACATTGAATATGATGACTTTCAAAAAATAACCCATGCAAGTAGTGGTGAACATCCAAGCAACCTGGAAACACAAAATGCGGTGCACGGGATTTCTGCTGCGCGCAAAAAACAATATGAGAGATTTATATTACTAAACCGAGATCAAACACTTAATAGTGATATGAGTGGGGACGACCTTTCTCTCCTAAGCAACCTGTCACCGAAAGCTTCGCAGGTACTACTTGATGGAGCAAAATCTTTTAATCTGTCCATGCGCTCGTATCATCGAGTGTGGCGAGTTGCTCGCACAATCGCTGACTTAGATAATTCAACAAATATAGAGGACCGGCACATCCTGGAGGCATTTCAATACAGAAAGATATCCTGAATAACGACAGCTAAGTTTTACAGACTAAAATGGGTTCTTTGCGCCACGAATTTCGAAATGAATATGTGGGCCAGTTGAACGACCTGTATTTCCAACATATCCAACGAGATCACCTTGGGATACGTTTTGTCCCTGAGAAACCGCTGTGGCACTCAGATGGGCATAAAGAGTTTGTGTGCCGTTTGGATGTGACACAACAACGTAGCTACCGTAACCCCCGTTGTAACCTGAATTTCTACTTACGATAACCTTACCGCCAGCTGAAGCAACGACATTTGTGCCAACAGGAGCCGCCAAATCGACACCGTTGTAACCATGAATACCCTGAGTCTTTCTTCCACCAGAAATCGGTCGGATGAAATAACCAGAGAGGTTTGGTGCTGAATTTACTTTTGTTTTTGAGCCAGCGATAGTTTTTGTAACTGGGGTTGCGTCGCCGTTAGGCACAATAACAACATCACCGACTGCAATCTTTGAGTCTTCAGAAAGATTATTAAAACTCAAAACGTCATTGAGATCTCCATTGTGTTTTTTAACAATGGATTGAATAGTATCCCCAGAAACAACGACATGCCTTATGCCAGAAACTGGAAGGATAACAAGATTTTGGCCAGGAGAAATTGTGTTATTCCTAATATCATTAGCCCAAAGGATAGTATTAATTGATACATTAAACATCTTTGCGATACCAGAAAGGGTATCTCCCTCACGAACAACGTATGAGCTGATTTGGTCACTATGATTCAATGTATCTGAGGCTTCGGCCTGATACTCGAGGGCGCTATCATCAACAATTACGATATCACCTCCTCCAACAGCAAACTTGGAACTCAGTGGGGCTTCGAGGATTGAAATGTTCTGAGAGTTATATTTACTACCAACGTTGCTTGAAGCAGTGTCCTTATTATTCCCTAAAACACCCGAAATAAACGAAAAAACACCGGCATCTGCTTTCTTAAGGCCGGGTAACACAAAAGCACTGGAAGAAACTGCCACCAACAGCAGAACCCCGAACAAAACTCTTACTAAATGTAGCCCCCTACTTCTGATTCTTCGGGAACGGGGCTTCTGTGAGAAATCTAAAATATACTTGGGTTTAATGATAATTTTGCGTCGGGGTAATGTGAATTGCTACATTACCTTGCTGTTAGGGCCTCATGAACGAAGTAATCGTTCATTTTTCCCTTACGAGCCGATATAAAATGGCTCTGTTGAGCCGTTTTGTGCCGCCAAAATCTATGTACTCGGTTATTATACGCCTCATGACCAGCTGGTCAATGAGCAAGAAAATCAAATGTGGACAAGACTTGTGGAATCGTAAAATATGGCTCTGTTAAGGCCTATAATTTCTTGTGTGGTATAGTTTAATTCTGATGGAAAATTATTTAAAAGATTTGAATGAAAAGCAACGCGAAGCGGTCATTCAGACTGAAGGGCCAGTACTTATTGTCGCAGGTGCCGGAGCAGGAAAAACAAAAACGATTACATGTCGAATTTTTCACTTAATTAAAACTGGTACAGCACCAAGTCGCATCATTGCTATCACCTTTACAAACAAAGCGGCTAAAGAAATGCGTGAGCGAGTCGAAAAACTTTGTATGGCTGACGAAAATCTTGCCAAACTCTATCGTGCCGGCGAAAAGCCGTTTATCAATACATTCCACGCACTCGGCGTCCACATTATTAAGCAAAACTGCAAGCTACTTGGCCTACCGAGATATTTTTCTATCACTGACAAAAACGATAGCAAAAAAATGATCAAAGAAGCTCTTGTCACAAAAAACTTTGACCCAAAACAATACGACCCAGCAAAAATAATGCACGCAATATCGAAAGAAAAGGGAACCGGGGTGACGGCTGCAGCCTATGCCGAAAAAGTTGGCCAGGAATACTTCCCACGTGTGGTTTCAACAGTCTGGATCGAGTACGAGAGACTTTTGACCCAGGAAAAGGCCCTTGATTTCGACGATCTGCTTCTGGTGACGGCACAGCTCCTCACCAAAAATGAAGAGGTGAGGAAGTATTACCAAAACCTCTGGAAATATATACACATTGATGAGTACCAGGATACCAATACTGTTCAGTACCAAATTGCTCGTCTCATTTCTGAGTCGCACAAAAACATTTGCGTCGTCGGTGATGCCGACCAAAATATTTACTCTTGGCGCGGGGCAGATATCGCCAACATCCTTCGGTTTGAGAAGGATTTTCCAAACGCGAAAGTGGTTTTACTTGAGGAGAACTATCGATCTACCAAAACAATTCTCGATACAGCGAACGAGATTATTAAAAAAAATAAAATTAGAATTGAAAAAAACCTTTTTACGAAACAGGGAATGGGGGACAAAATAGGAATTTTTCAGGGCTGGAGTGAAACCCAAGAAGCATTTTTTGTCGCCAACAAAACCATGACCCTCATAGAAAACGGAATTAATCCGAATGAAATTGCCGTACTGTATAGAGCAAACTTCCAATCACGCACCCTTGAAGAAGCTTTCATGTCACTTGGTGTTCCTTACGCAATGATCGGCGTAAAGTTCTTTGAAAGAAAGGAGGTTAAGGATGCGCTTTCATTTGTACGCGCAGCCCTAAACCGCGACTCATGGTCAGACATTGGTAGAATTATAAATGTACCAGCACGCGGTATTGGTGCGGCGACAATTGAAAAACTCCGACTCGGACAAGGTGATAAAATTTCACCCGCAATCAGGCGGAAGGTGGAGGTCTTTCTCAGCCTCCTTGATCGAATCTCTGAAAAAGCAAAAAACTCATCTGCGTCCGAAACAATTAAATTTGTTTTGAAGGAATCTGGATTCGAAGATATGCTTAAAAAGGGACCGGATGAGGATCAAGAGCGTTTCGAAAACTTAATGGAACTCGTAACGCTTGCATCACGATATGACGAATTACCACCGAACGAGAGCATAGAAACTTTTCTAGGAGATGCATCACTTGCAGCAGAAGAAGAAAAACCTGGAGAAAAAATAGACGCTGTTAAGCTTATGACTGTTCATTCTGCAAAGGGCCTTGAATTTGATTTTGTATTCATCACCGGGCTCGAACAAGACTTATTTCCACACAAAAGAATGGGGCAATCTGGTGGGAGTCCCTATGAAACAGAAGAGGAACGTCGTCTCTTTTACGTTGCCATTACCCGTGCTCGAAAAAAGGTTTTTCTTGCTTACGCCGCAACCCGCACGATTTTTGGCGAACAAGAAGTCCACTCTCCCTCAGAATTTTTATTTGACATCTCGCCCCACCACACAGAAAAAGAGTTTCTAGTACCGAGAGATATTCCGAACGACAACGACTTCTCGAGCGAGGAAAAAATAATAGAAATATAACATGTGGGCAAAAAAATCTCTTGGACAAAACTTTCTAACGTCAGAAGCTGCCGTGTACAAAACCGTAGCCGCTGCACGCATTTTTCCTGGAGAAATAGTTCTCGAAGTTGGTCCTGGTCGGGGCGTGCTTACTAAAGCCCTTCTCGCAGCAGGTGCGACCGTAATTGCAGTAGAAAAAGACAGTCGCTTAATCTCTGAACTTTCCACTACATTTAAAGGAGAGATTGAATCGGGGCAGTTGGTTCTGTTTGAGAAAGATATTCTTAAGTCCAAACCAGAAACCCTAGGCCTACAAAAACAAAACTACAAAATTGTTGCGAATATTCCGTACTACATTACCGGACAGTTTTTGAAAAAGTTTCTTACAAGCGCACACTATCCAAATACGATTGTTGTACTTTTACAAAAAGAAGTTGTTGAGCGGATTATTGCTTTAGACAAAAAAGAAAGCATTCTCTCAATCAGTGTAAAGGCGTATGGCAAACCCAACAAAGTGACTGTGGTAAAACGGGGAAGTTTTTCTCCGGCGCCAAATGTTGATTCGGCAGTAATTGCTATTGAGAATATTTCCAAGGATCTCTTTGAGAACATTTCAGAAGAAAAATTCTTTAGGGTTGTACGTGCGGGTTTTGCCCACAAAAGAAAGGTGCTTATTTCAAATTTGACAGAGATCTCTCCTCGCGAAAAAGTTCAGGAGATTTTTTCCAAACTTGGACTCAATGAAAAAATACGGGCAGAAGATCTAAAAATAGAGGAGTGGAAAAAAATAGCAACGGTCATTGTTTAAGCGACCGATCACTTTATTTGTCACCAAATATTTTTTAATAGTCCCGGCAAAAAAGTCGGACCGCACACGCCTTAAAAAGTTGGGGAGGTTCCGACGGTTGGTGAAATTATTCCGAGTGAAGGGACAACAACTCGAACCGGCGCAGCGTCTATCTGACAACCGAAAGTAATGGGTGTGTACAAACCAAGAACCCACATGCCCGTACCTATTCCTAAATTATGACTTGAAAATGCTTGGGGCGTTTTTGGATCATACACATACAAACCTCCAGAAGGACCGATCACGGTCAACAAGTAATTATCGGTACCGTTGCAATAAAAAGACGCCACAACCAACCCACCAAACGAAAGCAGACCCTGGGCACGGGCGGGTGTAGAAAATGTATAGACAAATACCACGGTGCACACGACGACAGCGAGTGAAGTAATTATTTTTCTTATGTGTAAAAATGACATTCCTTTATTATACGGGACAAAATGATACAGATACTATTTATTGAGAATGTGTTACTACCTCTCCAAAACAAACGTGCTTTTTTCCCCATTTTTACTAATTCCGTTTGTATTTACCACAGTTACATTCATGGGCCACTCTATAATAGAAGAGTCCCCGGGTTCGACTGAATCCTGTATCTGCGACGGCCGCTTCACAGTAAAAACGATAGTTCTGCCATCCCGAGATGGAAGATTGTCTATTTTTCCAAGGCCAAAAGTCACAATGTTACCAACTGGGGTGAAGTTTTCACCCGTAATAGTCACACGATCTCCAAATTTCACACGTGAGGGCTCTATAGTGTCTACCTTTGGCACAATGGCGCCAACCGAAGTGACCATAAAAGGCATGGTGTTTGAAATCTTGCTTTTTTGGGTGGTTACAAAAACATCGTATCTACCCACATTAATATTTTCTGGTATTTGAAAGGAAATGCGGGTCGAGCTACTGGCAACAACGTCTTTGATTTTATTTTTTCCGAGATTAATGGTGTTTTTTCCTGAAAAACCTAAACCTGTAATACTAATACTTGCACCAGGTTGGGCAGAATAGCGCGAAAGGGAAGAGATTTGTGGTTTTTCTACCTCATTTGTCGCACCTAGAGAACTTACCGGTGAAATAATTGGCACATTCTCCTCGGTTACTGGCACTTGTGAGAGAAAATCTGGTGATAGTTGAGTTTTTGAAGATGTTTCTGTAGTAGGAATAGAAGAAATCCTTTGTAGGACCTGTCTTGTCCAGAAACCAACAAACCCCGTAGCAGTCAGCTGGCCAGCGGGGACGAGAATTTCATCCTTATACTTGTCCTGAAGCCTCATTACAGCGTTTTTCGTCACCCTTCCAAAATACCTGGTCTCATTACCCGGAGAACCACTACCAATTTCAGAAATCTGGGTATCGCGATCGTTGTTGAGAAATTTTTGAAGCAAAAGAACATCTTCACCTGTGTCACCCTCACGCAAATTGCGATTCAAAATAAGTGTTGATGCGGTAAAGCTTGTTTGTGCTGAGGCTAAAGTACTCATACTCAGTACAGAATAGGGAACCGTATGAAAACCAAAAAATGTGACGCACAGTACACAGACAAAGAGAACCGGGGTAAAAAAAATCTTAACGAGTTTCATATACATACTCAATATAACTCGGAAAACATACCAATACCATCAATATCCCCTAAAAAAATCAACGCTACGGACCAAACACTGGTATAATTTTGTTATGGATCGTGCTCTGCCAAGTAAAAAAATCTTTTTTCTCATTGTTGCGTGTATTACTGGTGTCGGGACAATTGGTTTTGCTGTATACGCATCAAAATCTAACAACACAACAAAAAGCAACCCCACGATTAGTGTAGAAAACTTAAAAAGTATTGACGCAGTAACTGCTTCAGTTAAAGAAAATTCAAAATTAGATCAGGATCAGGACGGCCTCGCCAACTGGGAAGAGTCTTTGTGGGGAACAGACCCCAACAAAACCGACACTGACGGGGATAAAACAAATGATGGTGATGAGGTACGGGCAGGCAGAAATCCTGCAGTAGCTGGACCAAAGGATACACAGCAAAACGGCCAGCCCGGCACAAAAGCAGGGGCAATAAAAGAAGTCACCTCTGACAAGACAGAAACAGGCCAGATTAGCAGAGTACTCTTTGCAAGCTACCTTGAGGCAAAAAAGGGCGGAGTACCTATAGATGACAGTATTCAAAATAAAATAATAGCTGAGGCATTTTCAGACAAAAGCCTAGACCTCGAAACAAAGCAATACGCCCTGAAGGACATCAAAGTCAGCAAAGATTCAGACCTTAAAAAGTACGGCAACGCCCTAGGTGTAGCTTTTTATACTGGTAGGACAAAAAATACCACTTCGGAAATTAGTATTCTGAACACCGCTGTCACGCAGTCTCCAAAAGATATCGAAAAGCTTGATCCAATAATCACCGGCTACGCCGCAATCCTAAAAAGTCTTGCGGTAATTTCAGCACCCAAGGAGCTAGTGAGTCTTCATTTGGAATTACTAAACAACACGAGCAAGGTGCTCGGTGACATCCGCGCGTTCCGAAAAATCTTTGATGATCCGTTTCTTACACTAAAGGCAATTAGTAATTATTATACTGACGTTGCATCATTTCAGAGCACAATTGCAGAAATCCGTACCACTTTTGAAAAAGAGGGAATTCAATTTAGTAACACAGAGTACGGTTATGTTTTTGTTCATACGATATAATAAACAGTAAGCACCCGTGAAAAAGCTCCTCTGCACACAAAAAAAAATTCTTGCGGTCACAGTAATTATTTTTACTATCTGCGCTTTTGGATTCCAAATAGAAAAAACAAATGCGCAACCAGTGCCAACCTTCGACGCAGCGACCGTAGCACAAACTACTTTTATTGCCGCAAACACTTCAATTGTTGCTGAAAAAGAATTAATTCTTGACGGTATTGTCACGGCCGCAGGCAAAATAGTAATAAGCAATATCACAAGCTCAATCGTTACCTGGATTAATTCTGGTTTTGAAGGTAACCCGGCATTTATTACAGACCCGGGAAGCTATTTCACCGACGTCGCTGACCAGATTGCCGGTAATTTTATCGCGGGTACTGAACTCGGCTTTTTGTGTGAACCGTTTGCTTTAGATATTCGCATTGCTCTCGCATTAAATTACTCCTCAACATACACTCAAAGAAATTATTGTCGACTTTCTGATGCTGTTAGTAATATAGAAAATTTTGCAAAGTTTACAGAGGGAGACTTTAGCCAAGGCGGCTGGGATTCTTGGTTTGAAATCACCCAGAATCCGCAAAACAACCCGATGGGTGCATACCTCGCCGCTCAAAGCGAGCTATCGTTGCGCACCTCACGTGGCCAATCCATCAAACTCCTCGAAGCTGACTGGGGCCAAGGTTTCCTTTCGTACCAAAAGTGTCTCGCAGAACACGAAGTAACTGGTGAATGTGTAGAAAAAGGTCCAATCCAAACTCCCGGAACCGTTATCGAAAGCCAGCTCGCAAACACCTTATACACAGGCATACGCCAACTCGAGATCGCTGACGAAATCAACGAAATCGTGGGTGCCCTCGTTGGTCAGCTCGTCCAAACAGTCTTCTCAGAAGGTCTTTCAAGCTTCAGCACAGGTGGCTCAAACTACAACAGCCTAAGAGCAACAGACAGACCAACCCTAACCGTGACCTGTTCCGCGGACAAAACAACAGTCGCAATAGGGGAAAGCGTGACCTGGAGAGCCTTCACAGAAGGAGGTACTCTCGTAGCACCTGAATACCTATGGAGTGGAGACGGGGTTAGAGGAGCGAGGTCAGACACTGTTACCATTGCATATACAGAAACGGGAATAAAGGCAGCGTCAGTTCGTGTCACAAGAGATGGTCAGAATGCTTTCCAATTCTGCACGAATTCAGTTACTGTCCAATAATATGTTTACTTTCTTTAAAAATAAAAAATGGGGTGGTGTACTCTCAAAAAAGACTCCGGTTTTTTACATTAAATTTTTTGTCTTAGTAATAGTTACACTAACGGTATTATTCCCAGCAAACACACAGGCTTCGGTTGCTTCTGATATTTTTGAATACGCGACCGGAGTTAACTCCTTTGCAGATGTTGCTGCAATGCTTATGGAAGCATTTCTTAGCCTAGCTGCCCTCGTACTTTATGCCGCGGGCTCTCTTTTGACAGCAATAATAGATCTTTCTGTAAATAACATGGGCAGTATCGTTAACTCTGTTGGGGTACGAGCCGCTTGGTCAACTTTTCGCGACATCGCGAACATGTCATTTATTTTTATCATCCTCTATATTGCAATCAACACAATCCTCGGCACCGGAAACATAAACATGAAGAAAATGCTCGTCCGGATTGTTGTCATTGCGGTCCTTCTCAACTTCAGCTTCTTTTTTACAAAAGTTGCAGTAGATGCCTCAAACATTCTCACCCTCTCATTTCATAATCAAATAATAAAAACACCGTGTGGAGCGGAAGGTGCGGTGGCGGGGAACCTGGGTCAGGCTTTTATGTGCCAGATGGGCCTTCCTTCGTTTTATAAGGCCGATTCGGTGCGTCAGCTAGCCGGAGAGAGCGGCGGCTTGGGTACTGGGGCGGTCTTTACACGAGGAATTATGGGGTCAATATTTTTCTTAATTACTGCCTTTATCTTTCTTGCAGCAGCAATAATGTTTATTGCGCGCTTTATCGCTTTTATTTTCCTCTTCATGCTTTCACCTCTTGCTTTCGCTTCTATGGCATTACCTAGCGACAAGTATTCGGATATGTGGAAAAAGAGTTTGCTTGAAAACTGTCTGTTTGCACCAGCTTTCATGCTTACAATATGGGCGTCTCTGAAAGTTTTGGGCGGTATCACGCAAAGCATAAATCCATCTGGTAATCTGAATTTGGCTGGAGCTATTAATGGTGGAACCGGAGCAGGAGCAGCTTTTCTAAACTACGCAATTGTTATCGGTATGATAATTGGCTCTCTACTTGTTGCCAAAAAATTTGGAGCATATGGTGCGGGTGGAGCACTCAAAATGTTAGGGGGGGCAGGAAATTGGACGCAGGGCAAACTTGGTAGGGGCGCACTTAGATTCGGGTATGGAAAACTCAGTGTTGCGGGGGCTGACAAGGCGCTCGCCGACTCGGAATTCGGTAAGTCGTGGGCTGGCAGAGCACTTCGTGGTGCAACAACAGGACTTGCTACTGGGTATAAATTTGCTGATAAGAAGTCAATTCAATCAGTAAACAAAGACAGGAAGAAGGTTCAGGAAGACCTTGCAAAGGACGTTATCAGAGACACAGAGAATGCCCTTGATAAGAGTCTTGGACTCAAGAGATCAGAAGAAATCAAAATACTAACGGGGGATCAGAAGACAAAGAGAGGCCTATTTCCAAAAATTGACAACGAGACCGAAGCAAAGAAACTTGCAAAAGAAATTGAGGAAGATAAAAAAACGTACAAAGAATACACGAGAACCACAGGCAAAGATATTGGCCTGGAACAAAAAAATTCGCTTAAAGAAAAAGAAGCTCGACTAGAAAAATTAACTAAGGAAAAAGAGAGCTTTGAAGAAGAGGATAGCAAATTATCACAGACGATTAAATCACTCGAGGAAAGAATAAAAAGCAACCCTGTCGCATCAAAAGAAGAAAAAGCAAAGTGGCTCCCAGATATACAGAGAAAGAAAATGGAGGAAATGTCTGGTACAAAATGGACTAACCCGCTTAATTACTTACCTTCATACAACGCAGACAGGAAAAAGGTCGCCAACGAACTAAAGAAGGTTTTGCGTGGAGGAGGGCAAAAAGGAATCAAAGAAACTCTTGAGGAACTCCAGGAGCAAACCGGAGAGAAACCACCAGAGGATGCAGGGGGGAATAAGGGAGGAGAGAAAAAAACCTAATTCAGCGCCATGGAAGAAACAACAAAACTATTAAAAACATACGTCGGAGCAGCACCAACCGAAAACCAAGCGGTTATTAAAAACATCATTGACCACCCGATGGTTGTAAGTTTGATGGCCACAAAAAACAAACTCGATTCTTCAATGGCTGAAAAAATTCAAACTGAGATGATACTGATCCTTCTTGGACTCGAACCAATAAGCAGGTTTCGAGCAAATCTAGTAAGCGAGCTTGAAACCTCGTACGACCAAGCATTAAAAATAGCCTTTGATGCAAATGCTCAGTTTTTCGGCCCAGTCATGGAAACACTCAAACAAATGGACGATGAGATCAAAAAATTCGAAGAAGAAAATGCGGGTTCAGAAGAAGAAACAGAAAACCAGTCTCCATCGGAGCCTCGCTCTGGGGTAGAAACACACCCAAACCGAATGATTCCTGACCACGAAGAAATGGAAAAGGTGGATGGTATACATCTCCACAGCCAATCAGTCATGCCCATGAACGCGGCGGCGGCACAAAAAGAAAGTAGAAATTTTACTCAGACACCAAAACAAAGCTTTAGTAGCACAATAGACCAAAAGCTACGAAATATTGTGCGATCGCCAACAACAACTAACCAGGCGGGGAATCCGGAAATTGAAACAATGGGTGTGCCAGTAAAGACAATCGTAAAACCGGGCTATGTTAGCAACGACCCGTATCGTGAACCCTTATAAGATCAGATTTCAAATCTTATAAGTAACATGCACAGCGTTTGAATTTCAAACTGAAACATAAAAAAGATACGCAATGAGATTCCAAGTACCACAATTCACAGAGGTAGAAGACAAAATCATCGGCCCCCTTACATTCAAACAATTTATATATCTTGCGGGTTCAGCAGGGTTGATTGTAGTTCTTTTTACTTTTCTGCCCAAATTCTTAGCAATTTTTCTTGGTCTCCCAATAGCAGCTTTTGGTGGCGCGCTCGCTTTTTACAAGGTCAACAATCAGTCGTTTATAAAGATGGTTGAATCTTTTGTAAAATACACCGTCACAAGCAAACTTTATTTGTGGAAGCATGAGGAAAAAATTTCTGCACCAGAAAATTACAAATCAATCGACCCGAGTTTGGTACCAAAGCTTTCTGAAAGCAAACTGCGTGACCTCATGTGGAACCTCGATGTAAAGCAAAGTAGCGACACAGAAGGGGAGAGAGATCCTCAGTCTAAAATCTAACGCGTTCGTATCATATTTGAATTTGAGTCTAAAGATATAGGATATAATCTATCTATGGCATCAGTAAATGCAAAAGCAACTCAAGAATATGTTCCCATAAAGGAAGTTCGGGACGGCATCATTGTACTTAAGGATGGTTCCCTTCGTGCAGTTGTTCTTACTTCCTCTATTAATTTTTCACTCAAGTCTGACGACGAACGCCAAGCGACCATTTTTCAATTCCAAGACTTTCTAAACTCGCTTGATTTCTCAGTGCAGATTTCAATCCAATCCCGAAGGCTCGACATCAGGCCCTACATCGCCCTCCTCGAACAAAGAGAGAAAAAACAAAGCAACGAGCTCATGAAAATTCAGACCCGTGAATACATTGAGTTCATCAAAAGTTTTACCTCCAACACAAACATCATGACAAAGCATTTCTTTGTCGTTATTCCATACTCACCGGGCCCACTCCAAAACAAAAAGGCTGGAAATAAATTTGGCGAAGGACTCAAGGATCTAATACCAAAAGGGAAGGGTGCGGCAGAAACCAGAACGAGTGAAGAAGTTTTTGAAGAATACCGAACACAGCTCGAACAAAGAATCTCTGTCGTCGAACAAGGCTTGGTGCGTTGTGGTATACGAGTAGTTGAGCTTGGTACCGAAGAAGTCATTGAGCTTTTTTATAAAATCTTCAACCCTGGTGACGCTGAAAAACCAATCCAACTATCACAGAAATAATTTAATATAAAAATATGTCAATATTGGGAGGATTATTTAAAAAGAAGGGTATGCAGGCACCGCCAGCGCAGGTTGTGCCTTTTTTGCCCCAACAAATGCAACAAGCTGAGGCACTGGAGCTCAAGGACGTTATTGCTCCAAGTGCGCTCAAGGTCGGCCCACGAGAACTCAACCTTGGTGACAAATTCGTCCGAACTTTTTTTGTTATTTCTTATCCGCGGTTTTTAAATGAAAGTTGGTTTGCACCAATTATCAATCTCGACAAGGTTTTTGACGTCTCGATCTTTGTTCACCCGATAGACACAGTGGTTGCCCTTCGTCAGTTCCAAAAAAAAGTTGCTGAAGTCCAAAGCCAAATTCACGAAAGAGAAAACAAGGGAGTGGTTCGAGATCCAATGCTCGACACAGCATACCAAGATCTCGAGTCCTTACGCGACAGCCTTCAGCAAGCCCAGGAAAAGCTTTTTGAGGTTGGTCTGTACATTTCAATATATGCCGAAACGGAAGCAGAACTCGACGGTGCAGAATCAGAAATTAAATCTATACTCGAGTCAAAACTTGTATACGTAAAGCCCGCACTTTTTCAACAAGAACAAGGCTTCAAAAGTGTTATTCCGATTGCTACTGATTTACTTGGTGTTCACTCTCGCCTCAATTCTTCACCACTCTCAAGTCTTTTCCCATTTATTTCTTTCGACTTAACGTCTGACAAGGGTATTCTTTTTGGTATCAACCGCCACAACTCAAGCCTTATTCTCTTCGACCGATTCTCCCTCGAAAATTATAATTCGATAACCTTCGCAAAATCGGGTTCCGGTAAATCCTACGCGGTGAAACTTGAAATTTTACGAACACTCATGTTTGATACTGAGGTTTTAGTCATTGACCCAGAAAGGGAGTACGAGTACCTCGCTGAAGCTGTTGGTGGTAGATATTTTAAAATTTCCCTCAATTCCGAACACCATATCAACCCATTCGATTTACCAATCCCAAGCGCAGACGAATCCGGTGCCTCTGTTTTGAGATCAAACACCATCAATCTTATCGGCTTATTTAGAATTATGATGGGAGGCCTTACTCCGGAAGAAGATGCGATCGTTGATGCAGCGATCACACAGACATATGCACTCAAAGACATCACCGCTGATTCTGATTTTAGAAGCATCGAACCCCCGCTCATGTCTGACTTCGAACTCGTTCTTTCTGGTATGGAGGGAGGGGAGTCGTTGGCTCAAAGACTGACAAAATACACCAAAGGTACTTGGGCTGGTTTTATCAATCGCCCCACAAACATTGATATCAATAAAAAACTTGTTGTCTTTTCTCTACGAGACATGGAGGACGAGCTCAAACCAATTGCGATGTACATCATCATGCACTACATCTGGAATGCAATACGCAAAGAGCTTAAAAAAAGACTTCTAGTGATCGACGAAGCGTGGTGGATGATGAAATCTGAAGACACGGCGTCATTCCTCCTTTCGCTCGCAAAGCGCGGAAGAAAGTACTACCTCGGCCTTGCAACAATCACACAAGACGTCGACGACTTCATGAAGTCTCCGTACGGAGTACCGATTATCACCAATTCTTCTATTCAACTTTTGCTCAAACAGTCACCAACATCGATTGATCGACTCCAAGAAACATTCAACCTTACTGATGAGGAAAAATATCTACTCCTCGAATCTGGAGTTGGGGAGGGTATTTTCTTTGCTGGTCTCAAACATGTGGCAATAAAAATAATTGCTTCGTACACAGAAGATCAGATCATTACATCCGATCCGTCCCAACTTTTGTCTATCCAGCAGGCAAAAAAAGATTTGGCGGAGTCTGAAAACTAGTGCCCTTTAGAAAAATCAAATGAAAGAAAGAATTCCGATCGAGAAAGCGGTATTAATGGTTGGCACAGCCGCACTTTTTGATTTTATCGGACTAATTCCCTTAGTAAATATTGCTACTTCAATGGCAAATTTATTACTTTTTCCATTCTGGTTTTACCTTAGCGGAGCCTCATATACCAAAAAACCAAGCATGCTCTGGTGGACACTCATCACGAGTACCATTGGACTTATTCCTGTTGTCTCGACCTTTCTACCCGAGCTTACTCTCGGTGTGTTACGAAACGTTCTCTATGTCCGAAGAGAAGACCGGAGGGCTAATACCGCCGAACAACGTGTTTCCACAAGCGGCTTAAACCAAAGGCCATACCCAAGAAACAACCCATCGGGCGCAGTACCGTATACAAGCAATCCGCTTCCGTCACTTCCACAGCAGGGTCCAAGTAAGGCTGATGCAGTCCTGAGAAAGGGAAGAACCACACAAAGCACTCGCAACGTCATTGACGATATTCGCCGACCTGGGCAAATTATAAAAGAATAGCTCGTTATTTTTTTTATCCATGCACAACACAAAGCAACGCAGTAAAACGTGTTAAAATATTTTAATGAGTTCTCTCGTTACAGTAAAGAAACTATCGTTCATTAAGTATTTTTTGCTTTCGGTGTTTTTGTTTTTTGTTTTTACTTCTTTTGCGCACGCGCAGACAGATGCGCTACGCGTGACTGTGTTACCCCAAAACCCTGGACCGCTCGAAAATGTTTCAATTACGGTTGAAGATTTTTCACGAGATTTAAACAAGGTCAACATATCATGGTCAGTCGGGAACAAGGTGGTTGAGCAGGGTGTAGGTCTAAAACGCTTCGAACTTAGCACCGGTGTCCTAGGAACAGTCACGACCGTTTCTATAAACATGGGTGGTGTAACGCGGAAGGTGACTCTGCGCCCAGCGGCTGTCGACCTTATGTGGCAGGCAGACACTTTTACTCCTCCTTTTTATAAAGGGAAGGCCCTCCATAGTAGCCAAGACCTTATCGTTGCTGTCGCGGAACCGTTTTTTGTTGACAGCAAGGGTGTGCGTCTTGACCCAAGCAAGCTTATATACAAATGGAAGCGCGACAAAACTATAAATGCTGCACTTTCAGGATACGGAAAGAAAACCTTTAGAATCACGCCTTCGATTTTACCAAAGCCAATAGAAATAGAGGTTGAGGTTTCTTCAAGCGACAATACGTATCGCGCCACTGCTTCTGTAACTATCCCCAACACCACTCCGGAAATACTTTTTTATGAAAATAAGCCTTTGTATGGAATAGATTTTGCACACGCGTTGAATGAAAAGGATTTTGAAATCAAAGAAAGTGAGGCCCGAATCATTGCAATGCCCCTATTTTTTTCAAATCAACAAAATAACTTTGGCCTGCTTTCATACGACTGGACACTTAATGGCAACAGAGTAAACGAGCAGGGTAGTGAAGTTATTTTGCGAAAGCCAGAAAATGGCAGTAGCGGCCAATCGTCTATCAATCTAGCCATTAAAAACCTAGAAAGATTTATGCAGGTAGCAAATGCGGGTTTTACTGCAAAGTTTAGTAATGAAGCTTCAACACAAAATAGTCAAACTATTTTCTAAATATGAAAATTTCTGCACAAAAAATCATCAAAGCCTCACTCATTAGTTTTTTTGTCTTACTTTTTGTTGCAGTACCTCTTTTAACATTCGCTCAGGAAATCAACTACATTCCACTTGCACCCCTGCCGGGAATAGGTGACACATCGTCAGGCGGCGGACAACCAGCCCCCACTACCAATCTTTCCACCTATCTTATTGCAATGTTTCGGCTCATCATCGGTCTTGCTGCACTTTTGGCCGTCATTATGATTACAATTGGCGGAATTGAGTACATGTCGACTGATGCTATTAGCGGAAAGAGCGCGGGAAAAGAAAAAATAAACAATGCTCTGGTTGGTTTATTCCTAGCAATTGGTGCATGGCTCATTCTATACACCGTAAACCCAGCTACCCTTGATTTTAATTTTGATATTCCGCCTATTGAAACCATCAATCAAACCCAAAACGGCCCAACTATCCCAGTTAATAGAAGTGGGGTGATTGCCAAGGTGCAGTACTGTTATCAAGATGAACTGCTTTCAAATAATGATCTGTTCAGGGCATTCCCGATCTATCGATATCAAATTATAGAAAATGGTGGTCGCGAAGATGCCTATGCCCAATGTTTAGCAGCCCAACCTCGGGCCTTAAGCAGATTCAACCCCCCTCTCTCTAGCGGATGCCCAGAGGGAACGTATAAAGAAGTTATTTTGTGCCGAGACATGGGTCCTACTTCAAATACTATTTTGCAGCCTTAAAAAATTTGATTATGTTTATGAAAATTTTAAAAATTATAGTTGTTCTAATCGTCTTACTTGCCATCGCTCTCGGTGTGTATTGGTTTTTTGTCCAAAAAAACAATGGTACTGGCGACACAATGTTTTCTAACCTCAGCGTGGGTGACATATTTCCGTTTGGACAGGGGACTGTGGACGCACCGGTCACTACTCCAACTCCAATTGTTACAAACCCGAACGATACCAACCCAACAGGCATCCCAGTCATCCCGCCATCACTTTGGCAGATTTCAACCCAACCCCAGTCTGGAGCAATTGCTTTTAACGCATCTGGAACCCCAACGGTGCGTTACATAGACAAAGCAACGGGTAATGCCTTTGAAAGCGCCCTTAGACTCGTTGGTACAAATAGGATTACAAATACAACAATTCCTAAGGTCTACGAGGCTTTGTGGCAACCACAGGGCAGTGCGGTTATTCTACGCTTCCTCATTGATGACAACGAAACAATTAGAAGTGCCTTCGGTAAACTGGTTACAACATCAGCAACCTCCACAACCGAAGAGAGTAGCACCTTAAAAGAATTATCTGTTTCATTTCTAGCCGACAATATTACCAATCTCTCTGTAGACCCCGCAACAGGCGCCGTTGCATATGTATCCAAAAATCCGGCGGGTGCAAAAGTGTACGTAACGACCTCTACAGTAAGCAGTCCGAAACAAATTTTCGAATCAGAGATTCGCGACATTTCAGTTTCTTGGGTAAATAGTTCAACACTTGCACTCTCAACAAAACCGAGTGAATCAACACCCGGACAATTTTATTTCCTCAACACCACCTCAGGAAAACTTGAAAGGGTTATTGGTGAACTAAATGGACTAACCGCTCTTTCTAATTCTAATGGAACAGACCTGGTGTATTCATGGGTAACAGGTAATTCAACAAACTCTGCTCTTTACAATACAAAAACTGGACAACAAACTTCATTACGCACCGCACTTATTCCGGAAAAATGTGTATTTGCAAAAAAATCATCAAACCTTTTCTGTGCTAACCCAAAATCAACACCTTCAAAGATTTTGGCTGAAGACTGGTACAAGGGAAAGATCTCTTTTAATGACTCTTTCTGGAAAATAAATACCACAACTGGAGCAATTGAACTCATGAACGATCCCAAAATCGTGGCAGGAACAGAAATCGACGCAATCAACCTTATGCTTGACCCGAACGAAGAACACCTTATCTTTACCAACAAAAAAGACTCGCACTTGTGGGCACTCAAGGTAGGGAACTAAAAAGAATTCTGCTTTCTTATGAAGGAACGAGGAAGGTGGCCAAGAAACGAAACGAAACGAAACGAAACGAATAAATTATTTTCCGTCAGTGATCACGACAACAGCCGGGTTTGGAGAAGGAGTAGTATTACTTGCCCTAGCAACAGATCTTCGGATCACTAATTCCTGAACAAGAGTAAAGAGGTTACTCGTAATCCAATAAACAGCAATGGCACCGGAAACTGTCCAAGAAACGATGAATGCGAGAGCGGGGAGCATATACCTCATCTGCACACCCATAGTTCGAGTTAAGTCGTGTTTAAACTTTTCTTCTTTGCTCATATTCGCCTTAACGGGCTGTTTTGCGAGGGGAGGAACAGAATATCTGATCTGAATGAAAGCGGTAACACCAGCGAGAATCGCGAGAATGAGGCTCTTTCCAGAAATATCAAAAAAGCCCAAAAACATTGTGTTTATAAAATCTGGCTTCGCAACAAAAGAATAAAGAATTGCGGTGTCGATGTTGTCAAAACCAACAATAAAAACTTTGTACAAAGCAAAAATGATTGGTAGCTGAATAAAAATTAACAAGATGCTCGCAAATGGATTAATTTTATTCCTTTTATAGAGCTCCATCGTTTTGCGAGCGTACTCCTGCTTGTCGTTTTTGTATTTTTCCTTTAAATCAGCAAGTTCTGGCTCGACTTTTTTCATCTTAAGCTGAGTAGTAACCGCCTTCCGAGAAAGAGGGAAGAGGATGAGTTTTACAATGATCGTGAAAATAACAATTGCAACCCCCGCGTCTATCCAAGGCAAAACGTCCATTAAAAAAATTAAACCGTTATACAGCGGGTTAAAAATTATTGTGTGGTATAGGAATAACATCAAACAATCTTACTGGAAAAGACGAGCTTTTTCAAATTCTATACAGACAAGATACGGCTCCGGACCAAAAGCTCTCTTACTTCTTTGGTAACAAGTTCAAAACTAATTTTGTCACCGCCTTTTTTTACAGACACACCAACAAGAAAACCTGAGCGAACGTGAAGGGTAAGGGGACGAATAACACTGTACACACGCCTACGAGTACGATTTCGATCAACTGCATTCGGAGCAACCTTTTTTGAAACAGAGACAGCAAAACGAGTGTCGCTACCAGGAGAGGGAAGGGTTTTAAGAAGGAAATGTGCGGAAGACGCATTATTACCACGAATAAAAACGTCTCGCGCAAGCGCCTTGGAAATTCTTTGCTTTCGGGGAAGCATTAGAAAAAATTAGACAGTAACTCGTTTACGGCCCTTACTGCGACGACGCGCAACGGTTCTTTTGCCACCAACAGACTTCATTCTCTTCAAAAAGCCGTGACTTTTTGCTCTCTTTCTCTTTTTTGGTTTGTAGGTTAAACCTTGTTTCATATATGTCAGACATATTACAACACGATCAAAATTAAATCAATGTTTGATTAAGAAATTTTTGAATTAACAACCTATCCACAATTTGTGAACATACAACTTGAACTTAAACAAGTATTATAATTCCACATCAAGGATATAATCTACTGCTAACGGACAATGTCTACTGAAAACAAAAAAATTTGGGATAACGTGCTCGTCGAAATGGAACTTTCCGTTTCTAAGCCAAATTTTACGACTTGGTTTCGAGACACTTCTATTTTCAAGGTCGAAGATGGGGTAGCGTTTATTAGCGTTCCAAACAACTTCGTTAAAGACTGGTTGTACAAGAAGTACCACTCGACCATCCTAAAGATTCTACGTACCACAGCGCCAACCGTACGCTCACTTGAGTACTCCGTGAGTCGCAGCGACGCCAAAAAACGCACGCCGGCCGAAGACCGACCGACCACAACATCTCTCATTAACAACGAACTTCCTCTTAGTGACTTTTATATAAACAAAGAAGACAACCTTAACCCTCGCTACGGCTTTGATTCTTTCATCGTAGGGCCCTTTAATGAACTTGCCCACGCTGCAGCCCAAGCTGTGGTCAAAAAGCCGGGAATTGTGTACAACCCGCTTTTTATTTATGGCAACACGGGTCACGGCAAAACCCACCTCATACAAGCAGTAGGGAATTATCTCAAAAACATGTACCCGGAAATGAGGATTCATTATGTGACTTCAGAAAAATTTGCGAGCGACTACGTGAGCTCAGTCCAGTCTGCCCAGAGCAACCCAAACCACTCCAACAAAATCAGTAATTTCAAAGAAAAATACCGTAAGTACGACGTATTAATCATGGATGATATCCAATTTCTTTCTAAAACAGAAAAGACTCAGGAGGAACTATTCCATTTATTCAACCACCTTTACGACAACAACAAACAAATCGTCTTTTCATCCGACAAACACCCAAACTATATTCCCAACCTTGAAGACCGCCTTCGTTCTCGTTTTGCGGCCGGTATGATCGTCGACATTCCAGCTCCTGACCACGAATCAAGGATTGCCATCCTCAAGGCAAAACTTCGAAATCAAGAGTTAATACTCTCTGACGAGATAATAGACTTTGTTGCTGCATCTGTTTCTACAAATATCCGCGAGCTTGAGGGTGTTTTAAACGCTGTAATCTGCCAAGCCCAGCTTAAAGGAAGGGAATTGACCCTCCAGGAAACCAAACTACTTCTTAAAAACAGTGCTCGACCAGCAAAAAGAACCCTTTCTACCAAGGAAGTTATCAAAATTGTCGCAGATTTCTATAACATAGAAGAATCAAGTATTTATGAGAAGACTCGTAAAAAGGAGGTTATTCGTCCGCGCCAAATGACCATGTATATCCTCAGGGAGGACTTTAAAATTTCTTATCCTTCTATAGGGGAAAGACTTGGTGGACGCGACCACACCACCGTTATCCACTCTTGTGAAAAGGTAAAGGGCGACCTTAAAATCGACCCAACTCTTGGACAGGAATTAAACCAAATTAGAGCTCTTATTACATAAGTTGTGGATAAGGTATTAATAACCTTCGGAATAGGTGTTAAAAACTGAGGAATAGCCACGATATATTTATAAACAGCTTGTGGATAAAAAAGACCTAAATCCCCAGATTTCAATTTCACCCACATGCAGTTATATTTAATTCACAAACGATGGGGATAATTTTTAACAAAAAAACGTTGATTTTAAACAAAGTTCAGGACTTATCAAGATATCCCTAGTCATAGTAATAGTAGTAGTATTTATATATAGATATATGAAGACCGAATGTGTAAAAGAAAAGTTAACAGCTGCTGTAGTGCAAGCTGAAAAGATTACAGGGAAGAATTTATCCTTAGCAGTTCTTGGTTGTGTGTTTCTAGAAGCCTCAAACAATACGCTCTCAATCAAATCCACTAATCTTGATCTTGGTATTGAAATAACTATTCCAACAAAAACAGAGAGGGAAGGAAGGGTAGCAGTGCCAGGGAATATTTTATCTGGTTTTCTCAACAACTCCGCGTATGAAAAAAACATAACCCTTGAGACTACAGATACAGGTCTTTTGAAAATAACCACCGAAAAGACATCCACGACTATAAAATCTATTAGTCCCGATGATTTTCCTTCAATTCCTCAAGTGTCTGACGAGCAATCATTTAAAATTAAGGGAGCAGACTTTGTGCGTGGCTTAAAATCAGTTTGGTACAGCTCTTCGATCTCAAGTATCAAACCTGAGCTTTCGAGCGTCCTGGTGCGTTGTGACGACGATACGCTTGTGTGTGCAGCCACAGACTCTTTCCGGCTTGCAGAAAAGAAAGTGAAACTAAAAAACCAAAAACCTTTCGAGAGTATTCTTATTCCATTCAAAAACGTCCAAGAAATCATTCGAGTACTCGACGCCTCTGAAGAAGAAGTGTTGTTTTGTGTTACCAAAAACCAAATTTCTATTTCATATGACGGTGTGTACCTTACTTCTCGGGTTATAGATGGTGTTTTTCCTGATTATCACCAAATAATTCCAAAAGAAAATCAAACAGAAGTTATTGTCCTAAAAGATGATCTTATTCAGGCTTTTAAACTCGCCAACATTTTTTCGGACAAGTTTAATCAAGTAAACATGAAGGCAGAACCTTCAACTAAAACATTCGAAATAAAAACAAACAACGCAGATTTAGGAGAAAGTGTGAATAAAATTGATGCGACATTTAAAGGGGATGATGTTGCTGTAAATTTTAATCACAAGTATGTAACAGATTGTTTCGGTTCATTGAGCGGAGACAGTCTTTCTTTGTCCTTTAACGGCTTGAATCGTCCACTTGTTATTCGAGGAGTGGGTGATTCGTCTTTTTTGTACTTAGTTATGCCAATGAATCGATAATAATTCAAATGAATCATATCGACGGATTTTTTAGTAAATTTAAAAGTGCTTTCGCTAATGTAGCGAATAAAAAGGAAATTATTGCTGCTGTCTGTCTTACACACAGTAAAACGGTCATCCCGCTGTCTCACATAGAAATCCAAGGGTCTCTATTAAAATTAAACATTAGTTCAGCAGCAAAAAGCGCGATCTTTATGAAAAAAACTGAAATTCTTGCTGAGTTGAATCAAAAAATTAAGCCCGCTGTTTTTGATATTCGTTAATTAGTTTCCAGAACGACCTTCGTTGTTGTTGTATCCTCTTGCTGTGGCCCAGGCTTGGACACCGTATTCCCAGTATTTAAATTGGGGATCATCAAAAGGATTTGAAGGTATTGGGCCTCTTGGATCATTTTTATCAACCCAGTAGAGGATTGAATGAATTCCTCCAGTGAGTGACTCACTAAGGTCTTCTAGTGGTGTTGAGTCACGAGCCTCTCTGTCATTCGTATTATTCATAAGTGTAGATAAGCCCCCTTCCCATTTACCTCGAAGTACGGGTTTTAGATCCTGGCTGTTTTCTACGACCGGTCTCTGGAACTTGGTGTCAGGTACCTTTTTTAGTGCCTCGTTCATAACTTTGTGCCAGTATGGAGCAATAATGAAAGCAGCAACCCTTCTTTCCATAGAACTGTTGTCGTTGTTGCCCGCCCACGCAGCGATAGCAATATCTGGTGTGTATCCAGCTGTAATGGCGTCTTTATAATCGTTCGTAGTACCAGTTTTTACCGCGACGTCTCGACCAGAAAAATAAAGGGGGGAATTGTATCCAAAAGCGGGTGCTCGCGCTTGTTCGTCTGATAAAATGTCAGAAATTTGTTGTGCCACCTTAGCATCAAGAACACGAACAGGGTTTGCTGAAGCTTTTTCAAGAATGTTTCCATTTTTATCCTTAACCTCAAGGATCATCCGTGGTGTATTTTTTACACCATCATTTGCAAATACACCATATGCACTTGTGAGGTCGAGAAGGGAAACCTCACCTCCTCCCAAAACAAGTGTGAGACCGTATTGGTTGATGTTTGTAAGGTTTTGAATACCCATGTTTTGTGCGAGCTTGAGTGTGTCTGTCATACCTGCCAAGTAGAGGGTTTTGATGGCCACAACGTTAATTGACTGCGCAAGAGCACTACGCATACTCATAGGCCCATTATATTTTCCGTCGTAATTTACAGGCATGTAACAATCAGAAGAAGAATTTATTGGTTTACCGTCAACAGTACAGGTGGTGGAAAATTCAGTTGGAACATCAAAAATTACGGTTTCGGGAGTGAAACCTTTAATAAATGCCTGTGCGTATGCGAACGGTTTGAACGCTGAACCCGGCTGACGGTGGGCGGTTGTGATGTTGAAGTTACCACTGATTTCCTTATCAAAATAGTTTCTTGAACCAACCATAGCAAGCACATCGCCTGTTTTTGGGTCAATCGCAACAAGACCGATATTTTCGGCGTTGAAGTTCTTTTTGTTTTCGGTTGTTTGTACTAGCGCTAATTCCTCGGCTTTCTTTTCGAGTTCGTAGTCGAGTGTTGTGATAACACGAAGTCCTCCTTGTTCAAGAACCTCTTCACCATACTTTTGTACGAGTTGACTTCGAACTTCCATAACAAAGTGTGGCGCCTTGATCCCAAATGCTTCCTGTGGCTGAAACACTACAACTTCAGCTTTAGCTTGGTCGTACACATCTTTTTTAATAAATCCGTTTCTAAGCATTTCACTGAGCACTAAGTTTTTTCGGGTATCAAGCTGAGCCTTGTTTTTACCGTATGGTGAATAAAAGGTTGGTGCTTTTGGAAGGGCAGCAAGATATGCTGACTCAGCAAGAGTGAGATCTTTAGAGGATTTTGCAAAAAAGGCCTGGCTCGCTTCCTCAACCCCGTATAGGTTTCCACCAAAGGGAATTTCATTAAGATAAATATTAAAAACCTGGTCCTTCGTGATAATTTTTTCAAGTTTTGGGGCGAGAACCCACTCCTTTATTTTTCTTGAAATCTGTTTTTCGTCAGTCAAAAGGGCGTTTTTAATAACCTGCTGAGTTATGGTTGAGCCTCCTTGGTTGTATCCGAGACCTGTAATGTTGGCAAAGACCGCTCGGATGATTGAAGAAACTCTAATGCCGTTGTGTTGGTAAAAATTTATGTCTTCAATTGCCAATATTGCGCGTTTTACATGGGGAGAAATGTCTTCGAAGGGAACAACGGTGCGTTTGACGTTTTGAAACACGTCATAGAGGAGTACTTCGCCAGTGCGGTCATAAATTTTGGTAGACTGGGTAACAGCGCGCTCCTGGAAAGATTCGAGGTTGGGAATTTTCCAGCTTGAGATCCAGAGAAGAAAAAAGGCGGCAATAAAAACCCCAAGGGCCGCTGTAAGCGTGGCTGTTTTGAGTACGTGAGTTTTGTGTATTTTTGGAAACTTGATCTTTTTCACAATTTTAAATCACATCTAATCTTTCATATGTGCCAAAGAAGACGTGGCTGAACGGGTATCCTTACGGGAGATTTGAATATACGTGTCTACATGTGGGCACATGCGAGCAATAGTAATAGAGACAATATTATCACAACAGCTTAAAAGAACCCCTATATATGCTAAAGTAGAGCCATGTTTAAGAATTTTTTCTCAAATACATCCCCTGTAGTTTCTACAGACCCAAGTATGATACACGAAATTCTGACTCGTGGTGTTGAGGAGATTTTTGTTAAAGAAAATTTGGAGAAACGATTGCTTTCCGGTAAACGACTTCGAATTAAGTTTGGAATTGATCCAACCGGCAAAAAAATCCATTTGGGTAATGCGATTCCGCTTTGGAAATTGAAGGCGTTCCAAAATCTTGGTCACACAGTGGTTTTGGTGGTGGGGGATTTTACCGCACAGGTCGGCGATCCTTCTGACAAGATCGAAAAGCGACCAATGCTCACCACAAGTGATATTGCTGAAAATTTGGTTGGGTATAAAAAGCAAATCGGCAAAATCCTTGATTTAAAGAAAACAGAGATTGTATATAACAGCAAATGGCTTTCAGGACTTACGTTTGATGAAATCTGCCAGCTTGCTGAAAGCTTCTCCGTTCAACAAATGACAAATAGGCGAAATTTTAAAGATCGGATTGAAAACGGTACAGAAATTTCTCTTAGGGAATTTTTCTACCCGCTTATGCAAGGATACGACTCGGTCAAAACAAACGCTGATCTAGAAATCGGTGGCTTCGACCAACTTTTTAACCTCAAGGCGGGGCGTGTAATTCAGAAGCATTACGGCATGCCGGAGCAGGATATTTTGACAGTTAAAATGCTTCTTGGTGCCGATGGGCGCAAAATGTCTAAATCTTGGGGGAATACTATCAACGTAGATGATGCTCCGGGTGAGATGTTTGGCAAGGCTATGTCGGTTCGAGATGAATTAATGCAGAGCTATTTTTTACTTTGTACCGATGTGCCAAAAGCCGACGCAGAAAAAATCAGTACCCGGCTTGAACTCGGAGAAAATCCCCGAGACATAAAGCTGGAATTAGCAGAAAAGATTGTGGTGAGGTACTGGGGAGGGGACGCGGGCAAAAAAGCACGTGCGGATTTTATTGAAACATTCAGCGAAAAGAAAATCCCAGCGGACATTAAAACTGTAAAAATAAATCCCGGTACAAAACTTATCGAGGTTGTTCTTTCTGAAAAATTAATTGAGTCAAAAACAGAGTGGCGAAGATTAGTGAGCGACGGGGCGGTTACTGACGCTGAATCTGGTGTCGCGGTTTCAGACCATGGTGTGGCTGCGGAAGGAAAAACATACAGGATAGGAAAAAGACGCTGGATAAAAATTGAAATTAAAAGTTAGTTGTAAACAAAAACCCCGCGAGTTGCGGGGTTTTTGTTTACAAATCCTTTTCCTCTTCTTCAACGACTGGAAGCACTTCTCCCTCGACATGCATGCCAAGGTCAATCATTTCATCTTCTTCTTCGTCGGCACCTTCGTTGTATAACTCCATTGGGTCCTTGTCCTGATCCATATTTGATTATCTTTTTCTACTTTTAATTAACGACTTCTGTCGTCACACTGTTGTATCAAATTTAAAAAAAATTGGCAAGAAAAAAGTTGGTTTTGTTGATTATGTTCTTACTATTTTACTGTGACGACATGCGAGGTGGGTGAGACCAACGGCGATGGCGTCGTACTCATCATCTAGTTTGGGCTTCTTGTTCATGTGTATTAGCCTTGAAACCATGTCTATAACGTGTGTTTTGTCGCTACGGCCATATCCAGTAACAGCAACCTTTATTTCTACGGGTTTGTAGTAAAAAACGTCGACGGTAGACCTCGTTGCTTCGTAAATAATTACACCCAGTGCTTGGGAAACAAGGAGAGCTGTTTTTTGATTATTACTAAAAAAGAGTTCCTCGATAGCAAGAGAGTGTGGAGACCACTCTTTAATGAGATTAGAAATTGTTTGACCAACGATACCAAGGCGGACCTCGTGTTTGTTTTTTCTGTCAGTGACGATGCAGTCTGAGAAAAGTAGGGTCGTTTTGTTGTTTTCTTCTCGTAGAACCGCTACTCCGAGTCGGTCGTAACCAGGGTCGATGGCAAGAACAATATGCTCAGAGTGTTTCATTCGGCATTAGTATACACCGCCTGAACGTCGTCGTTTTCTTCGAGCTCTGTAATGAGCTGGTCGAGCTTAGTAACATCCTCGTCAGAAAGCTCCATGGTTGAGTTTGGCTTCCATCCTTCGGTAGATTTTTCAAATGCCCACAATGCTGCACCCATGCCGGCGAGCTCATAGCCGTTACGGGAAAGAATGTGTTTGATTTCTTGAACCGCCTTATTTTTATTATCTGTAAGGGTGTCGATAATGAGAGCACAACCGCCAGGGCCGTAGGCTTCATACATTGCAGATTCCATAGCCGTAGAACTATCCGTAGCTTTTTTTACTGCGCGGTCGATGCTGTCGTTCGGCATATTAATAGCCCGAGCACGGTCGATAATCGCTTTGAGAGCGGGCGCGTTTTTATCTGGGCCAGATTTTTTGGCCTCTGTGCTGATAAGGCGGGCAAACTTTGTGAATGCTTTGCTTTTTTGGGCATCAGTTTTACCCTTCTGTCTTTTTATCTGCGCCCATTTATTATGTCCAGCCATGTGTGTATTTTGCAATTTTAGCTAAACAGATACAACCAATCAAGGATGTATTAAACCTTAAAGCAATGTACCTCTTTCGTGTGCTGGTGAGTTAATGTGTTTGTATGCGGCGTCTGTAACAATACGACCTCGTGGGGTACGCTCGATAAAGCCGATTTGAAGAAGGTAGGGTTCGTTAAATTCTTCGACCGTTGCTTCTTCTTCGGAAAGTGATGCGGAAAGAGTGTTGAGTCCGACGGGACCACCTTTGAATTTTTTGATAATTGTTTCAAGGATAGAACGATCGCTTTGAGTTAAACCCATTTCGTCGACACCAAGCAGGCGAAGCGCCTCATCTACAGATTTTTTGTCCAAGCTTCTTTTGTGGATCTGGGCATAGTCGCGACAGCGTTTTAAAAGATAGTTAGCTGTGCGTGGAGTAAATCGGCTTCGTTTCGCGATTTCTTTTACGGCGTCCACATTAATATCAATCCCGAGAATTTTTGCTGATCGGTGAACTATTTTTTCTATTTCTGCGTCTGTATAAAACTCGAGTCGGAAAACACCTCCAGAAAAGCGGCTACGAAGTGGGGCAGAGATCATTGCAATACGTGTTGTTGCTGCAACAAGCGTGAAGGGTGCAAGTTCGAGTTGAATGGTACGTGCTGACGGCCCTTTTCCAATAACAATATCAAGTTGGCCTGTTTCCATTGCTGGGTAGAGAACCTCCTCGATCGCTTTATTGAGACGGTGAATCTCGTCTATGAAAAGCAAATCTCCCGAAGCGAGATTGGTTAAGATGGAAGCAAGATCACCAACTTTCTCGATAGCTGGGCCGGAAGTGATTTTAATTTGAGAATTTGATTCTTTGGCAATGAGATGGGCGAGGGTTGTTTTACCAAGACCAGGTGGGCCATAAAAAAGAATGTGCTCAGGTGGATGGTTTCTTTCCCTGGCCGCAGATAAAAGAATCTTTAGATTTTCTTTGATTGAATTTTGGCCGATGTATTCATCAAAGTTTTTTGGGCGCAAGGTAAGATCCAAGAATGATTTTTCTTGTTTAACCTCGCCATCTTCCGTGATTTCGTTATTTTCTTCCTGGATTTCTGACATATGATTGAGATTTAGAAAACTGGTAGGTCGAGTACTCGCACCAGTTCCTCGATCGTCGTGGTTCCGGTAAGAACCTTGAGAATCCCGTCTTGGTTCATATCTAAAATATTTTGTGTAGCAGAAGCTTTTTTAACCTCGCGCTCACTTGGATTGCTCTCGACAACTTCCTCGATTGTTGCGTCGGTCAGTATTGCTTCGAAAATTCCGACGCGACCCTTGTAACCGGTATTATGGCATTTGTCGCAACCAGCGGCCACCCACATGTTTTTGTTTTGAATGCCATCAGTGTATGTTTTATCTGTGATTGTTTGGAGCACCATGTCAACAAGTTTTTTGTTCGCGTCTTCTATCGCAACTTCTTTTTTGCACGTAGAGCAGAGTTTACGAACAAGTCTTTGTGCCATAGCGATACTGAGTGATGATGTGATAACTTTTGGATTTATGCCGAGGTCGACTAGGCGAGGAAAAGTACCGGCTGCATTGTTTGTGTGAAGAGTTGAAAAAACCAAATGCCCCGTGAGCGCCGCGTTAATTGCGATTCCGGCTGTTTCATTGTCTCGAATTTCTCCAACCATGATAACGTCGGGGTCCTGGCGCAGCGCAGAGCGTAGGCCTTCGAGGAAGGTGTAACCTTTTTCAGAGTCTGTTTGAGTCTGGACGATTCCGGGTAGATGATATTCAATCGGATTTTCAATAGTAATTATTTTTATTTCGGGCGAGCGAATTTTTTTTAAAAAAGCATAAAGAGTTGTTGTCTTTCCGGACCCTGTTGGACCCGTATTCAAAATCATACCGTTTGGTTTTTTTATTTCATGTTCGAGAATTTTTAAAAGACGTGGGTGGATACCTAGTTCTTCGAGGGGTACAGCGATAGAGTCAGGATTTAAAACTCGAAGGACAATGGTGTCGTTGTATGCTCCGGGCAAAAGAGAGGTTCGGATTTCGATGTCGCTGTCGCGGTATTTGATACTGAAGCGACCGTCTTGAGCTTTACCTTTCGTATTTAATTTCAAATTAGAAAGGAGTTTGATTCGGGACAAGAGAAGGTTGTATGTGTCTGGGTCGAGGCCGATGATGTTGGTGAGGAGGCCGTCGAGGCGGTATCGCAAACCTACGTGCGTCTCTTCTGGCTCAAAATGAATGTCGGAGGCGCCGGTCGAAAGAGCGCCAGCGATAATTATTTCAAAAAGTCGAGAAATCCTGTAGATTTTTTTGGAAGAAAGAATTTCTTTTATAAGTGCGGTAATATCTGGGATGCTTTGGACCTTTTTTGTAAAATCAACAATTTCTTCGTTTGAAATAGTAAGTGAACCCCCCTTTGTTTCAAAAGAATATGAAAGATCTTTGTATCTTTCCCATACTTTTTTTAAACTTTCCATTGAAACCAAAAATAGTACTGGTTCATAATTCCTATTCTTTAAATCCTCAATAACATCAATTGTTGCCGGATTTTTGGGAGACAAAATTCCGAGACGAACCTTTTTATCGATCATGTGGAACGGTGCAACGTTTGCAGCTCTCGCAACTTCTTCTTTTACAATACGAAGTGCATCAATATTTACTGGGTAAATCGTGAGGTCGAGGTAGGGTAGGGCGTATTTCGCTGAAAGGATTTTGGTAAGATTCTCGGCTTCTAGTTTCTTGAGCTCATCAATCCTGTCGTTTTGTTTTTGCTCGTCAAAGTGAAGGGGCATATAGCATAAGTATATTGTTGGAAGGCCATTTTCACAATGAATTACTGATAATATTTCAGCCTACATTACTGTTGACTTGGGTTAATTTTTATCGTATCTTATACCAAGAGTCCTTGTGAACGAAGTAAGGGTCCTCTGTGGAGGGTAGAAAAAATGAAGTCGTTGGCTATCTTCGTCCTCGTTTCGGTCTGTCTGTGTTTTTTTTGCGGATGTGGTGCGGGTCACGGCTTTGTGCAGGCCGGCAACAGGGTTTTGATTGACTACCCCGACAACAATTCTGTTATTGTTAAGAACAACATTCAGAGCGTCGTTCTTACGAATTTTGTTGTTGGTGGCAGGCCGGTTGGTTTTAGTGATGGTAAGGGGGTGATTGAGCCGATCAAGCTTACAGCTGGTCAGGAGGTTTCAATTGCTCTGGGATACATTGGTTATTATGAAGAGCGCAGTGTTCAAGTGAAAGCCGACGTGTATGATGAGAGTGGTAAGTACCTCGGGTTTTCTTTGGCTGAAGTTCCGCTCCGGTACAGCCGAGACGGAAGAGGATATGTGTACACGGAGGCAGTATCACGTCTCTGTGTGTTCAATACCTTTAAACCCGTCGTTGAGTTTCCTCAGAGGTCTTAGTTTTGCCCCCACCTGATTCGCAGCCATGCGACATCAGGTGGGGGTTTTTTATTTTGGTCGCATGTTACAATCACCCCATGAATTCTGCCCCGCTTAAAATTTCCGACACGAAAAATATGGCAGAAAATCTACTCGCACGGGTGAGTTTTGTTCCGCGCAATGGGGCGCTCGTGGTAGGGCTGTATGGGGATTTGGGTGCGGGTAAGACAACGTTTATGCAGTTTTTTGGTAATTATTTGGGTATAAAAGAACGGATGTTAAGTCCAACGTTCGTAATCGAAAAAATATATAAAATTGACCATCTTGATTTCGATCAGCTTATTCATATTGATGCATATCGTCTTGAAAATTCCAAAGAATTATTGAATTTGGGTTGGGGTGAAATTGTTAAAAATCCTCGAAATATTATTTGTGTTGAATGGGCTGATAAGGTGGAGGACCTGCTTCCTAAGGAAAGAGTTGTTCTCCGTTTCACTCACCATGATGAAGAAAGTCGTCACATCACCCTTGAGAATGTCTGAAAAAATAAAAAAAAGATTAGTACTTTTGGATTCACACGCAATTATTCACCGTGCTTACCACGCGTTGCCTGAGTTCGCGTCTTCGAAGGGGGAGCCAACGGGCGCGATTTATGGGCTTGTGTCGATGTTAATAAAAATTATTTCTGATCTCTCTCCTGACTATATCGTGGCATGTTACGATGTGCCGTCACCAACCCATCGACACGACGTCTATGAAGCCTATAAAGCGACACGAAAAAAAATAGATGATGCACTCGTTACTCAACTTATTCGATCAAAGGATGTTTTTAATGCGCTCAATATTCCAATTTGTGAGGTGAAGGGTTTTGAGGCTGACGATATTTTGGGCACAATCGTTGAAAAATTTAAAGATGATGCAACTATTGAAATAATCGTAGCGTCGGGCGATATGGACACATTCCAGCTTATTTCTGGAAAAAAAGTTCGTGTCTATACTCTCCGTAAGGGTTTAACAGACACCATTACGTACGACGAAGAGACGGTGACCGAACGTTTCGGTTTCGGACCCGAGCTCCTTCCAGACTACAAGGGCCTCCGAGGTGATCCATCCGACAACATTATAGGTGTTCCAGGTATCGGTGAGAAAACTGCTACTGTACTGATTCAAAAATTCGGCACCATTGAAAACCTATACGAAAAAATTAAAGGGGGTGAAGACGTTGTTGGTGGGGCAATCAAAGAAAGAACAGTCGAACTCCTAAAAACCAACGAAGACGAAGCGAAGTTCTCTAAAATGCTCGCAACGATTCGCAGAGATGCGCCCATAGAATTTATTTTGCCAGATAAAAACTGGCGCGAAGTCATCGAAATAGAAAAAGTAAAGAAGCTTTTTAGTGAGCTCGAGTTCAAATCTCTCCTCGATCGTTTGCAGGTTCTAATAAATGGAGCAATAAAAAAAGAAGTCACACGGGCAGACGAATCTTCAAAGACCCCGAGCCGTAGAAAGACAGTTGATGTGAGTAGGGGAACATTAACCCTCGGACGTGAGGTGGCTGATTTACCGGCGGGGGTTACACAAGAAGACGTTGAAAGAGTCGGACTTGCTTTGTGGGTTATTGATTCAAATATTTCTAATCCAGGACTTACTGAGATTCTTGGTTTTGCAAATACAGATTCTTTTGCAGAAGCATCCAATAAAATTTTCGCAAAGTTAAAAGAAGGCAGAACAGAGGAGGTGTTTGAGAAAATAGAATTACCACTGCGCCCAATTGTAAAACAGATGGAAACCCGCGGTGTGAAGATTGATACGGGGTACTTAAAAGACCTTTCTGTCGAATATCACATCAAGCTCGAAAGGCTCCAGAAAAAAATATGGGAATATGCTGGGGAAGAATTTAATATCAACTCTCCTAAACAGATGGGCGAGATTCTTTTTGGTAAAATTTTACTTCAGACAAAGGGTAAAAAGACAGCGAGTGGAAATCGCTCAACAAAAGAGTCTGAGTTAGAAAAGGTACGAGACGCTCATCCGGTCGTGCCCCTTATTTTGGATTATCGAGAGCTCCAGAAACTTCTCTCAACGTATATAGACAGTATTCCAGAAAAAGTTGCCTCTGATGGCCGCCTTCACGCCAAATTTATCCAAACTGGTGCGGTTACCGGTAGGCTTTCTTCTCAGGATCCAAATTTGCAAAACATCCCTATTAAAAGTGAACTCGGCCAGCGTATTCGCAATGCATTTACGTCAGAAAAGGGTAGTCAACTTGTTGCCTTTGATTATTCTCAGATCGAACTTCGTATCGCCGCTTTTATGTCCGGCGAAGAAAAACTCATCAAAATTTTTAAAAGTGGCGGGGATGTGCACACAGGTGTCGCATCCTTTGTATTCAATGTACCACCCGAAAAAGTTGATAAGGAAATGCGTCGTCGCGCGAAGATTATTAACTTCGGAATTCTTTACGGCATGGGTGTAAATGCGCTACGAACAAACCTTGGTACAGACAAAGAAGAAGCAAAAAATTTTCATGAGGAATATTTTAAAAATTTTAGTACACTGGCAGCATACCTTGAGCGTACAAAGATTGAGGCTGGTAAAACTGGCTTTACCGAAACATTTTTTGGACGCAGGCGACATTTCCCCGGACTTCGTTCCAAACTTCCTTTTATTCGTGCCTCGAGCGAGCGAATGGCTATCAATGCACCATTGCAGGGGACAAGCGCTGATATCATTAAACTTGCAATGATAAGAGTGAGTGAGTATTTAGAAAAAGAAATGCTCCAAGAGAGCGTGTCTCTGATTCTCACTATTCACGACGAATTAGTTTTTGAAGTGAAAGAGGATATGGTTCAGTCTGTTCGTCAGCAAATAATCGAAATAATGCAAAGCATTCTTTCTCCCGCCCAAACCATGGGTGTGCCGCTTGTCGTTTCGAGCGCGGTTGGGAAGAATTGGGGTGAAATGAAAAATTAGTATGATTTATTTTGTAACCGGCGATGGTCGCGAAAAAGTTCAAAAAACTTCTCATGGGCTTGTTGAGGCGCTACAGAAAAAACGTCCTGACGCTCATCTGTTTCGGATAACTGGCGGGGAATGGGACAGGCGTGCATTTGAGGGTGTGGCATTCAGCCAGGGACTTTTTGAACGCAAATATATTATTGTTCTCGAGTCTCTTTTTGAGAACGAAGAAGCTGCAGAATACATACAGGAAATATTGGCAGATTTGCGAGCGGCGGAACACGCATTTGTTGTTGTCGAGTATTCTCCCAAGGCCCCAATTAAAAATACGATAAAGAAATTTGCTGAAAGAGTCTGGGAGATCGCTGCAACCGAAAAAGTTTTTAAAAAGGAATTTAATATTTTTTCTTTGACAGATGCACTTGGTGAGCGTAATAAGGCGCGGCTCTGGGTGCTCTACCAGAAGGCTCTTATGAATGGGTCTGAGCCGGAAGAGATTCACGGAATTTTATTTTGGCAGATAAAGAGCTTACTTTCCGCAGCTCGAAGCAAAGATGCCGCTGAGGCGGGACTTAAGCCTTTTGTGTGGGGTAAATCTCAAGGTTTTTTAAAAAACTACACCCCCGACGAACTAAAAAAAATTTCTAGTACTATGGTTGGCCTGTATCACAACTCGAGGTTAGAAAGTGTGCCACTTGAGATTTCCTTGGAAGAGTTTATTTTGCGTGCGTAGGTAGTACATTTATTTTTAATTCCGGGGTGTTTCAGGGTTTGGGATCCAACTTCAACCGTCCGAGGGATTTAAATCCTGATGTACCTACAACCGAGGCTTGTTTTCGGGTGTTTGATCAATCAAACAACGATTGCAGTATTGATGAAGCGTTCTGGTTTTTGAGTGTCGCGGAGAACGAACTCCTGAGAATTTGTTTTACTCAGTCTCAGTTTGTCTTGTTTTTTGTGCACACAGACCTCAAGCCCTGCATTGTTCGGTCAGATAAAAAGGCCATGACCAGGACGTTTGTTCCAGTCTTGCTTTGGGAAAGACCCGCACTAATTCGCGTTTCTCTCTCACCAACAGGCGAGTTTGAGCTCGGGTGTTTCCCATTTCCATCAGCCAAGTTCCTTTCTCGATGCGGGTGTGGTCGAATTATTGTTACTCAGAAGAAAGATCTCTTGATTTAGATTTCACCCCCCCCAGACATTGTCTGGGGTTTTTTTATTGTCCGCCCAGCAGGATTCGAACCTGCGACCAAGTGCTTAAAAGGCACCTGCTCTTCCAACTGAGCTATAGGCGGATATTTTTTCTTTAACTACCAAAACAGCTATATGCGAACATACGACAGACGCTTGGAAAATATAACCAAATAAACACGAAAAGTAAAACAGGCACCACTCTAGAATTCTAGAGTGGTAGGTCGATAGCGAGCGCCCCAGCACCGAGAAAAAGTAAGGAAATACCAATAACTGACACCAAAACAGTCATCCAAAGCTCTTGAAAAGGTACATTGTTTCCATTCATACGTTTTCTAAACCATTCTCCCCACACAAAAATAGCTGCTAGTGTTGCTGCGATTTGGGTAAAAAGCCCAATAAATAAAAAGACCCCAACGACGATTTGAATTTTTGCAAGAATCGGTGCGATTGCATGTGAGCCGATTTTTTTGTCTGACCAAAAAGTATCCCACACCACTCTGTCTTCTTTGTGTCTCCGAGTACCCTGAAGGATAAAGAAACCACCGACGGCAATTCGTAGAATAAACGGGGCAACAAGTGAATATGTGAATAAATCTGGAAATATTGAAAGCATAAAAGGAGTATATCATTTTCTATTAAGGGTGTACTATGTCGCAGTGAAAAAGACATATTTAGCGAGGGTAATCCTTCACGACATCAGGAGTTCATATAATGTGGGTTCTATTTTTCGTACCGCTGATGCTCTTGGTATCGATACTATGTATCTAACAGGCTTTACACCCGCGCCACGGGATCAATTTGGTAGGGATAATAAGGAAATATGTAAGGTTGCGCTTGGTGGAGAGAAGTCGGTGCAATGGAAGTCATTAAAAAGTGTCACAAGTATTATTAAAAAATTAAAAGCAGAGGGATATGTGGTTGTGGCAGTTGAACAACACCCGAGAGCTACTGACTATAAAAATTTTAAGGTGCGACGGCCAACTGTGTTTATTTTTGGAAATGAAGTTCTGGGAATTTCAGAAAAAATAATCTCACTTTGTGACGAGGTGGTAAGTATTGATATGAGAGGTAAAAAAGAATCACTTAACGTATCTGTGGCCTTTGGTATCGCACTTGCTCGGATACTTAACCTTTAAAAAGAGTATGTGTCGACAATAAGTCCGGCATTGTCAAGGAGTTGAACGTTATCTCTTTTGTCCCGCCAAATTATTCCTGAATTGTTTGCAAAAATACGCCACTCGTTTACAAAGAAATCGAGATCGTTTTTGTGATTTGCAACACAACTCTCGTAATTAACTTTTGTTTCGAGGAAGGTTTCACACGCGTTTGTCAGGTTTTCGGGAAAATCTCTGTCGTCTGGTACTTTGCAGCCGGGCAAAGATTCGATGTAGTCCAAACAGGTATTATCTATAGAACGTGAAAGTGGTGGGGCATCGTCAATAACTGCTGGACAATATGAGTCGATAACAGGCGTAAAATTATTCCTCTCCTCCAAGAAACCAGCACATTTATTTATTCGAAATGAAGTGCTGATTGGGGATCGCCCCTGCATCACAATTATTTCGGAAGTATCTGAAACAAGAATCGGTTGTTCATTTTTTGAGCCAGGAATTGGAATGTTTGTTGCATTACCAATACGCAGCTCGCTACCCGTAACAGTACTTCTAAATTTCCAGCCGGAAATCAAAAGTTCTTCGCCTGGCGGGAGGTTGATATTCAGGATCGCATGTTCTCGAAATGTTCCAGGTTCTGCGATATAGAAACTAGCTTTATTTTTATGTGGTGAAACATGTTTATTTTCTTCATATTTCTGAACGTCTTCGGTGAGTTCGGAAACCTGAAACGAGAGATCGTCAATAAGTAGAGCGGTGTCCGCGTTACTTCGGGGCGTACCATTCTCATTTGTATATAAGTCACTATCATAGTACCCACCACCGTTGTAATGTGCTGTATTTGTGCTGAGTTCTGGGCCGGTACCAAAAATTTTACCGCCGGTCGCAATACCCATGACGATAAAGAAAAGTATTATTAAAATTCCAACGTTATCGCTGCTCATATTTATTGTCTTTAAGTAAAAATTTTCTGGTGCTTGGGACAAAAATGCGCACTCCGGCCACCAATCACCAGTCTCGTAATTATGCCCCCACAGCTCTTCTTAAAGCAAATTTCGCCCGTATGTCTATAGGCGTGGTGTTTGTTTTGAAATTCACCGATATCTCCATCGATGTTTCTATAGTCAGAATCTGAATCACCCCCAAAACTAATACCATTTGCGAGAACAATTTTCATCTCTTTGAAAAGCAATTTTACAAAGGCTTTGGGAATACATGTAGACCTTGAAAGGGGGTGAATGCTGGAAGCCCAGAGCATTTCATCAGAATAAATATTACCAATACCTGCGATGATCTTTTGGTCCATCAGCACTGACTTTATTGGTGCCCGTGGTCGTCTAAGGATCCTTTCTTCAAACTGCTCCAACGTGAAATTTTTCTCAAGCGGTTCTGGTCCAAGGGTTGAGAGGTCCTGGAGTGCGTGTAATTCTTTTGTTGGAAAAACAAATACCTTACCAAACTTTCTTAGATCTGAAAAAGCTAAATGTTTTTTATTTGAAAGGTTAAAAACTAGTCGAATGTGTTGGTTGTACGGGTCTTGAAGGGGTCCGGCTTCTTCTGCGCACCATATTTTTTCTTTTGGAACATATCGATATTTTCCGTACAGTAAATGCCCGGTCATTTTCATGTGTATGAGGATCGTGCTGCCATTAGAGAGATGGATAAGAATATTTTTACCGCGACGTTCTGCTTTTAAGAACGTGGCCCCAAAAACCTTTTTTTTAAAATCTGTAAAATAATGGACATTCTTTATGTTCGGTTTGTTTTTGTGGAAGGCGCTGTTGTAGTTGGACCACACATCAAGAATTTTTTTATTTCTAAGCACGCGGTTAAGGCCGGTGACTGTTGTGTGGACTTCTGGGAGCTCTGGCATGCGCCAAATGTAGCGGTAAAAACCCGGAAAGTAAATCCTTAGCAATATTTGATATGGAACAATAAACATGACACTATTCTGTTCAGAATTAGTAGAGAAAGGACTTACCTGGTGTCTAATTTGAAAGGGTTCATTGTGAAAAATAGTGATTATGTACGCTCGACGACGGGATCAAGTCATTTTATGTGTAGGCTCGGGATTCCGTCAGTGATTCTTTTGTTTTTGCTAATAATGCTTGTTCCAGCGATTTTGAAGCGGCCGGAGGGAGCTAAAAATTTCGAAGGCAAGCCAGCAAGGGTGTTCGCTGGTGTCGATGATATTGTTGTCGTTAATCCGTTGGTGGACGATACGGTCAACGAGTCTTGTCTCAAATGGGGGATCGTGTACATTGTTCATGCGATTAGTCCTGATGGCGCAGTAATTTTTTGTTCATGCGCAGGCAGAGAGGAGTGGAGTTATGAGGCGTTAGCCTCGCAGGGGAACGGTTGTCATTTTCAAGTCATTCGCTCAAAATCACTGGGGTATTCTGCTTTTCGCGAGAAATTTCGCATGCAGACTGGAGAGAGTGTCCCTGGATAATGATGTGGTGGTATTCACAAACATCGCTTCGGCGGTATTTTTTTTGCTATAATATTAGTATATGAGAAATATCGTTTCAAGTAGCACGTGTAGTCATTGCGGTGGAGATGTAGATGGATACAAATGTCCGGGCTGTGGAAAAAGTATGCAAAATTTTGATCACGACCATTGGCGTAATTGCCCAAAGGGAGAAAAAATTAAATTAAAATGTAAGAAATGTGACCAAGTAGAAACTGTTTGTACCTGCTAAGATTTTTTTTGGAGGATTTTTTGTAATTCTTCCATTGCTACTTTTGCATCACTCCAGGGTGTTTTTTTACCGTTTGCTTCCATGATGTAGGGATCAGTGCCCTTACCTGAAATTAGTACGACGTCACCCGGCTCAGCATACGAAAAAGCTTTTGCAAACGCCTCGCGTCTGTCCATGATTATTTCACACGGCGTATTTACGATCGCTACGCGCATTTCTTGAACTATTTTTTTTGGATCCTCATCGTACGGATCCTCATTCGTGAGAATTATCTTTGAGCAATATGTATCGGCAACTTTTGCCATTTCTGGCCTTTTCCATATGTCTCGGCCGCCGCCGGTGTTGCCGAGTACACCAATCTTCTTTTTGTTAGGAAATGCCTGATAAAGTTTTTCGAGTGAATCTACGGTGTGAGCATAGTCGACATACACACCGAAGTCTTGGCCAGCGTCGATTTTTTCTACACGACCATCAATACCTTTTACATTCTCAATTCCTTTTTTAATAATTTCATTTGAAATCCCGATTGAGCTTGCGAGTGTCGCGGCAGCAAGGCAGTTGTAGATATTAAAAATACCAATAAGTTTGGGTTCTATTTTTACGCCATTAAACGTGAAATAGGTATTTTTTTCGTCAGTTGAATATGGTTCAGCTTGTGATATGGAATATAGGATTTTATTTTTTACACGTAAGTTGAGGAAAAGGGGAGCATTCGCATCATCGCCGTTCACAACCATTACCTTGTTTGCTTTTTTGGAAGATTCGACAAGTTTGGCGATAGAAACTTTTGCCTTTTTATAATTTTCATATGAGCCATGAGATTCAATGTGCTCTGGAGATAGGTTGGTGAAAATAAAAGCATCGAGAGCGATCCATTTGTGCCTAAATTGTTTCGCCCCCTCTGATGTCATTTCGATAATTGCGTGTGTACAGCCAGCCATTTTTGCTCGCCAGAGGAAATTTTGCATAAAAAATTTGCCAGGCATAGACATTTTATACAGGTTTTTTTGTGAATCATTACCAATTTTAAATCTGATTGTGTTAGTTGTAGCTGTTTTGTAGCCAGCGGCTTCGAGAATGGAGTTAATGATTTCGGTTGTACTCGATTTTCCTTTTGTTCCGGTGATACCGATGACAAAAATATTGCGAGAGGGGAAGCGGTAAAAGAGAGCGCTCGCAAGAGCCATGCCGTAGTGATACGCGGGCTGAAAAAGACGGAATACTTTTTTGGGAATAATTTTTTTTATAAGCTGTTTCATTTTTTATTTATTACTGCCAAGCGATTTAAGGGCCTTTTTAACCTTATCTCCTGCGGAAAGGTTTTCAGTAGAAAGTTTTTTGAGCGCGTCGCGGGATTCGCGTTCAGAATATCCAAGTGACTTGAGGGCTTCGAGGGCATCAGTTTCACCGCGCAAATCTTCTTGCTCGTTTTCACCAAAGGCAGAGAGTTTTTCGCGAAGCTCTAGGATTATCTTTTCAGCTAATTTTCGACCAATACCGGAAACTTTTGTGAGGTATGCAAGGTCGCCAGAAGATACCGCCCGACTTAATGTCTGGGGGCTCGCGACATTTACGATGCCGAGTGCTGTTTTGGGACCAATTCCTGAAATGTTTATGAGGAGCTCAAAAAGAGCCAAAGAGTCTTTTTCTGGGAAACCATATATGTCGAGAGCGTTTTCCCGAACCGCTAAATGTGTCCAGAACGATACCGGGGCACCTTCTTTGGCGTTTTGTAGGGTTTCGTCACTTACAAAAACCTTATATCCTACGCCTCCAACATCCAAAACACAGAATCTAAGACCTTTGTCTATAACAGTACCTCGGAGGTGTGAAATCATTGGGGAATCATATCAAAATTTGTCTCCTACTGCGACATGTGTTAGAGTATCGCGACAAATATGCCGATTACCGAATCAGCCAAAAAAGCCCTTAGAAATTCTCGCCGAAAGCGAGGTTTTAACATGGCACGAAAAACAGCCCTTTCAGGCTCTATTAAGAAGTTCAAGAAGTTGATTGTTGCAGGCAAGATCGATGAGGCTAAGAAAATGGTTTCAGTAGTTGAACAAGCGATCGACAAGGCGGCAAAGACAAACCTCATCAAGGCTAACAATGCCAGTCGAAAAAAGTCCAGACTCTCTGCGTATCTCACCAAGAACGCAAAAGCAAAATAATAATTGATAACAAAAAACTCCCACTCGGGAGTTTTTTTAAGCAGATACCTTTGGCGTGAAAGGGGATATAAAAATTACTACCGACCGATGAGGTCGAACATCTGACCAGCGACAGTAACCCAGACGATGTGAGCCGCCGCTGCACCGACAATAAAACCCGTAAGTGAAGATGCAACGGTTCTGCCAATCTTTAATGGATATTCTCTTTGTTCTGTGGAAATAAAATCTCTAAAAATTTTTTTCATGTATTGTGTATAGCTTATAAATACTCTAAATAAGTATACATCAAATATTTCACTGGCTAATACAGATCTCGACAGTTAAACACATTCTCGGAGCGTGCCACATTCATTACCTCACTTTGTTTTGGAAATAGGTTCTAACTTGGTGCCCTCGGCAGGAATCGAACCTGCATTTTGAGTTCCGCAAACTCATGTTCTATCCATTGAACTACGAGGACTAAAGTCTCATACCCGATACATTGACCCGAAACAGTAACACCCGAACAATGTACTACAAAAGAGAACTTGAATCCAATAATTTACTCCTAAAACAGACCTTACGGTAATTAAAAACCTAGGCGTTCCATGATCAGTTCAAGAAGGGGTTCACTCTGTTCTTGCTCAAAAATCTTTGTTCTTAGAAATTCGCGGAGCTCGTCTCTCCCATCTTCATCGAGGCTTGTTACTGGAATGATAATGTGTGGCATAAAAAAACGCTTTGTCTTGATAAGCATTCGTGGATACTCGTCGTGTTCAATCCAGAAAGACTCTAGGTTAGCGTATGAAAAGAGGTATTTACCTATAGTGATTCCTGCATCGCTGATCTGGATATCACGATCTTCCGGTAGTCGGGCAGCATAGGTCAAAAGAGAGAAGGTGGCGAGAATGATGAGAATAGCAAGTAGGATATTACTAAAAATTATTGCAGTTGCAGCCGTGGCAACCGCAATAATGCTTACCGTCCAGTACCAGTCAGTACTTTTTTGCCGGTGATGATATTCCGCTGCTCTAAAATGGAACGAAGTCATATTTAAATTGTAGCACAAGAGAAAAAAGCAAAATTATTTTGCCACTCACAGCGTATCTCTTTTGAAGGTGGGGCAGGATAAGTGGTACAACAAATTCTAATTTTTATCTTATAATTAATGTATGTCACTACAAACTATGGAAAGGGCTTTTGATGTAAGGATCATACATTTTTTCAGGAGAATATTTATTCCGGTTGCTCGCTTTGCTTTGTTCGCTGTGTTTTTTTGGTTTGGGCTTTTGAAAGTGATCGGACTGAGTCCTGCGAGCGGCCTTGTCGAGGATTTGTTTGTGCGCACAATTCCGTTTATGGGTTTCGATATGTTTCTTGTATTGTTCGGTTTATTTGAATGTATTATCGGTATTTTGTTCCTCATAAAAGGTGTCGAAAGAATTGTGATTCCACTTTTGTTTGTGCACATGGTCACCACGTTCGGCCCTTTGTTTTTGTTGCCAGAAGAAACGTGGTCAGCATTTTTGGTACCAACGCTTGAGGGTCAGTACATCATTAAAAATCTTGTTATTATTGCTACCGGAATTGGTATTGCTTCGCACATGCACCCCATGCATGTGAAAAGGTAGCCTCGCACTATTTTTAGTCGTGTTATTATTGTGGTGTTGTAGTGTTAAGGTCGAAACATATAAGTAAGCTTAAAAAATAAATCAAAATGATGAATAAACTTGGTATTTTTGAATGGGTAGCATTGGTACTTGTGATCGTTGGTGGTTTGAACTGGGGTTTTGTCGGTGTTGTAAATTTTAACCTAGTCACAACTTTGTTTGGTGAAATGTCGAGCCTGTCACGCATCGTGTACGCTTTGGTAGGTCTTTCTGCGGTATATCTTGCCGTGGTAGCTCCAAAACTCGCTAAAAAGTAATTTAAATCAAAAAACCACTTCTTTACGGGGTGGTTTTTTGATTCCTGGTTTGCGGGCAACCGTTGAGGGTGTTAGAACTTGGTATACAAGCAAAAATTCGATTGTCGACTAGTGAAACCCTTCGATAAAGAAATTACACCCAACATGATTTAGCGACTTTATTTTTCCAACCAAATCATTACAAGCAACCTCTTGGCCACAGATATACACATCAGAATCATTAAAATCGAAATTGCCAATATGGTCTTGGATGAAACCTTGAGGTTTTTTTGAACCCTCGGTTTTGGCCGTCACCACGTGTAGCACAGATGTGCCCTCTATTTTGTTCGCCAAATCATCAAAGTATTCTTTATAAAGTATTTCGTCTTCCGACCTGCTTCCAGTGGCAATGATCAATTTTTTAACCTTTTTAATTTCAGTAAAGTAATCAGCAATTAATTTCACCACACCCGCACCAACACCAAAGGCAAAAAGATATACTTTCTCCGAATTCATTTTATCTACGGTGTTTAGCCCCAGTGGCCCCATAAGTTCCAGTGTTTCGCCGACCATGTTTCTTTTCCAAAACAAGGGAGTAATTTTGCCGGTTGGCGTGTGGCGAATGGCGAGGCATATCTCGTTCTGATTTTTTTGAGATGAAGAAATTGAATATGCTCGGCGGATTTTTTCGCCATCGATATTCATAAATACGTTCACAAAGCTTCCCGGGATAAAGTCGATCGGTTCTGACAAGGAGATCCGAATTTCTTTGGCAGTTGGAGAAAGATCGATCACCTGAATTATTTTTCCAGTAAGTTTTTTTATTTTCATTTAGATTGTTTGAATTAATTCCGGTTGCGCTAGGTTGTTACTCAGCTCGCGTCGTTTGCGGTTTTTTAAGAAGGCGACATATGTAAGGGTTGTTACCAGGATGAGTGCCACCAATACGTCGATGTTTCCGTAAAGGAAAAGTACATAGAAAGCGCTGGTGTAAAAATACACATATGAGAGTCTTTGAATTTTTTTCCACCAAGAACCCAGAAGCTTCTTTGAAAAATTGTTGGAAGTAATGAGTAGTACGATCGCAGTAAGATCAGCCATATGGGCTAGGACAGCATAGTTAGCAAGCGACCAGTACTTGAGGGTTAACAAACTGCTCAAGTAGCCGCTTGGATCAACAATAAGCTTTGCAATGATGAATGAGACAATAATCGAAGCTGACAAAACTCCAGTACTCTTGCGAAGAATTACCAGTGGTCGAATTAGTTTTGTTTTGGTAAAAATATCAGCCGCTGGGCGGACGAGCATTACGAAAAAGAGGAACCAGTGGGAAATCGTAAAAAGTTTTTGACTTAGTGACACACTAAAAAAGTCCGAATAAAAAGCGAGGCCGATAGGCAGGGTCATTAGAATGAGAATAGAAATTCCCAGAAGAATACTCTGAATAAATTTGATAGATTTTAAATAATTTTTCATTGTGTGTTTTTTAGAACCTGACCGTTTACATCGGTTGTAATAAAAAAGACATGATTACGTGCCAGTAAACCCATTGAACGTTCAGAGCCCATCGAAAGAAATACTTTTGTGTAAGCTTCGGCGCGGGCGCCGTCCTTGTGAATAACACTTGCGGAAACCACGTCACTGATTGGGTTTTCTGGCACTGACTGGTTCAGAGACTGAAAGGCGCGAGTTCCTGCGAAAGAACGGTTCGAATCCTCGCGTGCAGACCCGATCCCTGGTGTGTGAATTACGGATGAAATGTATGACAGCTTCTTGAGAGAGTATAAAGAAAAGCAAGCAGAAATACTGGACCAAATGAAGGACCACTCGGATGCGGATGAGCAGTTCTATATCACAGCAAATATGACCCTAAATATAGCTAAAAGGGCAAAAGAGATTTTTATGAGTTCCGAAGTAGAAGAAAAACGCCAATTTCTTGGCTTCTTACTTCAGAACTGTATCTTGAATGGAAAAAAGCTTGATTTTACAATGCGTTCCCCCTTCAACTTGATGCTAAATAATAGCGATAAACTTACTATGCGGAGGAGGTGAGATTCGAACTCACGGTCCCTTGCGAGACTCTCGTTTTCAAGACGAGTGCGATAGACCACTCTGCCACTCCTCCGTATATTATTTTTCCTCGCTCACGATTTCTGCTTCTACTGTATATTTTCTCGCAATGAAATAAATATAAATTATTTCTAAAATTCCCACGGTGTTTGCAACAAGCAAAATCACAAACCACCACTTGTGCGAAAGACGCGCCGCTTTCCATAGTGCCAAACCCTTCCACGCCAGTATCCAAGTAATTACCAACACAAGAACAAGAGGGTTTGATTGTAAAAAAGTCACCACCTCTGATTCGCTACCGAGGCCAATGGTTGTAAGGGTTTCCATATGTTACGCAAAGCGCCTGTTTACTATACCGAAATTTTGCCTCTTCGCAATCACATGTACAATGATCCCATGACTCGATTTATGGGAATTGATTACGGTTCAAAAAGGGTAGGGGTCGCACTTTCGGACGAAAGCCATACTGTTGCGATGCCAAAGGCCACCTTTCCGAACGACCGCAACCTTTTCGGTTCTATTAAAGCGCTTTGCGCGGGCCATGACGTGAAGGCGATCGTCATGGGTGAATCGAAAGACTATAAGGGCAATGATAATGCGATCATGAAGGACATCACTTTTTTTAAGGGCGAACTTGAACGCGAACTCCATTTGCCAGTTCACCTTGAGCCGGAGTACATGACGAGCCATGAGGCGGCGCGAAATCAAAACGACGCTATGCTTTTGGATGCTTCTGCGGCTGCACTTATTTTGCAAAGCTACCTCGACAAGAAAAAGTAGTTTTCTAAATCCAATACTTTAATCCAATACACCCGGTGCGTGTTTCGTTGCGCGTGTGCCGTTAGGAGTAGGCAACTCTTTTCTATTTATAGAACCCAGCCACGAATATTGCTGGTCGAAGTGGGGTTAGTGGGGAGCGGCACACTAAAAACACATGTTATAATTTTCTACAAATGAAGAGTTTACGTTTCTTTGATTTTTTTCCACCGCCTCATTTTCTTGTCATGCCTGCGGTTGGTATCTCTATAGAAAGCACCGCTTTGCGTGTCGTTTCTTTTGAAAATAAACACGGGACGCTCGTGCTTAAAAACGCCGATGAAATTAAATTAGAGACGGGAACAATTGTTGCAGGTGATATCGCAAAACCTGACAAACTCATACAAATTTTAAAGGATATACGAACTAAATATAGTGCTGGATTCGTTCGTGTTGCACTGCCCGAAGAAAAAGCATATACGTATGAAACGGCCATCCCTATCCCTGAAGAAGGGGATCTTGAGGATGCTGTTGAGTTTTCTCTCGACCAGAACATTCCACTGACGGCAGCGGAGGCCATATTTGATTTTGAAATTATCGAGGGGCCATTTCTTGTAAACGGTGTTCAGTCTGTGCGTGTCGCTGTTTCTGCGTATTCAAAGGGTTTAGCCGAGTCATGGGTTGAGGTTTTGAAGCAGGCAAGAATAACGCCACTTTTTTTTGCAGCAGAGTCACAAGCGATTGCACATTCGTTGGTGCCTCGTGGTGATTCGCAAACAGCCCTGCTTGTTCATTTTTTGAAAGACAAAACCGTGATCGCTATTTGCTCAAATGGCGTAATTCGTTTTACCACTACCGTTCTATCCTCCATTGAGAATCCAGAAAAAATTTTAGCCGCACATGAGGGTGAGAAAATTGCCGAATCAGTCGAGCTCCTTTCCGTTTCTGATGAGGTTAAAAAAGTTTTTTCATACTGGTCTTCTCGGTCTGGAGTAAAATCAAAAAATGATTTATCAAAAATCAAAACACTCATAGTAAGTGGCTACGTTGCTGATATGTCTGACGTGGCAGAATACCTCGGTAAAAATATCGGCGTTCCTGCTCGTTTAGGTAATGTGTGGACGAATGCTTTTTCGCTCGACACGGTGCTCCCGTCGATCTCATTCGACCATTCGTTACCCTTTGCGGCTGCGGTTGGTGTGGCTCTTCCATAAGACATGCTCAATATCCTTCCAAAAGAACAAAAAAACGTCCTCAAAAAAGAGTATCAACTCCGCCGGATTGTGGTGTGGCTCGGCCTCGTATTTGTTTCACTGGCGGTTTCTCTTGTACTGATCCTTCCTTCATATCTTGTGTATCGCATTAAGGCTCGCGATGTGCGTACGGAGCTCGAACGTTCGCGCAAGCTTCTCGAGGCAGATTTTCAGTCCGGTGATGTTGCTGGCGAAACGACCAGAGCAATTAAAAATACTGAAGAGTTAAAGCCGTTTACGGCAAAGACCTCGGTGTATTCTTTGTTGAAGATTTTTGAAAGTAAACCGAACACCGTTCGTATTTCAGAAATATCTTTTCTTTCTCAGGGTGTTGAAGCATCTAAACTTTTAGTGCGTGGTATTGCTGCGGATCGAGAGAGTCTGACATCATTTGCCCGCGCGCTCGAAAGTCGGCCAGAGTTTGGATCGATAGATTTGCCGGTTTCAAATTTTGCGAAGGAACGTAGTATCGATTTTTCTATGACGATTACTATAAAATAAATGAAAAAACTTTCGACAAAAACTATTTTAGTTATTTTTGTACTCCTGATCTTGCTTTTGGTTGGGGCACATTTTCTTGTGTTTAGTTTTATAAAAAGTGCTGGTACCACAGTTTCGGTGCTTGAGCAGGATATTCGTACGCTTCAGGAACAGGCGATTGATTTTTCAAAGTACAGTCCAGAGGATTTAAAAAAGCTTGCTGAGTCTGTAAACAGCAGAATTGTTTCCCAGGATGATTTTGTTAATTTTATCGAAAATATTGAAGGTGTTGGTCGTGCCCAGGGTGTTTCTATTATTGTAAGATCTGTTGATGTTGAACCAAGAAGCGAGGACACGGCGGATGATAAAGAAAATATGCGGCTCAAGTTGGAAACTACAGGTTCTTGGGAAAATACCCAGCGATACATTAATTATCTTGAACACCTTCCGTATAAAATTAATATTACTAATCTCAATCTTTCTATCCTCAAGGCTGAGGGTAGTGCGAGTTCTACACCAACGTGGCGCGGTGGAATTGAATTAACCACGCTAAAATTTAAATGAAACTTTTTAATATTCACAAAAAAGCAAATCAGATTAGCGTAAAGTCAAAGATTGTAATCGGGGATGTTACGCTTCGAGATTGGAAGTTCATGATTATTGTTTTCGCCACCCTTGTCATTTTAGCTGTTGTTTTTGTTGGGTATCTTTCAGTAAAAATAAACCGCGGGGATTTTTTTGTTGCTAATTCTGCTTCAGAAATTAACCCAGCAATGACTGGACGAAAAACTTTGTTAGATGCAAATAATTTTTTTGTAGAGAGACAGGCTGCATACGAAGCTTTCAAGTTGCAGGTAATACCTGAGGCAGACCCTTCTTTATAGATATTGGATTCAGGGTGTTTTTGTAGTACATTATTCGAGTATTGCTTGCAATGGGTGGTTGTCTCGGATATAGGGTTTGCGATCTTGGGGTAAGGATTTTAGTCCTCGTAGCTCAACGGATAGAGCAGTGCTCTTCTAAGGCATTGATGTAGGTTCGATTCCTACCGAGGGCACCAATAACGAACTAATCAGTGAACTAATAGGTTTTTTCAAAGCCAAAATGCGGGACGCGCGAAGCGCGTCCCAATGGTTTCCGTCTGAATCCCCAAGAGAATCCGCCAAAAATGAATCCGAATTCGGCGCGCAAGCGCGCAGAGTTTTTTCGCTGAGGAGCAGGTTCGTGCCAAAGATTTCTTTGGCACAGACCTTTTTCGCAAAAAGGTCTGAATCAGAAGCAATTTTGTCCAATTCCTGTGCGACTTTTAACCAGTTTTGGAAAGGTTCGAGCCAGTCATTTTGCTTGTGTGAAAGATTATAGATTTCTTCCTCGAGCGACTTCTTGGAAAGTAACAATTTAGATTTTTGTTCACGATATATTTCCCGTTCAATATCTTGGTCAAGATAACCATTAAGAAGTCGCTCCAATCTTTGAGAGATAGAAGAAATCTTGTCTCGTTTCTCTTTCACACAAGCAGACAAAGACTGGGCGGATGTTTTGTGGTCTTGCAAAGCAAGACGATTGAGTTCTTCCGCCCAGTCTTTGGGCAAAGAAACTTTTTGAATTAGGGATGATAACTGAAGATCCATTTCTTTTTGACGAATACAAGGTTCTTCACATTTCACCATTTTATTTTTCTTTGTGCAGTGGTAATAAACATATTCGTGAACATTGCCATTCTTTTGTTTCTTAACCTTGTATTCACCAGTTATCATCATTCCGCATGAAGCGCAGGAAATGAGTCCGCAAAATGGTTGAGGGTCATTTTTCGGTTTTCTGTCTGGTTTACCTCTTTGCTTCAACATTTCCTGCGCTTGGTCAAAAAGTTTCTTTGAAATGATTGGCTCGTACTTTCCTTCGTGAAGCTCGCCACCATAGCGAAATAGTCCTGTGTAAAATGGATTTGAAAGTATGGAAGTCGCACGGGATTTGTGGATTTTCTTTCCAGTTTTTGAAAATATATTGTGCTTCGCCAAAAAGTTTGAGACATCTTCTAATTACCACCTTTTACATAGAATTCAAACGCTTGCTTGATAACTTTCGCTTTCTTTCGATCAACCACTACAGTTTTTGTTCTAGAGTCATTGATATAGCCAACAGGAGCAAGCGTTGGGTAATCACCATTTCTGACTTTTTGGCGAAGTCCTCTTTTGGTATTTTCGGAAAGAGAATCTACATAGTATTTGCTTTGCCCGAAAGCCATATTGAGCATAAATTTACCTTGCGATGTAGAGTCACACCAAAAAGTCGGAAACTTTAGACTCGCAAGTTTCTCTGTGTCGAGGAGATAAATTATTTTCCCACCATCAATACTATTTCTTGCAAGACGATCCGGATGCCAAGCGAGGATAGAATCTGCATCGCCTTTTTCGATACACCTCATCATTTCGTTAAATATCGGACGACCCGGAACTTTTGCACTTTGTTTTTCTATAAACTCTTGGGCGATGTTTAGATTCTCTCGCTTGGCATAGTCTCGCAATTCGTGGAGCTGTGCCTCAATACTCAAAACTTGCTTATCCTCGACATCTGTTGATTTGCGAGCATACAAAAAGAATTTTTGCATATAATTTTTATGGAGCAGAAATGGTTATGCTAGGCGGACAATTTCAACGTAAATCAAAATTGTTCTAGCATAACCATTTCTGCTGATTTACTAATAATGATTGTCCGCAAAGTTAGTATACCACTTTTAAAAAAATGACAAAAATTCTTTTTGTATTTTCGGACAAAGCAAATACGGAGTCAAAATTGCTTCTGATTTCGAACCTCCTCCTCAGCGAAAAAACTCTGCGCGCTTGCGCGCCGAATTCGGATTCATTTTTGGCGGATTCTCTTGGGGATTCAGACGGAAACCATTGGGACGCGCTTCGCGCGTCCCGC
>Ga0105049_10000083_pt1 | contig 85413 bp, 77 predicted proteins | sample MAT06_FD_78087 | JGI IMG/M metagenome (GOLD analysis project Ga0105049, IMG submission 78087) | Freshwater microbial communities from Lake Fryxell liftoff mats and glacier meltwater in Antarctica - MAT-06 | ecosystem: Environmental > Aquatic > Freshwater > Ice > Liftoff microbial mat | place...
CAAGCAATACTGATATTCGCCAGCGATTGCTTAAGCAGATTTGTTTTTAGCGCTCCACCGCATAACACCTCTAGCAGCTAGTCAGCAGTCGCCACTATCTGCGAGTATGAATAGGAGAGGTTTAAATCTTGATTTTATACCATAAAGTATAGTTGTTTAGGCAAGAAAAAAAATTTACAGTGAAAATAGTTGATGATTGAGGCCGTGGGACGGATAAAAATCCAGTCCGTCCCACGGCTCAAATCATTTGTCTGTGCTGCCGTTAGCGGCGCGGGCGTTGCACGCGGCAGAACGCCAGCCCGTACTGCGGACCGACCTTGCCTTGCTTGCAGCAGCGAATGCACGTGAGCAAGCTCACGGTGGCGACTGCCAGGAGGGCGGAATACTGCATAATCATAAGCGTCATGTTCTTGTCCTCAACTGAGTTGAAATGGATGAAGTGACGCAACAGCAGACCTTGCGATAAACCATTGCTTCACCTCAGGGTTTTAGTGCTACAGCTCGCCGGCGTTTATCACCACGGTTACGTCTTCCTCATCACCGAACCACCTTTCGTGCATGGCACTGAGGAATTCGGCGCTCAGGTCGTAACCACTGGCTTGAGCCAGCACGCTGTCTATGCCGCACTTGGGGCACACTGCGTCTTTGCCTCCGCACACGTATTCACGGACATCGCCAGGTGGGTAGGTTGCTTCGCAGTAGAAGCAGCCCACCACCCGGCTGGCGTTAATGGCGTCGCGGTTGGCGGTGCAGTCTTTGTGAGCGGCATTGAGCTGCTCTCTGGTGTAGGTCACGTTGTCCTCGCTTGGGCGGCCGGAATTTGCCGAAAGCACTATGCTCGCGGTCAAGGTCCGGTTGGCGCAATGCCCTGGCAATCGCGGTGAAGCGATCAGCCATGCCCCGAAAGTGCGAGGTTTACCCGATCTTGAACATGTTTAGTGTTCCTCCAGGCTGGCAGTTTGATGTGATTAACTAGCGGCGCCGACGGCGTTTGACCCTCTTACCGCTGACCGGCATGTCAGGAAAAAGCCCCAGCTGCTCACCGACAAGGATGGCAGATGATGGCGCCGCCGGTGGTACCGGTTTCGGCTCGACGATTGGCGCCGCATTTGGTGCCGAGCTGGCCACCGTATTCGCCACCACATTTTCACCTGTTTTCGTACCAGCAACCGGCGGCGTGTGTGCCAGCGGATGCGTGGCCGCGTTGTAGGTGACCTCGTAACCGTGGTCTGCCGCCACCCAGACTGCTTCTCTGGCAATTAACCGTTTGAGGTCGAAGGCACAGGTGCGGGCCTTGCTGCGCAGTTCCACGATGCCGACGTAAGTGGCGTCCATTGCCGCTTTCTTGCGCATCAGGAGGCGGCAAAAACGCTTGCCGTTCCAGATGCTGGCGGCAAAGAAGCCGGTGAAGACCACGTTCTGGCCGTAACGCTGACGAGTGCCAGCCTTGGGCACGTTGTGCAACTTGATGTCGCCTGCACGCAAGGTAGCCGGCAGGTCGAAACCAGCGACTTCCTCAGCCAGAAAACCGGCGAGATAAACTCGACCGGATAAGACGATAGGCTCGTTTTGAGCGATTTTCTTTCCCATAAGTTTCTCCGATTTTTTAGATTTTGCTATTGAGAAATAGAGAAAGAAGGCCACAGTTACCTGCGGCCGTTCATGCTCTGTGATTGGCTGGTTCGCTCGAACTTAGCCGTGGTTGCCGGTGGGCCGGTCGCTCAGCGCACCCTGGTGAATCACCATGGTGGCGTTGAGGCGATCGCCTACGGTGATGCCGTTGGCGCGATCGAACTCCTGACGCATGGCGAACTTTTCACCATCGCCGGCTTCGGGGGAAAACCACTTGTTCTCCATGAAGCACACGACGCTGCCGTCGGTCATCAGCATGGCGCGCTCGTGGCAGTGCGGGCAGGCGACCTGCTGGTCGGCGCGCACGGGTTGACCGATGATCTCGGTTGCTTGAACCTGTTTCATAAATTTTCCTTTTTTGTTTCGTTGATGAATGATCGAAGACGAACAAACGCCAGCACTCTGATGAGCACCGGCGTTTGAAACGTTCAGGCAATTAAGACGACGCTTACTTGCGGCCCAGAAACTTCTTGTAGAAGCCCAGGAGCGTCTGCTTGAGAGCAGCCTTGACCGTGGGGCAGAAAGTCGAGGCTTCCAGCGCAGTCAGATTGACCGCGAGGAAGTGACTCTCCGTCCAGCCGAAGGCAACGTGCAAGCGGCGATACTCTTCGCTCAAAGTCACCTGGGTGAAGAGCGTGCCGTCGGTATTGACGGTGACGCGCTTGCCCTGGCGGTAGAGCAGGTCAATGGGGTGCTCGAGGATCGTGGCGTACTGACCAGTGACGACGTTGGACGTCGGGCAGCACTCCACCACACGATTACCCTGCCGGTCACCACGAACACCGTGTCCGACGCGGGTGATCTTGTGAGCGCTGAGCATGGCGATGTCAGCGTCGGTAGGCTCCTGGGTTTCCCAGAGGTGGATGGTAAGCTCGATGCCGGCCGCTTTGACGCGATCAGCAGCGGGCAGCCACCAGGGCAGGACGCCGGGGAACATGGTCTCGCTGGCGGCCAGGTCGAAAGCGCCCACATAGCGACGATACTTGATGGCGATATCGGCGAGCTTCAGCGCCAATGCTCCATCTTCGTGCCGCAGCGCGCAGACAATCAACTTGACGGGAATGGGCGAACCCTTGAGACCGGCGATGGTAGCTTGCATCACCTGATCGAGGCTGTTTTCCGTGCCGGTTTCACCGAGGTGAAGTTGCGGCGCGAAGCGCAGTTCGATGGCGATGTGCCCGTCTTTGACGGCGTCGCCGATGCGCTCACGGACAATGCGCGTAAGGTTATCGAGGTCGTGCATCAAAGGCAGAACATGGAAAACAATGGCCGACAGGTAATTGTCGAGGCTCTCCTGAGCGAACGACGCTACCCAGTTGTCGTAAGCCTTGACGGCCTTGGCACGCGAACGACGAACATGAGCGGCGCGCTGGTTGGCGGGCAGCTGGGCTGCGTCTTCTGCTTTCCACAAATGCACGATCTCATCAGGGAAGGCAACACCAGCAGATTTGCCGGCGTCGGCGATCTGGAAATCACGGCGGGCCCAGAGCTCGACACAGGTGCGCGGACGCAGACTGCAGTCGATGTGTTCGTGAATCTGCAGCTTGGGCAGACGCTTGAAATAGGAGAGTGGTCGAACTTTCTGCTTTTTCATCTTTGCAATCATAGACATACCCTTTTAAGTTTATAAAGCCTTTGGAACAGCTGAAGCTGCTTGAGGCCGGTTAAGAGATCTCTTCGCCAACTCAAAAAATCGGCTGACCAACTTTGAAACCACACCAACACACCGAAAGCCGGGCCATTACATTTGCCGGGTGACAAATGAAAAAGGCAGGGGTTGGTGCAGTGACTTATGTTTTAAAAGTTAGCCTGGAGATAATTAGAGAGAAAGAGACCTTGAAGGTACGGTTTCTCCCTTGACAATCTCAAGTCATGTAAAGCCGAATATTGCTATATTCTATGAAGGTTTAACTTAAGGGCTTATCTCTTGCTTGATTCATGACTTTATAAACAGCTAGCGCACCTCAGTCAGCCTGTCATAAAAATGACGTGACACTTTGCAGCCGCTTCTGTAACAGTTGGTCCCACCAGGCAAACTTGGGGTTTTCCAGGTGGCTCTTTATCCGGCAAAGGCGCTAATATAGCTACTCGTATGTCTCCGCGAAGAGAGTTTCTGCATTATGGCCATGGGCGGCAAAGCCGGTGAGGTTTTCACCGAAATCAACGTAACACCTCTAACTGACGTGTTCCTGGTGTTGCTGGTAATCATGATTTTGATTGCTCCTCTCGTTAATCAGGCCGTGCTCAAAGTCGACCCACCGAGCAATAGCCCAGCTACGCAAAAGCCGCCTGAAAAAGAAGACAAAATCACAGCTGATGTTTCCAAAACCGGTGAGATCAAAATTAACGGTGTTGTGATGACACCGCCTGACACAGCCACAATCATGCGTGCAATCAAAGCCGAACAAACCAAAACCGGTAAACAAGATCTTCCTCTCATTCTCAATTCTGACGAAGACGCTTTGCAAAAATATGTGGTGGCCGTGATGGACGCTGCCGCAGGTTGCAGCATTAGAAAAATGGCAATCATGCCGCCCAAGAAAGACTAAAAAATATAAGTCCTTTGTTTCGCTCAACATGGCGCTTAAGAGCCCTCCCCGCGTGGAACGGAAGCAGGGGGGTTATCAATGCACAGGCACGCGCTCGTTTCAATTATTTTACTGCTGGCCTGCCAGCAGATCATGGGCCCGCTCTGCGCTTCTAGCGCTCCTGCGCATAAAGGCAAGCAATTATCGGCCAGTGAATACAATAAGGCCGTCTTTGTTTTTAACAAGCTAAATGCCACAGATGCGTTGATCAAAAGCGGCAATAATGTGGAGGCACGACAAGTGCTCGAGCGTTTAATCACTTACGATCCCAATCCCTACTCAGGCGAAGTGCACGGCCTGCTGGCGCAGAGCTGCTATGACCTCGGCAACGATGCCGAGTGTATCGAACACTATAAAATTGCCCTGCGTTACAACAGCAAAGATCTCTGTGCTCACTGGAATATTGCTCTTTCTTACATGCACCTGGGCGACTACGATTCAGCAGTCAGCTGGGCGAAAAAACTGCTGGCGGCCAGTCCCCCTCCTGCTTTGCGTCATCAAGCCGAACGCTTTGTCGATGACATGTCAGAAAAAAAAGCCGAGCTAGCTGCGGCTGTTGCCTTGCCCGGAGCCTCAAGCAACGATTATCTGGCGGTATTGCAAGCGGCCCGCGACGCCAACCGCTGGCCGCTGGAACGCTTGCCGCTTAAAATTTTTATGGCCGATGGGCAAGCAGTGCCCAATTATCGTCCGCAATTCAGAGATATTTTTATCAAATGCCTCGACGCCTGGATGAAGGCCTCGCAAAATCGTTTAGCTTACGTGCTCATCGACAGCCCTCAAGGGGCCGATATGCTGGTGCAATTCACCAACAGACCTGCAGATATCGCGCAAAAACCCGGGCTGGCACCAATTGAACAGGGAATCGCCCGCACCAGGTTGCTGGCTTCTCGAGACGGCGGTGATGCAATAATCGATCAGGTGCAAGTGCAAATTCTGGTGGTAAAACCGGCCAGCGGTGTGCCATGCACCGATGACGCCATTAAAGAAACGTGCCTGCACGAACTGGGCCACGCCTTAGGCCTCAACGGCCATTCGCCCAATGCCAGCGATATCATGCATTTTGTCCAATCGTTCAGGCAACTGCCGGCTTTAACCAGGCGGGATAAAAATACTATTGCACGTCTTTACAGCAATTACCCGGGCTCCAGTGCCACCGCCCGCAGCACCTACAATCAGCAAAACTATGGTAGCGCTCCCGCACCAGACGGTGCTTATCAGCCGTTGCGGCCAGATCTCGATGCGCAAATAAATTTGCCACCAAACTCAGCCGTGCGAAACCGCGCTGAAAATGGGGCAGAAAATAAGCCTCAAAATAGCAGGGAAAATCAAGGACAAAATCACTCAAATTAATAAGGAAATTAGTATGAAGGCCGATATCAGCCACAAAAATGCAGTGATTGACAGAGAAAAGCTCAAACAACTGCTGGCCAAAGAAGACCAGATTTTCATTAAAAATCATCCTCAGTCAAAAGCTCTTTTCGAGAGAGCGCAAAAAAGCTTGCTCAATGGCGTGCCGATGAACTGGATGGCAAAGTGGGCTTCGCCTTTTCCCGTCTTTGCTGAGAGCGGCTCCGGCGCTTACCTTACAGACGTCGACGGTCATAAATACCTAGACTTTTGCCTGGGCGATACCGGTGCCATGACAGGACACGCGCCACCAGAGGCGGTGCAAGAAATTTGCCGTCGCATCGGTCAGGGCACAACATTTATGTTGCCTTCAGAAGACGCCATCTATGTTGCCGAACAGCTTCAGGAGCGCTTTAAGTTACCCTACTGGCAAACTGCATTAACGGCTACCGATGCTAATCGCTTTGTCATCAGACTCTGCAGGCAGATAACCGGCCGTCAGTTTGTTCTGGTGCATAACTGGTGCTACCACGGCTCGGTCGATGAAACTTTCGCTACCCTTAATGCTGACGGCACAGTGGGGCCACGCAAAGGCAATATCGGCCCGCCCGTTAACCCTGCTGAGACAACTAAAGTAGTAGAATTCAACGATCTGGTCGCGCTGGAAGAAGCACTAAAAAATCGTGATGTTGCATGCGTACTGGCAGAGCCGGTGATGACCAACATCGGCATCATCCACCCGGACCCAGGTTATCATCAAGCTTTGCGCGAACTCACCCGCAAATATGGTACTTTCCTCATCATTGATGAGACCCACACGATTTGCACCGGCACTGGTGGCTACAGCGGGATCCATAATCTCGAGCCAGATTTCATCACCATCGGCAAACCCATTGCCAGCGGCATTCCCGCATCAGCTTACGGCTTTTCGGCGGCTGTGTCAGACGAAATTAAAAAGCACAGCTCACTGGACGAATGCGATACAGGCGGCATCGGAGGCACTCTGGCAGGCAATAGTTTATCGCTGGCAGCCATGCGAGTGACACTTGAACAGGTCTTAACCGCTGCCGCTTACGAGAAAACCATACCGCTGGCCGAGCGCTTTGCCAGCGGCGTCGAAGTCATTATCGCCCAATATAATTTGCCCTGGATCGTCAAACGATTAGGTTGTCGAGCCGAATACTGGTTCAGACCGACGCCGCCACGAAACGGTTCAGAAGCGGCAGCGGCAGCCGATAGTGACCTCGATCGTTACATGCATCTGGCAGCACTTAACCGCGGCATTCTCATGACTCCATTTCACAATATGGCTTTAATTGCGCCCAGCACCTCAAATGCAGACATAGATCGCCACACTGAAGTGTTTAAAGAAAGCGTCGAACAACTTTTAAATTAACACGGTAAAAAATGCAGAGCAGCCAACAAAATGAACGCCGACACCTGCTGCCGGCTTTAACGCGGGTGCCTAACGAAAAAGAGCTGGTGGGCATGCTGCATCAGTCGATCACAAAACGGGGCGAGATGCTCGAGTTGCCCATTGATCATCACCCGCAAGTGAGTTTGCGTCTGCAGGCTGTAGTGGGGCGCCGGGCCGGCGAAGAAGCTCCGACCTGGTATCTCTATAGCGATTGCGACGAAGATTCTAAACTGGAATGGATTCACCAGACCGGCGACATGGCTCACATACTGGGTTTGATTAATAATGCCGTGGAGCAATTAAATAACGACACATCGCAATCAGATTCTGACAACAGACCTATGTTCAGGCCATTTGACGCCAATCAAATTATTGCCCCGGTGGAGGAAGAAGAGGGAGTAATTGCCGGCGACCTCACCCTTCTGCCTGTGGAAGCCCTTCTGCAATCGGTCACCTCGAGCAAACTGACCGGCAAATTGGAATGCAAAACCGATTTGCAATCGGCATATGTATTCTTTGAAGACGGTAATCCTAAAAATGCCTATTGCGGCACCATGGTAGGCGAAGAAGCCGTGGTAGACCTGATGACCTGGAAAGAAGGTCACTTTAGTTTCTTTCCTAATCAAACCGTAGAAGAGCGCACCATTCTCAAACCAGTCAGCGCATTGCTGCTCGAAGCTGCTACCCTGACTGATTTTACGACTTTTTTAGATAAGGCCGGTTTGAAAGCAGATTCGATTCTGGCGCGTTCCGAAAGCGGTTTGAGCGAAACCCAGTTCGAAGAGAAACTGGCTCGGGCAGTGCCTATCGAAATGGCTAAACAGAAAAAGTTTTACCATTTGATCGACAACACCACTTCGCTGGGCGAACTGATTGCCGGTGAAAAACTGAGCCGCTCGCTGTGGGTGCCTCTTGTCTACAATCTTGTCTCCAGCGGCATTGTCACCATCCTTCAACCGGCAGCCAGGTCGAAGTTGCGCCAGGGCAAAAGCAAGTCGGGAGGCTCAGCTTCAGAAATTGATTTAGGTCTCAACCGCACCACCATCGATAGCTTTGCCCGCTCTCACATTTACTCAGACAGCGGAGTGATTTCGTATGTCGCATTCCTCTATTTCATTGAGCAAGAATATTATCGCTTCGAATGTTTTCGCAGCCCGTTTTCACTTGTGCTCTTGCGCCCCAAAATGCGCCTGTACATCGGTGGCGAGGCCCAAGAGCAGGAAGTAGACAAAGAGATGCTGCAAGAAGTTATCGGTCGTGTCAATCTCACTAAGCGTAAAGCAGACCTCCTTGCCCACTATCAAAATGACAGCTATGCCTTGCTGTTACCTCACACAAACCTGCAAGGAGTAACTGCTTTTGCCGGCAGACTGGTCGGTGCACTGATGAGTCGCCCATTTGCCGCCGGCAAGAACAACGAAGCAAAAAAATTGGTGCTCACTGTGGGCATAGCCAGCTTGCCTGAAAATTGCGAAGACTGGGTCAGCCTGGTGGCTCACATGCATAACAACCAAAGGCGTTTTGAAGCCTAGAGACTTCACCTTGATTTGCTCGGTAGCAATTCTGCCAGCTCGCGCAAGAGGCAGACTATTAACTCCGCGGCTGCGAGCCTCATAGATGCCCACTAACATTTGAATCCACAACCTACAAGTTGTACAGAAATACAACCTACAGGTTGTAAAATTTCCTAGGCGAAAAAATCAAACCCTCTCACCGCTTCGCAATATCTTAATTACGTTGTAAAGAGATCTCAACAAATCCAGTAATAGCTAGGTTCAGTAACCAGGTAATAGCTAGAAATAGATACACATTCTTCACCTACTCTTCAAAAAGCTCTCAAACCAAGATTTAAACCAACTAGCCGCATTTTCTTCTACACGCCCCCGCGTAGAGATTGAACATGCGCTTTTGACCATGAAACATATCAAAGGAGGCACCATGACCGACAAACGTGATGGTGCATTCCTGCACCGTTATTTCACCGCTACATTCGCTGCCCTCAAACATCGCAATTTCAAGTTGTACGCCCTCGGTGTGATGTTTTCACTGGCCGGCTCGCTGCTTCAAGAAGTTGTGGTGGCCTGGATTGCGTATCAGATGACCGGCTCAAGCCTGGTTCTCGGCAGTGTTCTTTTTGCATACCAGGTACCGATGATTGCCATGGGAGTGCTTGGTGGCTACGCCGCTGATCGCTTTGACCGACGCAGAATTTTGCTGGTCTCCCAGAGTCTGGCATTCGTTTTGTCTCTTGCCTGGCTCGCCCTTTCGGCAACCGGCACTCTTGCAGTCTGGCACATCTATGTGCTTTCCAGCCTCTTTGGCACCATCGTCGCTTTCGAAATCCCGGCCAGATTCGCCATGATTCCGCAGCTCGTCGCCAAAGAAGAAATGGTCAATGCCTTTTCGCTCGACAGCCTGCTCTTTTATGGCGGACGAGTGATTGGCCCGGCCTTCGGTGCTTTGCTCTTAGCACTGGCTGGCCCCACCGCATGCTTTGCCGTAAACAGCTTCACTTACCTGCTCGAACTCGGCACTCTCAAGCGCATTAAACCAGCGCCAAAAGAGCCCGGTGAAAGCGCTTCGCTGCTCGAAGCGGTCAAAGCAATCGCTACCAACAGCAAGACCAGATCGGTATTGCTCTTCGTCGCCGGCCTGACATTTTTCGGAGTCTACATTCCGCTGATGCCGGTCTTCACCCACAATCTCGGTGGCGACGCCAAACTCAATGGGCTGCTCATTGCCGTATCTGAAATCGGTGCCGTAATTGCGTCGATATACCTTGCATATAAGAGCTCCAGCAACGCGCAGGCAGTGGTCAGCACCACCAAATTGCGTCGCACTGTGGCACTGGCCGGTCTGGCTTTCGCCATTCTGATTGCACTTTTCGCCGGCGCCCCGAACAAACTCGTGGCACTGGCACTGGTGGCACCAATCGGGTTTTGCATGACTCTGGTCACTATCGGAGCACACAGCCTCTTGCAGGCTGAAGTGGAAGATCGCCTGCGTGGCGTCGCTTCCACAGTTTTCTGGATGTATTGCTACTTCGGCATGCTCGCTCTGGGTGGACCGTTCCTCGGTTACCTGGTGGAGCAAATCGGCGTGGCTCACAGCTTTGAGCTGGCTGGCGCTGCTTGTCTCGCTTGTTCCGCTCTATTTCTCTTAACCAATAACCGCCAGCGCCCAGACGGTGCCGGCTTAAATTAGAGGTGTACTATGAAAAATGAAACAACTGTTACTCCTGGCACCGCCAGCGATGCCGTCAACATCGATGCTGCCGGCGCCGTGGTCAGCAATGCCATTTCTCCCACGGCTACCCGCACGCGTCTCGACGTCTCCACGCCGAGCAACGACGACGCTGCCTTTCTCGCTTTCATGAACGCCAACTTGATCGGCCAGCCGCAGGCGAAGAAGATGCTTCTGCGTTTGCACCGCGCCGCCAAGAACAAGTTCCGTGACCGCACCCGGCCAATTTACAAGGTGCTGATGCCCGGCGTTTCGCACACCGGCAAAACCGAAACCGCCATTGTCCTGGCTCTCTACTACCACGACAATCCCGATGCCTTCATCCGCATCAACTGCGCCAACTACAAGAACAAGGGCGACATCACGCGCTTGCTCGGTGCCAGTGCCAGCTGGGTTGGTTACGAAAAGCCGCCCACTGACGAAGAACTGCTGGCCAACAAAGACAAGTTCGACCCATCGGCTCTGCTGTCGGCTCAGAACCTGTCGGCGGCGCGTAAGGGCTCAAAATGCCCCTACACCATCATCCTGCTCGACGAGTTCGAGAAGGCGGGGCCTGAGTTCGAGCAGTTCTTGCTCGCCATCTTCAGCGCCGCCAAGGAGCGCATGGGCAACAACCAGGAAGTGGATTTCAGCAACTGCATCTTCCTCATGCCCTGTAACCTGGGCATGGAAGAACTGACGCAGCGCGCCAACTCCATCGGTTTCGTCAAGCCCCAGGTCAATGCCGTGGAAGAACTGGGTGACATCGTCACCAAGCGCTATCCGCCGGAAGTGACCAATCGCTTCGATGAGGTCTGCATCTACGGCAAGCTCAGCGCCGACGACATCGCCGCGGTGCTCGACCTGGCCATAGAAAAAGTCGACCGCAACATCGCTAAGGCGTACGGCACTTCCACCTTCAAGCTGGTGGTCGAAACCGAGGCGCGCAAGCATCTGCTCAAGCTCTGCCTCAACAATCGCGGCGACGTGGCTGACCTCAAGCGTGTGGTGCCGCGCGAACTGACCGACCCGGTTTCAGTAGCGGTGGAAAAGCGCATCGTCGGCGCCGACGATCAGCTGCTCGTTAGCGTCGAGAACGGCGAACTTTGCTTCGACCGCATCGGCGACGGTGAGGTGATTGCTCTGGACGGTTCGCTGCTGCCCAAAGCCAAGAAGGACGAAGTGGAGCGCAACTCCGCGGCCATCGGCGCCTGCCTGGAAGCGAAGAAGCACATAGGTGCCGGCAACAATCGTTCCGCTCAGCTGGTGCTGGAAAACGCCCTGGAGCTGTTGGAGGAACATGCCGACGACATCACCAAGGTGTCGGTGCTGAACCTGCTCGGCCTGGCTTTCTACAAGAGCAAGGTGTTCGACACGGCAGCACAGTATTTCGCTCGGGCAATTTCTGTGCGACTGGAGATCGGTGAATCAGCATTGGCGTCGGACGTGAGCACGCTTTACGGCAACCGCGCCCTGGCGCTGAAGCACGACTTCAAGCGTGCTCAGGCCAAAGAGGTGATGGAGGAAGGCATGCGCGCCATTCGCATTCATCGCCACACCGAGTCGGCCGACGGCATCAGGTACTTCTGCGAAACCTACCTGGAGTTGGACTCGTCCAAAGGTCTGGAACTGGTGACGCTGGTGCTGAAGCTGAAAGAGCCCCGCAACTAACACCTGGGTTTGGTGCATAAACCCCGATAGGAGCGCTTCATTGCGCTCCTATCGTTTTTCTCCTGGTCTATTCATACATATAGTTGTCGAGGTGTTCTTACAAGCATTCACTGGAAAACAGTACCGGTTTACAGCAAAAAGAACGATGCTGTTTTAGATTAGCTACCTCAATTTACCTTAAACCCCGGGGCTGTAAATGCGAAAGACCGCGCGTGCCGGGAAGAATCCGCAAACAGACAAAGCCGCTATCCTCCTATCCTCCGACGAAAGGCGGGAATTCAGGCTATCGCCATCGCTTACACCCGGCACGAAACAAGATCAAGAACCAGCTAACAATTTGTCAAGAGCATCTTATACGGTTGACTTATCTTCGATCAATCAATTTCATGAGCACACCCAAGCACTAGAAACCCATCCTACCCAACCAGTAAACGCTTTTCCGTCAAGCAGGTGACTGCTGTTTGCACACTGGCGGCCGCCTGATCAGTGGCTTAAGCATCGCTGTCGGCTCTGTGAGCTAATGGCTAAAACGCTCTTTCCAATAGGAGACATACGTGAACCACTTCGAGTCTAAAGAGGCGATGGCGGGGTACTTTCGGGAGAATCCCGACTTGACCGATCTTCGGGTCGAAAACTGCCCTTTCCTGACGAGCTGGGCCGAGCTGCCGTGCATCTTGACCAAACTGTCGCTCTACAATTGCTCGGGCTTGACGAGCCTGCCCGTGCTGCCGTGCACCTTGACCGATCTGTGGGTCAACCACTGCCCTGGGCTGACGAGCCGCGCTCTGAAGGTAGGCCAGCTGACGATCAAGGCTGGGTAGTCAAGTAAGCAACGCGGAAAAACGAAACAGCAGGAGATCTAAACAGATCTTTTGCTATTTCGTTTTTCTTTGCCTATTCGCTCATATAGTATAAACGTCCTGAATTCGTGCTTCCACTGAAAATCGCTTGCCCAGTGATTTCCGGTCTTATTTCATATCTTCGAATTTATTTGCTGCCATTCGAATCAGAAAATCTTGAACTATTTGAAGCGACTCACTGTGTCGCATTCCAGGCAGGCTCTCTTAATATTTGCAAGCGCGTTAAATGTTAGCGTGGCTCCACTCGCTTTAAAATTGTGGTGTTTTGTAAATCCGATTTTTCTGTCCGACTTTTGTGCCGGTTCACCATGAGTTGGTTTTTTTGGCAATGAAGATGCTCTCAGGAAGCCAGAAGCTTCAAATGTTATCATCGCCTTCACTCTCCACCGATATTGCCAATGCTATTCAACAGCTTCTCTTATCTGCTTTTTCTGCCTGCAGTCTTTATTCTTTACTGGCTCTCACCGGTAAAATATCGCAAAGTTTTACTGCTTGTCGCCAGCTACTTTTTCTACATGAGCTGGAAGGCGGAATACGGGCTTTTGCTGCTGCTCTTGACCGTGGCCAATTATATTTTTGGTTTGCTTATTGCTCGCAGTCAGGCTGAAGAAAAATCAGGCAAAGCCAAAAACCTTTTAACAGCAGGACTGGTCTTCAACATTGGCTGTCTTTGCTTTTACAAATACGCCAATTTTCTTTTAGAAAGTCTTGCTTCATTTTTGCATTTGAGCGGCAAAGTAGTGCACAACGTCGCCCTTGAAAGCTGGTCTTCACCTGCTTTCAATATACTTCTGCCTCTGGGCATTTCATTTTTTACTTTCGAATTTATTCACTACATTGTTGATGTTCACCGAGGCAGCAAACCTTTAAAAAACTTTCTCGACTTTGCTCTGTTCGCTTCGTTTTTCCCATCGCAGATAGCGGGGCCGATTAAGCGTTTCCAAGATTTTCACAAGCAAATGATGGAAGCGCCTGCTTTCAAAAATTCGCAGTTCAGAGAAGGCATTTTTCTTATCTTGCAGGGTCTTTTTAAAAAGGTGGTGCTGGGGGATAACCTTGGTTTGATAGTCAATAAAGGCTTTGCCAACGTAGGGGCCATGAGCTTCTCCGATGCCTGGATTGCCGTTTGCTGCTTTTTCTTTCAAGTCTTTTTCGATTTTTCAGGCTACACCGATATTGGTCGCGGATCAGCTTTAATTCTCGGCTATAAAGTTCCTGAAAATTTCAACCTACCATATTTAGCCCACAGCCCAGCTGACTTCTGGCAGCGCTGGCACATTTCACTATCATCCTGGCTGAGAGATTATCTATACATTCCTCTGGGCGGTTCACGAGGGGGAGAATGGAAAGCGCAGCGCAATATTCTCATCACCATGGCCCTGGGAGGGCTCTGGCACGGAGCCTCCTGGCGTTTTATGCTCTGGGGCGCAATGCACGGCGTCGGTCTCGTTATTACTCGGGTCTGGGCGCAAATTTGCGCTAAAAATCCAACCCTTTCACGCTGGCGAGTGAGCCGTGTGTGGCACTGGAGCGGCGTCGTCTACACTATTCTGTTTCTTCTGCCCACTTTTGTGGTCTTTCGCTCAGCCAGTTTGCCGGAAGCAGGTCTTGTCTATCAGAGACTTTTCAATTTCGCCAGCCTCCACCAGCCCGGCGAGACTACCGCTGCTTATCTGGCTTCAACAGTGCTTTTAACTCTGCCCATTTATGGTTTGTACAGCTTCTTAAGACACAAAACTATCACTCTTGTTAAGAGCCGCACCGAACCACCCAGGCCACTGTCGGCGGTGCTTTCATTCTGGGACAAGTCTTTTGCCTTGCGCCTTCTCACTTGCGCTACTACTGCTCTGATCATCGCCGGATGCGCTCCTTCGCAGCTGGTACCCTTTATTTATTTCCAGTTTTAGGTTACTAAATGCCAGAAGCGCCAATTACTGAAAATATCAAAAGCGACACCAATGGCGGTGCACCAGCAACACCGGCTGCCAGGCAATCATGGCAGCGCACCACCATTGAATTTTTAGTGCTGGCACCACTGGCCGTGCTGGCTTTAGAAGGATTTTTCACTCTGCTGGGAGTGGGCGAACAGAACTTTATCAAACCAGATACCGAACTTGGTTCGGTGCACATTCCCGCAAAAGTTGTCACCTGGCGACTGGAGGGCTTTTCACGCGATACCATGTCTAAAAACGGCTGGCGCGATATTGAACGCACCGTGGCCAAACCGACGGGCACTTATCGCGTCGCATTACTCGGAGACTCGCAGACAGAGGCCCTACAGGTGCCCCTCGAAAAAGACTGGGCGCGCCTTGCCGAAGCGCAACTTAACGCTGAGCAGAAGAAATCTCCTGAAAGACATCCCGATGTAAGTAATATTGAAGTACTAAACTTTGGCGTGTCTGGCTATTCTACAGCGCAAGAATATTTGCAACTGCAAAAAACCGTGCTGGCCTATCAACCAGATTTAATTGTGGTGCTTTATTCGCGAGGCGATTCTGATGAAAACACGGTCGATCCGGCCAAGCGCTTAACCGCTGAACCCAGGCCGTTCTTCTACCTTGACGATCTTGACGGCAATAAACTCACTCTAGACCAGAGCGTTTTAATTGCCAATAAAGAAAAGCTGACGAGCAACGGGCTTTTAGAATTCTTGCGCGCTAATAGCCGCATATACGGAGTGTGGGACCAGACTAACTTCCAGCTCAATCTAACCGACAAGTTCTACTACAAAACTCGTCGGGCTCTGACTAATTTCATTGCCAAACTTTTCGCTTCTTACAGCCCAACGGTGGCTGCTCCGCAATATGCTCTGCAGGACAAACTTAAGGTAACTCAAGCACTTCTCAGTCAAATCAACGACACTGCACACAAAAACGGCGCTGATTTCTTATTGATAACTTTCCCTGATATAGGCGACGTCGATCCGATTTTCCGAGCGCAGCTTCCGGCTCTACACAAGCAAAGTGACGCAGAAAAATTCGACATCATTGAGCTGACTCAACCTTTCCGCGATTATAAGGGTAATCAGTCGCTCTTCTATCAAGTACACTTTGCTGAAGCAGGGCATAAAGTTGCCGCCCAATGCCTGGCCGATTATGTTATGACGATATTGCAGAAGCGATCGGAGAAATAAATGAGCGAAAAACCCGCCGCCCACTCTCCCAACCAAACAGAGATAGCGGATCTGGTTACGCACTATACATGCACACGTAATTGTTATGGCCGCAAAGGTAATGCCGGTGCCTGTTGTACTGTGGCCGATCGCGATTTTATCATCGGCCCGATTGTCGATACCAAAGAATTTCTCAAACGTTTAAACGAACGAGACGGACGCAAACGTACATACGCTGAAGTCTTCATCGAATTTTCCGAAGGCAGCAAATTATTCCCCGATAAAAGCACCTGGCAAAATCGCGATTATTATCCCGCCTTACGCGTGGAGATGGACGCCGAGGCCGTGCATCCATGCCGCTTTCTATCAGAAGCGCGCGAATGCACTGTTTATGCCATCCGTCCGGGAATATGCCGCACGTATCAGTGTGACCATTTGAAGGCCACGCTCAATAATTTGTGAGTCTCATAATAAGTTAGGCGGCTTTTTTCTTGCCGTTGCCGTTAACCATGTCACCAAAGAATTGTTCGTCCATTCTTTGAGCGGCAGACTGCGAGATATTGCTGGCATAAATATCCTGCTGGTCGAAAGCTAAAACACCACCAGCTGCGCTGCCTGCTCTCTTTCTTTCTTCGTTCTCAAGGCTGGCATCAGGCTGCTTGTTTGTGCCTTTGATGGCGAAATAAGCATCGGTAAAGCTCAATTGGCCTTTCTCGCCGTCTTTTTCGGCTTTGTGAGCTAAGTCTCCGCCAACAACGGTGTTGTATTGATTTAAGCCCAAATCAAAGGTAGCGGTGTTCATCACATCGCTCATAAAGTTGTAGTGCGCCTTCTCAGAGTTACCGTCGAAGTTGTTTGCGCCCTGGTCGCCAGTCTGATGTTTGGCTTCGTGTGTGTTATCTCGAATCATTCAGGAACCTTCTCAAGGCGTGGGGCCATGGAGACACTTACTAATAGGACTCTTTAATTAGACCACGGCAAAAGTGATTGTCAAGCATATTTTATCTATATAACGCGCTTTTCAGGCAATTTCATTGGAACTGCCAGCCCTGCTTTTGCTAGGGTAAAAGTCACCATTTCTCTCCTTATATAAGAACCAAAACAAACAAAAGCCTTCGTTAACCTATCTACTTCCACGTTCACGCCTTCGCAGCCGCTCTTTACCGAGTTGCCCGCCTGAGCCCTGAGAACACTTTCGGAAGTAGACAGAGATAAATCTCCATTTTTCTCTGTGTTGGTTTGGCCCGAAGATTTTGTTTGCCCGGCATAAGGACTCTGTCAAAACTTAAGGACTTTACTATGAACATCGCATCTCAAACTGCGGCAGTCTATCTTGTCATAGGCTTGCTGCTATCCGCTTTCGCCTGTTTCTGCGTCGCTCTGATTCACCTCAACCGCATCCGCACCCAGGGCAAAACCGCACTCTTCAAATCGATGAGCTGGAGCGGCAGTGGCTTCATGCTTTTCAGCTCTTGCGGCCTGATTGCTGAAATGACGGCTTTCGGTCACATCTCGCTCGGCTACAACCTTGTGATTACATCGCTCATGGTCTTCGGCCTCTGGATGTTTATCAAAAGCAAACAACTGAACGCCAAGTAAGCGAGCAACTTACAAGACTACTACTTAGCAAAGATGGCTGATCTTGAAAGCGCAAGCTTTCATATCAGCCATCTTGCTCAGTTTTTGGCCATTTTTGACCTTTAAGGCACTGTAGAAACCTGTAAAGCGTGCGGTTTAACCACAAGCCCCAACTGATTGAGAGCAGCATAAGCCTCGTGCTCCACTGTGGTCACATGGTATGTGCGCGCCAACTGCAGGGCGGTGCGATATTCGATGATTGAACCGTTGATGTCGCCATAGTGCCGCATAGTCTTGGCCAGAATCAAATGAGCCCCCGCATCCTGCGGCTGATCTTTCAAATGTTCGTTAAGCAACTCAGCGCAGCGAACACTATTGCCACCGGCCAGATGACGCCTGGCTACAGCCAGACGATATTCGGCAGCCACAGCATAATCTTGAGCACTGGGAGCACCAAGTGGCGGACCGCTATAAACAACAGACATTTTCTTGATGTCAAAACAGTTCGCTGGTTCGGTGATGTTAAGAAGCGCTCCCGGAGCGAGCTGATAACATTCCACCGGTTGGGCCTGATCGTCAAAATAGCGACGCAGTGGCGCACCGAGTTGTTTCTGCACTTCTTTCAAGCGCAATCCTGATTGAGGAAATTGCACCAGCAAAGTTTTAGTAATTTGCGTGCCACTATCGGTGGGGCGATGTTGAGTGTTCTTAAAGCTGGCAATACCGGCTTGCAGTGCGATTACCGGCCCACCTAACTCTTTAGCGGTCCAGTGCATACTGCTCATGCCGAATGAAGAAACGCCTTTATTATCTGGTGCGCCTAAAATCATGCGCAGATATTTGGTTTCCATCAATTCAGGATGCATAGCCACATTGACCATCATTGGCAAAACAGCTTCACCGTGACCGCGCGGACTTTTTGTACGCGAATGATAACGACTAATAGATGCTTTAACCGGAGGCGCACTGCTGGCTGAAGCCACGCTAGCAGAGGCTGGAGTGGCAGCAGCATTAACAGCAGTATTTACAGGAGTATTTACAGGAGTAAGATTATTGACTGCCCCACCGGCGGTGGCATCAGCATGCGGCGCCGCAACCATAGCGGAAGATTTTGCACTTGGCACTACCGCTGCATTTTCGTCAAAGGGATCTGCGTCGATTTCCAATGGCCGGGCGGAGACATTGTAGGCACAGCAAACAGCCAGACTGAGTGCGGTCAAAGTACTCAGAGCAAGACTGCCCGCTTCTCTTGCGATAGCGAGGGTCAGCAAGCCTGTTACAGCCTGGCTTAACGGATTCTCACAGGAACACCGATTTTGCATTAAAACCCTGCAAACTAGGGACTCTAAGCCGCAATTATATAACAAAAGCCCCCAGTACGAAGCCTTTTCAAGGGCTATTACTCTTGCCTTTTTCTTAAAAACCGAGAAGTCAAGAGGTGCGCCAGCTGTTTTAGTGACAAAGAACTGTAAGGGCAAGCTAAAACGGTTGTCATAAAGGCTTTTTGAATCAAGAACTACTTTCTTTGCCTATTACTTATGTATTAGACAGAAGTGTAACTCTCAATTTCTTATACAAACCAAAAACACGTCGCGCAACCAAATATTTCCCGCACCACACGATCTCCGCTCCAAACAACATGCTTTTGCTTGTTGGGGATTTTGTCTGCCGTCAGAATTTTTTCGAGCGCATCTCATTTTTTAACGCAGCCGAAGCTTTTCGAACTTCCGCTGAACAACTAAGGAGGTAACACCCTATGGCCTATATTTCAAACTCCAACTGCATCGTGGACGGACGCAACCTGTGCACCCCCAATGGCAAGATTGCAGCCCTGCTGATTGACATGGACGGCACCACCGTCGTTTGTCAGCCTTACTTTGACGAAGCCGCCGACGAGTTCGCGACTTTCATGAGCTTCATCGGCGTGCCCAAGCAAATCGCCCATGACACTCTCAGCAAGGTCTACAGCGGCAGCATGCCCCATCGTGGTTTCGAACGCGAACGCTTCCCTGAAGCTTTGATCGAGACCTACGAGTTGCTTGCCAGCGCTCACACGCTCTCCGTTCCCCCCGAAGACATCGAACACGTTCGTTCGATTCTGAAGGGCATCGGCAGTGCACCGTATTTCCGCAAGCCGAAGCTGTTTCCTCATGCCATGGAAGTTCTCAACCGTGCCCACGATCGCTTCATGCTGATCTGCGTCACCGTGGGCGACTATGAAGTGCAGGAATACAAGATCCGCCAGGCGGGTCTCGACAAGCTCTTCGACTACCGCATCATCACGCTGCAAGAAGCCAAGGATGAGCTGGTCGCCGAAGCGATGCACGATCTCAACATCGACCCGGAATACTCGGCGTTCATCGGCAACTCCGTTCGCTCTGACGGTATCTGCCTGAACAAGACGAACCTGATCTACTTGCCGCTGGAATCTTCGCTGCCCAAGGCAACGGACAAGTTCCCGCAGGGCACGGGCTTCTCGCAGTTCAACGTCTTCAACTGGCGTGAAGCCGAACAACGCGCCATCAACCCTCTCCTGCGCAGACGGGATCAGGGCATGCGTGCGCTGGCCGGTCAGCCCAAGACTGGCAGTGATAAGTGCGGTGGTTGCAAGACTCGCCGCCCGGCCAAGACTGGCAGCACGACCAAGAGGTCCTAGTTCGTAAACCCGGCCCTCAGCTGAGAGTCGGGTTTTACTTTCACCGTCTCAAATTGCTGCAAAAAATTCGCTAGCAAGGACACAAAAATATGAAACAAATGCTCCAGATGTTTTTCATGCAGATGCAGCATCTCCACAAGATGTTCTTCTACTTTCTCGGTGCCGCCGTTCTCGTCTGCCTCCTGGGCATGGGAGTTTCGGCCATCGGTGGTCTGTTCCTCGCCCTGATCGCCATGGCTCTTGTTTCGGCAGGAACCATGGCCGGCGGCGTTGGACTGACGATTTCGCTGCGCTCGCTCTTCGGCCTCATGCAGGTGGGAAGGCTCGTGCAGTACGCCTCATTCTGGCTCTCCGCCACTGTTTCGCTCTGGGTGGTCGACTGGATTTTCCACGACTCCCTCATGGTGCACAGTGCGGTTCTCGCCGGATTCGCCATCTTCGCCGTAGCATTCACTGCTGCCACCACCAGCGGTGAGGTGCCGACCAAAGGTCGCACCTGGCTGCCGATGAAGATGCGGACACCGCCCGGCAAGTAACCACTTGCCTCCAGATCGCTTTCACATTTAACCAGACGAACAGAGGCCGCCTTCACCGGTGGTCATCTGTCCGTTGCTTTTTATTCGGAGGAGACAAATTATGCAAACCGTAACCAAAGCCTCCGAGGAGGCACGTGCTCTTTATCACCACATCTGGTCGGTAGTTGGCCAAACGTTTTTCGACACCAGCCGGATGAAAAATTGGGCTGCTTTCGAACACTCTTTCGACGACCAGCTCGTGGACCGCGAAAGCGCTCTGCGAGCCATCGACGAAATGCTGGCATCGCTCAACGATACCTACACGGAGCGCGTCATCGAAGAAGTGCAAGCACCCGCCGTCGACGCCACCGAATCAGAAGCCGCTTCCGACTCTACGAAGGTCGAGGAAGATAGCGGTGTTCTCGGCGTACTGCGTCCAGATGGCATCGGCTATCTGCGCATCTTGAGCTTCGACCGGCCCGACGTTTTCGCCGAAGTAGCTGACGCCATCAACAAAATCGCCGCCTGCGAATCTGTGGTGGTCGACTTGCGCAATAACAGCGGCGGTCGCATGCACGAAGCCATGGCTTTGTGCGGGTTCTTCGTCATCAATGGTGTGATTGCCACCACGCAGATGCGGCACGAAGATGGTGGCATTGTCAGCCGCCAGTACGCAATCAACGACACGCAATTTTTCGCCACAGTCACCCAGCCCAATGGCGACGTTACCATCGAGATGTACGAAAGGCCTGCTGCGCTTCTCGCCGGCAAGCCGCTCGTGATTTTGATCAACAAACGCACCGCCAGCGCCAGCGAACTGATGGTTGCCGCTCTGGTGCAAAACGGCATCGAAGGTCGAGTGCTCATGGTAGGCAATGGCCCGACGCCCGGAAAAGGCATCGGACAGGCCGAGTATGAGCTCTTCAACGGTGCGCTGAAAATCCGCGTCACTCGCACCCGCTGGCTCACGCCCGGTGGCGAATGGCTCGGAGACTGTGGTCAGACGGTGAAAAACGGCATTGAGCCCGACATCACCGTTCCCGGCGATCGCGGAATCGAAGGCATCCAAGCTGCCTTCCGCGAAATTCGCAAAATGCTCGAAGCAAATACACCGGTCGCCAGCGCAAGCTGAACGACTGAATTGAAATTCTGCAAATGTCCATTGCTTGATAGCAAATGAGACAGAAAGGTTCCCAAATGCACATCGAGATGAATCCCAAAGAGCCGCAGCGAATCATTGTTCGCTACAACGGCAAGGTTGTCTTCGACCAGACTCTGCAGCCTGGCCCCAACGACATCACCGTCGACCACCCGAAGACCTGCGGCAAAGCCGAATTGTCCTTCGTGGAAGAAGACGGCAGCGAATTCCCCGTCGGCGAAGCCGATTACGGCGAATGCCAGTGCACTCCCAGGTGCAGCTAATCAGCTGAATTGACACACCACCTACCTGAATCGTGAAATCATGAGCCGCCAATTGCATTTCTCTTTTGGGAAATGGTTGGCGGCTTATGATCTTCTTTTTTTAAGAGGCAGGTAGTTGACCGGTCTAATGCAAATTAAAACCCACCCTGTAGCATTGTAAATTGAAAGCGCCACCTTAAATATGCAAGGATGATTGACGTTTTTATCGCACCGCTGCCGGTGTAGAAAATGACCTTGTCTTGAGCTGCCAGAGCCGCATGGCATCTATGTTGGCGCCGTGCATTGGGAGTGTATGCAAAAAAAATGAAACGTGCACGTTTCATTTTCTCTATCGAGGCCGCTTCCTTGGCCACAATGTTTTATCAAAATCTCCAACGTAACTTCTACCTGGTGAATATCCGCCCGGAGCGTATGAACCTGGCTGGTAGCCCGAAGACCTTTGCTTCCTTATCCATCTGGTCTTACTCGAATTTTTCTCTAAAGTTTGATCAAAACCGTTTCCGAGAGGAATACCACCTTCTGGAATGCTGCTATGAGAGTCAGAGCGTCCAATGGGCAGTTCATAGTGCGTTGAAGGAGGAGCAGTTCTTTGATAGTGTTCCGCCGGCCCATCATCGACAATCTGAACTTGTGCGACGTTTTTGCCATCACAACCACCAGAATAGAGAATTTCATCCTGATCCTTCGCAAAAGCGGCCGGTTCAGCCAGCGCTGCGCCATTGCAAGAAGTGAACAAAAATAAAATCAATAGTGACGAGAACTTTCTTTCCATATCAAACCAATTTGAGCGGGCATACTATTCTGAATATGCCCCTCTGTGGAAATTTCCGACCGGTCATTTTTCCACGCACCGATCAATCCAGAACACCATTCAATTTACTTTTTCGAATGTGGATAGGAAGGGCGAGGTGGTCTGAAATCGCACACCGTGCCGGACTTTGGAGGTGCGTCTGCTCGCCGTTTCAGCTGTTCTGCGTACACAAAGCGATTGAGAACGCCACCGTCGTTCAATACTGCAATCGGCCGCGAAAGAATCTGCAACCGCATTTTCGGGAGTCTGTTTTCTTTCAAAAAAAGTACCGGCGCATCGGCAAAAACTGGCACGCCGCTTAAGAACAGAGCAGCAATTATTGTGGACAAAATTTTCATCGACGCGCCCCGCGAAAATACCTATCGACACAAAGATATAAAACTGTTCCGGCAATCACAAGCGAAATCGCTTCGTACCAGGCGTGGCCTTCGGTGCAGACAAAAAGCGAATGCGTGGTTAGCACCGATTTGGCATCGTTCAAGATCAAAACATCAAACAAATTATTGCCTATGTGCGCACCAATGGCCATTTCCAGACTGCCCGTGCGCAGAGTGATAATAGCCAACATATAACCCATGGCGAAATAACAAAGCATCATCGGCGCCAGTCCGTGGGCAACTTCCGGGTTAGAGAGATGCGGCACCATAAAAATAATGCCGTTCAAGGCAGCGGCAAACCAGACATTCTTTACTAACTTACCGAACGCCTGCAGCAAATATCCTCTAAAAAAAGTTCTTCAGACAGACATTGAATCGGCGTAAGCAGCAGAACAAGCGGCATGTAAGCAAAAAACTCAATGCCCGGCACGACAAATTTATATGAGTGAGGAAAAATCAGCCTTCCAACCAGCCCATCGAGTCCAGCCAACAAAACCCAGGCACCAAAGCCGGCCGCAAGTCGCCGCCAATTAAATTTAACCGGCGAAATCAGCGTGAGAAATGGCCGACTATGAAGGAAACAAACAACCATGGCGGTAAAGAGCAAGAGAAAGAAGCTGGGAATATTAACAGACACATAGTTGGCCATTTGATCCAGGCCGACTATTTCGCCTGCTTTGTCTATGTGCGGTAATTTGCCGCCGGTGGCAATGACAATAAAAAGCACATACCAGAACACGCCGAAGACCAAGTAGCCGGCAGCGATAATCAGCACGCCGAGCAAATAGCGCCACCATGCGCTTTTGCCCAGGTTACCCAGTTGAAGAAAACTCAGTGTCGATTGGTTAGCCATGCTTGCGGCGATGACTTTGTCACTCACGCTCGCGTACGACGCATCCCGTCAGTAAGTCGGGCACGGTTTGTTTTTTCTTCGAGCCAATCAATATGTGCATGGCAGCGAAAGTGACAAAGCAAGCCAGTGCAGTCATGGCTAACACCGAAGCGGTGGGGGCGTCAAGACGATTGCCGAGCCGCAACGTGGTTTCATAAAAAAAGCTGTACACCGCTATAAAAGCCGCGATGGGCGAAAGTGAAAGCAACGTTTTGAAGACAACTTTTTCAGCACCCACATTTTCGCCGTCGCTGTTTGAGACATAGAGGCCCAACCAGAATTTACCTAAAGTGGCTTGAACAGGCGATGATTCGAAGGCAGCCTGATAACCAAGGATTGTCAGTACAGCCGTGGCCGGCACGCCCACGTAAAAGAAGTTGAGCATCAACGCAGCAGCACTGGGAATGACCATCAATGATTTAGCGATTGCCAGGTAACTGACAAATTCCAGGCCGATCATCGAGCCGACAATAAAGAGATCCACTGCTTTGGCCGCAGCGCGCTTGACGAGGTAATTGCGCATGGCAACTTTCTGCTGGTCGTGCACGCTGACATTGGCAGCAGTCTGATTCTGCAAAAAGGCAAGGGGATTTTCCCAAATGTTATTTTCCATCTCCACACCAGTGGAAAAGTATTTGCCGCAAGACCCGCATGTCAGGCGGCCTTCAGAAGAAGGTTCACCACAAGAGCGACAGACTACTTTGGATTGGCTTTCGCTTTTTTCAATGGCAGCGATTTTTGCCGCAAGATCCGAGGCATAACTTGTGGTAGCGCCGGCACTAACCAGGGAAGGAATATCTTTGGTAGTCTTGCGCGAGAGATCAATGGTGCCGCCGGCGCCTTTGACTCGTTCGGGATTCTCTTCGGTGATGCGGCCGATTGTTTTGGCAAGCGAATGAGAATTCTGATTGTTCACTTTGTTTCCCTGATTTCTAGATAAAAAGCTCAGTTACAGTAGCCAAGATATTAACGCGATCACATGTACATCCGGCCTTAATTTAACATCCTTTAATAATAGGATCAAATCCCACTTTCCATCAGGCTTTGAGAACGTATAATCCCAAAACTGCAAATTTCCTGGAGCGCTTTTCAACATGGCTGACGTTCTTTGTCTCGGTGAAATACTTGTCGATTGGGTCTGCACGACTGTTGGAGCTGAGCTCGACAAAGCGCAGATGTTCACTAAAGCTGCCGGAGGAGCTCCTGCCAATACAGCAGTTGGCCTGGCCAGGCAGGGAATTTCTACAGCTTTTATCGGACGTACATCTGATGATGCCTTCGGTCGTTGGCTACGTTCAATTCTGGAAGATGAGGGCATCAACGTCGATGCTGCCATCCTGGATCCGGCCGCCCAGACCAGAATGGCCTATGTGGTCACCACCGCCACCGGTGACAGAAAGCTGGCCGAGTTCTCGCGTATTGCCTGCGCCGACACCAAGCTGCAACCAAACGACCTCAAACAGCATCTTTTTGCCCAGGCCTGCGTTTTGCATTTTGGTTCCATCTCATTAATAGAAAGCCCCGCCGCTGAAGCTACTAAAAAAGCGGTGGAATTGGCCCGTGCCAGCAAGATGCTGGTTTCATACGACCCGAACGTGCGCATCAGCCTCTGGCCATCAAAAGAGACTTGCAAACAAACGATCTTGAATACTCTGAACTGGGCCGATATCGTCAAAATAAACGAAGACGAATTGGAATTTCTCACCGGCTCGCGCGAATATTCGGCGGCAGACGCGTTGAGAGCTGAACACAATTTGCCTATGCTGATTATCACTTTAGACTCGCGCGGCGCCTACTTCGTCACTAACGAAGGCGGCAAGCACGTGCAGGGCTTCCAGGTAGAACTGGTGGAAGCGACAGGCGCCGGCGACGGATTTAATTCAGGCGTTATTGCCGGTCTCTTGCCACTAATCAAACCCGCCCCCGATCGTAGAGAAGCGTTACTTGCCCTCGACCATCAAAAACTTTCCGACATCGTTCGCACAGCTAACGCCATCGGCGCTATCACCTGCACCAAGGCGGGAGCCATTCCAGCTTTGCCTACCAAGGAAGAAATAGAGACTTTCCACCAAAAAATGGCAGTGAAAAACTGAGCAACCGATTCAGTTGGCGCGCGTTTCATTAACAAACCTTCAATTGCCTATGCCATATCGGCTGGCATAGGTTGTCATTGTCTTCATTCCCCTCTCTACCACCTAAAAAGCCCATTGACCCCAACCCGTTAATGTCACATTCGTGAATTCCTTTTGAAGTCGCTTCGTGTCCTTTGCCGAGTCAATTTTTGATCGACGAAGTACCGACTGCCTGTATCAATGTTTGATGCGCATCCAGATCGGACTTAGTCAGATTTATCGGTTAATTCCATATTGCACTCGACTCAGCAGTCTTTGATCGATGGTTTGGTCACCGTCGTCAATGCCGCTCGATTCTCAGTTCATATTTTTTTGTCGACCTGAATCCAGCCCACTCCGTTTTTCGGCGTGTTCTCAATTTAATGGTCGTCAATACAGCGCCATCAACTTGCCTCAGCACAGTTCCTTCTGGCCTGCCAGAGACTGTGCCTTCCACTCCCGGGCGCGGAAGAGAGGTCAAGCAAACATGCCCAAAACAGACAGCGAAAGGAACATTATCATGCGTATGGATCAATACATCGGCCTCAACAAGTGGGCCCAAGAGAGAGTCACAGAGTCACACGTAGTTCGTGAAGTCGGAGCACAAATTCTTGCCAGCGGCGAGGTTGTGGCATTCGATCGCACGGTGCGTGTGCCGCTGGTCACCACCGAGGTGATCGGTCACATCACGGGAGCCTGGAAGGACAACGTCGCCAACCTGCATCGTTACACGATGGCCAATGGTTCGGTGTTCGAAGAGTTCGTTCAAATGGAACCGTGGTGTGGAGGCCCGTGCTATTACATCGCCCTCAAGAACAAGAAGGGTGCGGTAGTGCGGCAATCGCTCTGGACAGATGAAGAGACTGGCGTAGCCTAGACCCACCGGTCAGGTTAAGCAGTTGCCGCCCTGGTTTCAACTCCCACCGGAGAGGAGCCAGGGCGGCTGCGGGTGGAGATTGTGCGGTGCTTTCGGGCACTAAACAATTTCCTTTTTTCGCCGTTACACTACAGCATATAATATACAAAGCAGGGGGCAGGCAAGAAAATCGGCCGTCAAGAGCCTATAATGCCTATTAATTGATTCGATTGTTTAATGGAGCAGAGAATAGTGATGTCTACAGTCAGAACCACAGCCACAACCACTCTAGCACTGAGCCTGGCCTTGAGCCTCGGTGGGGCCCCGGTTTTAGCTGAAACCATCAACTACAATTCGCAAGGTGCCAAAACCACCACCTACGGGACCACCACTCAGTCAACCACTCCAGCAAGAAGATCCGGCACACCAGCTCCGGCCACAACAACAACTACTACTACTAAAACTACGAACACCGCAACCACTGCCACAACCACGACCAAAAGCACCGGCGGCAGTGCCGATCTGGTAGCCCTGCAAGGTCCCAAACAAATCATTCATAGCGGCGCCACCTGGAAAGAAAACGCCACTTATCTCAACATCAAGCAAGGCCAAGAGATTTTGCCTTTGACCATGACCATCACCAATGGCGTCAACGGCGCTTCTAAAGTGACTGGTTTGCGCATCATTCTCAATGGCAGAAAACTGGCTAACGAAACTTATTTCAGAGGCACCGACAAGTTCAGCATCGACATGAGCGGGCTGTTGAGCGCCGGCGATACTCAAATGGCAATGCAAACTTTCGGCCCTGCTGGAGCCACCATTAGCTGGGTACTGACCACCGGCAAAATCAAAGTTTCAGAAATCAAACCTGACACAGCCGGTCCTGGAGACAAGCTCACCATCACCGGTAAGAATTTGCCCAAGATGGCCAGCGCTTATCAAATATTCGTCGGCAAAGTGGCCGCCACCATCAAAGCTGTTACCGACAAACAAATCGATTTCATCGTACCGAGCGGCCTTGATGGCGGCAAACAAACAGTAACCCTGTACATTGCCGGCGTTAAGTGCGATCCGCTCTATTTCAAAATGAAGTCTTCACCGGAAATCACCGGCGTTAACATGATTGAAACCACTCCGGCCAGCCCCTTCACAATCAGCGGCAAGGGCTTCTCCACTAAAGCATCCGAGAATGTTGTCACCGTGGGCGGTACTACTTGCACCGTCACTTCCGCCAGCGCCACATCGCTCGAGTGCTTTATTCCCGACAGCATTCAATGCCCTCAGCGCGACATTGCCGTACAAGTCAAAACTAACGGTACCGAAGCGAAAGGCAACGTCACCATGTGCGTTACCATGCGCACCATTCGCTCAGGCGAATCGTTGCCCAATGATGGCATTCACTAGAATTAAAAACCGGTTTAGACCAGTACCGAAAGTAGCGAAAGAAATACCGGATGAAAGTTCTCATTGTCGAAGATGACATCCGCATCGCCAGGCCTCTTATCGAGGACTTGCAGCATCAGCACATGGTGGTCAATCACGCCTTTGATGGAGAACAGGCCTGGGAAATGCACCTGGGTGAAATCTACGATTTGATTTTACTCGACTGGATGCTGCCGAAGCTTAGTGGCATAGAGCTATGCCAGCGGCTGCGGGACCACGGTTATGCAGGTTCGATCTTGATGCTGACTGCAAGAGGCGAAAAACAAGAACGAATTCTCGGACTCGATTCAGGAGCTGACGATTACATCGTCAAACCTTTTGATGTGGACGAACTGGGAGCTCGTATCCGAGCTCTATTGCGCCGAGGAACGGCTAGCAAATCAATTTGGACCCACCAGGCTCTCGCCGTCGATACCCGGGCCTTCACAGCAACCTACCGGGGGGCAGTTGTCGATTTAACGCCGACAGAATATCGCCTTGTTATGCATTTCTTGCGCAATCCGCAAACTACTTTCAGCAAGCATGATTTGATCGAAAAGCTCTGGTCATTAGACGCCACGCCCAGCGGAGCAGTGATCAAGACTCATATTAAAGGGCTGAGACAGAAGCTTTTGGCAGCAGGATGCCGGTCGGATCTAGTAACCACTGTTTACGGTTTCGGTTATAAGCTGAATGTCGACTTCCGATAGAGTTGAGTTACGCCTGACCTTACTCAATGCGGCGATATTCGCTGTGGTTCTAACCACATTCGCTGTCTGTGTCTTTGCGGTGGTTGTTGACAGGCTGAATCAAGACACAAAGTCAGACTTGCGCCAACTGGCTGACGCTGTGATCGCATCAATTGATTTTGATGAAGACTTGTCGAGAAATCCAGCATCCGCCAAACCAGATCTAATTGCCAGTGCCATGCCTGACAGTTCAGCAAAGCTTCTCAATACCTTGAAATTGCAATGGTTTAACTATAATGGCAAACTTGATGTTGAAAAAGGAAGTTTTTTCATAGGCTCTGACCTTCGCACCGAAGAAGGTTTCCAGCTGCAAAAGCAACCGCGCGGAATGATTTTTACTAAACCGGTTAGCGACGGCGGTAAGTTGCTTGGCTATGTGCGCGTCGCTCAACCACTAGATAAACTCGATCGCACAGTGGCAGACCTGACATTGGGATTGGTGTTAGGGACGGTAGCAGCATTGTTTGTCAGCGGAGCTGGAGTATTTCTCATAGTTCGACAATCAATTTTGCCCTTACGAAGGAACATGCAACTGCTGCGTCAGTTCACTTGCGACGCCTCCCACGAGCTAAGAAGTCCGATTACAGCTATTCGCAGCAATAGCAATGTCGCTCTCAAATATGCCGCTGGCATGCGAGCCGGTGATAAAGAAAAGTTTGAAATGATCGACAACGCCGGATCGCAAATGCAACGTCTGGTGGAGGGTCTGCTCGTGCTCAGCCAGGCTGACAAACCGCTGTATCAGTCTTCACCAGTAAATCTGCATGATGTAGTTCAAGAGGCTTACCGCAATGTGGCGCCACTGGCAAAGTTGAAAGATATTGATATCAGCCTCGATATCTCTTTAGATTTGCAGGTCTTAATTTGCCCTGATGACCTCCGTCGTATTGTCACAAATCTCCTCGAAAATGCAGTCAGATATTCAGATGCCGGCGGCAAGGTAATCGTTCGAACAGAGACGGCAAAGGGCTATGTTGTCATCAAAGTAGAAGATACCGGAGTCGGTATTGCCACAGAGGACTTAGACAAAGTGTTTGATCGGTTCTGGCGCGCCGACAAAACCAGAACTAATCATAGCGACGGACAAGGATTGGGTCTGGCCATTACAAAAGCCCTGGTGCAACGCCATGGCGGTTCAATATCACTGAAAAGCGAGATTGGAAAAGGAAGTACCTTAACTGTTTTTCTCCGCTCAGCGCCAGTTGCTCAACCGCTGAGCTAGCGCACAATGCCAATCTTCACCAGTTTCACACCAGAATCAGATAGATTCCAATAATACTTTCCGTAAGACTAGTGACTTCCACAAAGCGTTATCAGAAATGCGCACAATTGTCCCAGCTTTAATCTTGTCAGTTGTGCTGGGGCTGCCGGCAAAATCAGCCACGGCAGAAGATTCCAGCCTCAGCCTGGTGAGGGCATTTAACCTCGCTCTGGCGAACAACCCACGCACCGCGGCTGCGCGAGCACAACTGGGCATCGCCAAGTCGAATCTGGTGCAGGCCAATGTGCTGCCCAATCCGGGAGTCTACATCGACAACCAGTATCAATTTACGTACAAACTGGGTGCATCGCTGACAATTGAACCACCATGGCGACTACTTTTCAGACGAGCCGCCGCCAAGAGCCAGATTGCTCAGACCGACGTAGAAATCAATAGAACCTTGTGGCTGTTTCGCGCCGAAATTCGCCGCGCATATGTAGAAGCTCTAGTGGCCCGCGAAATGGCTGATGTTAGGCGGCAGCTGCGCGACCTATTATCGCGCTTGCTGGCGGTGGCCAGAGAGCGCTTTGAAAAAGGAGACGTGGCAAAACTTGATGTACACAGGGCAGATTTAGCTGTCATTCAAGCAGATATCCAGGTTGAGCAAGCAGACATTCTCGTCAAACAAACAAACGAGCAGCTCAATATATTGCTTGCTTCGGCGTCTATTTTTGGGCCTGCCCCTCTGTCATCTGTTGCCGACGAACTGCTTACCGATGCAACTAAACTCCCTTCACAGCCTGAATTACTCAAGATCGCCATGGCCAATAGACTTGAGTTGAAAGTGGTAGAGCAGCAAAAAGCGGTTAACAAAGCAAACTTGAAAGTGGCGCGGGGCAACATATTACCGGCGCCACGGTTCAATGTCGGCCGCATTACGGAAGATAAAATCAATAGTCCGTTAAACCGCACAACAGTCTTTTTTCAATCAATGATCGACTTGCCGATCCTGGATAGACAGCAAGGAATTATAGCCAGGTTGAAAGCTACTGACGGTCAACTAAATTACGAATTTCTTTCACAACAAAACATCATTCACCAGCAAGTCTTTCTCGCCTATCGCCGCATGCAAACGCAATTGGTGAAGATCAACACTTTTCGCAGTCGGGCACTTTCTCTTTCAAAAACTATCTCATCCACTGCCTCTCTCAGCTACCGTATGGGGCAAACTGATATCAACAGCGCCATTGTCGCGCAGCAAGAAAACGTTTTAGTTCGCACACAATATCTCGATGCGTTGCTGGCATATGAGCTGGCGATCAATGATCTGGAGCAAGCCATTGGAATACCGTTACAGTAAATTGATAGCGATCTGCGCCATTTGTACTTTGCTTTTGACGGCATGTAAGAAGGCTGAAAACGCTCCTGCCAAGCCAGAAGAAGGGCATAAACCAGAACATCAAGTGCACTTGCCGACCATGCACGTGACCAGCACACGTGTACAAAGTGCGCTCAACTTTCCAGGCAAGGTAAACGCTCTACCTGATCATTCGGCTTTAATCACTCCCAACATCGCCGGAAAAATCATCAGAGTCTTCGTCGTGCCGGGGCAACACGTGAATAAGGGCCAGGTGATTGCCCTTCTCGATGATCGCCAGTTAGTAGCGCAACTCGAACAGGCCAAAGCACCACAAAGGGCTGCCTTCAATCAGGTTGAACAAACTAGAATAGCTCTCGATCTAGCTGAAAAAAATCTGGTTCGGTCGGAGGCACTGTTCGCAAAAGACATCGCCGCTGAAAAAGATGTAGTCACTGCTCGCAGCCAGGTCGAACTCTCAAAAGCGCAAGTAGAAGCTGCCCAGGCAAAAGTAGGCGAGGCCAAATTGGCCCCTGCCCCGGTCACCACACAACTGGCGTTCACCAGGGTGCTGAGCCCATTGACAGGGGTCGTGGCCCAGCGTTTTCTAAATGTCGGTGATCTGACCGATCCCGGTAAACCAATTGCTCACATCATCAATCTTGATTCAGTGATTATTGCAGCCAATATGCCGGCAGATTCTCCCGCCAACCCGCGTGTAGGACACAATGCCACTATTACTACAGTGGCCGAGGCTGGTGTCAAATATACGGCACGAATAACATCGGTCAGCCCGGTGGTTGATGCAATCAACAATACGGTTTTAATTGAACTATTGGCACGAAATGACCATGGCCGGCTGAAAGAAGGACAGCAGGTAATCGTCTCTGTGGCTGCCCCGGCAACCAACGCCGCACTCGTTCCGCAGTCGGCCCTGGTTCCTGACAATGAAGATCCTTCAAAACACCTGGTTTACGTTGTCCGTGACGGCAAATTAAAGCAAACAAAAGTGGTGGTAGGCGATCGCCAGGGCGAAAATATCGCCGTGCTCAAGGGGCTCTCGCCCGGCGATCAGGTGGTTACTTCTGGTGCTTACGGAGTGCCAGATGGCGCGATTTTCGGCCAAGGTGAGCAGCCAAAATGATCGTAGCTGCTCTCCAATTTTTGTTGCAGCAAAGCCGAGCCATGTACTTTGCCCTGGCTATGATTGTGGTAGCCGGAGTGTTGGCCTTCCAGACTCTTCCCAGTGATGTATATCCTGAACTTGCCTTTCCTCGCATAGCCATCATTGCCACCGTGGGTGATATCGCACCGGATCGTGTACTTCTAACGGTCACAAGGCCACTGGAAGAAGCGGCCAGCCAGGCCTATGGTGTCAAATGGATTCGCTCGAAAACCATTCGTGGAGCCAGCGAATTATCGATTGAATTTCAACCGAGTACGAATATGAACTTTGCCTGGCAGCAAGTGCAATCGCGCCTGGCCGAAGTACGGTCAGGTCTACCACCAGCAACATCACTGATTATCGAGCCGGTGTCGCCGGCGATTTTTCCGGTCTTGAACTACAACATCACCTCAGATACTCTGCCGGCGTCTGATTTGTACAACATTGTTCGCTACGAAATCGAGCCACGCATACTGCAGGTTGGCGGCGTCGCCAGAGCGATTACACAAGCCGGAAAGGTTCCCGAAATCGCTGTCCTGGTTAATCCCGACAAGCTAACTAATTATAAGATCAGCATTACCGATGTCACTAATGCTCTGAGACGCACCAATCAGGTAGAAGTTCTTGGTCGCGTTGACGACAGATATAAACAGAATTTGATTGTTGGCCCCGGTGAAGCCACGGCTCCTGAGCACTTGTATGACCTGGTTGTCTCGCGCTCCGGCAGCGCACCAATATTTTTGAAAGACATTGCCACCATCTCATATGCCTACCGCGATGCTCTCAGCATCATCAGTGCCGATGGCAAAGAAGGCATTGTACTCAACATTTTTCGCCAGCCGAACAGCAATGTAGTGGCAGTTTCAGACGGAGTTTCAGCCGAACTGGAGCGCCTGAAAAAAAGCCTGCCCAAAGGCATAAAGATCAGTAAAGCCTACGACCAATCAAGGCTGGTTCGCCAGGCACTGGCGTCAATTTTGGAAGAAATAGGTATCGGTATAGTATTGATAGTTGCCATTCTATTTGCTTTTTTGCGCTCGTGGAAAAGCACCACCATTGCCGCTCTTACTATACCTTTGTGTGGGGCGGCTGCTTTTGCCACCATGTCATTGTTGCACCAGAGTTTAAATTTGATGTCGTTAGGTGGGCTAGCCATCGCTCTAGGACTCGTAATTGATGATGCCATCGTCATTGTTGAAAATGTGCACCGCCAGTTAAGCAAAGGGCTTTCACCGACTGAGGCCGTGATTACAGCCGTGCAAGAATTGGCTGGCCCCGTCACCAGTTCCACTGCAACCACTCTTGTAGTCTTCCTCCCTCTAGGACTTATTTCTGGAGTGGCAGGCCAGTTCTTTTCGGCACTGACAATTACCCTGGCCAGCGCCGTCACGTTCTCACTATTTCTTGCCCTATTTGTCATTCCCATCCTCAGCGCGCAGGTCCTGCGCGCCAAAAAAAATAGTGCTCAAGTAAAAACCGAGGCCTCCGAATTAACTGGTAGAGGCACTCACTGGTACAGGCGCTTGTTGCATGCTTTGTTGCTTAGACCTTTCCTGGCGCCCATGGTGGCTGTGCTTATACTCTGCGCCAGCGCCGCTTTGTTTGCCAAAGTGGGCACTGATTTTCTTCCCGAGATGGATGAAGGCAGCTATGTGCTCGATTATCTGATGCCGGCCGGAACTTCTTTAGCGCAAACAGATCTTGTCTGCAAGCAAATCGAGAAAATATTGGCCGAAAGTCCAGAAGTTATGGCGTGGACACGCCGCACCGGTGCCGAACTTGGACTCTTCGCCACACAGCCCAATACCGGAGACATACTGGTTATTCTGCGCCCGCACGGTGAGCGCAAGAGATCGACTTCAGCGGTGATGGATGAACAGAGAGATAAAATAGCCCAACAAATACCGCAAGTGGAAACTGAATTTCATCCCATCCTCGCCGATCAACTAAACGATCTGGCAGGTGCTGGAAATCCGGTTGAAGTGCGCGTATTCGGCGAAGACCGTGTGGCAATTCGCACGATTGCCGAAAAAATAAAAGCAAGATTGGAAACAGTGCATGGCCTGGTTGACCTGGCTTTGACCAGCCAGGATAGCGCTCCTCAGTTTGATATAAAAGTGGATCCCTTACGAGCCGGTCACCTGCTTCTTACTCCTTTAGATGTAACAGACCAGGTCAAAAATGCGCTTTTGGGGCAAGTTGCTACACAAATGAGGCAAGGTGACAAGTTCGTCGATGTGCGAGTGAAATTTCCCGATAGAGTGCGACTTGACTCTTCACAAATATCTCACCTGCGCATTGCGGGTAAGAACGGCGCTATATTGCCTCTTGATGCCATTGCCACAGTTGCCCAAGTTAATTCTGAAGTCGAAATTCTACGAGAGCACCAGCAGCGCTATGTCTCAATCGAAGCGAGCGTAGAAGGACGCGATCTCGGCTCAACCATCGAAGAAGTCAGCTCAGCATTGAAGCCAATCAATGCTGAGCTGCCGGCCGGTGTCTCAGTATCGATTGGCGGCATTTATTTGAGCCAGCAAGAAAGTTTTCAGCAATTATTGTTGGTACTCCTTTTAGCTACAGCGCTGGTTTATCTGATGATGGTAATGCAGTTTCGATCGTTCCGTCAGCCCATGGCAATTCTGCTTGTCTTACCACTAGGGCTGTTAGGTGTTGAATTTGCCTTAATTGGCACAAACACGCCACTCAATGTCTCGTCATTCATGGGTTTGATTTTGCTGGTCGGACTGGTGGTCAAAAACGGCATTATTCTTCTTGAGTACACAAATCGACTACAGGCTCAGGGATTGTCTTTGGACGATGCCCTGGTAGAATCTGGCATGGTGCGTTTGCGACCGATTTTGATGACTACTCTTTGTACTTTGCTAGCTTTGCTCCCGCTATGGTTGGGCCACGGAGCCGGATCAGAACTGCACAGACCCCTGGCAATCACCGTCATCGGCGGTCTTTCGCTATCTACCATATTTACTTTATTACTGGTTCCGATGTTCTTTCGTTTAATAGCCGGTCGGCGCTAAGGTCCAATTTCAAACTCACCGGTCATGCGCGCTCGTTGTGGGCTGCGAGCCAGTGCGGCAGTTTTTTCGCTGCCAAATTTATGGCCGCTACTGATATCATTGACCGCTCTGCCGGCAGTATAGATCGCACCGCGGTCGGCGTCGAAATAACCCACCTGATTGCCGTCCAGCGAAGAAGCCAACACCCTTTCGGCCAGCCCCATGCTGTAACCGAGGCCGTGGCCATTGCATCCCACTGCGAAATGCACTCCAGGCAAATGCGGCAGCTCACCCACAAGTGGCAATCCGTCTTCGGTAAAGGCCATGGTGCCCGACCAGCGATATTCAATAGCCAGGCCGGCCAGTTCAGAGAAATGATCTTTCAAATAGTGTTCTAGAGCCATTTGCACAGGTTTTGTGATCAAGTCGGCCGCGCCAGATTCTTCTTCTAGAAACGGCTGCCTGCAGCCGCCTAAAACCAGCCTGCGATCAGGCAATTGCCTGAAATATTCCCAACCATAATTGGCATAGCACAAAGCGTTCAATATTTTTTTCTTGAGCGGAGTCGTAGCGAACATCTGACCACGAGCCGGTTGCAACCGACCGAGGAAATAAGAATCAAGGGCAGGCGAATAAGCATTGGTGGCAATTATGGCCGTGTCGCAGATTACTTTTTCGCTTCTGGCCGTAATCAAAATGGCTTGATTGCTATGTTCTATTTGCCTGACGCTTTGCTCTTCCAACACCTGAGCGCCACTTTTTTGCAAAAGCGCCCGCACTAATTTAACCGGGTTGACACCGAAATCGCCGGCATTATGCAGCGCTCCATAGTAGCCCCGGTCAAGCGGGTCACTGCTAAGCAAATCGACGGCGAAGCCATCTTCGCGCATAAGCGTGCATGAAAGCGCCTGTTCTTCCAGTTCTTCTAAGGACGATGCCAGCAAATACGACCCGCAGGGGTCGTAATCGATAGCCGCAAGTTGGTCGCCGAGAGCTTCTTTGAGTAGCTGCTGGTTGCGTTCGCCCAGCGTATAAATATAACGAGCCAGGTCACGCCCGTATTGCTTAACGCAAGATTGATAATAAGACTGAATGCCGCGCAAGACAAATCCGCCATTGCGACCAGAGGCTCCAGTGGCCACCTGACCGGCATCGAGCACAACCACTTTTAAGTTACGCGCGGCCGCCAGATAAGCGCATGCAGCTCCAACTACGCCACCACCGATTATGGCAAGATCAGCTTTGATGGGCGGGTGTTGCACCTGCTCGCCATCTGCGAGCGGATCGAGCCATACCGATACGGTCATATTGTCATAGCTTCACAGACTCAAATGCAAAAATGGAAAACGCTTGCCACCGGTCTATAATCTCTTCTAGCGAAAACCCCCTAGCTTATATTTTGCCCAAATTTATCCCTCTATATATCCAGAAACAAAAAATGAACTTAGCCGAACTAAAACGTGAAATCGAGACAGCTGCAGAGCGCCTGACGAAAGTCGGCGAGTATCTTTGACTTAGACGATTTACAAAAGGAATTGAGTTCATTAGAAGAGGAAACACTGCAGGCTGATTTCTGGAATGACCAGAAAGCCTCCCAGAAAGTTACTCAACGGATGAGCCGCCTCAAGCTTCAAATCGAACAGCAAGAAAACTGGCAGAGGCAGCTTTCCGACTTACAAGTGCTGTTACAGATTGGACAGGAAGAAGACGATGAATCGGTAGCAGCCGAAATCGATTCTTTACTGAAAAAACTCGAAGGCGAACTGACGAGCTTCGAACTGACCCGTTTACTTGGTGGTGAATATGATGATAGCTCCGCTATCGTCACCATCAACGCCGGAGCAGGCGGCACCGACGCCCAGGATTGGGCTGAAATGATGCTGCGCATGTATTTGCGCTGGTGTGAGAAAAAAGGCTTTAAAGCTGAACTTTTAGATCAATCCGCCGGTGAAGAAGCCGGACTGAAAAGCGTTACTTTCCGCGCTGACGGTCCTTATGCCTATGGCTATTTCAGCTGCGAGAAGGGTGTGCACCGCCTCGTGCGCAAGTCGCCTTTTAAATCTGGCAACGATTCCAGGCAAACATCTTTTGCCGCGGTAGAAGTTTCACCTCTGATGAACGACATCGATTCGGTCATCGAAATTCGCGATGAAGACATCGAAGTGGGCACCATGCGTTCCGGTGGTGCCGGCGGTCAGAACGTCAACAAAGTTGAGTCAGCCGTGCGAATTGTTCACAAGGCCACCGGAATAGCCGTTAAATGCCAACAGGAGAGAAGTCAGCTGCAAAATAAAGCGCTGGCCATGGAACTGTTGCGCTCAAAGCTACTGGCCATCAAGCAGGCAGAACGAGAAGAAGAACTGGCCCGAGTTAAAGGTGTAAATGTCTCCGCCACTTTCGGCAACGCCATTCGTTCTTACGTGCTCGACGATCGCATGGTCAAAGACCACCGCACCAAATGCGAAACTCCTCAAGTGGAAAATGTCTTGAATGGCGACCTCGACGAGTTCGTTGAAAGTTATTTGCGCTACAAGGCTGTAGATCGGGTTTAATTGGTCCAGATTTTCTTCCGATATCGGAAGAACCTTCGCGGCAAACCTTTGCCCACAGGCAAAGAAGTGGCGTCCAGGCTTTCATGGCATTTTTACGTCCTATCAGACGGACAAACCTAGCACCGATTGCGAGAGCGCTGCAAAAAAGCTTTTCTTATAGCCCGATCACGATAGGTGAAAATGCACCTTAAGTAGGCCTGCAAACGGTTTAAGGATCTCTTGCGAGCAACTCTAAAGAGATCCTTAACGGGCGATAATGTCAAGCGCTAAAGATCGGGCAACGCAGCCGCAAGAGGCAATGCTTGACAATCCGCTGACTTAACCGCGCTAGTTATTTCGCCTGCTCATTAACGAAACACAATCCCGTGAATCCTTGTCAGAAGGAAGTTTTCAGCCTCAAAAGCGTTACGCGGAGCTACCCCAAAAATATTCCAGTAATAGCGGCCCGCCCCTACCCCTTGAAAAGTACTACTACGGTCCACCTGTGGAGATCCTAGCCACCTTGGCAACAGCTGTATCTACCACCGTTAACAAGAGCGATTAGCCTTTTCTTTAGAGTCTCCCCACAACCGCAATATGAAGGTCAACACATGTTTTGAGGCGCCGCCTAGATACTGATACGTTCAATATATTCATCGTCATTCCAAATTAACCCAAGGACTCTCCACTTACTTCAGCAAACCCCACTCCCGAACTCCCACCAATCCAGGCACCCCATCCCGCAAGGCGATAGAGCGACACAGACCTGGAAACTCCCGATTTTTATCTGGACGCGCATCATATGAATGACGATGCCGTGGGTTTTCGAGAAATCTCAATCCATATTGAAACTTCGGTTTTGAACAGCGATTGTGAGTTTGCCGGCAAGCGAGTTCTTCCAACCTAAGTCCGTACTTATGTTCTTCCGTTAGCAACGATCGAACTCTGTACGTATGTACTTTCGTCGTGCACCTGTCTGACCAATCTTTACGGATGTTCAACCAGGCGCTTTGACCAAGGCTTTAGAGCGGACATCGTTAGATGCCCTGCTTTTCTGCCCAGTTCTGTAATTCCCGGCAACGGCCCGCTCAACGTGGGTTTAGCTGGACAAACTTCTTAAGAAGGAGGCAATCATGGCTTACAACGAGCAAGAATTCAAAAAGTTGCTCGGTTTGGAGTCGGTTGTGGTGGAAAAGATCAAGTTCGGAGAGTTCCTCGCACGTTTGAGGGAAAATCCGCAGATCGCCGACACCGCAGCCGCAACTCTGGTCCGAGCAATCGAGTCGAAGGGAGAGGTGGACATCAAGTCCGCGCCCGCGACCTTGCGCCCCTACTTGAACATGCTCAAGAAGATGGGCGTTCCTACCTGGAAGGCGTTTAAGAATGTTCGTGGCTCGCAGCGCACCGTCGCTCGCGTCCTCAACCATCTTCGCGCTGCCGCCGCCAACGGCTATCAGCTGAAACTGGCACTCATCCTCAAAGGCGGCCCCGGCTCTGGTAAGGGAACCCTTGCCAATGCCATCAAGGCTTGTCTGGAAGGTGAGATCGTTTACACCGTTGCAGGTTGTCCGGTTCACGAGAACCCCATCAACTTGCTCAATCTTCTTCCGCCCGACCGCATCAGCGCCATCGCTGAAGCGCTCGAGATGACCTCGGAAGATCGCATCAAGCAGGCCGCAGCATCCAACAAGGGTGAAAAGGGTGACAAGGTTGAGAAGCCGAAGCCCTCGCTGCAAGACCTGATCGCCATCTCCGGACAGCCCTGTCAGGTCTGCTGGTCGAAGGTGATGGAAAACCTGCCCGACGGCAGCACTCCCAACTTGATGGACATCGAGATTCTGGCCGAGCGGCTCTCCAGTCGCAAGTTCGGTATCTCCACCTGGTCGAAAGACTGCACGCTCGCCGAAGCTCTCCGCAAGGGCAGCCGCGGTGTCGTGGACATGCCGGAGATTTTCGGATCCACGGCAGCTCAGGGTCAGCAGTCTGAATCGGTCGACGAGATCGATTTGCTGCTCGAAGCAACCAACGACCGCAGCATCCCTGCCGGTTGCTCGAACGACAAAGACAGCTGTGGCTCCAAAGTGTCGCGCACCGGCATGGAGCCCATCGACGCCATCATGATCGGTCAGACCAACGATGGAGCGTTCGATCGCTTCATTAAGGATCAGGCTGACCCCAATAAGTTCACGCGTCGTTTCGCGCCAATCAACGTGCCTTACATCACGTCGGTGTCGGAAGAGGAAGCGGCTTATTTGGAGCAGGTCGAAGTTATGCGGGAAAAGCCGCACTTCGACCCGATGACTTTGAAGATTGCGGCCCTTCTCGCGGTGACAAGCCGTATGAAGAAGGAACACGAAGTCGACATCGTCAGCCGTGCTCGTATGTATGATGGCGAGCAGCTGGTGGTCGAGATGAAGAATCCGGTCGCAGCCAGCGCACAGAACAGCGGCGCCTTCGGACGCCCTGCCAGTATCGGAGGTTCGTCTTCAACGAACGAGCCGAAGAAAGAGGTGATGTTCTGGTCGGTTGGTCAGTTCTGGGCAGAAGCCGGCGAAGACGAAGGCATGTACGGGCTCAATATGCCCACCATGCTCAAGTTGATTTCGGAAGCTGTGGAACTGGCTCTGCGTGCGCCGAGCGCCCCTGGTGAAGACCAGAAGTGCATCAGCACTTTCGAGATGCTGACCTTCTTGCGTGTGCGTATCTCCGCCATGCAGAAGACCCCCGGCCTGACGGACAAGGAAAAGGAAGTTCTGAAGAACTGCCTTGAGTACCTGAAGGGCCCCACCTCATCGACCGACACCAAGGCCGGTCTGATCGAGGAAGAGTATCGTCGCGTTCTGCGTCGGCAGTTGTTGGAGGTTGTTTCCCCCGACTTCGACCGTCGCGCTAACGAAATCTTCGAACGCTACCGCGTTCACGCTCGTGCCTTCTCGTCTGGTGACAAGAAGTGCTTCGAGATCGTGGACAACGGTGGGCGCAAGGAGAAGCGTGAAAAGAGCGTCGACACCGCTTTCTTATTGGATATCGAAACGTGGATGAAGCTCTCGACTCAGACTGAGCGCGAGCAATTCCGCCGTTCGGTAGAAACCCAAATCACGCCCTACCTGATTGCTCAGGTGGAGCACGCAGAAGGCGACGAGACAGGCGAAGACAAAGTCGAACTGTCCTGGCGCTCCCTGCCCAAGCTTGCCGCGGGCATCTCAGCAAAGCTGAATGATGAAGCCGCGAAAAAGCTTGGTCGTCTTCTCAAGTCCGAGATCGAACTGAACGACGAGGAGAAAATCCAACGTCGCGAAGCTCTCGAACGCTTCTCCAAGCTCGGGTACTGTGAGCACTGCCGCAATGTGGCGCTCACTTACTTCAACGACTACCAGTTGTGGAAGCTCTAATCCCTACTACTGGGTACGAGCTCCATCCTGAAAAACTTTAGTGAGGTTAAAAATCATGGAAACGAACATCAATTCTTCCTTCAAGGGCACCTTCGCCGATTGGCTGGCAGCCCGTGGCAAGGACCCCCGTCAGACCGAATCGTCCAAGAGCCGTCTGCTCCGCTTGATCATGCAGGGTGGCGAAAACGAGACGGCTACCATTCGCACCCGTCGCATCTACGGCGACGAGTCCATCAGCGCGTTCAACACCTTCAACATGTTCTACGGTGTGGAGCGCTCGGTGTACAACATCACCAACTCCTTCCTCGTTCCTGCCACCATGGGTGGTGAGACCGACAAGCAGGCAGTTGTCTTGATTGGCCCTCCCGGCGCCGGCAAGTCCGACCTCGTGACCCGCATCAAGAACCTGTACCGCACTGCGGATCCGATCCCTTACCTGAAGGGCTCGCGCATTCACGACAACCCCCTGAACCTGTTCTTCATGGTGCAGCTGGTTGCCGAAAAGCAGGCTGACGCCGAGCTGGACGCGGATCACACGATCAACTTCGCCGCACGCGTGCAGGCGATCAAGGTCGAGATCCTCAACTCGCTGAACCTGGCTGACCTGCTCGACTTCAAGGCTGTCGCCACCATCACCGGTGCCAACGACCAGCCCGCTACCATCGAAGGCATCGCCGCCCTGCAGCCCAACGAGCTCGTCTCGGCTGTGGTTCTCGGTCTCGGTCTGCCGTCGAGCACCCGCAACGCCGTCGGCGTTCCCGAGCCCCTGATTCAGGACCTCGTGCTCGGCATCTATCAGCGCCCCGGCAAGCCCGTTGCCATCGCTGACTTCCCCATCGACTCCATGCGCTTCACGGACGACTTCTCCGGCTCCACCGGTATCGTCGACGTGGCCGAGGTTCAGCCCCTGAACTTCGACATCAGCAAGTGGGTTGGCGGTGAGAACCTCGCCAACATGGGCCGCTTCCAGGAAGGCGATCCGCGCCTGATCAACCTCAACGGTGCCTTCAACAAGGGCAACCGCGGTCTGGTCATCCTGACGGAAGGTCTGAAGAACCCGCCGGAAGCACACCGTGTGCTGCTGGAAGCCCTGCAGGGTCGCCGCATTCAGTTGCCGGCACCGCTGGAAGGCTCGGTCTTCTTCGACGGCTTGATCATCATTCACTCCAACGAGGGTGAGTACGACAAGTTCATGAAGGTGCGTGAGAACGAACCTTACGCGGACCGTTTCTTCCGTATCTGGTTCCCCTACCCGCTCGAGATGAGCCAGGCGGAACGCGTGATCAAGAAGTTCTGGGGTGGCTCGGAATTCTCAAAGGTGGGCAGCAAGGACTACGTTTCGGTTGACCCGGACGTGTTCGGCTGGCTGGCTCGCATGGAAGTGCTGACCCGCATCGACAAGGGTGGTCAGGTTCCTCTGAACATCAAGGTCGACGCCTACGACGGCCGCAACATGCGCGACAAGGGTATGGGGATGAAGATCTCCGTGTCCGACTTGCGTGCTCGCGCTTCGCAGCGTGAGGGCCTGGAAGGTCAGTCGCCGCGTGAGACCAACAAGGTCATGCAGATGGTCGCTGCTCGGGTGCAGGGTCGCGGTAACACCGTGACCACGGCGCTCCTGCGTGAGGCCTTCCGCGACTGGTTCAAGCAGACCGAAACCGACGAGAAGAAGCTCGAGTTCAAGATGGGCATCATCCGTAACGAGCTCGACGAAGTTCGCCGGAAGTACCTGCAGAAGCTCGTTCTGTCTTCGCTGGTCGAGGGCTTCAAGGACGAGGCGCAGCAGACCTGGGACAAGTACCTGGACAACATCCGGGCTTGGGCTTCGAACTCCAGCGTCAAGTCTTCGGCGGGTTACGCCAAGGGCACCGTTGGTGGTGACGAGTCGTTCATGCGCGAAATCGAAAGCGATCCGGATTGGGGCGTGACCTCGGCCGAAGCGCCGAAGTTCCGTGCGGAAATCCAGGCAGCGGTGAACCAGTACATCACCGAGAACGGTGCGAAGAGCATTCCGTTCACGTGCCATGCGGCGGTGCAGAAGTGCATCGAGCGTTTCGTTCTCAAGAACGTGCGCAACGCGGCTCGTCTGTTCGCGTCTTCGTCCGCTCGTTCGGATGAGGATCGTCGCAAGCTGTCTGCCGCCAAGCAGCGCCTGGTCGACCTCGGCTTCACCGAGTGGTCGGCTGAGGAACTTCTGCGTGAAGCGGAAGAGAACGCGGACTTCCTGGTCGAGCGTTAATCCTAAGTAGGTCCGGCGACCTGAGCGCGAGGAGAGTGGCGGTTTAGAGAGGAGCAATCCTTAAAGAGCCGCTGCTCTCCAATTGCGACAGTCACATTTAGTACGAAGGAGGCAGGTCACGCTTTGGTAAGGAGCAATCTTTACTAAGGTGGGGCCTGCCTTTCTTCTTCTTTTTTGCGAAACCTTGACAAGTCGTTCGATTAGTTTCGAAAGAACTTGCCAGGTCGTTCAACTTAAGGAGTTAACCTCCAGGAGGCAAGTCATGACAAAGCGTAAAACTAAAAACGGTGTCGAGACTCCGATCCGGAGCTCGTTCACCTTCGTCGCTCCAAACGACGATTCTCTGATACCTATTCTGGCTGCCGGCTCCGGCAAAAGTTCCATCACTCCGCCTTCCCGCGGTGGTGACAAAACCGGTCGCGATCGCGAACGGTATAAGGAACGTCAGAAGGGCAAGCTCAAGGGCAAGATTGGTGACATCATCGGAGACAATCCGATCATCACTCGCCCTGGGAAGATCAACGTTCCTGTTCCACCGGAGAAGGAGCCTATCTGGCGCCCCGGTCGTGATCAGTCCGGCAAGGGTGGTCCCGGTAAGGGTAAGCCCGGCCAGGACCCAGGTGATTATGTGGAGATGGATTTCGAGGAATTCCTCGAGATGTTCTTCGCAGAAATCGGCCTGCCGAACATGCTCAAGAAGATGTTCGCGCAGACCCTGGTCAAGACGCACAAGCGTCGCGGCCTGACCAACAACGGTCCCAAGTCGCGTTTGGACAAGCGCGCCACTGCCATCGCGCGTCTGCGCCGTGCTTCTTCGATGAAGAACGCTCGTCCGGAAGACTTCGTGCCTGACTTCGCTGAAAAGTGTCAGTCGGTGTTCGAGGCCTACACGTTCTGGGCGTACGGCAAGTCGGGTGCGAATGGTGAAGGGATCATGTTCCCCGAACCGGTGATGGTGCTGTTCGAAAACGAAGTGTCGGGTTTCCTGCGCTCGGTCGAACTGGCCGACGAATCGGACCCGGTGATCGAAGCTGATGTCGATGACTTCCGCAAGGGAGTGCTGCAGGCGTTGGTGACGTATCTCGGTGAAAACTCCGATGTCACCGTCGCACCGTATACGGTGCACGAAGCGCTGCAGCGTCGCATCGAAACCTACGTGTTCCTCAAGGAGCGCAACGGTGAGGTGATTCCGAGCACGCTCGAAGTGCCGTTCCACAAGACCGACGAGCGCTTCAGTCGCATCGAGGAGAAGGATGATCCTGACTCCAAGGCGATGGTTGCGCTTGTGCTCGACCGCTCCGGCTCGATGGATGGTGACCCGATCATCATCGCCAAGGCCTACTTCTTCATCTGCGTCATGTTCCTCAAGACGAAGTACAAGGAAGTGGCCATCGTCATGATTTCGCATGACGGCCAGGAGTACCTCTGGAAAACGGAGGAAGAATTCTTCAAGATCGGCGCCAGCGGCGGTACGGTAGCGGTTCCCGCCTGGGAGCTCGTCTACAACATCGCTGAATACGGTGCTCGCTCAAAGTCCACCGGCAACTCAGCAGGTCCGTATCCCGCCGCAACTTGGAACCGCTACATGTTCCATGCCACCGACGGTGATTTGTTCGATGGCGAAGACGCCATCCAGGAGTGGTTTACCAAAATCATTCTTGCGCCCTTCAACTATGTCGGCTACCTGGAGTGCGGAACTTCGTGGAGCGGGCGTAGCGGCTATTCACTCGGCGGTCAGGCCCTCCAGGGTCTGCCTCCGGCGGTGAAGGCGCACCTGGGCATGGCAAAGGCCAACTCGCTGAAGGATGTACCGGATGCCTTTAAACAGATCCTGGATAAGGATCGCCAAAAAGGAGCCTAACTATGTCTAAAGATCACTTCGAATACGCTCGTGAGCTGGAGCTCTTGATGATGTGGGATGTGCGCATGCACGCGGCCGGCAAACGGCTCGGGCTTGCGCCTTACCCCATCGACTACCGGCTCACCACTGACGATGGCGTCACGCAAACTCTGCCGTACGTTGGCATGCCCAACGACTACGTGCACTGGTCCAAGGGTAAGGAAGCGGAAGCGAACAGGCGTCAGGGTTACGGCGGCCACATCTATGAGATGGTGCTGAACACGAACCCGAGCATCTGCTACCTCTCCACCACCAACTCCCTGCCCATGCAGCTGCACGTAATGGCGCACGCTGTGTGGGGTCACGTTGATTTCTTCGCGAACAACAAGACGTTCGCGGAGACCATGCCCGAATCGATCATTGCGCGACTGACCCAGTACCGCAACAAGATCGACGCTCTGGTCAACAATCCTGACTGGGGCTGGCTGGGTGTCGAGCACTTCCTCGATGCCTGCCATGCCATCTCCAACCACGTTGGTTGGGGTCCGGTCAATCCCGAGAAGAAAACCGACAAAGAACTGCGCGAAATCCTTCGGGGTGAAGTGGCGGAACTGCGGCGTCGCATTCTCGATGAAGGCGAATACTCGCAGTCCAAGAAGGTGCAGCTGGAGCGGCAGGTGGCGGTGATCGAAAGTTCGCTGCGCCGTTACCCGATTCAGCCGGCAGCCGACTTGCTGCACTTCGTCATGCAGGAGGAGAACACTCCCAACCTGCCGCCTGAAGCGCGCATGATGATGTCCATCGTGCACGACCGTTCGCGCTACTTCCAGCCTCAGGGCCGGACGAAGTTCATGAACGAAGGCTGGGCGTCGTACTGGCAGCGGGAGCTTCTCCTGCAGCCGGAAGTCGACCTCCCGCTGGAGTTCCGCTTTGACCTGGCGCAGTCGTGGCACATGCACTATCAGGTAGCCGTCAACAGCTACTTCGATCCCTACGCAATGGGTCAGAACATCTGGCGTTTCATCGACGACAAGTTCGGTAAGGATGAAGGCTTCGACACGGTGAAGCGCAAGCGCATCGTCAAGAATAACGACGGCGAGTACGTTGAAGGTAAGAAGTTCGAGAAGACTGAGGTGGTTCGCCGCAACCGTGACAAGATGATGGAAGTGCGTCGTCACTACGATGACAATCGTTTCGTCAACGAGTTCATGGGTGAGGAGCTGTTCGAGCGCATCAATCTCGAGAACCTCGAGTGGGTGCGCCGCATCATCAAGATCATCAACAAGACCTTGAAGAAGAACGGCTGGAACCGCAAGTTCGTCTTCGAGAACCCGGCGCCGATGACCCTGGAAGACCTGATGCAGGTCGTTCAGATCTGGTCACAGGTGCAGGAGACCTCGGAGCAGTACCACGAGGAGCTGGGCCAGCCCCTGTTCCCCGTTCCGGCGCAAACGCTGGAGCACATGGGCACGGTCATCCAGATCGTGGCTGCCTTCGACCAGAACAAGCACAAGGCGCGCCGCATGATCGCCATGCGCACCGCGTATCACAGCCTGCCGAACATCACCATCCAGGACACTGGCAAACTCGGTGACGGCAGCTGGACCCTGAAGCACGAGTTCGATGAAACATTCGGACCGCTGCTGCAGTCGGAATGCCGCGATACGCTGATGTTCTTCCGTCGGCTTTGCGGTATGCCGGTGCGTCTCCTCACCATGGAGCAGCGTACCGATGCCCGCGGCAGGCCCTCCGGCCCGCCGATGCCGTTCGAGTATTTCACGGAAGACGGAGAAGTCGTGAAGGAGCGCTGGCTGTAAGGCCGACGTTTCTCCAGACCATTCGAACCAACCACTTAAGGGGAGGAGGAGCTTGCTCTTCCTCCCTTTCTGTTGGTGCGTTCGAGTTCTTATGAATTCAAAAATCTTTTAAAGGAGTCAACTCATGAAAATCCAAGATACGATTGGACGAGAGGTGGACATCGCGCTCGTCACCAAACCGGCAGCCAATGCCTTGTTTGGTGTAGGCATCGATTGGATGCTACCGCTCTTCCATGCCGTCACGAACAGCAAGAAGCTGTTTGTGCGCATGCCGCTTGGAGCTTACGCTCTGCGCGTCATGTCTAAGCACACCACCGAAATGCTGGTGCACGTCAGCGGCAAGCTGGTGCTGAGCACGAAGGTCGACCCTGGCCTGCAGTATCTGCGTCAGGACGGAAAGGGCAACTTTTTCGTCTTCGGCGAAGACAACTCGGTCAACAACGTAGTCACTTCCGATGCCGAGAAAATCGCGGCATTGAGCGCCACTGCCAGTGGTGCTGACGAGAGCGCTGCTGACGAAATTCAACCGTCGCTTTCGCTGGAAGGCGCTGACGACTCGGTGCAGTCTGCCGAAGATTTCGTGCAGCTGCCGCTCATGGCCGATGCCGATGAAAACTCGGTCTTCGTGGTTGTCCGCTTCGTGGACGAGCCCGGTCCTGGCCTCAAGCCGCCGGCGCAAGAATTCGAAGTCGACTTCCAGCTGAACAAGCCCGCCGACCACGACGAGCTTCTGGCCACGTCCAATCTGCTGACGATGGTTAAGCCCTCCCTGCTCATCAACGAGCAAGACGAGGTCAGCTTCGAACCTCCGCAGACTCACCGCCCGACCTTCACGTGCACCTGCACGGGCTGTGTCCGAGGCTCAAACTAACAGGGGGGAAAATCATATGTCACTTTGCACAGGCTGCTCTTCCAAGAGCACACTCAATGTGCCGGGCAATTGCCAAAAGTGCGGCGGTCTGACCTCCCACTTTGCGCACGCGCTCTGCGACGGTTGCAGCGACCTACTCGATGAATGCGAGTGGTGCCGCACACCGGTTTCCACCGGCAGCTCTTCACCGGTTGCCACCGCGGCCGGAATCTTCTACACGACCTGTCGTGATGGAGACAAGGGCAAGACCTTCAAGAACCTCAGTCGCGGCGAACAGATCCACGTGATCCTCGCCGAAGACCAGTACGCATGGAAGGAGTGGAACGTCAAACGGCCGCTTCCCAGCGCCTTCAGGCTGCTCACACGCGGCCAGTTCACTCCAGACATAGGCAATCCGCAATACGGCACACGTGAGTTCATCTTCGAGATCGTCGGCACCGGACTGGCCGCCATCGAATTCGAGGAGTGCCAGCGCACGTGGTCGTGGTGGGGTTCGCAGTCGAGCAGCATCGGTTCAGCTGTTCCCGGCGGTCAAACGTGGTCGGCTAATTTCGACGTCAAGTAATTGATGGCGAATAAGTAACCAACAGTTTGGAGAAACCAGGGGCTAACCCCTCTGGTTTCTTTTTTCCAAAATTATACTACTTTGTATAATACAATAAAAAAATCAATCTCAATCTGATACTACAGATAGTGCCGAATCGATTTCAGTGAACACCACTATATCGGGTGCCACAAAAAAGCCTAAAAATTCCATAAGAAGATCTATCTGAGTTCGTCGAAGTGCTGTCGCAAAATACAAAAAGCCGGCCGTGAAACAAGCGTGAAAGTTCCCGCAAATGCTTTCAAAGGCATTCGCTTTACTTCGACTACAATCTGTAACCGCCTGTCATTTCAACCGCCTTAGAAGACCTTCTAGCGGCTCCTGATAAAGACTGCCAGCCCTGCTGCATAGCCAGCCTAAGACAACACTCATGTGCTAGCCCAAGAGCAGCCAAGTTAATTAGACACCGCTCAGAAAGCGGGTCTTAAAACGATCTGAGCGAGCCGCGCTAATCAGCAATTGCCCCGCAAATCTGGCGCAAAGACTAAGCCCGTCTCATTTTACAGCAAACAGTGTTAAGCGCAGCACCTTAAAAACTCCGGGCGCACGCCTTGTAAAGAAGTTGAGAGCGGCAATATAAAGGCTTCTTGAATATTTCAGTGGGGTTGGCAGAGCTGTCCTACTAGTGCAGCAACGCCCCAAGAAAAATAGGTGGTTTCCACGCGCGCGGGCGCACGAGAAGTCTTATTAAGACAATTATTGTTTCTTCTGGATTCGTCGTTCTTATACTCTTGAGACCTACCATCTCCTCTTCCCAAAGAAACCGCGCAAGAACCAGAAACTCTACTGCCAAACAAATGCCATCTAAAAACCTTCCTCGCCCGCGGCGCCGGATGGTAACGAGCACAAGTTTTGCTTGAGCGATGTCACCTTTGTTTCGCATTAGCCCCGCTGACTCCTAACAAATGTCGATGGTGAGCAAGTTTTTGGCGAAGAGCTTTTTTCTGACTTACACACGACTGAGGTAGATGCGCATTAACAGTGCTGGCGCATTTCCCTGAGATCTGACTCCAGGCCCCGACGCAATCACCCCAGAAGGGATTGCCCGGCTTGCCTCATTTTCTCCAACTCCAAAACCGAACCAGTCAAACACTGGATTCAGATTTCTCCAGCACTAAGCCATCTAACCCATCAGTGGGAGGTACAAACATGATGAATTTTGCAAATCCCTACATGCTTTTGCTTATCCCGGTGGCACTCACACTTCTCGTGATTGCCATGCGGCGTCGCAAAGCATTCGGACACTCACAAATTAAGACGCAGAAAGATCTGCGTACTTTCTCTATCACCGGATACATTCCGGCAGTGTTGCTCAGTGCATTCGTGGTGATCTTGGGCCTCGCCCTTGCTCGTCCCGTTGTGCCCGAGTATCACGAAGTCAGTGTCACACAGACACGTGACTTTTGCCTGGCCGTCGACATCTCCGGTTCTATGACCGGCACCATCGTCGACCCAGAACAGGTGGCAGTTGCCCAGGCCGCTGCTGATGCAGCCAAGGCCGCCGGCACCACCCCAGCTACCGCTACTACTGCCACGGAACCCAAGCCTCTCAACCGGCTCAACGTGGCACAATCGGCGGTGGACGACTTCGTCAAACAGCGTGCAGGCGACCGCGTTTGCCTCATGTATTTCGACGATGACAGTTACTACAGCTGGCCGCTCACTTCCGACCTGAACACCATTCTCAAGCGCAACAAGCGCACCAGTGGTTACAGCGGTGGTGGCACCAACTTCGAAGGCCCGACTGAAAACGACCCCAAGAGCGGTCCGATTCAGGCGGCCATCAATCACTTCAAAGATTTCGGCCAGGCCAAAACCAAGATTATCATCGTGGTTTCCGACGGCGAGTCGAACATCAGCGAAAAGCGCTACTCCGAACTTTTCACGCAAATGAAAAACGGCGGCATCAAACTCTACGTCCTCGGCATCGCCGAAGGCTGGGTAAACGCCAGTTCCATGACCAAAGATCTGCGCAGACTGGCTGAAGAGTCGGGCGGCGCGGTGATGGTTGTCGGCAACGCTGCCGATATGCGCAAGGGCGTTGAACAGATCAATGCCCTGGAAAAGTCGCGAGTTGAGATCGAAAAGTCGACGTCGTTCAAAGACGTCTACCAGATCTTCTTGCTGATTGGTCTCGTTGTCGGCCTGCTCTACTTCATGGCCGCAAGCGCCGTCCGTGAGGACGTCTAAAACACTCCTAGAAACGAAACAGAACGGATTAACAATATGGAAAAGAAAACTTCATTGCGTAAGCGTTTTCTGGCAGTGCTGACGATTCTCGCCGGCGCCGCCACACTCGCTTACGGGCTTCACCTGTTCACATGGAACGACTCGCAGTACCAGCTCTATAACCAGGGCCTGGCTGCGTATCAGACCGGCGACGTGCAGAAAGCCATCAAATACTTCGACCAGAGCCTTGGAGTCTACAAGGCCCGTCAAAACGAAACCTGGGTCGAGCGCCTCGTCTATCCCAAGCCGGATAGAGAAGTGGCTGCCCAGGCTGCATTCCACAAGGCCAAGTCGCTGATACGCGCTAAGCAGGGCAAACCTGCTGTGGAGGCCTTCCTTGAATCGCTCAAGCTCAATAGCGGCAACCTCTATCAGGAGCGTGGCCTCAGCCAGCGGCAGATTCAAGAAGCGGAAGAGAACGCCAAGGTCGTCAAATACGACCTGGAATTGCTCTTCAAGAACAATCCCTCTCTCGCCGAAGGGCAAGGGAAGGGCAAACCGAAACCCGGTGACAAGAAGGGTGACCAACAGGTACCTGGAGACCAGCCCGGCAAATTGCCAGGCAAGGGCAACAAGGACGACATTTAAAGGAGAAACGCTATGAACACATTGCACTTCCTTCGTCCTGAGTATTTGCTTGCCCTGCTGGTAGTCATTCCGGTGGTGTCGGCATTGCTCTGGGCGTCGGCTCACCAGCGTCTCAAAGCGAGACGTGACTGGGCCGAGGAAAACAAACTGACAGACCGCTTCAGCAGACCCTTCAACAAATCGTTGGAGGTGTTCAAAGGAGCACTCTGGGTAATCGCGACCGCGTTCGTGGTGCTGGCAGCAGCCGGACCGGTCATGGAAGACGCACCACTGACGGTGCGTGAAGGCAGCATGGAACTGGTTGCTGTCGTCGACGTGTCACGGAGTATGGCGGCCGAAGATTACCGCACCGCCATGCCCCCGAAGCCAGTTTTCGACGAAACCGGCAAGAAGATAATTGGACATGTTCCGCAAGACCAGGTGCTCGGCGCCTACGGTTCGCGGGTCGATATGACCAAGAACGTGATCAAGACACAAATCATGCCCACACTCGAGCGCAACAAACTCGGACTGGTCAACTACTCGGGTGAAGGTTTCATCCAGGCAGACCTGACTGACGACTACGGGGCGCTTACGTGGGTGATGGATCACTGGATGCGCATTGGGCAGGCACCAGGCAACGGCTCCGACTACGCAGTCGGCCTCCAGACGGCCTATACCATGTTCATGGAAGAACCTGCCACGAACAAGCAGCGCATCATCTTGCTCTTCACCGATGGTGGTTTCACCGGCGACCCTGCCAAATTGCAGGAAGTACTGGCGCTCATTCGTCAGGCCGGTATTCGCATCATCGTGGTTGGTCTGGGTTCAAGCACCCCGGTGACAATTCCTCTCTATTCTTCTGAGGGCCAATTGACCGGTTACGTGCAAAAGGACAACGAAGTCGTTACTACCGGAATTAACGAGGCTGCCTGTCAGACTCTCGTTTCGCTCACCGGTGGTGAATACATTCGCCTTGACCCGGAACGGCCTGTGCTCACGATCAAGTGGACCGAAGCTCTCGGTGGCACCAAAGTCGAAAAGCACGAAGACCAGATCTTCCAGTATCCGCTGGGAGCAGCTCTGGCTCTTGTCCTCGGACTTCTTTTACTGGCTGTCTGGCGGCGCGATCGCGCTGCCTGACACGCCTTTTTCTATCAACAATTCAAACGAGAACTTGGAGTTTCACAATGAACGACATGCACAACATTAAGCGGCCCGCTTACGCGGCCATGTCTGCAGAAATCGGTAAGGTGGTGATCGGCTACGACGACATCATCGGCCTCTGCATTCGCGGTATCCTGGCTGACGGCCACATACTGCTCACCTCACTGCCGGGTCTGGCCAAGACCACCCTGGCGAACACTCTGGCCGCAGTTATCGAAGGCGCCGTCCCCGGCCGCTTCCAGGCACTGCCCGACAGCCAGGCTTCCGACATCGTCGGCAAGATGGTGTACAACCAGAAGACTGGTGAGTACATGGCTGTCCCCGGCCCGATCATCGGCAAGAACATTTTCCTCTACGACGAAGCCAACCGTACCGGTCCCAAGACCAACGCGGCAGTGCTGCAGCCGATGCAGGAAAAGAAAGTCACCATCGACGGTGGCCCGACCTACAACTGCCCCGAGCTCTTCTTCGTCATCTGCACGCGCAACCCGATCGAGCAGGAAGGTACCTATGACCTTCCGGAAGCGATGATCGACCGTGTCACCGGCGAAGGCCTGATGGGCTACGTCTCGGAAGACAACGAGATGAAGATCGTGCGCAAGACTGCGCTGCGTAAGGGCGACGCCAGCAAGATGGTCACGAACGTGATCACCATCGCTCAGATTCTCGAAGATCGCATCAAGATCAACGAGATGGTCGAGACCATGCCCGACGAGCTGGTGCGCTACATCGTGCGCCTGGTTCGTGCCACTCGCCCTCAGCTGAAGGCCGACTTCAGCAAGGTGAAGAGCAAGACCAGCGGCGTCGACTACTCGCAGCTCGTCTCCAACGGCGCCTCGGTGCGTGCACAGCAGAACATCGCTGTCTGCGCCGCTGCCGTTGCTTTCTTGAACGGACGCGAAAACGTCACTCCGGACGACGTCAAGTTTGTCGCTCGCGACATTCTGCGCGCGCGTATCGGCAAGTCTGAGAAGGGCTACAACCGCTTCAACGCGGATGAGTTCATCTCCTCACTCCTTGATTCGGTCGAAATCGTCGGCGCGAAGTGATGTGATTCGTTTGGGAAAAGAATAAATTGCAAAGGAGTCGGGCCGCGCAATCGGTGTGACTTCCTTTGCTTTTTCCCATTCGACGAACCTCTCACTCGCACTGAACGATTTTGCCTATTTAACCAGAAAGAGGTCTTAATTATGAGCAAAGAATCTAAAGTCGAGGAGCTGGTCGCTGCCGTTGAAGAACGAGCCATCACCTGCCCCATTCCTATTCGTTGGCGCGCCAACCAGTCTATGGTTGGTGGCGGCGAACGCAATAGCCGAAGCAAAGGACTTAATGGCACCGATTTCTATGGCCTCAAGCCATACGAATTCGGCGACGACGTCAAGAAAATTGACTGGGCCGCGACCGCCAAATCCGGTGGTCAGGAAATCTACGTAAAGCAGTACTACGAGCCGCGAGACGTCAAAGTCTGGATTCTCATCGACAGCAAGCTGACGATGGATTTCGGCACCGTCCGTACTACCAAGCGTATCCTGGCAGCCGAACTGGCCTGCTCCATCATCAAATCTGTGAAAAAGACCAATGACTTGGTCGGTTTCATCACCTACGACGAAAAGGGCATCCAGGCTCTCACTCCTAAGGCCAAACCGGCCGGCATGGTGAAGCTGCAATGCCTCCGCGCAATCATTGAGCCGGGTGTTCGTCACCTGTTCCCCAATGAGACATCAGAAAATGTGTCCATCGACATGGGCAACGAGAAAGACGTAAGTGGCCTGGCCACTGCGTTGGAGTATGTGCGCACCAAGCCTCGCGCTCTGGTGTTCGTGATTTCTGATTTCCTCGACCTGTCGGACAACGATAAGGAAGAACTCGAGTTGACAGCCGCTCGCCATGCGCTTGCCACCATGTACGTGCAGGACCGCCGCGAGCGTGAACTGCCGAACACCTGGGGTATCATCCCGATGGAAGATATCCGCACCGGCCAGCGCAAGAGCGTCTGGTTGCCGCCCAAGTGGTGGCCGTTCCAGGGTAAGGGTCGCGGCGTTCGCGATCAGTACGCGCAGAACTTCCAGAATGCACGCGGCGAAGTAATCGCTTTCTTCCGCAACAACGGCATCCTCTGGGAAGAGTTTTCCACAGAAGAGGGTGTTGCAGCTCAACCGAAAATTCGGAAGCTGCTTTCCGGCCACTAACGGTCAGTCAACGTTTAAACCTAACAAAAGGAACTCTCATGTATAACTACAAGCAATATATGCAGACTGCCCTGTTGGCGGCGGCGCTGACCCTCGTGGCAGCACCCGCCTTCACTCAGCAGGCACCAGTCTCACCAGCCGTCAAGGCTCAGGTCGCTCCCGATCCTGATCCTTGCAGCTCCATTGTCGGCACCATCGATGGTGCTGATCAGAGCACGCCGTCGAACAACTATTACGACAACTACGGCGGCTACTACTCTCAGCCCAAAGCCGACCCCAAACCGCAGAATCCGATCTCGGCAACCTGCGGCTCCGGCCGGCTCAGCATCATGGTTGGCACCACCCCCAGCGACCAGTCGGGTTTCTCGCAGTCGCACCGCCACTATGGTCACTACATCATGGACAAGATTCCCTTGACCGTGATTCTCAACGTGGATGAGTCGGTGGAAATCGACTTCGCTTCGCTGGTCAAGCAAAAGACTCTGGGCTTCAACGGCTCGGATTTCATGCTGGCTCAGCAAGGTCCTGGGGAAACTCCGGCAGTGCAAATTTCCGGACCGCAGATTCGCTCGCGCGCCATCAAAAACGCTGCGGGTGAAGTGATTGGCAAACAGACCCGCAAAATCTACGTGATCAACTTGATCGTGCAGTCGAGCGTCTACAAGCCGGTCATCCCCTTCCAGCTCGATCTGCGCTACGCCTTCGACAAGACTCCCGACGGCAAGCCTAACTGGAAGACACTGACCACTCCTGATTTCGTTGTCTCTCGGCCGAATATCGGGGACAACGGAGAAGAGCTGCTCGAGGGCAATCTCGACGACAAGTCGAATCGCATCTCGTTCATGACGGTGCTGGCGCTTTCGCTGGGTACCTTCTTGCTCCTGCTCATTCCTGGCATCGCCGGCGTCAAGTACATCAACCGTGTACGCCCGCGCAAGGTGATTCCCGCTAACCGCGCCGCCTGGAATGTCTTCGAGAGTCAGTACAAAGACGCCAAGGCAAACGGTGTCTACAGTCGTAAGCACATTCGTGCCATCGTGCACGCTCTGCGGCGCTACCTCAGCACGCTGAGCCAGTTCCCGCAGCTGGAAGCATTGACGGTGATGGAAATCTCTGCTCGTTTCTCGGAAGAGGAACAGGCCGGACGCATCGCCTCGGTGATCACGCTGTGTGAAAACGATTTGTTCGTCGCCGAGAACAACGGTGAACAGGACAACGCTCCTACCAGTCTGGACAACGAGCAGATCAAGAGTCTGTTCGAAGACCTGCAAATTCTGGTGCCGCGTCCCTGGGACTCGAAATAATCGGCTAGAAGCTAAGCCGGATCACGTAGAGAGTTGCGTCGCAACGCCTCGCGTGGTCCGGCCGTGGCTTCTCTTTCTTAACTCAAAGGGACGACTATTGCTCTCTAGAGATCGCATTAACCACAGACGGTTTGTGAGGTCTCACCAGTGCGCACTGGCAGCTCAAGCTGTAACAGTGCGTAGTGGTGAGGCCTCATGGCTGCCTGTCCTGTCAACTTAGAAACTAAGAACGGACTTAAAATCATGAAACGGAACACTCTCTTTAGCGGGTTCTTCGGCTCACTGCGTACATTCGCAGTGCTACTGGGACTCGTTTTCACCATCACCTACACCGGTGTCGCCGTCGGCAATGCTGCCGAAGTAACGGCACCGCCTCAAACCGCAACCGTCGCCACCGTTCAAGCCGACTTCGTCGATGGCCCCGCCATTTACAAATCTGCTTTCGAAGCCCTGCGCGACCTACACTCTGAACTGCAGGACCCCGCTGTCCGTGCCGAGTTCGTCAAACAGTGGGAGCATCGTCACGACAGCGACGGCGTTCTCAAAACCGAAGCCGGGACTGACAAAGCCGTCTACGAGATGATGTGGAGTCTCGGCCAGCGCTTCGACTACTACAAGCTCCCTGCCGCCGCCAAAGAAGAGCAGGACATGACCACCGCTCGCATGGCCGGCATCGGTGCCACCCTCAACCAGAAGGGTCTGGTTAAGGCTATTCGCGCCCTCGGCAAAGAACCGAAGCGTGAAGACGTTCTGCCGCTCCTCAACTTGAGCGACGATCGTCCCATGGTTGTGGCCGAACAGCCTGACACCAACAGCCCGGCCGGCAAAGGCGGGGTGATGAAGGGTGATCGTATCGTTGCTGTGGACGGAGTTCCCGTCAACGGCAAAACTCTCGACGCAGTGGTCGGCACCATCCGCGGTACTCCCGGTACCACCGTCAAGCTCAGCATCATTCGCAGCAGCGACGTTGCTGATGTGAAGGTCGAGATTGCTCTGGTGCGAGCCGACTTCATCGTGCACGTGGTCAAAAGCACCGACCTCGGCTCCGGTGTGACGCTTATTAAACTGGACCACTTCATGTCGAAGTATGGTGCTCAGGAGATGTTCGACGCACTGACTACTGCGGCGAAGGGCAAGGCCATTATCCTTGACCTGCGCGGCAACCCCGGCGGCGAACTCGGTCAGGTGATCAACATGGTCGCCATGTTCCTCGACAAGGGCGTAATCGTGCAGATGCTCGAACGCGATGAAGACCTGAAAGTGACGCTCACTCATTCGGTTACGCCGAATGGCTACGAGGGCCGCATTCAAATCAGCGACGGTCGCGACATAACCAAGACGGGCAAGCGCGTTCCGCGTGTGGTGCCTACCAACATGCCTGTGGTTGTGCTGATCGACGGTGGCTCCGCTTCGGCTTCGGAGATTCTCTCCGGCGCCCTGCAGGTTAACGGTCGCGCGCTGATCATCGGTCAGCCCACTGTCGGCAAGGGAGTAGGCCAGACTGTGGTCACGATCCCTGGTGCGCGCAACATGCACGTCACCAATTTCGAGTTCCGTCCGGGCTCGAAAGTAATGGACTGGGTCGGCATTGTGCCTGACATCGAAGTGGTTCAGCCGGAGGATGCCAATCCGCTGGAAGACCCGACCTCTGACGTCCAGCTCAACCGCGCCAAGTTGGAAGCAATTGCGGCCATCATGGGCACGCCGGCTCCGTCTCGCTCTGACGCCGAGATTGCTGCTCGCAAGGCCGAACTGAAGAAGGTGAATGAAGACAACTTCGCCAAGGAAGTGGAGGCTCGTCGCAAGGCGATCGCCGCCAAACCTTCGGCGGATGCGGCTTCCAGCCCCGTCGATCAGGACGACAAGTAATTTCTAACCGGTGCGCACCTGTTTTAGCAAAAAGCTAGAGCAGGTGCGCTTCCGCTTCTTTAAATTTCAAATCTGAAAAGGGTAAAAGCTATGTCAAATAAACTCTCTCGCCTTCGCGGCGGAGTCATTGTGCTGGCCATGCTGTCGACATTCTTGTCGATCGGCGCGTCCTCCACTCTGGCTCAGACGTCAACTACGGGTAAGCCGGTATTCACCGAAGCTGACCTGCGCGGCAAGCCCGTCGACACCAAGAAGTCGACGGACAATGCCAAGATTTTCCGCACGTTGCCGAACGGCACGCCTAGCGCGCCGGGCGACATCATCCTCGTCGATCCCAATGCTCCGGCAGTGGATACGACGGTCAAACCGGATCCGAACGCAAAGCCGGATCCGAACGCCACACCTGCGGTCACACCGCCGGTGGTTCCTCAAGTGGTGCCGACGCCACAGCAGAATCCGGCTCTGCCTGGTAACACCACGAAGACGGCGCCCGCCACCCAGACTACCCCTGGTACGGGTCCGAGCGATACTGTTCAAACTCCTGAAGTTACCCCTGGTGGCATGCCCTCCAAGGCGGACATCGAGAAGATGATCAAGCTGCGCACGGAGAGCATGAACGACCCGGCCAAGCAGCCGCCTCCGGAAGTTCTGGAGAAACTCTATCGGCAGGTCTGGTCAACCATCGGCGCCAAGTACGTCGATCAGGCCAAACTCAAAGACTGGCACCTCTGGGCCGACAAATACAAGGGCAAACTGAAGACCGGCAACGATCTGCAGAACGCTCTCAAAGAGATGGTGGGAAGTGTCGGCGATCGCTGGACCAACTTCTCCGCCTTTGACGACATGTTCGTGTCCATGGCCCGTCAGGCCGATGGCATCGTGCACCTGGGCATCGGTCTGGCTCGCCAGGCTGACGGCACTTACAAGGTCGAAATGATTTTGTACGGCACTCCGGCTTACGTCAGCAACGTGTTGCGTACCGGCGACGTGGTCAAAACCATCGAAGTGAACAGCAAGGGCGACGACGGCAAGGCGGTCACCACCGTTACCGATCTCGCCGGTTTGACCAAAGATAAGGTCGACGCGCTTACTTTCGCCAAGAAGGGTAGCGAAGCTGTTCTCACCATCGTTCACGATGGAGTGGAAGAGAAGGTCAAGGTTGCCTTCGGCGAAGCGCCGGAAGCACAGATCGAAGTGCGTCTGCTGCCGGGTAACATCGGCTATGTGCGTCTTCCCTCTTTCGGCTCCAGCCCTGAAGACCTCGAGACTCTCGGTCAGGGCATCACCGAGGCACTGTTCGCCCTCGACCAGGCTGCTCACGGCAATATGCGCGGGCTCATTCTCGACCTGCGCAACAACTCGGGCGGTCTCGTTGACCTGGCCCAGAACATTGCCTCGCTCTTCATCCGCGAAGGGGTTTTCCTCAAGACCCGCGAAAGCAATGGTCGCTTCACTGAGGACAAGACGATCAACATCAATCGTCCCATGCCTTACAACTTCGTCGACATGCCGCCGGAAATTGCCGGTGTGATTCAGCGTCTGCTCGATGTTCCGATGACGGTTCTCGTCAACGGTAGTTCGGCTTCCAGCGCTGAAATTCTCACCGGTTCGCTCAAGGACAATCATCGTGCCATCGTCATCGGCACGCAGACCTTTGGCAAGGCAGTTGCCTACGTGAACCTGCCGGTGAAGCCGCTTGGTCAGCTGCAGATCACCGTCATGCACTACCTCACCCCCAACGGTTACGACCTCGCCAACAAGGGACTTCAGCCCGACCTGGTGATCGACCGTAGCCGTGGTGGTGCCATCGACGAGCAGCTGGCCGCCGCGGTTCAGGTGCTCAATGAGCTGCACAACGCCAAGTTGGCTGGCCCTGCCGGCAGTTCTCCGAGCCCCACCGCCCATAACGGCGGCGACGATTTCGGTGGCAGCTCGGTGCTCATGATCGGCATCGGTCTTGGTGCTGGTCTGCTTTTCCTCTTCCTGCTCACCTTGCATAACCGCAAGCGCAAAGAACGGGACGAGCAGGAAAAGAACGACCGCAAGTAAAACGCTGAAGCGGGTGCCGTTATCGCAAGACATTCAGGCACCCGCTGACGCGGCCTCTAGAGCGGATCGCGTCATCAACCACGAGCGCAAGCTCAAACAACCACTTATGAAAGGAGATAGCCATGACTACAAGACTAAGTCGAATGTAGGTCCTGGTGGGCGCACCGCCAATAGTGGCAGTGCAAAAGTCGCCTTGTTCGTTGAAGCACTCAGTGTAATTTGAGTATATCGGCCCTACTGAGTGTGGAGTTCAAGCTGACTCCCCGCTTGCACCAGGACCTCCATTCGTTGGAGGCATTATGGGCAAGTCGTATCGCGGTCGCCAAAATCGGCGCACCATCCACTGCCACGGCAGTGATTTCGAGGCCATCTTCGTCGCTCTGAGCGACATCTACGTTTCTCAGTCGACCTTCGATAAGCTCATGGCTCGCGACAGCCAGCAGATTGAGCAGTATCGTCAGGCCTACGAGAACGGCGAAGAAATGGTCCGTGTTGTTTTGCGTCCTCGCTTCGACGGTGGTTACAACGTCGAAGACGGTCGTCATCGCGTCATCGCCGCCAAACTGGCTGGTGTCGGCTTCATCGAAGCCGCCATCGTCGGTCAGGTTGAAAGCGAAGACTAACAGTCTCATGAAGAGGGAAGTTGTGTGCCGGCCTTCAAGCTTGCCGCAGCTTCCCTTTTCTTTTTTTGTCTGTTTTTTTTGTAAAAAGGACATCAAGATATATGCAAATCACAAAAACCAACGCCTTCAGAGGCATTGTTGCTTTCGCACTGCTTGTCTGTGTTGGGCTCTGGGGCTGCTCCAGTAACGAGTCGACGCCTCGTAATCTGCCCGACCAGTTCAACGTCAAAGAACGAGTTGTCTTCAAGCTCACAAACACTTTCGACGTGGAAGCCTCTGGCGTCAATTACGGCAAGGTATACGAACACCTGGTGCAGTTGACCCGCTCATTCACTTTCGAAGACAACACCGGCGCCACGGTTGCTACTGCCAGTCTCTCAGTTTTCAGCTGGGGCACGCAAATCAACATCGTTGACGGCAGCGGCAAGACTATCGGCACCATCAAGGAAGAGGTGTTCAGCTCACTGGTGAGCAACTGGAACACTTACAAGATTCTTGACGCCAGTGGTAAGCTCGTCGCTTACTCGAAAAAGAGTGAGTTTTTCGCTACCAATATCACCCTCGAAAACACCAGCGGCAAAGTGGTCGCTGAGCTGCATCGTGGTGCGATCAATCTGGCCGGCGACTCATGGACGGTGACGATCAAAGACCGGTCGGCCGTAGACGCACGCATTCTGCCTTTCATCGCAGCCTACAAAACCGTCTCGGACAACGACAAAGAGTCCAAAGACGATGGCGGCGGCAAGAAGAAAGACCCTCCAGCCAAGAAGTAAATCTCTCGCCAGAGAGTCTCAAGAGCGGCACCGGATACGGTGCTTCTCTTTTGCCCTCAATGCACTACTGCATATAATATAGCGAAAGGAAAAAAAACCAGACTGGCGAGAATGCAAATCCCCATCCAGCCTGGCTTTTAAATGTTTATCGCTTAGTGATGATGGTGATGATCACTGGCGCTGTTGTTATTACTGTCGTTATTGGGCTGACTGTTGCCGGGCGAATTGTTGCTGGGCGAACAAATCACAGGATCCAGGGCCGGAGCACTGTTGCCGTGATTGTGACCGGGCATGAAAGTAGCGGGAAAGACAACCATCAAAGCCATCACCACAGCCATGACGAAATGGAAAATATCCTGACCGAAAGAGAGCCAGTGCGGCTTCTTAAAATCGGCCCAGATGCGCGTGGCATAATAGCCGCCGAACCAGATCCAGTAACCGGTAAAAGCCAGAGATAAAAGCGGGTGTGACAGCGGTTCGACAAACATCCACCACATACCAAAAAGCATGGCGGCGTGAGCGAAGTCATACCAGGTTTTATTGTCGGGAATTTTCTTGCCATAGATGCAAGCCCGCACCAGATACCAGACCACACCGACAGGCAAAAGATAAATCCAGACGGTGGCTGCGGGGATGAATGACAGCGACGGGGCCAGCATGGTCACCATAGCAAGCAAGCAAGCGCCGTGCCAGAATTCGTTTTCAGCATCGCTGTGGCCGTTGATTTTGCGCACATAAGTGGCGGCCAGCAAACGAAAGAGATAGAAGAGCACGCCGGCGGAGAAAAAGAGCGCCAGTAGCAAGAGAAGATCGACACCACCACTGGTGGCTTGGATATGGTTGACGTGATTGCTGTGATCAATGCCGGGCATATCGTGCATGTGCTCAGCAATCAGATTGCTCGTGTATTTGATGTGATTCATTGTTGACTCCTGACATTAAAAGCACGACAGATTGCCGCACGTGAGTGACCACCGCTCAAACCGCTTTGATTGCTCAAATGACGAAAGGCGCGGAAGTGGTTAATAGCTGAAGGTTTGCTAAAAGGTTTACGGTAATTTGAGATAGTTTAGAAAATAAATGAGGACGCCTATCACTAACTCTTTTACTAGCCTGAAAACAAATGAAAAGTGATATCAGGTGCCCTCTATGGATAAACCTTAATCGAAAATGCTAGCAGAGCCTCGCAAACCCGAAAAGCCGCTAGACGTCAAGTGATGGGGGGGGGGATCAGTCGTGTGCTTGCAAGAAGTCGATTACCAACTTTTTTTGCCAGTCGTCCGGCCTGCCAAGGTCATAGTTCAAAGTGCGGTGATTTTTATGGTCGATTTTTTTCAAGATTACCGGCACGTGCGAGTGCTCGAGCAAACGGCTCAACTTGATCGATTGCCCAGCTCCCTGGCGCGTGCCCGCCACGTAAAAAATCAAATAAGGGGGCATGTGCTTTCCCGCCTTAACATGAGACATTGGTGATGCCTGTCGCCAGACTGCCGGATTATTGCTGAAAGCTTGCGAATTCACCGGTCGCTCACTTTTGGAAAGCAGTGAAGCGGTAACGTCATAAGCGCCACCATCCAGTAGCACCACCCCTGATACCGCATTAATTCCGGTGCCTTCCTTGCGCAGAAACTGTTCGTCGCTGGTTACCAGTGCCGCCATCTGAGCCCCGGCCGAATGGCCAAGCAAAAATATTTTCTCTCCATTGCCGCCATAAGCGCCGATGTGCGCCTTGACCCAGGCAATGGCCCGCGCCAGGTCTTGCACGTGCGCAGGATAGCGATATTGCGGCGAAAGTCTGTAATCGATACTGACAAAAATGTAGCCATTACCATTGAAAAACTGGGGCATGGAGCCCACAGACGAAATTCTGTCTCCACTGACAAAACCGCCGCCGTGGATATAAATAACCACCGGTCGCTTATTAACTTTGGCCTCGCTATCGGAGTAAATATCGAGCTTCTGCAAAGCATTAGCGCCGTAAGCGCAACCCTCAGTAAGCTTAACGCTGGCGCAGCTCGCTGGAGCAGGAATGAGACAGAGCAATGATGCCAGCGCAAAAATCAGTGGTGCTTTTTGATCAAACATAGTCAGTGCCGGCGGTGCCTTGTGTAAAGTGACTCAGTGCGCCCATGCGGACTGGGGCTGCAATCATGGTGATAGTACGGCATTAGATGCTAAAGAACTTGCAGCGGCCGCCATATAACTATAGTTTGAAATGATATTCAACCAATCCAATTAATCAAGAAACAAGCACCTAAAGCAAACCAGTTTATCTAATTTAGCCAAAAACAAGAACGCCAGACCGTTCTTGCCCGCTAACGTTTATCACAAATTTTAAAACAAACCAGGCAATAAGCCAGTCACAAAAAAATCAGAATTATGAAACAGACACATGCAATTAACATCATCGGTACACCCGCAGTAGTTGACAATTCGCTCTTAAAAGCTCAGTGCAACTGCCCCGATTGCGGCAAGACACTGGTAGTCAAAAACGACGGCTCCGCATTTTGCTCTGCCGAAGGCAAATTTTTCGAACCTGAGATGCAAGACACAGAACTAATGCAAATGCGCCAGCAATTCGACCAATCACAACGCATTACCGTCAGCGCCCGCTTGTTGAACGTACCGCGCATTCTCGGTTTTCCTCAGCTTACCGACCATATCTGGCAACGCTAACTTTGAGAATTTCAAAAATACATTCACCGGCTCCGGCCACAAACTTATTCAAAATGACTGACGCAAATTTATACACTGCCTACCATGGCAGCGACCAGACTAAATGCAACGTAGTGACTGCTCTATCACGCAATGCCATAACTTTCGCTCAAACGAAAACATTCGGCATTGCTCGGCACATCATTGCCGCTACTGATGCCATCGGCAGCCAGTTATCCAACCACCTCAAAAGTGAGTGGCCCGAGAAAGTAGCTGAAGCTATCCGGCCAAACTCGCAAGTCGGCCTTTCGTGGTGGCTTTTTGCACAGTGGATGCTGGGCAAAATTTCTCAAGTTTTACCTCAAGACTCGTCTGAATATCAGTTCTGCGACGAAGTTGAAGTGATGTACGACCTGGGTTGCAACAGCACACAAGCCTGGCAGAAATTAATCGCACGCATGGACGAAGTTCCGGTGGAAGACAAAGACTCTGCCCTGGGAGCTGCGGTGGCTGCATACAAACAACTTGCTCGTACAGCCTTGGCACTCACCATCGCGTCAAATGCGAGCATTGAGCAACTTGCAGAAGATCACGATGACCACATCGTCAGCAGCCTCGAACTGACATGCAATGCCATACTGCACAGCGGTCGCTACCCTGATCGCAGTGCCGTTTACGAGCGCATGAGCGCCAAATTTTTACATGCAATCAGCAAAGGCTAATCTGGCCTGAGCTTCACTATTTAAATTTATCACTATGCAAACATCGTATTTAGTAATTGCCTGCCTGGTAATAATTACCGCATGGCAAATTTATCAGGCCAGATGGTCACCTTTGGCGCAGGCTAAACGGGCAGTCAAAGCCGTTTTAATCAAACAAGGAGCTGACATTGCCAGCATAGTTGTTCGCACCGATTTGATGCTGCAGCGGCTATCCAACGCGCGGACTGCCCACGCAGACGAACTGCAAAACTTCGAGAAAATCTCAGCCCAACTGGGCCAAAATCTTGACCGCGAAGGCGAAATTGTGCGAAGCAATGCCTACTCAAGAGTTCTACAGAAACAAAAAGAACTTGAGTCTGCCACCACTATGGTGCGTTCGTTTGAACAGTCTTTTGCCTTTTTCGTCAAGAAATGGAGTGAGCAAGCCAGTTTCCTGAGCGAGACTTTTCCTGTGGTTTTAGAACAGCCACAAAAGAGCGGTCTGCAGGAGCTGCTTCAATTACCTAATGCTATGGCAGGATTTGAAGCACGTTTGAAAGAGACGCTCAGCGTCAGCGTTTAATGCACTATGCTGCATGAACGCGAAAAAGTAAGGGAGCCGTTCTGGCTCCTACTTTTTTGCCTTGGTCTATTGGTTTATATAGTTGAATTTGGCGACGAGATGGGCTGAGTTTCGAAAATGAAACGTTATCGTTTCATTTTGCCAATGAGAAATCAGAGCTGTTTCTCAGACAGAACGTATGCGTTCTAGATCGCAAAAAGATAAATCAGATATCCTGGCGTTTCAAAGCCTTGTCTACAAGTTCAATTTTAGCGGCCAGACCCGCCACCACATTATATTGTTCACGACCGCGCAGGCGTTCCATTTGATCACCCAGGGCCTGTTTTTTCTTGATTAGTTGATCGGTCTTAATCCAGTTTTTCAATGAGCGAGCAGCTGCGCGCTCTTCCCAGCCTGATTCCACCCCGGTGAATAATTTCTGCTTGACCTTTTCGCTTACATCAGCGCGAGCGGCGGGTGGCCTTGTTTGATCAGTAACTTTTTTCAAACCATATTTTAAATAACTGGTGTCGCCGGCAGCGCCGGGACGTTTATCTAGACCAAGCATCTTAATTGCTTCAGGAGTGAGCGATTTAGGTTTTAACGCCTTGGCCTTCGCTTCGGTTTCTTCAATTGTTTCACCCTTGATCAGCCGGCGCGATCCGCCACCAACCGTAGTGTCATTGGGATTTCGCAGACCACCATTCTTTCCATCAATGGATTTTTGCAATTTGCCTTCTTTAAGACCGCGAAACTCGTCCATCACGGCAAAAGCAGCACCGAGCCCCAGCAGAAAAAATGGATTGCAGATAGCCACTGACATAAATGACATTTTGTCCCGACTGCCAATGTCTTCAGACAATTTGTGCTGGCGAATCTGATCGAGCGACATATTGCCGTACTTTTCAGGGTTGCTCAATTTCAAATATTGCAGTTCGCGGGTGGCTCCGGCCACAGACATAAAAGCCAGATTGGAAGCTTCGCGATTGGTCTCGCGAGTCATAAAATGACCGGCGGTCTTATCTAGGCCGCCGCCGTCGCGCACTGCTGACTTTTCAATCGATCTCTCAATGGAGCCTTCTGAAGATTTCACAAAGTTACCTGAGCCACGCCTGCTGCAAGATGCAATTCACACCTTTATTGAACGAAAATTGGGCGCAAATGTCGATGGTGAAACCACCATGAGCAAGCTCGCGGCTCCTATTTGCTTGGCATGAAAGAGATAAGCTCGTTGTGCGAAACGAAGTAAACATAGCCGAGGGCCCCGGCCAGGGTGAAATAGGCCAGGCCAATAAGCACTTTTTCCATGGGAGTGGCCGGATTGATCATGTCGCGCGCGCCTAAATCGCCACCTTTGAAGGTTTTATAGGCGCTATATGCGGCAATCAGACCAATCAACATAAAAATCGGACTTTGCAGAAAATAAGCAGCGGCGAAAACCATGAATACACCGGGTATGAGCACCCATCTAGCGATGGCGCTAATTACAAATCCGCCGTCCAGCGGCTTTGCCGGCAATAGCTGCAACAGATTTAAGAAACAGCCTGTAGACCCGGCGGCCATCAGTATCGGGCTCTTTTGCATGATGCCAAAGTAAAAGAATGCCACCGAAGTAACGCCGCCAATCAGCGGGCCGGCCAGAGAAACCCAGGCACTGGTGGCTTGATCGGGAGGCATTTTATCCATAGCCACATAGGCGCCGAGAAACGGGATAAAAACAGGCAATTTTGGATCAAGGCCAAAGTGCTTCATGAAGATGTAGTGGCCCATCTCGTGAATTAAAATCAATCCCACTACCATCACCGCGTATACCCAACCAAAAACCATTGTGTACACGCCAATCATAATAATCATGGATAGGCCCTTAGAAAGGAACACCCATCCGCCTTTGAGCAGCAACAAAAAAAACATCTTAAACTTAAATGCCGCGATGCCAAGCGCTGCTAGTCCGCCAAGAAGCACGTTTTTGGCTTTCGGATTAGGTTGTTGCTTTTCCACGATTGACTGATTGACCTCGTTCTTTTTGCGTATAGCTAGTAAAATTAGCTACTTCAATGCTACTTCTACAGTACCCTTTAATGCAGACTATTTTTACAGGGTAACAGGCAACAGCAGACAAAGTGTTGTTCCGGGCGCTATTAGCCCACACTTTTCCATAAAATGACGTACGTGAATACTACAAGCCAACCTAAAGAACGCCGTTTCACAAGCCCTTTGCAAATCGCCGAAGATCAAATGCTGATCGGCCTGACTTTGCTCGGCCAGGTTTCATATCTGATGTGGCGTACATTCGGATATATGATTCGTCTGCAAATTGATTGGGGCGAAAGTATTCGTCAGGGCTACATGATTGGTGTCAAATCACTGGTGGTAGTTGGCATTACTGCGCTTTTCACCGGCCTGGCGATGTCGCTGCAAATTTCCCGCGAACTGGTTTCTTTTGGAGCCGACACATCTATTGGAGGTGTGGTGTCACTGGCCCTGGTGCGCGAAATCGGACCGATCACAGCGGGAGTAATTGTGGCTGGCCGCGTCGGATCGTCCATCGCTGCAGAGCTTACAACCATGATGATCACCGAACAAATTGATGCCCTTAAAGTGATGCGCGTCGATCCGATTCGTTTTCTCGTGGTGCCGCGTTATACGGCCGCTCTGATCGTCATTCCAACACTGTCCACTTACGCTATGTTTTTAGGTTTGCTGGCGGGAATATTCATTGCTAAAAGCGCAGCCAACGTACCTCCTGATACATTTTTGGATTCAGTGCGGCAAACGATTTTAGATCGCGATTTTTCAGTGCACTATTTAAAATCAATCATCAATGCCACCGTAATCATTTTCTTTTCGTGCGCCATCGGCCTGAACACCAGAGGTGGAGCCGAAGACGTCGGCATTGCCACCACCAGAGCAATTGTCTGGACCATGATTTCGATCTTTATCCTCAATTTTGTCGTTACCTCTCTTACTTACGCGCCCCGCTAAACACTGATCAACACAAGCGAATGAACAGCGAACCAGTTTTACAAGTAAGAAATATCCACAAAGCTTTTGGCGATCGCAAGATTTTGCAAGGCGTAAGCTTTGACGTCTATGCAGGCGAAATGCTTGGCCTAATAGGCCCTTCCGGCTGCGGCAAATCGACGATTTTGAAAATTATTTGCGGGCTTCTAGAGCCAGACGAGGGCGAAGTCATTCGCCGCTCCGACGAAATCGGTCTCGTGTTTCAGGGCTCGGCCTTGTTGAATTCGCTCAGCGTGCGCAATAATCTCGCCCTTGCTCTCGACAGCCGCAATTTATCCAGGCAAGAAGAAGACAAAATTATTCGTGAAAAACTTGCTCTCGTCGAACTGGCCGATTTCATGTATGCCTCGCCCACGAAGCTTTCCGGCGGTCAACAAAAACGCACCAGTTTTGCCCGCGCCATCGTTAACGACCCCAAAATTATTCTCTACGATGAACCGACCACGGGCCTCGACCCCGTAATGTCAACTGTAATCGAAGATTATATGATTGTCTTATCAAAGCAACTATCCGCCGCCAGCATCGTCGTTACTCACCAGCACTCCACTTGGACACGCACTACAAATAGAGTCGTGCTCATGTTCGAAGGAAAAATCGTCTGGCAAGGCACCCCAGAAGAAGGCATCAAATCAAACGATCCGTTTATCAAACAATTTGCCACCGGTTCAAGAGAAGGCCCTATGCTGGCGACCAAAATATGAATGACAACAATCGAGCGGGAGACAGATAGCCACTTTGCAATCTACACAACTAAGACCGATTATTCCAGACCAAAAATCAGTTCAAAAGCCCGAAGCTAGAGAATCAAATCGCAGGAAAAACATGGAGCTCTCACCCAAAATCTCAGCACAAGTAGGACTGTTCGTCATGACGGCAGCCTTCATGCTCATGGGCGGCTGGGGCTGGCTCAAAGGCTTTTCGCTTACTCACCAGCCACAACGCTTTATCGCACAATTTCATGACGTTGCCGGCTTGAACAATAACGCACCGGTAAACATTAACGGCGTGCGCATCGGTCAGGTGGAAAGAATTGATCTCAAGGGCCGGGGCCAGGTATTAGTACATCTGAAGATCAGCAGTGAAGACATTACTATCCCCAAAGGATCAGCGATCACTATTCAAACTCAAGGTCTGGTTGGAGCAAAATACATAGAAATTACTTTGCCTGAAACAAAGCAGGGAGAGTCACCTCCAGCCATTGAGCCCGGCGCCATTGTCATGGGTCAAGATCCGGTGCGCCTGGAATTAATCGCCAATAAAATTGCCACCAAACTCAATGTATTCGTCAATGACGTAGGCGGCAACGATGTGGGAATAAGCCTGGCAGAAGCATTACGCCACTCAGGCGAAACAGTGCACAACATTAACGAAGCAGCCAAAAAGCTAAACAGCAACATGGATACTTTGAAGATCGCTTCTGAAAATTTCAGCACTACTTCCACCAAAGTTGGTCAGGTAGCTGACTCATATAAGAATGTTTCGGTCGGCGCCAATGCTTTCTTTAGCCGCGGCACGAGAACCGCCGATTCAATCAGCTTGCTGGCGACAAATCTGAACACTACATCAAAAAGACTGAATAGAATTCTTGATAACCCTAACTTTAGCGGTGACCTCAAAGAAACCGCCCTGCTCGCCAGACAAACAGCGGACAGCATCGGGGTAACTATGCAAAATCTGAACAGCACCTTAAAAGATCAAGGCTTGCGTACAGATGTTCTCACTATGCTTGGTCGGGTCAACGACTCTACTGAAAGAATTGCTAAATCCATCGAGTCGGTAAAGACCATCAGTCAAGACAAAGAATTGCGCAGCGATGTTAAAGTAGCCGTCAATAACTTAAAAGAAGCGATGACGAAATTAGATGGTCTGGTGAGCGAACCGGGCTTTAAAGACGATATTCGCTCCACCATGACTAAAGTCAGAACGGCTGCCGACGAAGTCGATATGGCCGCTGCGAATTTCAACACGGCAATTTCGGGTCCAAGGCCTTTGTGGAAACTGATGTTCGGTAAGGGTATTAAAGTAAAAGCAGCCAGCCCTAAAGATGTTAAAAAGCTGGATAAACTTGAGAAGAAAGAAAACAAAATTCTCAAGGAAAAGGCTGAAGTAGGCGTTGTTGAAGTTGAAGCGCCTAAAGATCCCCGTTAACGGCTAGTCTGTCGCAAAAGCTGGAACGATATCGCTCCAGCTTTTACCATACCTACTGAGTTTTAAGCCACTGACCACTGGAGTAAACATGACCTGGGAGCCGGTAATTGGGCTGGAAGTACACGCCCAACTGAAGACAAAAACCAAAATATTCTGCGGTTGCCCCACCGAATTCGGCATGGCTCCAAACGAGCAGATTTGTCCCGTATGCATTGGTATGCCTGGCGTTTTGCCGGTGCTCAACAAGCAAGCGGTAGAGTTCGGCATCCGCGCTGGTTTAGCCCTTAATTGCCATATTGCCGAAGAATGTCACTTTGATCGCAAAAACTATTTCTATCCCGATTTGCCCAAGGGCTATCAAATTTCGCAGTACGAACATCCCATATGCGAAAACGGTTATTTGCAAATAGGCGACAACAAAATCCGCATCACTCGCGCTCACCTGGAAGAAGATGCCGGCAAACTTGTGCACGCCGGGGCAGCCGGCCTGCACGGATCTGATTACAGCCTGGCCGATTACAATCGCTCAAGCATGCCGCTGCTGGAGATCGTCAGTGAACCTGATATTCGCAGTGCCGAAGAAGCAGCGCAATATTTAACAGAATTACGCGGCATTCTTAGATATATAGAAGTGTGCGACGGCAACCTGGAAGAAGGCAGCTTCCGCTGCGACGCCAACGTGTCGTTGCGCAAACTGGGCACGACCGAATTTGGTACCAGAGCCGAAATCAAAAATATGAACAGTTTCCAAGCGGTACGAAATGCTATTCGCTCGGAAATCGAGCGCCAGTCTGATTTGCTTGATAGGGGCGAACGGGTGGTGCAGGAGACCAGGCTATGGAATGAAGGCGATCGCAAAACTCACCCCATGCGTTCGAAAGAACACGCCCATGATTATCGCTATTTCCCCGAGCCTGATTTAATGCCGCTGGCTATTGGTCGCGACTGGGTTACAGCCGTAGAACAAACTTTGCCCGAACTGCCCGTGCAAAGGCGTAAGCGATACATGGAGAGCAATAAGCTGTCCGCCGAAGACGCAAATACTCTGACCGAATCTAAAGATCTGAGCGACTTTTTCGATTGCGTATTGGCGCTTGGCACTCCCGCAATCGAAGCGGCCAACTGGCTGAAGGGTCCCACCCAGGCTTATCTCAAAGAAAACAATTTAGAATTTACACAAACTAAATTGACTGCAGAAAATTTGCATGCTCTGTGTGCCGCGGTGGCCTCGGGAAAATTGGGATCCACTGCTGCCAAACCACTAATTGTGGAATTACTGAAAGATGGCGGCGACGTGGAAAATTTGATTCAGTCACGCGGCCTCGGCCAGGTCTCAGATCAAGGTGCAATCCGCGTTCTGGTAGAAGAAGTAATCGCCCGCAGCGCCAGCCAGCTGCAAGAATATCAAAGCGGTAAAGTAAAACTGCGGCAGTATTTCTTTGGCGAAGTAATGAAATCGGCCAAAGGCAAGGCTAATCCGGCTGTAATCAATCAAACGCTTGATGAGCTTTTGCCTGCGGTTGAAAGTTAAAATGGCCTGGCGCCGCACTCTGCATCTTTTCCTGGTCCTGTGCGCCAGCCTGATCGGCAGTCAAATTTTTATCCAATCCACAGAGGCCACCTCTGAGAATTTTCTCGACGGCAGCAATAGCTTGCGCTTGCTGCAAGGCTCGTGGTCTGCCGGCCGACAAGAAATTTTGATCAGTCCGTTTGGAATCAAAATAAGCAATCCGGCCACCCAGGTGGTGATGATTTTGCCTCCGCCCTACAGCGAAGTACACGCCTACAATTCTCGTACTAAACGCCTATTTCATGTTCCGTTGAACAAATTTGTCAGCCCCTATGCCACTTCTATGGCCACCATCAAAGGTGTCACTTTCACGGAATTAAAGCTCAACAAAATGCGAGCGCTTACATATAAAGGATGCTCGGCTGAGCAATGGGTATTGTCGAAAGCGGCCAGTGAGCGGCAACAGGCATTGCGAGCGCGAGGCGAAATATTTCGGGCGTCGCCCAAAACATTTGAGATGTTGACCTCCACCAAAATTCCTGTAAACAAACAAGCTATTCATTTTGTCTGTGTGTACTACGCTCTGCCTGATGCAACGGGACTGCCACTAGCGGCCAGTTACTACAACATGATCAACACACACCATCACTACCTGACAACAGCAAAAATTTCCGCCGCAAATGCCACTGCAAAAGATTATGCTCTGCCCACCAATTTCAAAAAAGCTGACTCCATCAGTGACCTGGTCTTGAGCGGCCAGTCAGACGACGGCATGAAGCTGATTCTCATGGACCACTAAACGTAATCACAGCCTTCACCTATGCCCTATGCGTAATTAGCCCTAGTTGGTGGTATTAATAGAACGTAGCCTCTAAGCGGAGAATGCGCTTGCTGTCGTCGCCTTTGAAATGTTTGACTGTGCTTGCCGCTTTGTTCGCGTGCAACGCCGCTTCAGCATATAACTTCAAAGGTTACTATGCGCCGCAGGTGCTGGTTTCACCCATGCGCGACGATATGACCTACACCCCTGTCGGCCTCGGCGTGATTACATCGAAAGCCGGATTTCGCGTGCATCCGGTCACCGGCCGAGGCGATTTTCATAGTGGCGTTGATCTGGGAGCCAAATTAAACGACAGAGTTTACTGCCTCATGGACGGCGTGGTGACGAGGGTGGGCTGGCGAGGCAATCTGGGCGTTGCTGTTGAGGTTTATCACCCTTATCCGAACCTGCGGACAATTACAGGGCACTTGAACGCATATGCGGTAATGCCGGGAATGCTCGTGCAGCGTGGCCGCGTCATCGGTTATGCAGGCTCGACGGGAAGGTCTACAGGTGTCCACGTGCACTATACCGTGATGAATGAAGACGGCGAATATGTGGAGCCTATGCAATTCATCAAACAGGTGCCGCAATACGTGCGTGCTCTGCACTCAGCTCAGGCTCAGCTTGCCATGTCGCAAAATTTAAAACGGATGCCGAAAATCGACACAAAATTGATCGATTCAGAATCTGAAGATTTGCCCGAGAGCAAAACCGGCAAAGATGAAAAAGGCAAAGAGAAGCCGCCACCGGCCAGCATTGAGCCTTAGTTGATCATATAAAGATTGCCGTCCTGACTGCCGATACAGACGCCTGACTGAGACACTGATGGGCTGCTGACGATCGCTCTTTGAGTTTTGAATTTCCATCTAATGGCACCGTTGCGACTGTCAATCGCATAGACATAACCATCGGTGCTACCACAAAAAATCATGTTGCCGGCAATAGCAGGCGACGACGAAAGCAGCGGATTGGGCGAATTGAGTTGGGTTTTCCACATAATGCGACCACTGGCAGCATCGAGACAATACATTTTTAAATCATCGTTGCCGGCAAAAATTTTGCCGTTCGCTCCGGTGGCGGCGATACTGAAACTGCTCGGGGCGCCGATTTTCCAGCGTTGCTTGCCGGTAGATATATCGATCGCATAGAAGCCGGCATCCCAACTACCTAAATAGACAGTACTTTCCATAATCATTGGCGATGCCATCAAACGGCCACGGGTCTTGAATTGCCAGTGCAAGCTGCCATCTTTTGTGGAAAGCGAATAGACACTATTATCTTGCGAAGTGACGATCACTGAAGTTGCACTGACGCAAGGCGATGAAGTTATGCGTCCTAAAACCAGGGGCTTGGCAGGGGCAAGAGGTGCCGCAGGAGTGGTCTCAGGGGTGGTAGCAGGATCCACGGCGGCAGTGGTCGGAGCAGCTGTCGGCTGAGTTAATCCGGCAGCAGGATATTGCCATTTCAATTTTCCAGTACGTGCATCGAGTGCATAGACGATACCGTCCCAACCACCAACATAGGCTGTAGACTCGAATACAGCTGGTGAGGAAGAGACGCGATCGCCGGTGGCGAATGACCAGACGACCTTTCCGTCTTTGGGATCAAGACCGTATATATGTTTGTCTTCGCAGCCTACAATCAGGATGCCGTCACTTACCGCCGGTGACGATTTAACTTTGTCACCGAGCTTGGAGCGCCAGATCATGCGACCATTTCGCTCGTCGATGGCGTAAACATGCCCATCATCCGAGCCTACATATATCACTCCTTTATATATCGCCGGCGATGAGTCAATTGGTCCTTCGGCCGGAAACGTCCAGCGCACCTTGCCTTGAGCGATAGGTGGCAGTTCTATGGCGCTGTTACCGGTGTGACATGGGTTCTGCAAAAACATCTGCCATGAGCCCCGGAACTGGGATACGATTGCCTGGTAAGCCTTGCCGTGATCACCAACCGCCTGTACATTACCGGTCAACGGAACAGCTTTAGATGAGGGCTCAACATGAGATACCGAGCCTGTTTGAATATTGGAGGCCTTGGGGGCAGTCGCTGCTGCAGCACCTCCGGGAGCCGGTGCTAATTTCGCTGAAACAGGCTTGGCTGATGGCTTTTCGGCATCTGCCGCCAAAGCCATCGGAACCATCGCCAACGCCATAGATAAGGATAGAGTTAGCGAGAAAGTGGCTCGTCTTGCCGATTTGAGAACAGTTGTCATGATAAGCACCGCTGATGGATTAATTAGTGATTTGTCGGTCAGTCGACTGGTCGTTTGTGAAAGCTCTCGCCAGGGCCACTCCGACAGGGTTCTATTATAGTTGCTCAAGTTACTGCGACTACAAATTTGATGATTTTACAATTTCTTTTTTCGCAATTGCTGCAATTTTGATTTGATCTAAAGCCTTGTAACGCAGTCTCCATCAGCGCTTTAGTCGTAGTAATTGAGCGACTGCCGATCGTAATTTCAAAAAAACAAAAAAGGAAAAAACTCAAACTTTCCCGCCAGAATCGCTTGTAGTATGAGTTACATGGTGTTATCATCCCTGGCTGTGGGTTGGGATGAGTATTTCCAATAAGGAGGAAATCAGATGAACCGAGCTGAGCTCGTAGAAAATGTGGCCAAAGCAACAGGCCAAGCCAAGTCAGAAGTGACACGTACATTGTCCGCTTTCATTCACACCGTAACTGGCGCTCTTGCAAAAGGCGACAAAGTCACTTTAGTTGGCTTTGGAACTTTCGAGCGTCGTATGCGCAAAGCCCGTACTGGCCGTAACCCTAGAACACTTGCTCCGTTGAAAATTGCGGCAGCTCGCGTTCCAGCTTTCCGCGCTGGTAAAGAACTCAAGGACATCGTTAACGGTCGCTCTAAGCAACCAACACTAGTCCTCGCTAAGGCTAAAGCAGCTGCTAAACCAGCTAAGAAAGCCGCTGCTAAGCCAGCTAAAAAAGCTGCTGCTAAACCAGCCAAAAAAGCCGCCGCTAAAAAAGGCGCTAAAAAAAGATAGGATCTAGTTTGCTTCGGCATCGCTGAAGCGAATTTTTTATCGAATTTTTCAACGGTTCGATAAAACGATTAGGATGGATTAGGTAAGAATTCGTCAAATCAACCCACTTCTCAGGGAGCGCGCAAGCGCTCCCTGTTTTTATAAGATTGCGCGCAAGCGCTTGTTTATAAGATTGCGCGCAAGCGCTCTCTGTTAAATATCGAATTGCCGACATAGACCGCCAGTGCTGTCCAGATACAGACAAAAGCACCCAAGTGAGCCGTAGAAAAAGGTTCACGGTACAAGAACACAGCCAGGGCAAACTGCATGGTCGGTGCGATGTACTGAAAAAATCCCAGAGTAGAAAGGGGTAACTTGCGCGCCGCGTGAGCAAACCATAAAAGGGGGAAGCTTGTTATCGGCCCAGATAGGGCAATTAATGCAGCTAACTGAATTTGTTGATCAAAAACAAGCTGCCCCTGCCACCACTGATAGAGCAAGTAAACCGCCGCTAGTGGCAGCAGTAACAGCGACTCGATTGCCAGACCAACCATGGGCTCCACAGGGGCCTGTTTGCGCATCAAACCGTAGAAAGCGAAAGTTAAAGCCAGCAATATTGAGATTAGAGGAAAACTCTGCAGACCGACGCCATATACACAAACGCCTAAAACCGCAAGAACGAAAGCAAAAATCTGCAAGCGGTTGAGCCGCTCTTTCAAAATCAAAGCACCCAGTACTACATTGAGCAGAGGATTGATGAAATATCCCAGGCTGACTTGCAGCAACCATTTTTGCTGAACGGCATAAACAAAAAGCAACCAGTTGGAGCTGAGAAAAATGGCACTGCCGAACATCCAGAGGATATTTTTTGGCGAGCGCAAAACGGCAAACAAATTTTGCCGGGCGTCTTTATTGATGAAAAAAAACGATACCGTCAATAGTGACCAGACTATTCGTTGCGCCACCATCTGAGGTGCAGGCACGATACCGACGGCTTTCCAATAGATTGGTACAAATCCCCAGGCGCCATAGGCTAATAAGGCATAAATAGGCCCTTCTGTGCTCTTGGGTGTTGTTTTTTCGTCAGTCACGGTTTCCTTAAAACAGACCAGCGCAAATGACATCATCTGTGGCACTAATATGGTGTGTTCAACAAAATTACACTAAAGCCTGAAAGTGCGCATAAATATTGGCTGAACATCGTAGTTGTTTCAGCTCTGTTTTTCGTCCGGTTTCGGCGACGGCTGTTACCCATGTTTTTGGGTTTGATGCAAACGGAAACATCTGTGCCCTTGTCACTGATTTTTTGCTTTTCCACACACGCCTTCCCATCCAAAACGATGAGCCCGCGCTAATACATCCATTGCCTATAGGCCGCTAGCGAGCCCGCGCGAGCAATTCCAGTCTAACTCTGTTTCATGGAAATCAAGAAGTAGGGTTGTCTGGCCACTTTAGAGCACAGCGCCAGCTTAGGTTTTTATAGCTTATGGTCAAAGACATGGCAATTGGATGTCATACAGATCCATGATCATGAGTATCCATTTCTCTTTCTTCTAAAGGCTCCTTTTAAAAACTCTCCTAGATTCCACACGCGCCCGACCTTCATCACACTGTCAAAGCCAACAAGGCTCGTGTCGATGACCGTCATTTTCGCTTGTGTCTCAGCAGAGCTTTAACTCGAACCTTCCCCATTAACCACTACAGACTGATTTCACCCTTCGGTGCGATGGTCTGGAGGAGATTATTATGACAAATACGACTAACATGCTCGGCTACGCCGTGCCTGACCTTTCGACTATGGTGCCCGACTGGTTGAACCACTGGTTCGACAGCCTCTCGGTGAACCCTACTCTTCTCAGCACAAGTTCTTATCTTCCGCCCCTGGCTATCGCTATTTTGCTCGGCATGGCACTCGGTTACGAGCGTCGTCGTCGCGGCAAGGTTGCTGGTGTTCGCACCAATATGGTCGTGGCGGCAAGCGCTTGTTTGATCACCATGGTCGGTCTCGTTGTTTTCGAAGCCACCAAGCTTGGCGATCCTGCTCGTCTTCCCGGCCAGATCATCGCTGGTATCACCTTTCTTGGTGCCGGTGTAATTTGGAAAAACGGCTGGAAGACCCAGGGCATTACCACAGCGGCGGTGATTCTCTTTTCCACCGTGATCGGCATTCTTTGCGGATTCGGTTACCTGATGTGGGCAATTTCCAGCACTGTGATCGTGGTGATGGTTCTGCAATTTAGCTACATGTTTTTCCCCTCTGACGACAGCAATGAGCACACCCTTGCCATTGTTTGTCCGTTGGATAGGTACGACGCTGTTCGCGAACTTTTTCCCGCGGGCACGCACATTGAACAGTTCACTCGCCGCGAAGGCGCGATTTGCGAAATCCGGATCACCGCTCGTCTATCGCGCGCTGACTTGGACAAGCTGATTTCCACCAACATTCACAATCCGGACGTGCTCGGCATCAACCTGGTCAAGAGCACGCGTCCTGACCAACCAACCGTTGAACTGGACCTGTCTATGAACGATTTTCTCAGAAAAGCGAAGCTCGCTGCCTTAGGTCTGCTGGTCATGGCACTCTGTGCCCTGGCCGGCGGATTCTACGGACACTCGCTGCCCAAAAGCGGCGTGGATCCTCAAGATTACATGACCACCGTCTTCACCCCCTACGAAGACGGACAAGCGTCATTTCTCAAATTTCTCGACGGCGCCAAGCGCAAGTTGCGGGTTGCGGTGTACAGCTACACCAACGACGCCATCACCGACAAGATTATCGAGCTCCACAACCGTGGGGTGAAAGACATCAAGGTGCTGGTCGATCAATCGCAGAGTGTTGCGCGCACGGCTGTTTACCAGCAAGAGCAAATCAACAAGCTGCGAGCGGTGGGAATTGAGGTGGTGGTGGGTACTTCCGAAAAGAAGCACCAGATCATGCACCTCAAATTTACCGTGCGTGACGATGAATGGGTTGAAGACGGAAGCTGGAATTACAGCGTATCCGCCAACAATCAAAACAACAACCTGAACTACGTTTTTTCGAAAGCGCGAGCGGCTTTGTTCACAAAGAACTGGGACCGCATGCACGCCTTCATGAAGACGCAGGATCAGACACCATGGAACAAAGCAGACTAGCTGCCCACTCTCAAGGACACAGGTGAAACTAAATCATAATCGTATCGCTGTTATTTTCAATCCCATGGGCGGATCTGCCAGTTCAGGTATGATCGACAAACTGGCAGCAGCTTGCACCGCCCATGGCATCGAACTCGTTAAAGTCACCACCACTGCCGATTTCGGCTCAGCGAAGAAACTCGCTGGCGAAGCCGTGCAGACTGGAATGTATGACGCCGTCATCGCCTGCGGTGGCGACGGTACTGCCTGTCAGGTCGCTGAAGGCTTGATGGGCAGTGGCATTCCTCTGGCAGTGTATCCGGCAGGCACGGGCAATCTTTTCGCCCGCGCCTTCTACGCCAGCCCCGTGCCCACGCGTTTCGTCGACATGATCGTGCATGGACAGCCGCAGCCGCTCGACATGGTACGTCTGACGTGCACCGACACAAGCGGCAAGGAACATCAGCAATTGTTTCTCGTGGCCACTGGATTCGGCAAGATTTCCGACGCCATCTCTTTCGCCAGCGCGCGGATGAAACGCATCTTCGGCAAGTTCGCCTATGTGGCGCGCGTTGCTGTTGCTTGCGTCAGGCCCTCCCCAGTGCGGTACACGGTCACGCCTCTGGCTGCCGACGGTAGCCACTCGCTGCATCACAAACCCATGAGCTACACCGCTTCGGCAGTGTTTGCCTTCAACGCCGTACCGCCATCAATGCTCGCCATGAGCCGCGGCTGCAACGCCTCGGACGGTCTGCTCGACGTCGTCGCCATCACGGCTGACGGCTTCGGCAGTCTGCTGCAAATCTTCACGCGCCTGGCAACAGGCCGCCCCGACCTATCGACACACTATCGCCGTGTGCGCGCTGCATCATTGCGCATCGATACTTCGGTACCAGTAACGCCGAACATCGACGGCGATCCTGGGGTGGCCACTCAGTCACTTCTGCTCACCGTACTGCCGCAGGCAGTGCAAATTATCGTCAGCTGAATTCGGCACAACGTCGACATTTCAGCTGAATAACCCCTGGAGTTTAACTATGACAATTATGCTCATCAAATACGCGCTTCTGGCGCTGCTGGCCTTCGTTGCCGTGCGCACCGCCTACTGGTTCTGGCACGGTCGCAAGTTGCAGAAAAGCGGTTACATGCCGCCTTCCTCCACTCGCGTTGCCCGCTGGTTCTACAAAGTGGCTTGCAAGGCGATCGCTTTCCTTGGTGTCGGCCCTATCAAAGTGATCGGCGCTGAGAATGCCAAGTTTGTCGGTCGTGCTCTCGTTCTTCCCAACCACCAGTTCGCCCTCGACTTTGCCGTGATTGGCAAGGCCACGCCATTTTCCTTCCGCCAGCTGGCCAAAGCCAAAGAAGTGAAAAATCCATTCATGGGTGCCCTTGCTGCCTGGATCGGCACTGTGGGTGTTCAGGTGGAAGGCGGCAAGTCACAATCTGCCGGCGGTGGCCAGGCAGTGATCGATGCCGGCGCCAAGATCCTGGCCAAGAGTTCCGGCGCACGCATGCTGCTCTTTCCGCAGGGTAAGCTGGTTTTCAACAATCAGCTCAAAGAGGAAGATTTCCGCACCGGCGCTACCCGCATTCTCAATACCACTGCGGGAATGGTCGGCATCAATGGTTTGTATGCGCTGCCCATGGCCGTGCACTACAAGCGCGATCGTAAGGACGCCACCCGTTTCCATCGACTGGTGAACGCCCTCGGCATCAAGGCCTTCCGTCGCTGGAAGGACTTCGAACTGGTGCCCAACGCTGACGGCAGCAAGACCAAAGAAGATCGCATCTTCACCACCTACGGTGCCACGGTCGCCATCGGCAAACCGATTGCCATGGCCGATCTGCCCACCGATCCGCGCGAGGCCATCAAAGTGATCGCCGCCGAAATTCAGGCCCTTTTGACCATCGCCGAAAAGGCCTGACCCACCGGGGGATGCAGACACCGCAGCTGGTGCCTGCATCCTTCACTTTTGTTAGCGATGTTGCCTGCAAAAAGAGCACCGTTACTGGATTGCTCCAAATTTGAGGTGAATGCCTATAAGGACACTTCCAAATGAAACCCTGGTTTGTAAAAGCCTGGAACAACAAGTTCATTCGCGACCGCTTCTTCGCCGTCAGTTTTCTGATCACGATGTTTGTCGGTTTCTACTTCGCCTACCACGGGCGCAACGATGCTGAGAAGCTCTGGGGACTCGTTCCAGGCATGCTCAGCTTCATGTCAATCTTCACTATTGTCTTCGACGATTTCGAAAAGAAGGGCGGTTGGGATAACAACAAGCCTGACGACGACGACGATAGAAGCAAGCGGTAACGCACTCAGGGCCACCGATGCAACCATCTATTTTTTTACCGGGCATAGCGGCATTCATGCTGCTCGGCATTGCCCTTGATCGCCTCGGCATGACTGCCTGGGCCAAGGCCAACAATGCCTTCTACTGGCTGATTTCAATCAGCTTGATGGTGGCAGGATATTTCGTCCTCGCCAACTTCGGCCGCGGCTTCGAAGCTTTTTACGTTGAGCTGTTCGGTCTGGTTATGGGCTTCCGCGTAAGCGGCGCTCTCGCCACTCGCAGCAAAACCCGCACCGAGAAAGCAGAACTGGCAGCCCAGATAAACAACGCACTGGCAGCCGACGGAGCAGTAAACATCTCACTCGACGTCAGCTCGATTTCACCGCGCGTGCTGGAAAACCAAATTACCGCACTGGTCAAAACGGGCTACAAGGTCTCGACTTTGCGTCAGTGCAACGACAACAAAGTCAGTCTCAAAATCACCACCGGCGGTTAAATCGCTCGTCGCTAACTCTCCCGGAGAAACAACATGCTGATAACAATAACAATATTGGCTCTGCTCGTTGCTGCAGCGCTGGCGGTGTCACCTCGCTTTGGCGAGTGCTTGTACCGTCGCATGATTTTCGCACCAGTTAAGTGTGATGCCGGCGATGCGGATGTTGTTTTTGCCAGCGGCAAGAACACTCTGCATGGCGTTTTTCATCGCCAGCCCGGCAGCCGCTACACTGTGATTTTTAGCCACAGCAACTGGGGCAATATCCACGAGTGGCAGCGCCTCGCCAAGCAACTGCATAGTTGCGGCGTGCAAGTTTTTGCCTATGACTATCGCGGCTACGGTGCGAGCACCGGCGTGCCCTCGGTCAAAGGCCTCTGTCAAGACGGAGTTGCTGCCTACGACTATCTGGTCAACGTCGAGAAAATTCCCGCCAACCAGATCGTGCTCTTCGGCAGCTCGCTGGGTACCGGCGTCACCAGTGCCATCGCTCGCGCGAGGCCTTGCGCCGGAATCATTCTGCACGCCGCCTTTTCGTCACTGCGCAATCTGGTGCTCGACATGATGCCGGCCACGCGCTATCTGCCTCAAGTGCTTTTCTTCAGGCCGAAGTTCGACAACGCAGCCATCCTCAAAGAGCTACGCACACCGCTGCTGCTCGTCCACGGGGAATATGACGAAATGGCGGATCCCAGCCATGCGCAGGCCATTTACGCCGCTTCAGCAAACAGCAACAAGACACTGGTAATTCTGCCAGGAGCCGCTCATATGCAAACGGCGGTGGACGACAACCTCTTCGAGACGTCGGTCACTACTTTCTTACAGAGCCTCAAGTCATAATCTAGTCAAAAACTACTGAAGAGAACTGCTGTGAGCAGCCTTCTTCAGTAGTTTTTTTCTCGTTCGTCGCTACTTGATGTAGTACAACTGCCTCGAAAAACAGCTAGACGCAAATGTAATCGATTAGTAAACTGGTCGCAAAAGCGTTGCCCTGCCTGCCTTTGCGGAGCTCCACCAATCTCACTTTTTTATTGCGATATATCACTTGTTGATTTTGATATTGTTTTGCCCCTTTGATTTAAGCAGTCTAGAGATATCTTTTCCTCTCCCAATCTTCTGGCATCAATCAAACAACAACAACCACAACGCGCGCCACACCTACCTAACCCCTTGTGACTCAGTCTCAAGTTGGTGGCCGTTTACGCATTCAGTCGATTGATGGAAGTGAAAAGATTAAACGCAATTGCAAACCATTGAGTTTGCCAGCTCGGAGAACAACTACATGACCCTGCAGAACATCCGCACCGTAGCCGCCACTGCCGTCGCCTCCGCCGAATATTTCGCCAGCGTCAAGAAAGAAGAGCGCCTCGGTTCTCTGATTCGTCGCGACGATTATTTCCGTCCCAACTTCCGCACCGCCAACGTCTCCATGGTCGGAACCGTCGACAACAATCGCAGCTCCTTCATGGTTCGCCTCGACGACGGCATCGGTCAGGAATTCATCACCATCGACCAGACCGCCGACGCCGCAACTTCCATCCTCAAGGTCGGCGACCAGGTCATTGTCACCTTCGTGGATGACGTGCACATCGAAGACACCATTCGCGGCACCTTCAACTTCGACAGCGTCGAAATTGACCAGGCCGCTCTCGATAATGCCAAGATTCTGCGTCAGGCTCAGTATGTCGATGGCAAGAATCGCGTCTGCAACGTCACCCTCGCCCTGATCGGCGACAAGGCGACCACCAAAATGATTTGCGTCGAGCAAATCAGCGAGCGCGCCGTGTAGGTGCAGTAAAGCAAACCGTGCCAATCAGGAAATTTTGAAATGGATGAAGTTGCTAAAGCTACCAACGAATGGGGACTCAGCATTGTTACCTGGGGCTACATCATTGCCTTAGTGATGGTCTTAATCATCGTGACGGTCTTTCTACTGCGCAAATTCCCCGTACAGATTAAGGCCAGAAGCGAAGACACGACTAGCAGCAGAAAGTCGTCTACCCGAACTGACACTACTTTCGGTGGACACACTCTACCGGCTGAATTCGAAGCAGCTGCCACGGTCGGCTCTGACTATTACGTGCCCAGTTCCGACGAGTTCGAAGATGCAATTAAAGTCAAGGTCTTCGACCGCCAGAAGCGTGATGCCCTGAAGCTTTCTCGCGAAATGGTGGCTGAGTATGTGCGCCAGGTCGAAAGCGGTGAGGCAAAAAAGCTCTCTTGCATCATTGCCAATTCGCTGGTGAATGATTATGCGGTTATGAAGCTCTGCGAAGAAATTCTCCAGGACCGCGGCTGGAGCGCTAGCAAGTTTCGCGATGGCACGGCCTTTCTAAGCCCGCGCAACGTCGCCAACAACTGTTCTTTCTCGTCCATCGAACTCGACTCCATAGTGGAGAGCGAATCTCTGGCCGGGTTGATTGAGAGCAAAATCTTTGCCCCCGCGCAAGGCCCGGGCACTCAGCGTCGCCAAACAGTTGGTAGACGGCTATCGTCTCGAACTGGAGGCCGGTGAGCAAACTAACCAGGGCATTTCTGTGACTCTGGCAAAGGCTATTAAAGGCGATGACTTCAAAGAGGTAGAGAACATTCTTGCTCCTCGTGGCTGGAGTGTTTATCACCATTCTGGCAAAACCTACAGGGTCTGGCCTGACAAAAAGCGTGATCGGCCCTTTGATCCCCACGCAGTGGTATTCTGAGATTTTAGCGGGCACAGAGCAATAAAGTATCTTTGCGCCCCGAGCTAATATAGCTCCTTAAAAATTGCCACCGCGGCTTGTCGCGTTGGCACCATTTGCTCACTTGCACATTGTGGGTGAGATGCATGCATTTATGATTTTTTCTTTTGGGTTATGCTCTCATATAGTATAAATATTGTAAAGCGCGCGAAAAGCTACGGAGTGTAGGCTAGCGCTAGCTTTGCGGCAGTCGAATGCTTATGGAAAGCCCTCTGTGCCAACATGAAGTGAGACGGATTTGGTTGAGAGTTTAGTGTAGCGATCTGAGAAGAGTGGGCAGGTTTTATCCGCCATGATCTTCCGGGCTTTGCTATGCCGTTGGAGAGGG